>VOFK01004401.1_pt1 | contig 17941 bp, 31 predicted proteins | sample 5384121 | NCBI WGS metagenome assembly VOFK01 (sample SAMN12384730, study PRJNA508395) | human gut metagenome | isolation source: healthy gut J | host: Homo sapiens
AGCTGACCAAGGATCCATGTCCTGGCATGGTTCAAGTGCACCACCGTGGCAATCGAACAACTGCTGCTTCACGAAGGCGCGGTACTCCTCCATGGTCTCTCCTTGCCCATCTTCTTGGCAAAATCGCTGTTCAGGGCAGGCAGCCGACGTCATGAAGCTTGATCTTTGAACACGACAGGCTTGCCAGCCAGCTCCTTGTTGGGAGTAGTTCTTTGGGGAAAGTGACATTGATCCCCTGTCCCTGCCTTGTGGCCCAGAATGCCATCCTCAAAACCGGGATCATGCGGCCGCTGCCCAGCTGGACCGACTGGTCCTTTGCCGTGCCGCCCCTGGAAAAGGCCACACCGTCAGAAGAACCCTTAAAAGTCCGCTATTATGCACGTGTTGCCCGTTTACAGCCGGACCCTTGGCAGCACCAGCTCCAGCAGCATAGTTGCGGCGGCGCTCCAGCACCGTGTCCCGAAATCTCGTCCGGTCACCTTCCGGGGTGACACGCACTGGGGTAAAACCGGTGGTCTTGGTCAGGAGTTCAGCTCAGGCTGGGGCGCCACGGTGGCTGGTAGCCTGAAGCCCTCTCATCTTTTTCCGCGCTCACCAGATCGTACACTGGGGATCATCACCGGCCACAAAGCCGTGCTCTGCCATGGCGGCATCATACAGCGCGGGCACGTCCTTGTCCATCAGATCGTTGATGGCATCGTACCAAGGTGTGCTCGCCGCGTCAGCCTCGATTTTGCGCGGTCCGCTTCGCCCTTCTTGAAGCCGCGGATCGTATAGGAGGCGCGGGTGCGCTCATAAACGGCATTGGATGCAGCTCCAGCTCTTCGGGGCTGGCGCTGAAGGTCATTTTTGCAGACGACACTCTTTTCGGGAGTTTCCCGCTTACCAGTTTCATAGGGATCTACCCTCCGTGTTGTTCCCTTTGGCGGCGGGGCGGTACCCGCAAGGCAGCAGCCGGAACGCCATTTTGGGGGAGGCTTTCAAACATTAATAAAGCGTTATTATAGCACAAGCGCAGCAAAAGCGGTATAATAAACTTGATAAAATGTGCCGTTTGGCAATTTTAGTCCATTTTAAGCAGTGAAAAGCACGTTTTGCGGCAGCAGCTGCCGCGCAAAAGGGGAAACCTCAGGAAAGGAAGGCTGTCCCCTGGCGCGATTATTTGATGTTCTAAATCCTCGGTGATGATCGACCCTCCTCCAGCCACACCGCCGGTGTGCGGCAAAGATCGGCTATACTGCACAAAAAGCTTCTGGCGAGGTTCCGCGCAGGCAGACATTGGCCTGTAGCCGGCAGCTTTGCCACCACTGGCAAAGGCCACGGCACCGACCGCGCATTGGTGGCGGGGCTGCCGGGCTTGCGCCTGACGACCCCGCCTGCCGGACAGCTTTGCGCTGGCTGCGCAGCGGGGGATGCAGTTCCAGCATCCACCCGGTAGAGCTGCGCTCTGCCCACCCCAACACCGCCGTGCTCATCTCTGACCAGCCGCACTGGGCGGCAGCTTCGCCTGGGCGGCGCGGCGTCGGTGGGCGGCGACGCATCCGCGTCGCGGAAATTGGACGGCGTCCCGGCGGATTTTGGCGGGGAGCAGCAACAATTCCTTTATCATCCACAACGAGGACAGCCCCCGGCTGCATTGCCGAGGTGACCATGGCGCCTGGCGCTGCGGCGCATCAATATCGCGTCCATGCAGGGTGTTCCGCCGCTGCGGCAGCTGAAGCGCGCGGTGATGGTGCTGGAGTGCGACTCCCACATCCCCCACGCGCCGTGGAGCGGCAGTTGGCGGTGATGCTGGTCTGCTGGAAGGTGACCTGCCTGAACGTGGACGAGCCGGAAGAAACGGAGTGAATGAGCCATGGCATTTCTGTCCTGTGAAGAGATGGCCGCCGCCCGCAGCCAGAAGATCACGCTGGTAGCGAAGCGCAGCGATTTGGAGAGCTGCCTGACCGAGGCGCACAGCCGCGCCGCCATGCGGCATTTGTGGCAGGTGATGCAGGCCAATAGTCAGGGAATACGACCCCGCGCAGCGCAGCCGCAGCGGTTTTTCCGGCGGCGATGCCGCCAAGGTAGAGCAGGCGTGGCAGCAGTGGGGCGCTTTTGCTGGGCGATGACTATCTGCCGCCGTCACGGCTCTGAAACCGCCGAGTGCAACGCCTGCATGAAGCGCATCGTGGGCCGCGCCCACGGCGGGCAGCTGCGGGTGCTGCTGCCGGCGGTGCTGCTGCCAGGCTCCGCGCCGGGCAGGCAGACGAGGGACGCCGTCTGCGACGCACTGTATGTGGCGGCAGGCTTGGGGTCATCGCCGCCCGCGCCACGCTGGCGGGCGCAGAGGGCGGCTGTCAGGCCGGAAGTAGGCGCAGCTAGCGCCATATTGCTGCCGCCCTGTGTAACCTGAAGGGCGGTACCCCGGAGCATGCGCCGCGCCGCTGCCATGGCACTGGGCAACCTGTTGGGTCATTCGCGACCCCCCGTGGCGGGTCTGGCAGGTGCCCCCAACAAGCGCAACGTGCGGGCGCGGTGAACGCGGTCTCCCGCGCCAACATGGCGCTGGCGGGGGTGGGACTACGCCATCCCCTGGGTGACGAGGTCATCGGACGCCATGGGCCGCGTGGGGAAGTTGCTCCCCCGACCTGCGCGAGACGGTTCACTGGGGCGGCCTTGCCGCCACCCCCACCGGTGTAAAATCGCCCGTCAGCTGGCCAGGAGGGCTGAGCACCATTGCTCTCCCTCGTTTTCGGTGGGAAAAAGCGGCCGTTTTTGCGCCGATGTGGCAGAAGAATTGAAAAAAAGCCGGTAAAATCAAAGAAAAGACGTTCTTGGAAAATATAAAAAATATTTTAAAAAGCTGTTGACAAACCCCGCCCTTTCGTGATAAAATACATCATGTTCCGAACGGAACGTATGCGTTGGTAGCTCAGCTGGATAGAGTGACTGACTACGAATCAGTAGGCCGGGGGTTCGAGTCCTTCCATCGCACCAACAACAAAATCCGAACTTTTTCCGATAGGAGAAGGGTTCGGATTTTTCGTTTTCTTCGGAAAACAGAATGAAGGCTTGCTTCCATCGAAAAACGTCCTAAACCTTATCATAAAAAAGCACGACAGACCAACTGTAAAGGTGCCGTAAGGCGGAAAGGACACAAGGATGAAGTACGATGCAAGAGCCTGTTTGTTCAATATGGATACCGGGTACGTGCAACTGCTGCACCGGGACAGGAAAAAATCTCCATTGACTGCACCGAGGTCGAGGATGCATTGGATGTGACTATGGCACAGAGGTCGGAATTGGATTATCTCATCTACAATGACCCGTTGAGCTATGCCGATTTGATTCTGAACGGTGACCCAGAGGAATATTTGAAAAATGCAGCCGGGAGCCATGGGTTAGAAGATTAAGGGCAAAAAAAACAGAGGTGCGCCCCCAACTGGACGCACCCTGCCAAAAATCCACAGACGACAACGATATAAGGCAGGGCGTTCCCCCATCGGGAGCGTCCTCTGTTTTGCTTTGCAACAGGCAAGGCTATGAGAGTCTGTTCTGCCTGCCATGCAGCAAATTCTTTGGCCTTCCTCGCTGTTCCAACAGGCAAGCGATGGAGGGGTAGAATGCCCGTGCCAGACGATCGATGACATCATCGGGATAAGGGGAAGTGTTTGTGGACTTTTCTTTTTGTTCAAATGCACGCTCCTTTGATCGTCCCACCGTGGCAAAACCGGGCGAGAAAATCAAAGTTCCATTTTTTATCAGGCGCAAGGGCGCATTTTCCACCCTGCACTTGCTGTTAGTGGATCGTTGATGCTTACAAGGGTCCGCCGTTATGCATTTTTTCGTCGTTCAGCATTTCTTCAAACTGATTGCCATACGCCTTGTGCTACTTGAGGATTTTTTGTGGTTTCCATTTTTCACATAGGCATCATCGGGCATCTTTTGGGAAGGTAGCGTATAAGAAAATTCGACGTTTGCTGAATCCGCCGGACAGCGGTTTCCCGCGCAGAGTAATTGATTCCGTAGTGTGAGCAGTTCGACTGCGGAGTTCGAACTTTCCGTTCCGGGTGCAGAATTTCATCACGATTTGCTTGCGGTTCGGAAAATCGGCTTTTGGCGAGGCGGTGCATATCGGCATCACGGACTTTGAATTGCTCGGACAGGATCTTCTCCTTTCATACCGGCCATCATTTGCTCCAAGATCTCCACGCCCCGCATGAACTTTTCAGACCGGACAACGTAGGATTCGCTGACATTGTTCCGCTCTGCAATCTGCTTGCGGATGCTCGCATCACCGCAGTGAGAGGAATTGTGTCAATTTGACACAATCCCTCCGAAGCGGTCTTTCTTGGCAGTAGCCGTATACTGGTTGTTGCCGTTTCCACCGGGCTTTCGATGCTTCACACTGTACTGCTTTCCAATGAGAAACTTCTTCTGCTCCGGCGTGAGGTTGCGTCACCCCAACTGGTTTTTGCAGATCCAAGCAAGAACTTCTTCTCTGCTTTCAAAGCGGGAGCGGAATCGTGGAGAAAGAGATCTCAGGATGCTTCTGGAGAATGGCATAACGGTTGTGTCCATCGACAAGAGGTTATTACCCTAGACAATCAAAGGAGAGATCAGCTTGCCCTCTTTCAGGATATTTTCTTCAAGCTGCTTGAATTCATCATCAGTCAGCGGCGGAATCTGGGACTGGAACTCCGGGTCGATTTTCAAGTTGATCATACGCACACTCCTTTATCTCTCCTGCTGCGCCGGTTGTTCATCCTCCCGGAAAAAGGACGCAACATTCTGTTTTGCGGTTTTCAGCTTGAGCAGTTCTCTTAGCTTCCTTGTACTGCTCGTAGAACTTTGCCTTTTTCGGATGCCAGCTGCGCATACTCGGATTCCAGTCTTTTTCGGGCTGGGCAGCTTGGTGAGGTCATTTGCCTTGGACCTAGGCCACTGCCACCCGGTGCGCTGTCAGCTCTGCATGGTGCTGCTCCTCAAAGACTGCGGGTCGCTTGGCGGTCTTTAGCTGCTGTGCGACGCTCTTGGTGCTGGCGTAGGTTGCGACACGATAGCGCAGCTCTTTTGTTGAATTTCATGCGACCTTCGAGGTCTTTCACTACGGCCAGCGATTCATGGAACTTGGTGTCAAGCTCTGCAATTCTCTGGTCGAGTGCGTCCTCGTCGTCAAGCCCCTTTTCTTCTAGGAGAATCACGGTCTGTGCCATGGCTTTGAGATTGTGTTTTGAGCTAACGCTTATAGCCGATGCCCTTGCCCCTCGGTTTCAGCTTTGACTGAATGTCCACCCAGCTTCCCGATCGGTCGGGTTTGAACTGACCGTGCGCTTGCGCTCGGCGTTTTCCTGCAAGGCGGCAAGCACGCTGCCTTGTCGAACTTGTCACCGAGATGTTTCGCTCGAATGAACTTTGTTCTGCCAGTGGGCAGCTAGCTGGGCGTCCACGACTTTCCTTGACGGCAATGCCGTACTGCTGCAAGAGCCTGTCCGAGAAATCTTCAAAGCTCGTGGCACGGTACAGCACAGACGAAATCTGTTTCCGTAAAGGTCTTCTTTTACGGTTTTAAACTTCTTCTGCCGGGGACGGCTGTCCAGCTGCGGTGAGGGCTGCGTTTCGCACGGTCGAAGTTTCTTTTGGCCCCGCCGCCCGCCTAAATACTTCGGCCTCGCTGACGCGCTCTTTCGAGCCGTTGAGCAGGTCGATCTGGTACAGTCCGGCACCTCGCACAGTTCCATGACCTCGACACGCAAGTGCCGCATGGTCTGGGCTGTGCTGGAGTGCTTTCATGCCCTCACGCCAGTCGCCGGGGCTTTTATATAGGCTTGCGTTCCACCTCTCGTGTTCGGATGCTGACGCTCACGATGACATGGATGTTCCCGAATGGTTGTCATTTTGAGTGCAGACGATGGCAGGATGACCTGGGAAAATTTTCAGAACAAAAAAGGCCAAGTGCCTGTGTCTTTTCCATGGTCAAGCCGTTGTCGGCTGCATCTCTTGGGTCAAAAGCTGGATGATATACTGGTGACTTTTGATATCACCATGCTGGGTGTTCTTGCCATACTTGCGGTTTGCCAGCAGACAGGCTGTTGCAAACGAGAAATCGCCGCACTCAAGGGTGTCGAGCAGGTACGAATCCCGCAGCTTCGGCTCTGCCCTGTTCATCCAGAAGTTGCTTCCCGGTGAACGCGTCGTGCTGGTAAACGAGGTACGCTTCGATGGCGGTGTAGTCCGAGTTTTTAGAGCTTATATGCTTGAGCGTTGCCATACAGTTCACCCAGAACTTTCTCGGCGTTGAGCCGAAATGCGGTCAGGTCTGCAAGTTCGTCAAGAATTTTTTTCGCTCGGATCTGCTCGGTGTCTGCACCGCCAGAATTGAAGTGCCTTGCAAGTTGGTTGAGGTTGGTGCCCACCTTTGCTGCACTGGGCAAGCAAAAGGGGAAACAGCGGTCAGGGGTTTCTTCTCCGCCGCCGGCAACGATGACCGTTTTCTCGATCTTGACGTTGTGGATGGCACGGCGGATAAAAAGGTGGAGAGGGAGAGATTCAGGAGTTTGCAAGTGAGTTCCAGTGACATGCTTTTTCCTCCGCTGTCACACGGAACTTGATGATGTGCGTTTTGTTGTTCGGCGTGTCGTGGTGCTGGGAATTGCTAGGGGTCGATTGAACATTCGTTTTGGTCATTGTACCTCCTGTCTGTTCGATAACTCCTCGGTGAAGTTATGTAAGCACGACACGCCGTTTTGTTCGCACCGTCAGGCGCGAACCATGAGCAGGGTTTGGGGCAGGCACGCCCCAACAAGATCACTTCGGAAATGCAGACGCATTGCAGAAGTGAAGTGAAGTCCCCGGATGGACAAAACATTTTCAAGAATTGAAAATTTGTGGCCACGGGACGGTTCTTGCCCCTACCGCTGCGCTCAAAACGCGTTTCATCAACAAATGTTTCCGAATTGTTAAGACGCAAAAAAAATAAGTAGAGAGTTCCGCTGCTCGTCATGTAATGGGGTCACCGTTTGCCCGAACGAAGTTCCTGCCCCTGTTTTGCAGCGGCGTTGACTAAAAAGTCGGTATCACGTCCGGTCGGCTCATGAAATTTTTTCAAGGTACGTTCCCCACTGAAAAAAAGAAAAATACCGCCCACGCAGCGCAGCGATGTTATCGGGGTGAATCGGCGGCAAAATGAATCGGAATGTGTTGCGGGGCGGTACGTTCTTTCCGGGCAATCATCCGCTGAAAGTGGTGGTTATCACGGTGAGAACCACCACTTTCAGCAAGATTTGGAATAAAGGGTATCATGGAAGTGTAGGCGCGTCAAGATGGTTTTGCAAAATTTATTGTGGTAAAAGCGGTGGTAGTAGGACTTATTTGTGTAGTATGCTCCAAAAGCCATATTGTAACTATATGTTTCTTTGCAATCTACGGATGAAAGAAGGAGCTCTAAATCTGCGTCGGAAAGCTCTTGTATTCCCTCTGGAGATGGCATCGATTAGCTCTGGTCGATCGTGGTCGCTAAAAAATTGCTCTGGGTGATGCAAAAGTAATCACATATATTAAAGAATTGCGTCATGGATGGAAGTGCTTTTCGGAGCTTATTCCTTGAATATAATTTTTGTTTTGTCTAGCTCTGAGGCTCATCTGATACTCTGAAACATTGCGTTTCATGCGAAGTTCTGTGATTCGTTGCCGAAGGAAGCTTGCATAGTCCACATTTTTCACCTCATCAGAAAGCATACAGGGATTGAATTTAAATGTTCCAGATAGAAAAGCCTCGATTTGGTTAAAAACGGCTTGACAGTACAGAACTAATGTGGCAAAATAAAATAAAAGGTCGAATTGTACAAGTGAAACATTCTGTCAATGGCATGGAAAATTCAGGCAGAAATTCTAATGGAAACTGCTGAAGGCGATTATAAAGAGGGAAACGTCGATGGAATCAAATCAGGCACAAGTGATCCGTCAGGATCTGAGAAACTTTCCGGCGCAGTGCAGAATATGGTGAGGGGGTCAGGCGGCATCTATTTCATGGGGAGATCAAAGAACTACCAGATGTTGTTTCGGTCGATTCAGGGACTTTCCATAAAAGTCAAAACGTGTGCTGGATAGTGGCAACCGTGCAGCACAGGCGGCAGAACGGTTCTTTGAAATATCCCAAGAACAATACTGAAATAGTTCAGAGGAAACTGTATGACACAAGTTTCAGTAGAAGGTCTCAAAAAAGTAAAGCAGGCACTACTGGATTTCAAAAATCAAGCTGCGCCGATGTCCTATACCGTTACAAATCATAATCAGTCCTGTCAAAGCGATGCATCGAAGTCTGTGAATAAGACCGGGCAGACAGTCGAAGAACTGACGCAGAGGGTTAAAACTCTGGAAAATAAGATTCAGGAACTGGAACAGTCGATTCAGCAGAGCGAGAGAATGATTCAGGAACTGGAGCTACAGGGGAAGCACGTGAGACGATTGGAACGCTGGAACAGCGTGTAGCCAAAAATTCAAGAGGAACTGCGGAAGATTGGAAACGTCTCAACAAGTGATGAAAATGGACAGAGCCAGATTGCACAGCGTATTCGGCAATTGAAAGCGGAATTACAGCGATGCCGTGAACATATTTCACAGATTCAAAATGCTGTAAGAGAAATGGAACAGGAGAAGGCTCGGCTTCAGCAGCAAGAGGAATGGCAGCGCAGCCAGAAAGCGCGTGCAGAGCAGGAACTTGCATCCCAGAAGAGACGGCTACAGCAGTATCAGGGTAAACTGGAACGTCTGCAACAGCAGATGAGCATTTTGTCCAGCGCACTGGGAGGTATCAGCAGTCGATGCAAGTATTTCAGGCGCAGGCAGCACAGCAGGGGGCAGGTCACGATGCAGTCTGTAGACAGTTGCATCAATGCGTGGAACTTTATATGCAATATTGCTAAGTAAATTCGATAGATAAATGAAAGGATGTGTTTCTTTTTGGCAAGCGCACAAGTCAAGATTCAGGATTTGAAAAACGGAATCAATGCCTGCGGCGTATGTACACATGAATTGCAGCTTACAGCTCAGCAGCTCCAGCGTGATTATATGAGTGCTGGCTCTGGATGGAAGGATGAGCAGTACAAAAATCTTGGACAGATTGTCGAGGATAGTTGCACCGCAATTCTGCAGCCGATTCCGCAGCTTGAAAACTGTCAGAAGTGGCTGCAGGGAGCTTGCAGCTTTGGTTGAAAAATATGAGACCTGATGTCGGTTTATAAAAAGGAGGTTGGATATAATGGCAATGAACGCATCCGTTTTGCTATTCAGGGACATGGAAAAGACGCTTGCGGATACAGTGCGTAATCTGGATACGCTCAGTGAAAAAGATTAGCACGAATTTCCGTCCTTCGGCAGATTGGAACGATAACCAGGCGGTGGCTTACAATCAGGTGATGCAAAAGATTGCCCGGTTGGTCAAATCACCGACAGCGGACCTGAAAAAGCAACAGGAAAAGCTGAAACAACTGGAGGAACTGGTACGGAGTTATCAGAGCCACCAGTTTAATGGATAAAAACTCAAAATCATTATGGAGGAATCAAAAATGGATCTGAACGATTTCACAAGTGCGGAAAACAAGAAAATGACGACGGAAAATGATATTCCGACGTTCAACCCTCCTATAGGTGATGCACCAAAGGTGGGAGTTGATGGTAAGAGCAAGAAGGCGCAGACTTTTACACCCCTACGACATCCAACATGGATCGGGATGCTACTACCACCCGGAAGAGAGGGTGGTAGGCCACGCGCACGGTGCGGCAAGAATTTTGTGCCGCTATTGTTGCGATTCCTTTGGTGTGACTGGTGGTGAATATGCAGGAAAGATGTTGTGCTATGACTGCACTACAAAGCTCGTGAAGGATAATGTGGAAGAACTGCAGAAAAAAACCATAATTATATCCATGGACAGTATACGCAGTGTCTGGTTGGATGTGCAATCGGTGGTGTGATTGGATTCATCTGGGGGGGCTGAGCGGTGGCATCATGGGTGCACTTCTTTATATATGGTACTGTGTGCAAGCGATCGGCGGCAGCGCGAGTAACTTTTCCACCGCTTCATTGCAGCAATTCCGGGGTTCTTTGTTTCCACGGGAAACATGGTGATTTCGATTTGCGTCGGTCTGTTTAAATTTATCTTCTGTTTCTTCCTCTATGCGATTATGGCATTGTTTGAAACGGTCAAAAGATTCTTTACTACCGCAATTATATGGCTCAGACGGCAGATTGTCTGGAAAAGGACAGTTCTGCCCTGCAGTGCATCCGGGATCGTATGGAATATAGCCGTGTGATGAATGAAAATCGCGGTATGAGTCTGGCAGATCTGATGAATGAAGGCAGCGAGCTGTACAACAACTCTTATGCTCGCATGGTTCAGGAACAGGGCGAGGAAAAAGCAGAGGCATTTGTCAGCAGATGCACTACTCAGATCGCCGAGAACGGCGAGATCATCCGCAGCTTTGCAGCCTGATCGCTTGGCAAGGACAAAAAATACTGTCGCGCCAAACGACTTGTTTCAGCAGGAGGTTAATACAGTATGGATAACAACAATGATGTGGTCGCTGCACGTCGTCGTGCATTGCAGGAAGCAATTCATAGCGGTGAAACCGTTATGGTCTCGCCCACGGGTCAGGTTCAGTTGCCGGGCGAATCGGATGATCCTACCCGTCCGGGAATTTCGGTCCCGCAGGGTAAGCTTGCTTTTTAAGGCAGGAGGGAGTAACAATGGCATTTTACTGGTATCAGAGTGATCCCGACCTCTATCGGGCAGAAGTCCGAGGCCATGAACAAGTTCTTTCCGTCGTTTACGATTCATCAGCTTCCTGATGGTTCCGGCAGACTGTACTGGCGTGGCAAAGTGCAGCCCGCTGGTCCGGACGGTATGGTCTGGGATTTGATGCTGATTTATAAAAAATGATCATCCTCATGCAGGCGCATCGGAATATGGCGGTTCGATCCAGATTCTTCCGGTACAGCCGCGGCTGAAGGATATAGCGACCCGCATGATGCCGATCCTTGAGGAAACAATATGGCAGCTACGAAAATTGTGTAAGACATGGCTTCGGTCTTGGTCTGCCGCATATCTATCGGGATAATTTCGGACGTAATGAAGAATATTTTATTTGTACTGCAGATCCGAAATACTTCAAGACGGGTATGACACGTTCGACTTCAGCTGCATCCTCTCTCAGCTGGGCCTGTAAATGGATCCTTCTGTGCGAAATGTGGATGAATGGCGAAATCAGCGATGATGTTGCGCTTGAAGGCAATTATTGAGTATTGAAAAACACTCATCACTCACGTCGGTGGGTGATGAGTGTTTGTTTCGAATGAGGTGTGAACAGATGGAAGTGGTCTTTTCGCAGCGGGCGATGGCGGCAGTCATGGCAGAGACGGCAGAAAAGATACAGACAGAAACGGGCGGTCTATTCCTTGGCAAAGTGATCGGGGATACATGGTATGTTGTGGAGTCCATCGACCCCGGTCCGAATTCGATTTTTTGAAGTCGCATATTTTTGAATACGATCAGCCGTATGTCCAGCACCTGATTAACAAGGTCGCTGCAATTTATCAGGAACGGTTGGAACTGATTGGGCTGTGGCATCGTCATCCGGGGTCTTTTTGACCAGTTCTCGGGGACGGACGATCAAACTAATCACGTCTATGCGTCCATGCGGCCGCAGGGAGCAATCTCGGTTCTGGTCAATCTTGATCCGGATTTCCGTATGACGGTCTATCATGTGGGACAGACATATCGGAACTATCAGCGCATTTCCTATGAGATAGGAAATGAACGGTTTCCCGCAAAAGAGCTTCTAAAGTATCGTTCGGTAGAAGATTCACTTGCTCTTATGCGGCGGAAATGTGGTCGTTCTGAAGCAGGAGGAACATCCAACAAAAAAATCCATCGAGAATTTCATGGAAGAAGTATCGTCTTACCTTGATATGCAGATTACCGCACCGGCTATGGGCATGAAGCAAGTGGTCTCGGAGGAACAGATGACTCGGATGCTTGATCTCTTGTATGCTGATTTGGAATTTTTGCAGGAGAAAAATATCTCTGTTCGGGTCAGATGGAATGAGAATACATTATGGCTTTTTGCCGAAAAGCAATAACGAGAACGAAGCTGTGCGTTTTACAGACCTGACGGAAAATAAAATGCTGGGAGCATGGCGTGAAAAGGTGTTTTATTATCATTCCGGAGATTTGGGAGAAAGCATGGAATGATGCACATGACACATCAGATGGCAAGTCACCGAAAAAGAAAATGGGCGAATGGAGGAAATTGCCAGACGTATTGTTATGTTTGGCGTGAAAGGGTAATTGATATGCTAGAGAATTTTTTTGGGGAAGAAATAGAAAAGACGGTATTCCTTTCGGCGGCGCAGATGAGGGAAGCACACCCGGGGCCAGTGAGAGGAAAATATTTCAAGGACACTGCTATCTTCAATATTTTTCCGCCGGAGCTCTCAGAGCGTGGGGAGTTTTTGGGGCAGATCCTTTCCGGAAGGCTTTGAGCCGAACGCCAAGTTTTTGCGGGGTCGCAAGACAGGAAAAAATTCAGTTCTATTTTGACGGAAAACCAATCAATGCGGAACCCTATGAATTGCACCAAAAATATATTTTCCCGCAACAAAGGTATTTTAGAAACGGATAAAATGGATCACAAACGGGCAGTGATTCTGGGGTGTGGATCAGTTGGAAGCCTCGTAGCAATGGAACTTGCCCGGTCCGGTGGGCCATTTTCTGCTTGCTGACCCGGATGTAATGGAATACCACAATATCTGTCGGCACCAGTGTGGTATTGGGGATGTCGGAGACCTTAAGATAAATGCACTGAAGCGTAAGTTGCTGAATATCAATCCTCAAATTGATGCAGATCTTTGAGGGAATCGTTCAGAACATTCAAAGGCCATGCTGGATGATTTTTTGTGTAAAAGGGGAAACCGTTTTTGTGGGCTGTGCAGATAACCGTGGAGCAGATGTCTACGCAAACCGCATAAGCATTTTATTACGGGCGGCATTTCTCTCGGTCGGATTCTGGGAGCGTGCCTATGCCGGAGAAATTTTCATCATATCCCGGACAGGGGAATGCCCTGCTACGCATGTGCTTTGGGCGAGGGCACGGAACTTTCGGCACGGGTGCAGGCAAACCATCATGTTTATTCCAATCAGGAGAATATTGAGGGAGTCCGCTTTGAGCCGGGCATCTCAGTGGATATCAATTTTATCACCTGCATCGGAGTGAAATTGTGCCTTGATATCCTGAACATGACGGAGCCGGGCTACCGGCCTCGTTTTGAACGATCTGAAGCAGTACACACTGGTGTGCAACACAAGCGACAGAGATCGGCGGGGAAATGGTAGAGATATTCAGCTATCCTTTGCAGGTCACCACCTCGCTCAAGGTGGGTTTCCATTCAGAAAAGTGCACAGGACAGTGTCGATATGAAATCAAAGATCATTAAGATGTCTTGAGAGAGAGGAGAAACGATGGATGCTTTGACGCAGGCAGAAGTATTTGCTCTGATCGGGGAACTGAATGGTTTCATTGAAAAAAAATGGGACCCCCGGCTCGTCACGCAGGAAAGAGAATATCAGGCAAAAAGAACGAGAATCATCGCAGAAAACAATGCGGAAAAAGACGCGCCGGGAAAAGGCTTACAAACAGGAATGTGAGACACTGTCACGTCAGTCGGCCAAAATGATTGAGGATGCCCAGAAGATCCTTTGAAGATGTGGATCAGATGGATCAACAGCTGATGAGTTCTGACAAGTACTACAGCAAGACCAAAAACACGGCGGAAGCCGAACTGGCGGGTGTGGGAAAGCCGGCATACAGAAACTATACTGCATTGATGGAAGGCATCGAGGCAATCCGCAGAGACTATGGCCAGATTTCAAAAATATCGTGAGTCCATGCTTCCTTTTTCTGATCAACGATCTGCACTTTTTGTTTTTCGGCACAACGCAAGAAAGACTACGAAAGCCTTATTGTGCTGAGAAATACGGTGCATAAATTTGTGAATGAGGTCAGTGAACTGCTGCCGGAAATTACGCAGGATGAGCTGACAATGAAAAAGGAAGCGTTCGAGCAGGACCAAAAGACTCTGGCGCTCAATTTCCTGTCTACGATTCAGGAGTTTGATAATCAGGAGAGCATCAAAAACAAGAGCGATGAAAAAACAGCTGCAGAGAGCTGGATGAACTATTTCCACAGGAATTTGTTGATTTTCTGGCGCAGACGGGAATGGATTATGAATCGCGCAGAGTGAAAGTGAACAGCGGGAAAAACTTTGCAGATGGAATCCTCTGGATGAGCTTTACGGATTATCCTCTTTTTGCTTCTGGTCGAGAATAAAAAAAGCTTTTGTCCCTTCTGAAAAGCGCTGTGCCCATATGATGGTTAACGATGTGATCCGCTTTCCGCTTCTGATGGCATGTAAAGGAGCTGAACCACTCCCTTGTGATGTCGGACGCTCGTTTCCCGGAAAAGGCAAAAGCAACGTCGCATGCATGGATGTTTGGTGTTCTGGCTAGCAGCCCTGTGGCAAAGTTGGAAATCACGGTGATCGATCCTGAAAACCGTGGAACCAGTGTCGGACCTTTCTTTGATGCTCGCAAGCGTCTGCCAGAACTGTTCCGGTGAAAAGATCTGCTTTACGGCAGAGGATATCGCTACACAACTGGCGCTGTTGAACGAAGAAATCGAGACGACCCTGATGGACAAACTCGGAACAGAAAGTACGACAGTATTTTTTGACTATTCAAGGGAACACCCGGAAGAGACCCCTGCGAGTCCGCTGCCTCGTGATGTATGATTTCCCTCGCAATATCAGCGATTCGATTCTTACGGATGTGCGCAATATTCTGCGTAATGGCAGCCGGTGCGGCATTTATACAATGATCATTTGCCCGCCGCCGCAGCCGCACACGTCAGGAAAGCTACCGGCAGATGCTGCAGACGATACAGCTCTAACAGCGGTCATCAAGCAGGATCAGCAGAGCTTTTGAGCGCGGCTTGCCGTTGCTTTTATCATCCGATGCCGGATAAAGCCGGTTTCGACCGCTTCTTCAGTAAGTATGCTTATCTTTGAGGGAATGCAGAACCGGGGCATTGCGTTCTCGCCGTTTATCCGCAAGCTGGTCGAAGCGAAAGATGATGAGCTGGATGTTTCCATTCAGAACCTTACTGAATGGAAACAGATATCTCAGGAGCCATTTGATCAACAGCCGGCAAGTACAACTTTCCCGGAGTTGTTCTGCATGGGCCAGATCGCTTATCCGGCCGAAATCTTTGATGAAAGCATCGGCTATAAAAAATCGTGCGTGCTTTCCGCGCGGAAACACCGGGTCACTCTATTGATATGAGCCATTGGAATTGCCGATGATGTTTAATCTCCATCATCCACTCAATCTGGAGGTAATCGGAGCTGAGGCGCAGCACGATAATATGCAGAGTGCAGCATATCGCGTATCTGGGCTTCCTTCGGAAGTGCCCGGCATCCAAAGTGCGCTTCTGGTATCTTTTGATCCGAAAGAGGGCGGCGGAAGTGTCCGTATGTTGTCCAACTTCGTCAATAAAATGCCGGATTCCTACAAAAGGGCTGTCACGCAGATGTCCCGGACAGAAGAATTGCTGAGCTGTCTGAAAGAGCTGGAAGGACAGACGCTTGATTTTATCCGTGACCGCCCTGATTATGATGATTTGCTGGATTATAATGCGCACAATCCAAGACGTACAGAAGCGATTACATTGCTCATGCTGTATGATTTCCGTTGAATGCGGACGCTCGCTGTCTGGAACTGCTGTCCTCTGTTATGCAGAAAGGAAACAGGTGCGGCATCTATGTCGTTCTGTGTCGGAATACTGCGGTCGAGGTGGCAAGCAGCTATGACCACATAGACGAAAAACTGGCCGAACTGGAAAAGAATTGTGTCCAGATCGAATGTAAAGAAAACGGCTTTGCTCTGCTGCCGTATCATCTCTCGGTCCGTTTGATCGAAAACCCGATGCCGGACAAAGTTGGAAAAAATTTGCGGTAGAATATCACAAGGCAGTCGAAAAACTGAGCGTTCAGAGCATCCATTTGAAGAAATCCTCCCGCCGGAAACCGTTCCAGGGCAGCACAGCCAAGGTACTGAAGCTGCCGATGGGCATCGGCGATGGCGATTCGGTCGTGAGCATGGTGTTTGGCGAGGGCACTTCGCATCATGGCCTGATCGGCGGTGGTACGGGTGGCGGCAATCGACCCCTGCTGCATACGCTGATTATGAGCAGTATGATGAACTATTCGCCGGAACAGCTCAATTTGTATCTGATGGATTTCAAGGGCGGTACCGAGTTCAAAATCTATGAATCGGAGCGGTTGCCGCACATCAAGCTGCTGGCGCTGGATGCACTGCAGGAGTTCGGCGAGAGCATCTTGGAAAAATCTGGTCCAGAGATGGCGAATCGCTCGGATATATTCAAGAGATCCGGTGGATATACAAAGCTGGAAGACTATGTTACCAATACCGGAAATAGCATGCCCCGTATCCTTGTCATCATGGATGAGTTCCAGATTTTGTTTGACAGCGGAACAAACCGCAAGGTGGCAGAGCGGTGCGCAAATCTGGCGAAGAAGATCGTTACGGAAGGACGTTCCTACGGCGTGCATCTTCTGATGGCGACTCAATCCACCAAAATCATTTCGACCCTGACGCTGGATCGTGGTACGATCGAGCAGATGCGTATCCGTGTCGGCCTTAAATGTGGCGAAGATGATACTTTCGTTATCTGTTTGGTGATACCCATTGCTCGGATGCAATGAAAAAATGGAAGGACCCCGCGGAACCGCTGTGCTGAACGAAGACTACACAGAGAACAATCCGAACGTTGCCTGCGGGTCGCTTTTTCTGCAATGATGAAACCAAAAAGTATTACCTGAAACAGATCAGTGAGAAGTTTGCGGATTCTCCCCTGCACGATGCAGGTGTTCGAGGGCTCCTGCACTGTGCCGATGCTGGACTATCTTGCTGCACGGTCGTCGGATGCCGATACCAGCACGGTCACTGTGCATATGGGCGAAAAATTAAGGGTGGCGACCTGTTTGAACCGACGCGTTTGACCGCAAGAAACAGCATAATGTCCTGATCTGTGGTTCCAATGATGAACTGATGGATCGGACGGTCAATCTGTTCCTGCTCTCGGCTGCGCTGAACCGCAGGGCGTGTGTGTACCGTGGATGGCGACAGCATCGTGGGAGATGACCCCAGAATCGGTGGAAGTTTTATCAAAGCCTGAGCATGGTGTAGCAGAACTGCACACCGCACATACCTCGTTCAGATATCGTACAAAGTTTGTCCATGACCTTACGAAAGTATCAAGCAGCGCAAAAAAAGAAAACAGGTGGAGATACGGTGCTGTTTGTCATCAAAAAAATCGGTAAAGTTCCTCGATCTGATGCAGATCAGATGCTGCTTGGCACCGGGTCGATGAGGCGGAGCATATAGAGTTTCTAGCAGAAACCAAAGTTAAGTGGATGTCCTGCCGACTGTGGGTGGAAGATCCGACGCTTGATCTTTCTGGCGGGTTCTCTGCAGAACCGACGGATTCCCGTCGAGCCGACGGGAGTTCTCCACGAAGCCTGCGGATGACGATCCCTTTGCCGCACTGCTGGCTCGCGCTGTCTCTACTGCGGATGTGCTCCAGAATCGCAAAATGGAGGAAAAGGATCCGTTTGCGATCTGATGGCACTTTCCCAAAGCATTGGCGCAGTGACTCTTCCAGCGTTTCTGCTCAGCCTCCGGAGCAATGTTTCATGGCGAAAAAATTGCAACTTATCGCAGACGGTGCAGCCTATGGCATCCACCTCTTTACTTACCCGGCTCCAGCGATTACCGTGAGACGGTAAAGGAGTCCATGCACTTTGGCATGAACATTTTTGAACAAGTTC
>VOFK01002013.1_pt1 | contig 17939 bp, 22 predicted proteins | sample 5384121 | NCBI WGS metagenome assembly VOFK01 (sample SAMN12384730, study PRJNA508395) | human gut metagenome | isolation source: healthy gut J | host: Homo sapiens
CTCGGTGTACTTCGTTCAGTTACGTATTGGCAGGAAAGAGCGCGCAGAAAAGGGAATTGGCAACGACCGTTAGTCGTTGCCAATTCTGTATAGCTGTCGAGGATTTCCTGGTCGGCAATGTTGGTTCCCATCTTCTAATAGGCGGTTATGACCCGGCTCGTTTCGCTCGTCGTCGTACCTCCGGCACCGTGGCCCGGCACTTTACATAATAGGTCGTCCGGCTTTCAGTCCGCTGATCGTCGCTTTGATGAGGGTGCCGTTTACCGAGGGGCGTTCTTACCCGTTGTGGGGGTTGGAGGAGGTGCCGTAATATATCTTGGCGTCCGAAACCTTCGCTTCATCCTTGTTGTAAATCTTATAGGTTACGGTTACCGAGGTTTTGGTCGCCGTAAAATCGTCAAAAACCCGATATCGGGCTTTTTCTGCCAGGGGGAGCCGGATCCCGCTCCGCTTTCCGGAAGTTGACACATAATAGAAATAGTTGCTATACGTGTCGTAGTCCGGCTATCATTACCAGTTCCGAGTCCGTCATTTTTTTCCGATGCGGCTGTGTCCGAAGCCGAAGGCCGTGCTGTATGCTCCGTTCGTCTTGGGGTCTCCCGTGTCCCATTGGCAACGGATCATTTCCCCGTCGATCCACCACCAGCCTGAATGGGTGTTGTTCAGGTACAGGTAGTGCCATGCGCGGTCGGTTGCGCCCGAAAATGTTATTGTATTCAATACGTAGGGGTTATTCAGAACTTTTTCAGTGCTGTCTTCTACTTTGATTTCTTTGGCCAGTTTCCAATGTGTGTCCAGGAGTTGCCGTTCAGTTCCTGGCCGGTTGCCTGCGGCCCATTGCCGCTTTCTCCACCTTCGTCGCTGCTGCACGATACAAGCATGACGTATCCGATTACCAATATGGATCTGGCAATATTGATTAGTTTCATCGGTTCCGTTTGTTTATGATTTCTGGGGTGTTTGAGTCGTTGAGATTTCGGCTTTCGATAAATTGTTACATTGTTTCGGGACTTCGACCGGGATTATTCCCTTGCCGCTTCCGGGGGCGCAGGGGATGGGGCAAACATCCGGCTGTTGTCGTACGTATCAGAAATAGTAATTGAATGCGATCGTCGCGCCGACGTTCGAAACGAAGTCGGGTGGATACTTTGTTGTCGCCGTCTTGTTTGATAACGGTGAAGTCTTCGTACTGGACGAACTCCACGAAAGCGATCCGGAAACAGCATGTCGCCGCGTTCTTGTGCACATAGTGTCGTGCCATTCCCACCAGTGCGAAACAAAGAAATAGTTTTTTCATAATAAACTGAATTTAGGTAGATAATGGATGTTTTTGCTTGCGATACTAAATTGTATATTGTTTATCCGTTCGTTTGGAACGGAGGGTTTTTCTCTTCATTTCAGGCAGCCGTATGTGTTTTGTGCGGGAACGACGTTGGACGGATCGGTAGTCTGACAGGTCTGAAATGAAAAATCGCCTCTATTACAGATGATAGAAATCTGTAATAGAGGCGATTTTATAAAAGCACAGACTTACCGGTCGGTCTTTGTCTGTCGATCCTGCGGTCAGGCGGATCATCCTGCGGAGAGGAGGGGATTCGAACCCCTGAAACCCTTTAGGGGGGTTTACTCGCTTTCAGGCGGGCCAGTTCAACCACTCCTGCACCTCTCCTTTCGGTTCGCAAAGGTAATAATTATTTTCAGATTTTACCAAAAATTGCCGTTTTTCCTTCAGGGGGCAAGCGCCCGGTTCCGGGGCGGGTGCAACGCGGCGGTTTGCCCGCAGCCGGCCGAACCAGCACGAGGTTATCGCATTCAGCCGGTTTCCGTTGGCCGCCATCGGCAGGCATATCATCGTGGAAAATGAAAACGGGACTGTCTAAACTTGTTAGGCAGTCCCTTTTTGCGACACTATCGAAAACAAATTGCGTTGTTAACGATTGTCCTGCGATTTTTTCGTGTACTGGTTATGGCCTTCGGGATTGTTGCTGCGCGAAGTACGCCCTGAACCGGACGACTGGCTGCTTGCGGTTCCCGGCTCGCCGAGCTGGTGCGCGAAGTGGTCGTACGCGACGACTTTCCGCCGATTTACTTTGTCCGGACTGTGTATGGCCGGAGGTTTTGTTGTTAGACTCTTTCATGACTTTTAAAGAATTAAGTGAGACATAAATGCTGCCCGCCAGCCGAAGGGCCGAAGCCATGCGGTTGAAAGCCAGCCTGTACCGCATCTCCCCGCCGGGATGTACGGTATAGCTGACAACAAAAATAATACCGAATATTTACAGGAATATTTACCGGAGCCCGAAGTGGATGATGCTCAGCCGGGAAATGCTATGCGAATCAATCCTTTTTTCGTACCCAAACGGCTAATTTGCCTCCGTGTACTTTGAAAAGGGCCTTCCCGTCGTCGCCGATGGTCAGTTCGTCGTCGTAGCTTCCGGTGATCTCATGCCACGTTTCGTTGGCATGCATTACGCCTACGGACATCACTTTTTCGCCGTCCTCGCCGTTGGAAAGGAGCAGTGCCAGGCCGGAATCCGGATGTTGTGCGTCGCCCGAGCGGGTGAAACCTACCGTATTGGGATGGTCGAAATAATCCGTCTGTTCGCCGAAGGCGCGGGAGCGACGTGCATCGAGCAGAATATCGAGGATGGGACGGTGGGGCGACCCTTCGCCTTTCATGCTGTAATAATCGCCGTAGAAGACGCAGGGGGGTACCCCTCTTTCATCAGCAGGATCAGTCCGTACGCCAGCGGTTTGAACCACGATTTGACCTGCGATTCGAGCGAGCTGCCGCGCTGCGAGTCGTGGTTGTCCACGAACGTCACGGCCAGCGTGGGGTATTTCTGCACGAGCGTGTCGTCGAGCAGCGTCCGCATGTCGAAGTCGCGGCCCTGCTGCGATGCCGTGAAAAGTTTGAAGTGAAGCGGCGCGTCGAACAGGTCGATCTGGTGGTCTACGGCGTCGAGGTAGGCCTCCAGCGACTCGAAATCGCCGCTCCAGTACTCACCGACGGCGTAGAACTCTTTGCCCGCGAAGCCCGGACGTTGTGCATGAAGTCGGCGATGAAGGCATTCTTGATGTGTTTGAGCGCGTCGAGGCGCATGCCGTCCGCGTCGAGCGTTTGGGCGATCCATACGCCCCAGCGTTTCATTTCTTCGACCACCTCGGGATGGTCGAAGTCCACGTCGTTGAAGATCAGGAAATCGTAGTTCCCGTTCTCGCCGTCGACGCCTTCGCTCCACTTCTTGCCTTCGCCCTGGATGAGGTAGATGGCCCAGTGTTTGGTCTCGTAAACCTGGTCGGTTCCCGAGAAGTGGTACCCAGTGCCATTTGAAGGGAGAATATTTGTCGCCGCGCCCGGAAAGGAATAACCCGTCCATCCTTCGACTTCGACGGGTGCGCCGATCACCTGCTGCGGTTCTCCGGGATCGACCTCGCAGGCCATGAATTTCTCGGTATAGTCGGCACCTGTCTTCTGGTTCATCACCGTGTCGAGGTAGACTGCTATCCCGTTCTCGTGGGCGCCGTGACCGCTTCTTCCAGTTCGTGCCGCGTGCCGTACTTGGTGCGGACGGTGCCTTTTCTGGTCGAACTCCCCCAGATCGTAGAGGTCGTAGACGGCGTATCCCTCGTCCTGCTGTTCGTCGGCCTTGTAGGCCGGCGGTATCGAACCGACGTAATGCCGATGTCGTGCAGGTGTTTTGGCATCCTCTTTCAGGTGCACCCATAATTTACCGTCGTTGGGCAGATTCCATTCGAAATACTGCATCATTACTCCGTTTTTCATAAAGCCGATATATGTTTAATGTTTACGCGTTTTCGTTGCAAAGGACATGCTAAACAGGATGAACTTGGGGGAAATTCCGGGGGCGTTCTGACCTGCGGCGGGGGCGTCAATCCTGCCGACCGGCTGGCGCCAGGGGCGCCTTCGTGTCCTGCGAATCGTACTGGCTCCACTGGAGGTTTTTCTCCGGCGTAGCCTTGCGGATTTCGCTGCTGCGCTGCTTGCTGAGCTTCTTGTCCGCGCTGCGCACCGGAAGCCTCCGTGCGGGGTGTGCCCTGCGGTTCGAGTTCGGTGAGCCCGTCGGTTTCGAGTACCTGCTGGCGCGGATTTTCGACATACAGCCACTCTTCGCCCAGGCCGATGCTTTCGCCTTCGTTCCACGGCCCGCGGGCATCCTCGCCCATCAGTGGTTGGAGTAGATATTGCTGTAGCGGGGGGGTCGCTTTGCAGCACACCGGGCGGGAAAGGGCTGGATGGTGTCCAGTGCCGCCTCGAACTGCTGGAAATGCGCTTTACTTCGCGTGTCATCAGGAAATTGAGTGTCGCGAGCACGTCCTTGTCGTCGGTGAACTGCATCAGGTATTCGTAGACGATCTTGGCGCGCGATTCGGCGGCGATGTCCGAGCGCAGGTCGACCGTCAGGTCGCTGTTGGCATTGACATAGGAGCCTTGCCAGGGGACACCGTTGCTGTCGGTGAGACGCGGACCGCCGCCCGTCAGCACGCCGAACTGCGGGTTGACCGAAAAGGCCGAATGGATGAAGTCGTCCTTCGAAATGCCTTCGCCGAAGACGTCGTTTCGCTCGGCCGCATCTTTGAGGTTGCCGTTTACGCCTGCGAGGAGCATCTGGATCGTGGCCCCGACGATTTCGAGGTGCCCCAGCTCTTCGGTGGCGATATCCATCAGCATATCGTACTTGTCCGGATAGGGGTTGTGGCAGGCGAAGGCCTGCACGAAATACTGCATCGCAGCTTTAAGCTCGCCGTTGCCGCCGCCGAATTGTTCGAGCAGCAGCCGTGCGAAGCGGGGATCGGGTTTCGATACCCGCGCTTTGAACTGGAGTTCTTTGGAGTGGTAAAACATAGATTCGTTGTTTTAAGTTGAACATGCCGGAGGCCGGTTTTTCGGGGGTTCTCGCAGAGGCCTCCGCTCCCCGGTTGCCTTTCTCCGGGAGGGGAGGGCCTTCTGCGAGCGTCCCGTTCCTGCCGGCCGCATTGCCGGCGTAACTACTGCCGTTTGTCCGGATCCTGTTCGTTCATCCGGTTTTCGGCGCTATGCTCCCTGTCGGAACCTTTTTCTTCCCAGTACGAGCCTGTCTTGGATCCGTATTGCGACGGATTCTCCGGCTGCTGCTGATAGGAACTCCCTGCGGTGCCGCCAGCGTGCATGCCGCTGTTGTCGCCGCTGTTGCTCCGGCTGTCCAGATCGTTCGTGTTGGCGTTGGTTCTCGAATTGTTCTGCATTTCGTTTTTCTGCTCACGGCTCTCGCCGTAGATGTTGTCATTCTTATTCATAATCGTAATATTTTAGTGATTCGGTTTGATAGGTGTTTCGGTTGCGGATCCGTCGTGCCCTTCGGTCTTGACGACCTTGTTGTAAAAGCCCCATGATCAGCAGCGGGGCGGCCCACTGCCCGACCAGCAGCGCGGTGGATTTCCGGCCGCGGCACATCATGCAGGCGGAGGCTGCCAATGCGCTCAGCCCGGCACACAGATAGGACCATCGAGGGAATTTTTTGGACGTCTTTTTTTTCTACGGCAACAGTGGCGTTGCCTTCTTGCGGTTGATTGTTCGACATGGTTTTGCTGGTTTAAAAACCGGAGCAGGGAACTGCTCCGGTTGTAATTGATACTTAAGACGATCCTTTAATAGATCGTTATCTTGACGATCCCGTCCACGGCGGGAACCGGGAAGGTGTCGCCCACAGCGCTGATGGCTTTGTCCTCGGGCATCTGGGTTCCGCCGAATACGAACTGGGCGTTGCCGGCTCCGGGATACTGGCTTACGGCCGTGCCGTCGTCAAGCAGGACGGTCTTGCTCGTTATGTCGCCTTTGGTCAGTGCGTTAAGCTCGGGGCCGTTTGCGAAGAACCAGTCGTTGGAATAGCCGAACATCGTTGCGAACGCCACTTTTTCGTTGGCTGCAGCCTCATAGGTGCATTCCATGCTCTTGCCCGGCAGGACGGTGTCCGTAAGCGTGTAGATCTTGCGTACCTGCGGGACTTTTTCGAGCGAAGCTTTCAGCTGCGACGGATCGCCGCGCTGTGCGAGCGCTGCAAGACCCAGCTGCGCATCTTTCTGTCCCAACTGGTAGATCGGGTTGGTGTTGCCCGTGTAAACCACTACGATGGCGCCGTGCAGCGTGGTAATGATTCCCGTTTGGTCGGCGACAAGCGATTTGAGGGGGTCGACATTGCCTGCTTCGGCCAGCTTGGTCAGCTCCACGCCCGATTTTCTGGTCGACGCTGAAGAACGGTTTGTCCATCACCAGGTCGCCGTCGAGCAGGTTCGATACGACGAATACACCGCCCGAGAACGGGGTCTCATTCGCCGTGCCGGCAGAAATATTGGAGATCGTACAGGTGAACAGCGACTGTGCGGCATCGAAAGTCAGGCTCACCTGGAGCAGACTCGATGCGGCCAGATAGTTGTGTCCTTCGGAGTCCGTGCCCTTCACTTCGGTTACCACGCCGGCCTGGGCTACGCCCGGATGATTGACATCGGGGCCGGGCTGTTCGTTTACGCGGGTTCCGTTGTCCCAGAGTTTCACGGCATCGGCAATGATGCCGGTATAAGGTACTCCCGAATCGTTGAAGAGCTGGATGCCCGGATTCTCCGGGGCGAAGAACAGGTCGTTGGAATTGGAATACATGGTGGCGAACATCAGGCGCTGCCCTTTGGCGGCGTAGAAGGTGAACGACGTCGTTTTCCCGGGGGCGACGGCGGCGAACGTGCCGGTCTGGACGTAATTCTTCGTCGGGATGACGTTTTCGAACTTGATCGTCGGCTTCGTGCCGGGAGCGCTGTTGTCGTCATCGTCGTCGCAGGCGGTAAAAGCGAATCCTGCGAAAAGCGACGCCGCAGCGAATGCGGTGCAAAAGTACTTTTTTTTCATAGTGGAATTGATAATTAAATAAAGTTAACAATCGGTTAAACCATAAGTGTTTTTTTATATTAAGGTATGTGCTCGTATTTGTTGTCCGGCACCCTTTACAGTGCAGTTCCGTGCATCATTTATGCCATGAAAAATACTTTTGGATGGATTGGAAAAGCGGGAGGATGGATATTCCTGCAAAACACGCAGTAAGGCGGGGATGGATTTTTTTTCGACCTCGTCTGTCGGGGTAAAACCTTCTTCCTGCGGTGGTTCGGGCGCTGTTTCGGCAGATTTTTTTGCGGATTCGGGATTGTAACGTCCGCCACTCCCGGTGCCGGAGGCTTTGGGCGGAATAACCACGCAAATATGGATGCAACGGCAAAAAACCTTTTGAACCTTCAACGGGACGAGGCCACCTTGTGCGAAGTCTACCGCCGGCTGGCCGAACTGGAAAAAGACCCGGTCCGCCGACGGACGCTGCTGCGTATCATGCAGGACGAAAGACGGCATTGCGCGATCCTGAAGCGCAGGACGGACGCGAAATGACTCCCGATCCGAAACGGGTTTTCTGGTATGTGTGGATAATGCGGGTGCTGGGGCCGGCTTTTTTTTTGTCGTCCGGCAGATGGAGCTGTGTGAAAAAGGCACGGAGGCGAGTTATTCCTTGTATGCCGAGCGGGAGGAGTTCATTCGGATCGCTTCGGAGGAAAAGCGCCACGGGGAGGATCTGACCAACCTGGCCGGCGGAATGCGGCTGTCCTATATGAGTTCGGTGGTATTGGGCCTGAACGACGCTCTGGTCGAATTCACGGGCGCGCTGGCCGGGTTCACGCTTGCGCTGAACGAACCGCGGCTCGTTGCGCTTACGGGCAGCATCACCGGTATGCCGCCGCGGCCCTTTCGATGGCCGCTTCCGAATACCTTTCGACCAAATCGGACGCTACGGGGAGAAGCATCCGCTGCGGGCCGCCCTTCTGTACCGGAACCGCCTACCTCGTGACGGTCGCCATTCTGATAATTCCCTATCTGCTTTTTTCGAATGCCGTCACGGCATTGAGCGTCATGCTTCTGGCCGCATTGACCGTGATAGCCCTGTTCAATTACTATTACGCCGTGGTGCGCAGCGAAAGTTTCAGGCAGCGTTTTTTTTGAAATGGCGCTTCTGAGTTTCGGCATCGCCGGGATCAGTTTTCTGATCGGCTACGGGCTCAAATATTTTACGGGCATAGAGATGTAGAATAACCGTGCGCCGATAAAAGCCGGCCGGTTCGGACTCAGGATGCCGGACTGTACGGCAAATCCATTAAATATATGATTTCCAATATGAAGATTATTTTTTCGATAAATTCAACCTCAATGGAATATCATTTGCAAGTATTCCGTATGTCAATCATCACTTAAATTCTTTATATTATGAAAAAAATTCTTTTACTCATCGCATCCGCGGCAATCGCTTTGGCCGTGAATGCTGCTCCCCAGAAGGTGGATTTCGGTAAGTTGCCGAAGAATTCGCAGGAATTCATTCAGAAAACTTCCCGGGCGAAAAAAGTGAAGGCCGTGGAAATGGATCGCGAGGCGTCGTGGGACAAATACACCGTCTATTTCAACAGCGGCAACCAGGTCTCCCTTCGAAGGCGCAGCGGAGATTGCAGCCAGATTATCATGAAGAACGGTTCGGTTCCGATGTCCGTGATTCCCGCCAAGGTCAAAACCTATGCAGGCAATACTTACCCGGGGCAGCGAATCGTCATGATGGAAACGACGGCCGACGGCTACAAAGTAGCGCTTTCGGACAAGACGGTTCTCGATTTCGACAAGGACGGTAACTTCACGAAAGCGACGAAATAACTTTTGCAGTGTGAAAATCGCAGGGAGTGCCCGCAGTTGTGCTCCCTGCTTTTTTTTGTCGGCCCGGCGGGCCGTAACAGGATAAACCAGCGTGTGCCATGTGTTATCATATCTCCCTTGCTGCCGGAGCCGAAGAACTGGCCCGGCGTTTCGGCCGTAAAACCGATCTGGTCAGAAAATTCCGACCTGCATACCATGTATGTGCCTTTTCGCACCTCCCGTATCCGGTAGTTACCAGAGACGAGCAGATACAGTATTTCCGCTGGGGGCTGATCCCGTATTGGATCGGGAAGGCCGCCCAGACCGTGACGATCCGCAATCAGACGGTCGTCGCGTGTGCGGAAACTATTTTTGAAAACGCTTCGTTCCGGGTTCCGATCCGCCGGCGGAGGTGCCTGATCCCGGTGAGCGGATTTTTCGGGTGGCACCACGGGCAGGCACAGAAGACTCCCTACTACGTGACGGTAAAGGATCGGCCTGTCATCGCCCTTGCGGGCGTTTTCGACTGCTGGATCGACCGCGATTCGGACGAGGTCGTAATGACGTATTCGGTCATAACCACCGAGGCGAATCCGATGATGCGCCACGTCAACAACAGGGATTGCCGGATGCCGGTTATCCTGCATGACGGCGACGAGGGGAGCGCTGGCTGCATCCGGAACTGTCCGACGGGCAGATCGCCGCGTTGCTGAAACCCCTATCCGGAGCAGATGATGGTCTGCGAACCCGCGCAGCCCGATTTCATGCGCAAAGTTTCCGGCGATTCGGGCATTCTCATGCCGGCATAGGTTCCCCGGTGGCGGCCTTTCCCCGAAATATTGCGGCAAAAAAAGAAGTCTCAGACTTCTCTTTTTTTCGATGTCGGGCCACCGGGCTCAGTGTACCTTCTCCTTGATCCGGTTGGAGGCCTGTGTGGCCGTCTCCTTTACTTTGTGTGCGGCTTTGGTCATGCCCTCTTTGGCCGCATTTTTGACCTTCGTGCCGGCTTCTTCAATTTTGCCGGCCATTTTGCGGACACACCGTCTTTGCCTCGTTTTCCGCCTCGATGGCGGTCTCCTGGGCGTCGTCCTTCAGCTTCTGCATGTTTTCCTGCAGATTGTGCCTGGCCTTTTGGCCGTGTTCTTCCGCCTTGTGGACTGCTTTTTCGGCGTGTTCCCGATACGTTTCGTTCTCTTTGTCGAATACTTTTCCATAATTACATTGTTTTAGCGGGTTTGTGCCGTGTGAACAGCGATACGATCCACAGCAGGACGATGGCGCCGATGACGGAGGAGAGGAAAGTCCCCCAGGTGCCCGTCGGCACCCATCCGAACAGCGAAACGAGCCAGCCGCCCAGAATGCCGCCGACAAGGCCGACGATCAGATTGACCAGCAATCCGGAGCCGCTGCCTTTGAAGATCAGGCTGGCGATCCATCCGGCCGCCAGGCCGATGAGTAAATACCATAAGAAATACATATGTTTTTTAATTTTTGGTTGACAATCAGGATAATACAAATTATGTACCCTGGGGAGGATGAACGGCCCGGAAATTATTCGCGGTATGCGATAATGGCCGAGGAGGCCGCGATAGGTGTTACCGCCGGGCAGGCGGTCGCGGCTGTCGGGGTCGATCCGGCCGTCGCGGCAGACTACGATCCAGTCCGCTTCGGGAATGTGGAATTCGGCCTGGTGGCGGTTGCTGTTATAGGCCACAAGAATCTCTTTCCACGCATCGCCGTTCGCATATTCGCCCAGCGTATAGGCGATCACTCCCGAGTCGCCCGTGTCGAGGAAATGAAGCCCCTGCTGCAGCCCTTCTGCCGTCGGGATACGGAATGCCGGATGTGCTTTCCGAAGTGCGATCAGCCTCCGGACATAATCGAACATATCCCGGTTTTTGGCTTTCAGGGCCCAGTCGATCCGGTTGACGGCGTCGGGCGAACGAAAACTGTTCGGTTCCCCCTGTTTGTCCTGCATCAGCTCTTCGCCGGCGCGGATGAAAGGGAACCCCCTGTGCCGTGAGCAGAATGGTGTGTACCAGTTTGTCGATAGGCGGCAGCTCGTCGTCGGCATGGTCGCCCTTGACGGAAAGTCTCAGTTTGTCGATCACCGTGTAGCCGTCGTGGCTGGCGACGAAATTGACTGCCTGCGAAGGGGCGGATGCATATGGCATGGAGCTGTATAACAGTACGTTATAATCCACTTGCGGATGCTGCGTGGCGCCCGCGATCCCGAATTTTACGGGCTCGTAATGCCCGACGATATTCCCGGAAGCATACCCGGCGGCCTGTTCGTCGAACGTGCTGCCGCGTACGGCGTCGCGGAAATCGTCGCAGAAAACGGCGATGCCCTCCATTTGGCCAACGTGATCCCGCACGGCCCGTTTTTCCGGAGGCAGGGGCGAGTCGGCCGCAAGCCATCCTTCGCCGTATATGAAGATCGTCGGGTCGATCTTCGACAGTTCTTCCCGGATGCGGTTCATCGTGTCGATATCGTGTATTCCCATCAGGTCGAACCGGAACCCGTCGATATGGTACTCCTGCGCCCAGAATTTGACGGATTCGACGATGTAATGCCGTACCATTTCGCGTTCCGAAGCCGTTTCATTGCCGCAGCCCGAGGCGTCCGAGTAGGAACCGTCGGCATTCTGGCGGTAAAAGTAGCCGGGGACGGTAAGGTTGAAATTCGAATGCTCCACCGAGGCCGTGTGGTTGTAGACCACGTCGAGGACGACGACGCGCATCCCGTTCCGATGCAGGCTTTTCACCATCTCCTTGAACTCGCGGATGCGTGTCATGGGGTTGGCCGGATCGGTGGAGTAACTGCCTTCCGGAACGTTGTAGTTCTTCGGGTCGTATCCCCAGTTGTAGGTCTTGTCCGCCAGCCTCGTCTCGTCCACCGTCGCATAGTCGAAGGAGGGGAGAATATGTATATGCGTTACGCTCAGTTCCTTGAGATGATCCAGACCGGATGCCTGCCCTTCGGGGGTTTTTTGTGCCGGTTTCGGTCAGGGCGAGGAATTTGCCTTTGTTTTCGATCCCGGAATCGGGGGCGACGCTGAAGTCGCGGTGGTGCAGTTCGTAGAGAATGATGTCGGAATACATTTTCAGTTCGGGCGCACGGTCCGCCTCCCCAGCCTTCGGGATCGGTCTCGCGCAGGTCGATTACGGCCGCCCGGTCGCCGTTTACGCCGACCGCCTTGGCCCAGATGCCGGGTGTTTCGGCCAGCCATTTCCCCTTTTTTCTATCTGGAAGGTATAGAAGGAGCCATTCAGGTCGCGTTCGATGGGCAATGCGCCAGGTTCCGTCGTCCGAGGGCTCCATTTCCAACTGCTCCTCCGGATTGCCTCCCTCGCCCGAGGAGTAGATATTGAGCCGGGTTTTGCTCGCGGTGGGCGCCCAGAGCGTAAAGACGGAGCGTTGGGGCGTATACGCCAGTTCGAGGTCTTGGCCGTAGTACGGCGGATATTTGTCGAACGAATCCAACTGATCGGGTGCGGGGTGGTTTTTGATATTATCCATGGTGGTCGTATTTTATGAATTGGGCGTTTGCGGTGCGTTTCCGGGGACGGATTCGTCTCGGGATCCGGCGTCCTCCCCGCCCCGTTGCACGAGCAGCGTGCGTGTCGGGAAGGCGAAATTGAGCCCGGCCTTGTTGAAGGCGGCCAGTATGGCCAGGTTCATGTCCGAGGTCACTTTCAGAATATCCCCCTGTTTTTCGATGTAATAGTAAAATGTGATGACCAGCGCCGAATCGGTGTAGTCCGAAAAGTAGGCCGTTATGTCCGACGGTTTTCGGAAACGTCCTTTACCTTCGCCGGGGAGGCCCCTCAAAATATCCAGCGCCTCGTTCATCTTGTCTGCGCCGGTGTTGTAGGTCAGCCCCACCTTAACCATGGCGCGGCGCATCGGTTCCGACGAGATGTTGACGACCGAGGCGTCTGTAATTTTGTAATTCGGATAACTGGTGATGCGCCGGTCGTAACCCATGATTCGCGTACTGCGCATGCCCACGTCGACCACCGTCCCTTCGAAGCCGTTTACGTTGATCGTGTCGCCGATGCCGAAGGGCTTGTCCGTGAAGATGGTGAACGCGCCGAAGATATTCTTCACGGTGTCCTGCGCCGCCAGGGCGAAGGCGATACCGCCGATGCCCAGCGTGCCCCATAACGCATTGATGTCGACCCCTACATTGCTCAGGGCTGTTACCAGACCGACGATCCAGATCAGAACCAGGATCGTCCGCCTGACTACCGGCATCATTTTCAGCGCATGACCGTCCGACCGCTGCCCCCAATATTGCTGGAGCAGGGCCGTGAAGAGGCGGGCCAGAACCCAGGTGATGTCGAGTATGATCAGTATGCGGTAGGCGTTGTCTACGTATTTTACCAGATGATCCGGGTAGACCAGCCGATGGATGGCGATTCAGATGCCCAGCAGCATCACGGCGAATTTCAGGGGCGCTTCAGAGAGTAGTATATGATGTCGTCCACCCGGTTGCTTGTGCGGCCGATAAAGGGTTTTATGACCTTCCTGCCCAGCAGGGAGAGCAGTTTCACGACGATAAACGCTCCTGCTATGATGAGTAGGGGAGACGATCCATGTCTGGACGCTGTTTCCCCAGATTTCGTAATTTAACATTTTTCGGCTGTTTTTTAATTATACATTTGTTATTTGTGTTTCCTCTTTTGCCATCCGGTTTTTAACATCGGCGCATAATGCACGGTTTTTTTCTTATCCCGGCTTTCAAATTCTATGCCTTTGGAGAAGAATTTGCACGATCCCGAAATGAAAAATCAGGTTGAGGATGAAGATGATAGTGCATAAATCCAGGAAGAAGGCGGTGTGTATCACCGTCGCGGGATTCCTTGCCGGGATCGCCGGCGGGCTTATCCTGTACTATGTCCGAGATGCGGTTCTTGGCTGGTGTTTCGTGGCGACGGCGGGTTTTACCCTTTTATACGGTATCGGCTCGCTGTACGACCGCCGGCCTTATATCGTACTTACCGAAGACGGCATTACCGAGATGTTCACGATACGCGGGCAGATCGAATGGGAGGCCATCCGTTATGCGGACGACTTCTATTTCCGGGGGCAATACTGGGTGCGGTTGCTGCTCGAGAGCAATTACAAGCCGCAGCTCATACGGCCGGCCTGGTTCTGGCGCTTCGACCGCCTTTACGAATCGAAGGGCGTAAAGGCGGTCTATCTGCGCACGATGGGGCTGGAGATCGATTCCATGCAACTGGTCGCCCTGATCCGGCGGATGAAGGAAGCGGATGTGCCCGGAAGGATCGAGCTGCTGAACGGCTGCCTGTTGAAATAAAATCCGCCGCAGGAGCGTCGCGCCCCGGAATTCCGTTCGCGGCCGTCGGCGGGCGTTCTGCCGTGTCTCTTCCAGGGAGCACAGCGCCCCGGCCGCACGGGATGGGCGGGCAGGGAACATGCTGCGTGTCATCGTATGATTTCGCCCCCGCCTTCGTTGGCTCCGTCCCATGTCGTGTCGACGTCGACCGAGAACTCGATTTCTCCCCGGAAATCGCCCTCTTCGAAACGTGCCGTAAGGTCGATCAACTGGTTGCATTCGATCCGCAGGGTGTCGGTGACTACCCGGTCGTAGAGCGGTGCGTCGTCCTCGCCGTAGAGTCTGAGCCGCCACGATGTCCTTACGCCCGGCAGCGTGCAGAACGTGCCGAGCGTGAACGACCCGGCGGGGCGTGTCCTCAGCTGCGCTGCGGGGATGCGTTTGGAAACCTCGCACGCCAGGTCGGGTTCCCCGCAGAGCGGCATGCGTTGGCCGACGTTGTCGAGCACCACTTCGACGGAGGCGATTCGGGCGGGAATATTCTCGAACCGGAAGCGGGTTATGCCGTGTACGCGCTGAAGTACGGCTTCGAATTCATTGCGGCAGGGGCAGGTCACTTCGAACGGCACGTCGGCGCGGAAATGGTCGTCGCCGTTCTTTTTCTCCCTGGTAAACGATGTAACGTGCCTCCGGAGCGTCCATCGTTCCTGTCATCATGCGCGGCGTGACATTCGCCACGAACGCCAGGCGGTATGTCCCGAACGGAAGCGTGTCGATGCGGAAGAGGTAATCCCCGCCGGAGGCGGTATGAGGTCGTCCGCGCGGCCCTGCCCGACCAGCTGCCCGCCGGCATAGAGCAGATAGTCGAGCGAATGGATGCGTTTCCCGAATTCCTGTTCGAAATCCGACGGACGGTAGGGGCGGCCGGGCCTGGAATTCTCGACCCGGAGCGCGACCGTGACGCTTCCTCCCTGGGGCGGGCACGGGTCGAGTTTCTCTTCGATGCACGACGTTGCCGACAGCAGGCACAGGAACGCGAACGGTATGTAAGGTGATTTTTTCATGACTTCGTAATTTTAGTAGGACGAGGCGTTCCACTCGTAAAAAGGATCGAAGAGCGCCGCCGCGTTTTCGGGGTTTCCCGCGTCGTCCGTCGCCTCGACGACCTCGATCCGGATTTGCGACGAGGAGTCGTCATAGGTGTCGGTGGTTTCGAAAACGATGCCGGAGATTTTTGCTTGCGGCGAGCGTGCGTGCGAACGTCTGGTCGGCTTTTATACGTATATCCGCCGCTGGCGCCGGAAATGTCGATATCCACGATCCCGATAGGCAGTTCGAGGCCGGGTCGGCGAAGACGAAGGGCGAAAAGACCGTCGAATTGGTTTGGCACATCTGGTAGCGCTCCGTACCCGAGGAATGGAAATCTCCCATCGTCGACATGCAGCACGGCAGTTCATAGAGCCCGGGATCGCCGTAATACATCCCCTCCGAGTGGGTCGATGCCTTCGGCAAAAGGTTTGGTCTTGGACGTGAAAAGCATCCGGACGGTATGAGCTGTCTTGTCGAACGAAAAACCGTTGACGGGCGAAGGTTTGTCTTTGAGCAGCACGCGGAACTTCGCCACGCGCCGTTCGGCCCGCAGGGTTACCGCCGGAACGCCTGCCGAATGGAGATCGCCGCTTTTGGGCACCGGGAAATCGGCCACGGCGACAAAAACTTCGCGGCTCAGCTGCCGGTAACCGTTGTTCATCCAGTGCGTCGAGATCGTGTAGGTGAGCAGCGGCGGCGTGCGCAGCGAGCCGTCGGCTTCATCGGAGACGACTTTCCCCGGAATCAGATCGTTGTTCCAGTCGGCCGACCCCCAGTTGATTACGGCTACGATCCGGTAATCGCCCGGCCGCAGTTCGAGATTGAACGGGCACGGCGGAAGATCCCCGGCGATCTTCAGTTCGGCCCATGGCCCCGACTGTGCGTCGAGCAGGACGGTTTGCGTCGTGTCCACGATCCAGCGGGTGTCCGCCTTTTTCAGGATCAGCAGCCGGGCCGTGTTCCTGAACCACTGCGTGTAGGAGGTGGCGCGCGTCATGGGTACGAGCGAGACGTCCGTGCCGACGGCTTCCAGCCGGAACGTGACTTCGACGCGTTTTCCCTCTCCGCGGACGGGTGCCCGAAAGGTTCCCCCTTCCGAGCAGCCGCCCGTCAGGAAGGCCGCCATTACGAATAAGACTGAAAGTTTTTTTCATAATCGTACGTTTTTTTGCCGTTTCACAACCAGTCGAAATTCGTTTCGATGCCCCCTCCGACCGGAATGTCGATGATCCGGTCGCAGTGCAGCCCCGCCCGGTTGACCGTGAAGCAATTTGCAGCCACCGGAAGCCCCGTCGCGGCATCGGCCGCCGGAAGGGCGAGGGTCAGCTGCCGCTGCGGGAAACAGGCTGCGGAATGGACATCCGTGTGGCCGTTGCCGCAGGCAGGCGTCGTGTCGTAGTATGTGAAGAGCAGTTTCACCCGCAGTTTCGAATCGGACGGCAGCAGGAAAGCCTTTCATGCGCAGGCTGCCGCGCACCCCGTCGTCGTATATGCCGAGTCCCTTGTCCGTCTGGGGAGTGGAACCTTGAAATCCGTCATCTGTGGCAGAATGCTTTGCACCAGCGGTTCCGAAGCATACGCTGCGGGAACCAGCGTCCCGTTTTCATCGAACCGCAGTTCGGTGGTCGGATTCTCATAGGAGATTTCGATCCGTGCGATCCGGTCGATCACCGACTCCACATCGGGCGATAGGATGCTTTCGGGCTGCGAGAGCGAGCTTCCCGTGCGGTAGATGTCGAAGAGCACCTGCCCTGCGACGCGTGTCAGCGTGAGGCGGATTTTGCCGTCGAGGAGAATAGCCTCGCCGCTCAAGTCTGTATAGCCGCTGTAACCGTCCGGCGCAGCCGCCCCCGAGGCGCATCCCAGCCGCAGGTCTTCCCCATGCGACCCCCCGGGACGAACTGTGTCCCGGCCGCTGTGGGCCGCGACAGCCGTTGCGCGTCGCCGGGCTGGGCGACCATCGAAAACGGTAGTCGTAGGCTTTCAGCTCGGCGAGCGGAAGTTTCAGTGTCTCACCGTCGGCGACCGAAGTGTAACTGCGGTCGAAAACATATCCGTCCTGCGTTCGCGCCGCCCGGCGGAAAAGGTAGAGCGGGGTTGGGTATCCCGATACGGGAAGCGTGCCCTCCAGGCGAAGTTCGGTGTAGCGGAACTTATTGCCGGGAAAGATCTCCTCCTGTGCCTCCAGCCCGCAGGCTGCGGAGAGGGCAGGCAAAAATAGCATTCCGAAAATTCGATATAGGTATTTTCTTTTCATCACGTTCAATCTTTTTATTCCCAAATGCCCGTATCGCCGTCCTGATCCTCGGTGATCGGGGCCGTTTGTATTTCTACTCCGATAACGGGGTAATCCAACGTGATCCAGAGCGTAATTTCGAGTTGCTTGTTACGTTCGGCTTTACCCGTCAGGCGCAGCTGCACCGGTTGCAGGGCGGCTCCCGCCGCGGGAACGACCGTGATATCCAGGCCGACCTCCCCGCCGTCGGCGGGCGGAATGACGAAAGGCCCTTCGAGCCGGACAAATCCCCGTCGGTAAGTTCCGCATAATCCGCCGCTGTGAGTGTCGCCGTCACCGTGGCCGTTCCGCTGCTTCCGCCGGAATTCACGCGCAGGCCCGTGTGGTCGGCCGAGAGCTCGATGCGGCCGATCTGGTCGAGCACGGATTGCGGTTTGGCATAAAGGGAACCTCGACGTATCGCGTGCCGTCGTGGTAACCTCGTTTGACGGTGACCGAGATCCGGCAAACAGCGCGCGTGAGCCGGGCGCGAACGGTTTGTGCCGCGCCGTCGGTCGTGTAGACCGTATTGGCGTCGGATGCGGGACCTGCTTAATACAAA
>VOFK01001132.1_pt1 | contig 17931 bp, 37 predicted proteins | sample 5384121 | NCBI WGS metagenome assembly VOFK01 (sample SAMN12384730, study PRJNA508395) | human gut metagenome | isolation source: healthy gut J | host: Homo sapiens
CTGGTGCTGCAGGAAGCCCACGCCGTGAACGGCAGCTACGAAAACGGCTACGACGATTACGGCACCTGTCAGGTGATCGACCTTTCCACCGGCGAACGTCTGCCCGTGCCGGATGGCGCATACCGCTGCATCGTGCGGGGACAGGCTGGTGTTCACCTGCTATGCCCGCCCAGCAGACCTTGCCGAGGACGCATGGGACGATGAACCCGCCCTGCACAGCTGGGTCATTATACAGACGAAGGACGGTACACAAACTTACGGCGCAGATGCCACTACTGCCATAAGCCTTTCCTATGCGCACCGGACGTTCTTGAACGACTGGGTAGAGCTGGACACCTGCCACGCCAGCGCGGCGAACCAACGGACGAAACGCTCTATCATCCGCCACCGGCGAAGGCTTTACCGGCTTCCGACAGGTATGCGTGGCAGCGGCACCGCCTGCTGCGAGACCGGCAGCGATGGCCACTACGAGCTGCGGGATCTCACCACCGTGGACCGCACCCTTATTGGCACCACCTTCGACGACCAGCCCAGCAGCTATTTTCCCGGGCTATGTGGTCACATGGCGCACGAGCGGCGGCTTCGGCTATGATCTGCACGACCTTGTTACCGGTGAGGTGACACCGCTGTACGCTTCCAGCGTCAGTGAGCGACACCATCGCCCTTTACTATGAGGACGGACGGTTGAAGGTGTTCAGCACCGCCACCGGCGACCTGATCACCGACGACACCGCCGTGGAGCCAGTGGAGGGCCAGCAAAGCGTGATGATGGATAACAAGGGTGACGGCTACGTCTGGCTGGAGCTGCGGGATAACGATAACTTTCGAGACCACTGCCACCCGCGTAGCGGCCCCGAGGGCCTTGTCTCCGACCGACCCATCTGCAGGACAAGTATTATGCCCTGAACTATTCTCATCACCATTACCGGAGTGGCAGGCCGCTGTACTGTGGCAACGCCAATGCGCCCAGCAGCAACGGCTCAATGTGTGACGTGCTGGATGAAGACGGCAACATTGTGAATTCTATGGCCTTGGCGGCTGCTACAGCTACTACGACAACAGCTTGAACCAGCTGCCAGAACACGTGTTCGTTGCAAAACGCGGCTTTTACTACGGCTGGATGGATACGAACGGCAAATGGTCTTTACTGCCAAAGCATCTTCTCTTCCATTAACGCCGACGATGAAATGGGCTACTGACCCAATAGGAGGAACGCCTTATGAAAAAATGCTAAAATTTCCCGCCGCAGCTTTCTGCTTGGCCTTGCCGCCTGCCTGCCGCCAGGCATTCTCACTGCCTGCAAGGGGGATGACCCCCGCCAGCAGCGCTTCCACCTGCCGGAAGCATCCCGCTTCTTCCGTGAGCGAGCTTGAACCCATCGGCTGTTTACCGTGGAAGATTTTCCCAAGCTGGACGGCAGCACTGCCTGCATCCCGCTGATGGCGCATGATGATGGCCGATACCACCGGCATGGATCTGGAAGTAGCCCAGAGCGGCATTTCGGTCAGCACCACGGCCTATGCGTGGGGAAAACTTCGGCCTGTACCCGGATGAGGAATACACTGCCAGGATGCTGGTGGTGTACGAAGCGCCGGACTATGTAAAAGAAGAGCTGCAGGAAGCCAACGTACAGCTGGAGCAGAAGCCCATCGGGGTGGACGCGCTGGTGTTCATCGTCAACGAGGACAACCCGGTCAAGAGCCTGACCCGGCAGCAGCTGAAGGATATCTATGCCGGAAAGATCACCAACTGGAAGGAAGTGTAGGCGGCAAGGATCAGGCCATCGTTGCCTTTCAGCGCGGCGAGGACTCCGGCAGCCAGACCCTGTTCAAGCTGCTCATTCGGGGCGGCGAACTGATGGACCCGCCCACCGAGCTGGCTCCCCGCTGCCATGGGTGAGCTGGTGGACAGCATCGCCGAGTACAACAACTCTGCCAACGACATCGGCTTTTCCGTATATTACTACATCGACCAGATGTACTCTAAGCCCGGTCTGCGGCTGCTGACGGTGGACGGTGTGACCCCCTTCCAACGACACCATCGCCCAGCGAAAGCTACCCGCTGTGCAACGAGTTCTATGCCGTTCTCCACCCGGATGCCGCCGCCGACAGCCCGGAGCGCCGCCTGTACGACTGGCTGGACACCGACGCCGGGCAGGACTGCATCAAAAAGTCCGGCTATGTAGCGGTGGCGACCCGCCACCGGAACCACGGTAGATTAACCCTGCTGAATTGACACCTTTCTGCGTTTCTGCTACAATAAAAGAAAAAAACTTCTGTCAAAATCTTTTGCAGCAGTTTACCGAAAGGAAGACCATTGTCTGGAACATGGAGACACTCTTCTACCGTAAACCCATGTGGAAAGCCACTGGCGCACCCAGCTGCGCAACCGCATCATTCAGGCATCCAGCCTGCTGGAATCCTGCTGTCCGGCTTGTACTCATTGGTCTGCTGTTCAGCGCCGTGCCTCTCATCAAATGGATGCCGGGCCTGCTTTTGTTCGATACGGCAACGAGGTGGAGATCCGCAGCTTTCTGGAACGCAGCCTTGATATCGTGATCGGCATTGAGTTCATCAAAATGCTGGCCAAGCACAGCCCCGGCAGCAGTCTGGAAGTGCTGCTCTACGCCATTGCCCGCCATCTGGTGGTGGGCCACGACTCCGCACTGGAAAACCTGCTCAGCGTGGGAGCCATCGCCCTGATCTTTATTGTGCGCAAGTTCTTCTTTGTGCCAGCCTTTGGTGCCCACCTGCCGGACGGCCATCCGGCACCGGATCTTTTCTCCAAAGCAGAGCGGCATCCCGGCAGAGGAGTTCATCTCCCGTCTGAAAGACCGCGCCAAGGCCGAGGCGGCCGAGGCCATTCCTTCCGAAGAAGAGACTTTTTGACGAGTACGATTTTGAGCAGGCCGCCCCGGAACCAAAATAACATAAACAAATATGCCCCGCAGCACTGCCGGAAAACCAGCAGGCTGCGGGGCATTTTTAATTTTTTTGTTTTTTTATTGTGCTTTCCGAAGCGGTACTCTTTGCCCCTCACGGATGCGCTGGATGTTGGAGCGGTGCATATAGATCACCATGCCGGACATAAGCCGGAGCCAATGGCGCACACCAGCATATCACCGGCGGCATAGCCCTGCAGGGAACCGTAAATGATGGTGAGCACCGGGTAGAGTGCTGCCATGGCGATACTGCCCAGCGACACCATGCCGGTGGGCAGCAGGCAGGCCAGGAAGATAACTGCCAGAAAGGGGATCAGCACCGGCTGGACGGCCAGAATGGCTGCAGGCCGCCACCAGCACGCCCTTGCCGCCCTTGAAGCCGAAGTACAGCGGGGACAGATGGCCCAGCACTGCAAAGATAGCGGCCAGATAGACACGCCAGATACGGCGAAACGCCGGTATCGGCGGGCAGCAGTGTGGAACAGCCACCGGCCGATGCACACGGCCAGCACGCCCTTGAGCACATCGCCTGTCGCGGTCATGGCGGCAGCGGCTTTTTGCCAAAGGTGCGCAGCATGTTGGTCATACCGGCAGCGCCGCTGCCGTGGTTGCGCACACGTCATCGTGATACAGAATTTGCTGATGAGGATGCCGGTATCCACACTGCCCAGCAGGTACGCCTGCAGGATGGCGTAGCTGCGGCGATCAGGATCGCTTTCATCATAGAAACGGATGCCTCCCTTTGCGGGCGCTTACACGTCCTTGGCACACACTTCGCCGGAGCCGCGCTCGCGGATCACCAGACGGATGGGGGTGTGCTCCAGACCAAAGTTCTCGCGGATCTGGTTGATCATATACCGCTGGTAGCTGAAATGGAACAACTGCTTCGAATTCACAAAGGCCACGAACGTGGCGGGCGGGTGGATGCCTGAGTCAGATAGAAGATCTTCAGGCGGCGGCCCTTGTCGCTGGGCGGCTGCATGCGGGCTGTGGCACGGGCCAGCATCTCGTTCAGCACGCCGGTGGGCACGCGGGCACCGTTCTGTCTGTCCACGTCGCGGATCAGCTGCATGAGCTTGTTCACGTTATAGCCTGTCTGCGCGGAGATGAAGATGATAGGAGCATAGCCCATAAAGCTCAAGCACTCGGCATAATCGCGGCGCTGGAGCTCCATGGTGTTGGTCTCCTTGCCCTCCACCGCGTCCCACTTGTTTACGACGATGATGCACGCCTTGCCCTGATCATGGGCGTATCCCGCCACCTTGCTGTCCTGTTCGGTAAAGCCCTCGGTGGCATCCACAGGATCAGCGCCACGCGGCTGCGTTCCACAGCAGCCAGCGCACGGACGACCATGTAGCGTTCGAGGCCATCGCTGATATTGCTGCGCTTGCGCAGACCGGCGGTGTCGGTGAAGATGAACTTGCCGTAGGCGTTGTCCACGGGGGTGTCAATGGCATCGCGGGTGGTGCCCGCCTCGTTTGGCCACGATCATCCGGTTCTCGCCCAGAATGCGGTTGGTCAGGCTGGATTTGCCCACATTGGGGCGGCCGATTGATGGCAACGGGGATGCGGTCCTCCTCCACGACAGTCTCGCTGAAATCGAGGTGGGCGCAGACAGCGTCCAGCAGGTCGCCGGTGCCGTGACCGTGGACGGACGAGATGGGCAGGACCTCGTCGAAACCCAGGTTATAGAACTCGTAGACTCCATGGGGGGCCTCGCCGGTCTTATCGCACTTGTTGACGGCCAGAATGACCGGCTTGTGGCTGCGGCGCAACATGTGGGCAACGTCCTCGTCCGCGGCGGTCAGGCCGTTGCGCACGTCCACTACCATGATGATGCAGTCGGCAGTATCGATGGCGATCTCTGCCTGCTCGCGCATGTGGGCCAGAATGCCCTCGGTCGCCTTGGCTCAATACCGCCGGTGTCCACCAGCATGAAGTCGTGGCCGCTCCACTCGCAGTTTGCAAAAATGCGGTCACGGGTAATGCCCGGCGTGTCCTCCACAATGGCAAGGCGCTGACCGCACAGTTTATTGAACAGGGTGGATTTTTGCCCACGTTAGGGCGGCCCACCACTGCTACGATCGGTTTGCTCATAGGGTCTCCTCCTTTCAATAAAAATGGTTTTCAGCTGCCGCTCTTCTTCTCGAAATATGAATGTGCAGTCCGCTGCGCAGCAGGGCGCGGGCCTCGTCGCCGCCGCCGGAGGTGGGCAGCACCTCCACCTTCACGCCAAGGCGCTGGGCCAGCTGGTCGGTGGTGATGTCGTCCAGAAAGGTGTCTTTCTCCTCCCGCAGCATCACGGCAGGCACGCCGAGGGTCCCGCTCTTCAACTTGCCCTCGCACTGAGCAATGATGTCCGTGGCTGTGACGAAGCCCGCCACGCCCACGTTGCCGCCGAAGAACTTGTTCTGGATGGTATGCACCGTCACCTCGACCATGGGGTACTGGCGGTGCAGCTCAGCCATCATCTGGTGGATGAGGGGCGCGCCATTTCGCCCGTGACCACGTCCATCTTTTTGGTGCCGTAGATGCGGTGGGGCTTTTCCAGCTCCGGCCAGAAATTCCTCCTCGACGGAAGAGGCTCATCATGCCCACACCGTTTTCAAGCTGGTCAAAGTCCTCGTAGAACGCCTTCCGGCGGGATGGGGCGGCCTGCCTTAGAGGTACCATTCATCACTGGGATAAATGATCCGCTTGCCGTGGCGGCGCTTGCACTCATCGCCAAACTCTTCCATGATGTCGATGACGGCGGCGCTGGTTCTCAGCGTCGTAGGGCGTCTGTTTGAACAGGTTCTTGCGGTAATCGGTCACACCGCAGGGCACCGCCGCGATGCTCTGCACCATCGGCGTCAGCTCCAGCAGGTCGGCTCAGGGTGCGGCGCAGCTCGTCGCCGTCGTTGATGCCCCGGCACAGCACCAGTTGACAGTTGACCGCGATGCCGCCCTCCACAAGGCGGGGCAGGTACTTGAGCACCTCGCCCGCCCGCTTGTTGGCCAACATCCGGACACGGAGCTGCGGGTTGGTGGTGTGCACTGAGATGTTGATGGGCGAAGATGTGCATCTTGATGATGCGGTCGATCTCGTGGTCCTGCATGTTCGTCATGGTGATGTAGTTGCCGAACAAAAGGAAAGTCGCTCGTCATCGTCCTTGAAGTAAAGGCTCTCGCGCATACCGGAGGGAGCTGGTCAATGAAGCAGAACATGCAGTGGTTGGAGCAGGAGTGCTTCTGATCGCCCAGATAGGTCTTGGGAAATCGCAGCCAAAGGGGCCGCGCTCCGTGCGCTGCACATCCCACTCGCGGATGCCGTCTGCCACCTTCGCTTTCAGGTGGAAAGCTTTTGCTGTCGGTATAGAAATCATAGTCCAGGCTGTCGTTCAGCTCGTTTGATCCACGGCCAAAAGCTCGTCCCCGGGCAGAAAGGCCCAGTACTTCGGCTTCGCTGCCCGGTTCCACACGTCGATTTTGATCGCCAACGCATCCACCTCCTTTGTTCAGACAGAACAAGAAGGGGAAGGCTTGCGCCCTCCCCTTCTGTACATAACACCATTATGCCACCAATTACGCGCAAATTAGGCCTTCTTGATGACTTCCTCGCCCTTGTAGTAACCGCAGTTGCCACATGCCTGGTGGGGGAGCTTCAGAGAGCCGCAGTTGCTGCACTTGACCAGTGCGGGGGCCTCCAGCTTCCAAACATTGCTGCGACGCTTGTCGCGGCGGGCCTTGGAAAGATGTCTCTTAGGTACTGCCATATTTTTGCACCTCCTTGATGGGTTTATCTGTTCAGCAGTGATTTAAGGATCGCGAGCCTTGTGTCTACGGGAGCTTCGGCATGCTCTGCCGGCTGGCAGGTGCATTCCGCCTTCTTTTTGCCGCACACGGGGCAAAGCCCGGCGCAGTCGGCACTGCAAAGCAGCACCGTGGGAATCTGGAACATAAACTCCTGATTGAGCCATTCATCTACGTCCAAGTGTCCTTTTTCGTCCAGCGGAAGATCAAAATCCGGGTCATCCAGATCCCGCTCCTTGACGATCCACTCCGTATCGACCGTGTCTCTTCCCGGGTGACCGGGTCCAGACAGCGGGCGCACTCTCCGTGCACCGATGCGTTTGCCCGCAGTGTCATCCGGACCTCGTCGCCGTCCGTCTCCGCTTCAAAAACAACGGTGACCGGCTGCGGGATCCTTGCCCCCGGCATAATCATGAGCAGATAAATCACACTGAAACTCTGCATGATAGGGGCTTTGTCTGCCGGTGGCGATAAACGTTCTCAGGTCAAATTGCATAGTACACCTCTAAAAGGCTGCTTTGTTAGTATAGCGCCAACGCAGCCCTTTGTCAACACCAAAACAGGCAGAAAACCGAAAAAATTTAATATTTCCCGGTTTCTGCCTGTTCAAAGCTTGGTTCAGATCCCGATTTTCCGGAATTACAGGTACTTTTTCACGTCGTGGGGCAGAGCAGCCTCGTCTGCGCTGACGGTCACGGTGACCTTCACGCTGTCGCCTGCAATGGCGGCCATCTCGTCCAGCACAGCGCCCAGACGGTTGATATCGTGGGATCCAGCACCTTCAGGATGCCGTCAATGTACAGGTCGGTGATGTCGTAGTTGCTTGCCATCAGGCCGGCCACGAAGCCGTACAGCATCTCGCCGCCGGCGATCTTGTACTCTTCCAAGTCGATGAGACGGGCTGCGGGACCGATGTCATAGGTCAGCTTCATGCCCTTCTCGACGACAACGACGTTGCCCTTGGAGGTCTTGACCGCGTCATTGATCTGGTCGATCATTGCCTTGGTCTTGCCGGAGCCCTTGGTACCAACAATCAGTTTAATCATAGTTCTGTCCTCCTGTATTTTCCACGCCTCACGGCGGGAGATCATTTTTTCCTGCACTTACTTCAACTTTGCTTCCAGCTCGGCGGTCAGGGCCCTCATAACCGGGCTTGCCCAGCAGAGCGAACATATTCTTCTTATAGCTCTCGACGCCGGGCTGGTTGAACGGGTTGACGCTCAGCAGGTAGCCGCTGCATGCGCAGGCACGCCAGAAGAAGTAGATCAGGTAAGCCGACGTTGTAAGCGGTCAGGTCATCGACCTCGATCACCACTTCGGGCACGCCGCCGTCGGTGTGGGCAGGATGGTACCCTCAATGGCCTTGCGGTTGACCACGCTCATATTCTGGTCAGCGAGGAAGTTCAGGCCGTCGAAGTTGCCCTCCAGCTCTTTGATGAAGAGATCCTGCGCAGGCTTTTTGACATCCACGATGGTCTCGAACATGATGCGGGAGCCTTCCTGAATGAACTGCCCCATGGAGTGCAGGTCGGTAGAGAAGATGTAGCTTGCGGGGAACAGGCCCTTGTTGTCCTTGCCCTCGCTCTCGGCGAACAGCTGCTTAAACCACTCGTTCATCAGGGGGTGAAGTCCGGCTCGTAGCACTCCAAAATTTCAACACCCTTGCCCTTGCGGTACAGGATGTTGCGGATGGCGGAGCATACTTGTAAGCGTCGTTGTCCTTGCTCAGAACGGAGAAGCGCTCCATAGAATCGGCTGCGCCCTGCATGAGAGCGGGTCGTCGATGCTGATACCGGCAGCAGCAATGGGCAGCAGACCCACAGCGGAAAGGACGGGTAGCGGCCGCCGACATCGTCGGGGACGACGAAGGTGGGCCAGCCCTGGGCGTCAGCCAGCTGCTTGAGGGTACCCTTGGCGCGGTCGGTGGTGGCGTAGAGGCGCTTGTTGGCTTCTTCCACGCCCATCTCGTCTTCCAGCAGCTTGCGCAGCACACGGAAAGCCAGAGAAGTCTCGGTGGTAGTGCCGGACTTGGAAATGACGTTGATGGAGAAGCGCTTGCCCTTGCACAGGCTGATGATGTTGTTCAGGTAGGTGGGGCTGATGCTGTTGCCGCAGAAGTAGATCTTGGGGCCATTTTCCAGCTCGTTGTGGAACTGGCCCTTGACGGCCTCGATGACAGCGCGTGCGCCCAGATAGCTGCCGCCGATGCCGGCAACCACCAGCACCTCGGAGTCCTCACGCGGATCTTTTGGCAGCTTCCTTTGATGCGGGCAAACTTCTTCCTTGTCATAGTAATCGCGGGGCAGGTACATCCAGCCCAAGAAGTCATTGCCGGGGCCATTCTTGGCTTCCAGCTGCTTATGGGCGGCTTCCACCTGCGGGATAGATGGCTGCATATTCCTCTTCGTTGATAAAACTGGAGAGGTGCTTCGTATTCAGAGCAACGCTCATTGTATCCGAACCTCCAAACGATTTGCCGGGCCTTTGCCCTGCGAGGAAATATCTTGGTATAAGTGTACCGTTCCCTCCGGGCAAAGTCAAGGTCAAAATCCTTGGATTTCATACAATTTTAATAGTGTTTTTTTTGTTTCTTCATCCAGATTTGTTCAGGCAACAGTTCAGTCCCAGCTTACCGCGCGAACTTTTTTTGTGCGCTGAAGCGTATGTTTCGGTTTTTCGCAGCCGGTCAGGCTGCCCCACAGCAGGCTGAAAGCGGTGCCAAAGTCCATCCGGGCGCATCGGCGGCCGCCGCACCTCGTACTCGCCCGGAAAGCAGGGTGCTTCCCCGCTCAGGCTTGCGCACCTTTGCCCACGGTCTGCCCCCGCTGTACACCGGGGCTTCCAGCGCTTCGGGCAGAGTCCAGCTGCGCGGTCAGGGGCGGCGCGCCTTTCCGGGGCGGGCAGCAGCAGCGTTTCGGGCAGGGCGGTGGCAGTAATCCAGCGGCACGCTTTCCTCCGCACTGCCCCTTTATTTTTTTATAAGTTCCAGCGGGCGGTCCGGCCGGCACCGGTGCGGCGTAGGCCGCAAAGCCGTAGTCCAGCAGGGTGGTGGCGCGCTTGAACCGGTCGGCGCTGGAGGGTGACCCCAGCACCACCGCGATCAGGGTCAGCCCGTCCCGGGTGGCGCTGGCGGTAATGCACACGCCCGCTCCGCCGGTGGTGCCGGTCTTGAGCCCGGTGATGCCGTTGTAGCGGTGCAGCAGTTTGTTGGTGTTCACCAGCTGGGTGGCGCCGTCCGGAGGCTATCGGTCCAGATGCCGGTGTAGTGCAGCAGCTCGGGGCAGGTGTATTGAGAAGGTAACGGCTCAGAACGGCAACATCCCGCGCCGGTGGAGAGGTGGCCTTCGGTATCCAGCCCGCAGGCGTTCCGGAAGGTGGTGTGCGTCCATGCCCAGCTCCGCGGCCCGGGCGTTCATCTGTTCCACAAGAACACCGGCTCGCTGCCGCCCACCAGTTCGGCCACGGCCACCGCCGCGTCGTTCGCCGACGAAACGCAAATGGCCCGCAGCATCTCGTCCAGCGTGAACTGCTCCCCCGGCTCCAGCCAGATCTGGCTGCCGCCCATGTGGTAGGCATGCTCACTTACCGGCACCGGCGTCTCCATGGTCAGCCGCCGGCGTGCACCGCCTCAAAGGTGAGAAGCAGAGTCATCAGCTTGGTAATGGACGCGATGGGCACCCGCTCGTCGGGGTTCTTTTTCGTAAGCACCCGTGCCGCTGGTCCTGGTCCACCAGGGATTGCCGCGCGGCAGGGCAGGGGAAAGACCTGCGGCTGTGCCGCCGCCGTCAGCCGCCCGTCGGGTCTGACCGGCTGCCTGCACTTTCCCGTGGTTGCTGCCCGCAGGCCCCGCTGCCCTGTGCCGTGACCCAAAGGCCAGCGCAAACAGCCAGAAGCAGACCACCCCGCGCACAGCAACGGCGCCAGATTTCTCCGTTCCATTCCTCGATACCTCCCCGCGTAAACTCTCTGGTTGCATTCTATGCAAAATTTTAAGGTGGAATGCTCTTTTCTCCCCGGGAAAAATCTGCTATAATTAGGATGGTTTCTGTTATTTATACGGGCTTTCCCTTCTCCCCTCTGCTTGCCCTTTGTTATATAATGAAGTGATTAAATTCTGATTTTATTTTTTTTAGTCGAAAGGATACCTCTCATGCGAGTTTGTTTTTATACCTTGGGCTGCAAGGTCAACCTGAACGAGACCGGTGCGCTGGAACAGCTGTTCCGCGCCAACGGCTTTACCATTGCGCAGGAAGAATGAAGCCAGCGGACGTTTTTTTGTGGTGAACCAGCTGCACCGTGACCAACTTCGGCGACCAGAAGAGCCGCAAGTGGTTGCGCCGCAAAAAGCGCGAAAACCCCGGCGCGGTGACGGTGCTGACCGGCTGCTACCCGCAGGCCTTCCCCGGAGGAAGCCGCACAGTTCACCGAGGCTGACCTGGTCTGCGGCAACGGCGACCGCAAGGCCATTCTGGACAATGTGCAAAAGCTGCTGGACGGCCACGAGCGCATCGTGGCCATCACGCCCCACCAGCGCGGCGAAAAAGTTTGAAGAGCTGCCCGTGGAGCGGTTCGAGACCCACACCCGCGCGTTTATCAAGGTGGAGGACGGCTGCAACCGCCAGTGTGCCTACTGCGTCATCCCCCCGCGCCCGCGGCCCGGTGCGCAGCCGCGCGAAGCCAGCATCCTTGCCGAGCTGCGCCAGCTGGCGGCTTCCGGCTACCGCGAGGTGGTGCTCAGTGCCATTTCCCTGCCCAGCTACGGTCTGGACACCGGCACCAACCTGATCGTGGAGCTGGTGGAAAAATGCGCTCAGGTGGAGGGCATCGAGCGGATCCGTCTGGGCAGTCTCGACCCGGATATGCTGACGCCGGAGTTCATCACCCGCCTTGCCGCCGTGGAAAAGCTCTGCCCGCAGTTCCACCTGAGCCTGCAGAGCGGCTGCACTGCCCACCCTGCGCCGGATGCGCCGCGTTTACACTGCCGAGCAGTATGCACAGGTGGTGGACCAGATCCGCGCCGCCTACGGCGAGCGGCCCGTCAGCTTCACCACCGACTGCATCTGCGGCTTCCCCGGCGAGACGCAGGCCGATTTTGAAGAGAGCTGCGAATTTCTCAAAAGAAAATCGGCTTTCTCAAAGGTCCATGTGTTCCCTACTCCCGCCGCAGCGGCACCCCCGCTTATGACTTCCCCGCTCAGGTCCATGAGCGGGAGAAGCAGGCCCGCAGCCGCGAGATGAACGGCATTGCCGAGGAGGTGCGCCGCGAGGTGCTGGCCGCCTATGTTGGGGCACCGAGGATGATGTGCTGCTGGAAACCCCGCTTTCCGGCACGCTGTTCACAGGCTACACCCGGCTGTACATCCCGGTGGCGGTCTCTGCCCCCGGCCACGAGCGGGCAGATCGTGCACGTAACGCTTGGGCGAGTACGACGGCGAGCGGGTGCGTGCAGCACTTTGCTGAAGTTTACGCGCTTAAAATTTGTTGATTCTGTGCATCGAGGACGAATACAACAAATTTTTAACAAATTTTGTGTTTTATCCCTTTTCATAGCATGCTTTATGTTAAAATGAAAGATGGATCATCCCGGGCACGGCGCTGTTTGCAGCAGTGCGTTACCATCCGTGCCCGTAACGCGCCCGCCCTGCGCGGCAGAACGCTGTCGGCAGCCGGGTGCAGCCCGTTTGTTTGTTAGCAAAGCAAGGAGAGAATTGGAATGAGTTTCAGAGGAATCAATACCACGGTCATCCAGATCCGCCGTCAGGTGTTCACCGAGGTGGCACGCATGGCTTACGCCAACGTCAAGGGCGAGCAGGCCAACCACCTGATGCGCAAGATCCCCTACACCATCATCCCCGGCGAGGAAGGCAAGCTGCGCAAGGACATCTTCCTGGAGCGCGCCATCGTTGAGGAGCGCGTGCGTCTGGCCATGGGCCTGCCCACCCGCCGCATGGATGAGCACAACAGTGTGGTCTCCGGCCTGGAGGATGCTTCCATTGCCGATAAGTACTATGATCCCCCGCTGGTGAATGTGATCAAGTTCGCCTGCAACCGCTGCCCCGAGAAGCTGGTCAAGGTCTCCGACCTGTGCCAAGGCTGTCTGGCCCACCCCTGTATGGAAGTGTGCCCCAAGAAGGCTATCACTTGGGAGAGCGGCCGTTCCATCATCGATCAGGAAAAGTGCATCAAGTGCGGCCGCTGTGCCACTGTCTGCCCTACAACGCCATCGTCAAGACCGAGCGTCCCTGCGCCGCTGCCTGCGGCATGGGTGCCATCCACTCCGATGAGCTGGGCCGTGCCGAGATCGACTACAGCAAGTGCGTTTCCTGCGGTCAGTGTCTGGTAAACTGCCCCTTCGGTGCCATTGCCGACAAGGGTCAGATCTATCAGCTCATTCAGGGCTTCAACCGCGGCGACCGCATCTACGCGCTGGTGGCTCCCGCCTTCATCAACCAGTTCCCGGGTCTGGCTTCCACCGGCAAGCTCAAAGGCCGCCCTGAAGGCCGTCGGCTTCTACGATGTGGTGGAGGTTGCCATCGGTGCCGACCTGTGCACCGTGGACGAGGCCCACGACTTCCTGGAGGAAGTGCCCGGGAAGCTCAACTTCATGGCAACTTCCTGCTGCCCGGCATGGAGCATGATGGCAAAGACCGCCTTCCCCGCTCTGGCCAAAGAACATCTCCATGACCATGACCCCCATGGTGTTCACCGCCCGCATGATGAAGCAGAAAGACCCCAAGGCCCGTATGTGCTTCATTGGACCCTGCGCCGCAAAGAAGCTGGAAGCTTTCCCCGCCGCACCGTCCGCTCCGATGTGGACTTCGTGCTCACCTTTGAAGAGCTGGCCGGTATCATCGAGGGCAAGGATGTGGACACCAGCCTGCTGGAAGTGGACGAGGCCGAAGTTTCTGCACGCCGAGCAGGATCTGATCCAGCAGGCAGGCCGCGGCTTTGCACAGTCCGGCGGCGTTGACAAGGCTGTTGCCGATAAGATCAAGGAATGGCACCCGGATATGGATGTCAAGATCGCGTCCGCACAGGGCCTTGCCGAGTGCAAGAAGCTGCTCATGCTGGCCAAGGCCGGCAAGTACAACGGCTACCTGCTGGAAGGCATGGGCTGCCCCGGCGGCTGCATCGGCGGCGCCGGCACCATCGCCGACCCGCACGCACCGCTGTCGCACTGAACAAGTATATGAAGGAGGCTCCGTTCAATGACCCCGAGCAGAGCCCCTACATGACCGAGATCCACGTCTTGAAGGACGACCCCGACTTTTGAAATTTAAGCACTGATTTTTTCAAGAACCGCTCTGGCGCCTGCCGGAGGGGCGGTTCTTCGTCATCTTCGCCCACGGATATTTTTATCGATGTGCAACATTTTTGTGAAAAACTTCACGAAGCAGATTGACAATTATCGCTGGCGTGATATTTTGGCGTTGACAAACCCTGTGTTTACCGCACAGGAATTGTTCAACGCCGCCTCTGCGGCAGGAAAGGCACGATCTTCATGACGAATACATTTATAAGCGCGTCAAGCGCAGCGCCCTCGCTGGTGCTGCTGCTGCTGCATGTTCACCTTTGGTGCAAGCGCTGCTTCCAGCCTGAACGTGGGCATTAAATTCTGGAAAGAAAAAATCCGATAAAGGAATCCATGGCCAACACCGGCATCGATGCCAGCCGTGATGTCACCCCTCACCCGCCAGTCCAACGGCACCTACACGCTCACCCTGCCCATCCAGCAGGTAAGCAAAATGGTGTCACCGGCTGTCTGTCCCGGCCTGACCATCGGCGATGTGACCTACACCGGCACCATCTCCGGCGATGTTGCCAAAGGCACCGGCGTGCTCACCATCAAGAGAACCTGCCCGCTTCGGTGCTGACCGGCAGCGATGTGAATAAGTCGCTGACCGTGACCTGCAACATCCAGATGGATCTGAGCCTGCTGGGCGAGATCAATACCCCGCCCGGATGTGCATCTGGAACAAGTAAAGCTTTCATAACAAAACGCCGTTCCCACCGGGAACGGCGTTTTTTGCTTTTAGGTCATCCATGTGCTTTTCCACAAAGTCGGCGGCCATTTTATCCAGCTGCAGCATGGCGTTCTCGGCACCCTTCATCACCTTGCGGGTGGTGCGGCGCAGCTGGCGCTTGGTTCTGGTGGCGGCCATCACGCCCACGGCCCCAGTGCCGCCCCCGCGGCCATGCCAAGCAGCATTCCGGAAGAACTGGTTGATTCATGTTTCATAGTGGCTCTCTCCTTTCCCGGTGAGATCCGGATTTCTCCGGTGTTATTATTTCCTGTAAACTATCTGGTATCCGCTTTTTTTTATGCAGAAATTTGTGGTATACTGTTCTATGATGTTTTTAATGGGTTCTGTTGGCGGCACTGCTCATTCCGCATACTGGTAAGGAGGTTCCTTATTTGATACACCCTGTTGAACCAAAAAGTCCTTTGCATCCACGATCTGTCCGGCGTGGGCCGGTGCAGCCTTGCGGTGATCCTGCCTGTGCTGTCAGTCATGGGCGTGCAGCCGGTGGCCCTGCCCACGGTGGTGCTCTCCACCCACAGGCGGGCTGGGCACCCTGCACGGCTGGACGGCTGCGCCTACGGCGAGGCCGCACTGGAACATTACCATGCGCTCGGCATGGAGTTTGACTGCATCTATACCGGCTATCTGGGCGGTGAGGATCAGGTGGCACTGGCTGAAAAAACGTTTGCCCTCTGGCCCGGCCAAAAAGATCGTTGACCCCGGTCATGGGCGACAACGGCAAGGCTTACTCTACCGTAACGCCTGCTTTGATCGACCGCATCCGTGCACTGTGCGGTGCTGCCGATCTGATCCTGCCCAACGCCACCGAGGCGATCCTGCTGCAGCGCCAGCCCGCAGACCGTGTCTGCTCACGCTGGATGAAAGCCGCTCAGGCTCTGGCCGACGAGCTGACCGCTCTGGCCCCCAGGGCTGTCGTCACCGGCCTGCCGCTGGGCAAAGTACATCGGCTGCGCAGGCAGCGGCCGCGACCGCTTCCTCATCAAAAAGCTGCACATCAGCCGCAGCTTTCCCGGCACGGGCGACCTGTACGGTGCGGTGCTCATCGGCTCGCTGCTGCAGGGCAACGCCCTGAGCGCCGCCGCCGACAACGCTGCCGAGTTCGTGGCGCTTTCTATCCAGAACACGCCCGCCGCGCAGAGGATACCCGCTACGGGTCTGGTTCGAGCCGCTTCTGCCGCGCCTGTGCCCGGCAAGCTCCGGCGGGAAGGAGGGGAAACACCGATGAGTGAAAAACCAACTTTGAACATCGTTCTGGTGGAGCCGCGCATCCCTCAGAACACCGGCAACGTGGCCCGCACCTGCGCCTGTACCGCCTGTCGTCTGCATCTGGTAGGCCCCATGGGCTTTGCCATCGACGACAAAAAACTCAAGCACGCCGGGTCTGGACTACTGGCATTATCTGGACATCAGCTACTATGACGGGCTGGATGACTTCTTTGCCAAAAACAAGCGGCCCTATTACTATTTTTACCACCAAGGCACCCCAGCGCTACAACCGATGTGGCCTACCCGACGGGGCTTACCTCGTGTTCGGGCGGGAGGACGCCGGCCTGCCGGAAGCCCTGCTGGCCGCCAATCAGGAGCACTGCATCCGAATGCCCATGCGCGACACCTGCCGCAGCCTGAACCTTTCCAACAGCGTGGCCGTGGGCGTGTACGAGGTGCTGCGCCAGTGGGATTCCCCGAGCTGCTGGACCACGGACATTTTACGAGACTACGAATGGAAATGAGGGACATTATGAGCAAGATCGCGATCCTGACCGATTCACTCCTGCGATATCCGCAGGAGCTGGCCGAGAAGTACGGCATTGACATTATGAGCTTTCCACATCCTGCTGGATGACGACGAACTATATCGAGCGTGAGAGCTGCACCAATGAGGAGTTCTACGAAAAGATGCGCGCCGCCAAGGGCATTCCCTCCACGGCTGCCATCACCCCCATCCAGTTCTGCGAAAATACTGCCAGTATGTGGACGAGGGGCTACACCGATGTCATCCATGTCCCCATCAACCAAAGCGGCTCTTCCACCTACAACAACGCCGTGATGGCCCAGGGGATGCTGCGGGAGGGAGCGCCCGGGCACCACCTGCGGATCCATCTGCTGGACCCGCAACTCTGGTTTCCATGCCCTTGGCTGGTATGTCTGCGAGATGGCACGTTGCAGAACGGCGCGGAGATCAGCCACGTCATTCAGGAGTTTGAGACCCAGATGGACAAGGTGGAGACCGTTCTCGGACCTTACAGCCTGAAGTAGATGAAGAAGAGCGGCCGCATCTCTGCCGCCGCCTTTGTCATGGGCGAGCTGATGGGCATTCGCCCCATCATCACCCTGATCGATGGAAAGACCAAGGTGGAGGCCAGGTGCGGCGATGACAAGGTCGTGCCCGCCATGGTGGAGCTGGCCAAAAAGCGCAGCGAAGGTGTGGAGGACTTTTGATTATATGATCGGCCACAACCAACATCCCCTTCAGAAGGGGATGATCTGATCAAGGCCTGCCAGCAAGGCGTTCGGCAAAAAGACCCGCCCCATCACCTTCCGCTGGGCGGTGCCAAAGTCCGCCAAACGCAACCCCGACACCATTAAAGCTCTGGTCTACGTTGGCCACGCACGCTGAGTTTTTTCTGAGAACTGCCCGCCGCGGCAAAGTTCTTTTTTGTTTGCAGGCCGTTGCATTTTGCAATTGGTATGCCATACTCCCTTTTTGCTTTTGCGCGGCAACCTGAAAGAGCAAATCTAGGGGATTTTAGGCTCCCCCGGCGTATCTCGAACGTGCCGGGCCAAACCCATAGGGCTGGCGGTCCCTAGCGGTCAAAATTCATCCGCCGGAGTATTGTTATGAATCAGAATTTCACTGTCCGCCAAAACTGGCCTGCTGCGCTGTGGTCGCAGCTCTCATGGTGCTGCGGCGCTGCAACCGTTCTCTACGGTGCCGGGTGCCGAGGTGCGTGTTGCCGAGGCCCTCTGCCTGCTGCCCTGTTCGGTGCCAGTACATCGTGGGCGTGGTGCTGGGCTGCTTCCGCAACCTGCTGGGCTCCACCATAGAACATCTTTGGCACCTGGCCACCTGCTGGCCTGTGTTGGCGCACCACAAACTGCGGAACGTCGCTTCAAGGGTCTGGCCATCGTGCCTTAACGCAATACGTAACTTGT
>VOFK01002653.1_pt1 | contig 17928 bp, 37 predicted proteins | sample 5384121 | NCBI WGS metagenome assembly VOFK01 (sample SAMN12384730, study PRJNA508395) | human gut metagenome | isolation source: healthy gut J | host: Homo sapiens
TTCAGTTACGTATTGCTCACAGCAGAAACCGGCAAGGATTACGTCAAGATTGCGTTTGACATGACCGACCGCACCAATTCAGTGCACCAAGTTCCTTGCGGCGGACAAGGCGGGCGATACGGCATCTAAAATCAGAAGGGTCTGTACTGCACCGTGCAGGAGCAAGATGGTGTATGACACCTTGCCAGCGTCGGCCGACCGGCATCAAGGCTAAAAAGCCGCGCGGGAGCGACGCGACACCACGAGGGCATGAAGCGCGTGGAGCCGCATTCGCACAAATCAACATGAGCGCGATGGACGGCATGAGCGTTAACTGCGTCTCTTGCTGAAGCCAGCTTCGCCAAGTGGGGGGACACCGCGCGATGGCGATCACCGACCACGGTGTGGCGCAGGCGTGCTCCCCTCGAAGAGGCCGCACGCGCAGGAGGGCAGCGCAGCGACACCAATGCAGACACATGAAGATTACGTCGGCATCGAGGCGTACTGTATCAATGACGAGAACAGCATTTCGGTCGTGCGCGGCAGGAGCGCCGAGCCGCTCGACGGCACGTCATCGTGTTCGACCTGAGACCGGACTCAATCCGGCGAGCGAGTGGTACCCTACTGAGAGCTCGTTGCTGTGCGGTGAGGGCGATTCGTGGTGATTCCTTCCAGACCCATGCGTCAACCCGCACAAGCCGATTCCGCGGAAATCACCGAGCTGACCGGCATTTCGGACGAGACGGTAGCGGACGCGCCCGGACCTCGACAAAACCGTTGCCGGAATTCCTCGCATGGGCAGGCGAGGGACATGCCGCCGTGGCGCACAACGCAGGCGACTATGGAGCTTCCTGCGGACAGCCTGCCAGAGACTGGGTATCGAGCGGGGGTTACGAAAGCGTGATACCCTCGAGATGAGCGAAACCGCCTGATGCTGCCGCATGCACAAGTTCAAGCTGAACATTCTGGCGAAGGAGCTGCAAGGTCGGCCCGTTCGAAAGAGCACCACCGCGCGAGCGGGGGATGCGCACCGTGCTTTACCGGCCCGCATTGCGATCAGAAAAGCTGCTGAAAAAGGCTCAGGGAGGGAAGATGCACACATGTTGATTGCGACTTGCGGATATCAATCCGGTGGCTGGCGGCGACGACCGACCGCAGAGCAAAATGAAAAAACCTGCCGCGCTATCATTTATCATTCTGGTGAAGAACCAGGCAGGGGCTGCGCAACCTGTATCAGCTGATTTCCAAACTTTCGGAATATTACAACAGCGCCCCATTATGCCGCGCAGCGAAACTCATCCGTCACCGTGCGGGGACTGATTTTCGGCTCCGCGTGTGAGGCGGGCGAGGTGTTCCGCGCATTGACCAAGGGCGAGCCGTGGGGAGGAGATCAAGCGGCTGGCGTCGTTCTACGACTATCTGGAGATTCAGCCGATCGGCAACAACAGTTTCATCTTTGCGGGATGAGAAGAGCGCCATCAACTCTGTCGAGGGAGCTGCAGGATATCAACCGGCGGATTGTAAAGCTGGGCGAGACATTCAACAAGCTGGTGGTCGCCACCTGCGACGTACATTTTCTCGATCCGGAGGATGAAGTTTACCGCCGTATCATCATGGCAAGAAAAGGCTTTAAGAGACGCAGACAATCAGGCACCGCTGTTCCTTCGCACAACGGAGGAGATGTTAAAGGAGTTCGAGTATCTCGGAAGCACCAAGGCGGAGGAGGTTGTCATCACGAATCCCGGCAAGATTGCCGATATGTGTGAGAAGATCGCACCGGTGCGCCCGGACAAGTGCCCGCCGGTCATTGAGAATTCCGATCAGATGCTTTGCGTGACATCTGCTACACCAAGGCGCACAGCATGTACGGCGAGGGCTTCCGTCCATCGTGAAGGAGCGATTGGACCGTGAGCTGAATTCCATCATTTCCAATGGATTCGCGGTTATGTACATCATCGCCCAGAAACTGGTATGGAAGTCGAACGAGGACGGATATCTGGTAGGCTCCAGAGGTTCGGTCGGATCTTCGTTCGCGGCGACCATGTCCGGTATCACGGAGGTCAATCCGCTGCAGGCACATTACCGCTGTGCCTACTGCAGTAAGTACAGCGACTTTGATTCGCCCGAGGTCAAGGCATTTTCCGGCAGGAGCGGCTGTGATATGCCGGATAAGATTTGTCCGGTCTGCGGCGAAAAACTAGTCAAGGACGGATTTGATATCCCGTTTGAGACATTCCTGGGATTCAAAGGGAAACAAGGAGCCGGATATCGACCTGAACTTCGCCGGCGAATATCGCGCATCCACTGGTACACGGCGAGATTCGGCCACGACCATGTGTTCCGAGCGGAACGATCGGCGGTCGCGGAAAAAGAGCCGCCCGGCTACGTCAAAATACATGGACGAGCGCGGCATCGAGTGCTCGCGCGCCGAGGAACCGCCTCGCCGCAGGGCTGCACCGGCGCGCCCTCGAGGTCAGCATCCGGGCGGCGTTGTTGTCGTGCCGAAGGGAGATCGAGATCTACGATGTCTGTCCGGTACAGCATCCGGCGGATGACCCGATTCCGATATCATTACCACCATTTCGAGAGTACCACTCATCGACGCAAACCTCCTGAAGCTCGATGAGCTCGGTCACGATGACCCGACCATGATCAAGCACCTCGAGAACCTCACCCATCAACGCGCAGGAGATCCCGCTTGACGACCGGAGACGATGAGCCTGTTCCACTCGTGCAAAGGCGCTGCGCGCTGGGGGCGAAAAACCCGGACACCGACCCCATCCTGGGCGACCTCGGCTGCGTAGCGGTGCCCGAGTTCGGCACCAAGTTCGTCCGGGGCATGGTCAAGGGAGACCCATCCGTCCACGTTCGCGGAGCTTGTCTCGATCTCCGGTCTGTCCCACGGTACGGACGTATGGCTCGGCAACGCGGCCGAGCTCGTGCGCAAGAGGCATCCCGCTTTGTCCGGCTGTATCTGCTGCCGGAGACGATATCATGAACTATCTTATTTTTACAGGGCGTCTTCTCCAAGCTGTCGTTCAAGACGATGGAGTCCAACCGAAAGAGCAAGGGGTCTGACCGAGGAGATGGACCGCCATGAACGAGCAGCACGTTCCGGAATGGTACATCGATTCCTGCAAGAAGATCAAGTACATGTTCCCGAAGGCACATGCGGTCGCTTATGTCATGATGGCGTTTCGCATTGCCTGGTTCAAAGAATACATAAGCCGCTCGCGTTCTATTCGGCGTACTTTTCGGTCCGCGCGAAGGGTTTTTTGATGCGTCCTGCATGGTCAAGGGCGACAAGGTGTGTCTGGATAAAGATGGCGGAGCTCAAGCAGGGACCGCGACAAGACCATTTCCGCCGCTGAGAGGATATGATGACGACGCTCGAGGTCTGTCACGAATTTTACCGCGGTTTCACGTTTGAGCCGATGGATATTATACCTCGGATGCGACGCGGTTTTCTATTGGTCACGGAAAACGGACTTATTCCTGCCCGTCCATGCCGGGCATCGGCGAGCAGGCAGCGCTCAGCATGGAGGAGCCGAAAAGAACGGAAAGTTCCTTTCGGCGGAGGAGATGATCATCCGCTGCCCGAAGGCGTCGAAGGCAGTGGTTGAGCTGCTCGACCAGATCCGGCGCGCTCGGTTCGATGCCGAAAACGACGCGAATGAGTCTTTTTCTAAAAAAATTTTTTACCGTCGGCAGACGGCAGGCCTTCCGCCGACACAGCGGTGCGCCGGTGGAGGCGAGAATAGCGTGCCGATGGGCCTGCGGCTGGGCATTACCGCCGCCCGGCAGCGAAGCAGGGGGAAAGGGGCAGGGACACAAGGTTTCCTTTCCCTTCTTAGGACGCGACTCCCTTCGGTCGCGCGTCTAAAAGCGAGGGGCCCACAGGGGCGTCTGCTGCCCCAGGGCACATCCTTGATCGAAGCGGAGCTTTTCGCAGCGACGGCGTTCGCGCCCTGCACCAAATGGCCGCGCACTGTTATGCGCGGCAGTTTACGCAAAAGTAAATTCAGGGACCTGACAGCGTCCCAAAAGCTGCTCGACGCACGGAACCGAGCCCCGTAACCCCCCGTTTCGCTGCGCAACCAAAGGGCGTCGCGTCTTAAAGGTTTGGGGGAGTCAAAGGGGGCAAGGGAACCATACGGTGCCCTTGCCCCCCTTGCCCCGCCGGTGGTGCACCGGCATCTCCGCCGCCAGCCGGCGGCACCGCCGAAGGCGGCGACCCGCCATGTCATGGCGAACATCCCCGCCGGGAGGGCGTCAGTCTCGCCTCCAGCGGCAAGCCGCTGTATCGGCGGAGGTTTACCGTCAGCAGACGGTAAAAAGGGGAGGGCGCTCCGCGCCTGTGGAAAAAGGGTTGACAGACCCTTGCTGGGTATGGTATGATTTCATCATGATAAAAGTGATAAAGAGCGGCGGAGCAATGAACCGTTTTCGTATTTCTACCCCCGAGGGCACCGGGATCTTCTGTTTTTCCTGCCGCGCACTGCGGCGAAGACCGGCTTTGCGGGTGCGCGATGCGCTGGAGGAGCGCGGGTACAGCGAGATCATCACCCCGGCAGTTGAATATTATGATGTTTTTGCGCAGGCAAACCCCGAGCTCGACCAGGATCAGATGCTCAAGATCATCGACAAGTCCGGCCGGATCTGCGTGGCGCGTCGGACAACACCACCCCATCGCGCGTATCGCGGCGACCCGTCTGGATGACGCGGCTCTGCCGGTCCGCCTGTATTACAGTCAGAAGGTGTTCCGTTCGGTCTCCGGCGACCACGGCCACAAGGGCGAGTTCCTGCAGGTCGGCGCGGAGCTGATCGGCGCGGACGGTCTCGCGGCTGACTAAGGACATCCTCTCCGCTGCCTTCGCGGCGCTGAGCAAGACCGGCGCGGACAACTTCCGCATCGAGCTCGGCCACGCGGAGATCTACAAGGCCCTCATCGAGGAGCTGGGTGCGGATGCGGCCTCCTCCGAGGCGATCCGCCGCCTGATCGAAAACAAGTCGTTCGCGGCACTCGGCGACGCGCTCCAGCCGTTCGGCAGCAGACCGGCAGCAAAGGCGCTCAGCGCCATGCCGCAGCTGTTCGGCGGCATCGAGGTGCTCGACGAGGTCGAGACGCTGACCGGCAACGTGCGCGTTCTGGGCGCGATCGCCTATCTGCGCCGCCTGTATCAGGCGCTCGACGAGGCCGGCTACGGCGACCGCATCATGATCGACCTCGGTCTGGTGCACGAGATGGATTACTACACCGGCATCATGTTCGCGGTTACATCGGCGGCGCAGGCGCTGCCATTCTTGCAGGCGGCCGCTACAACGCGCTGTGCGCGAAGTTCGGCAGGGATCTCCCGGCGGGCGGCTTCGGCATCGACGTGGAGAGCGTCGCGGAGAGCCTTCAGGGCGCGAGCCGTCCCGAGGTCGCAACGCGCCGCGATACGGTCCGCATCGCGCTGACCAAGGGCCGACTGGAAAAAGAAAAAGCTCGCGCTGCTCAAGGACGCAGGCTACGATATTTCCGAGCTTGAGGCCGGAACGCGCAAGCTGATCTTCACTCTGCCGGACAGCGGCGTGGAAATCGTCCTGTCAAGGCCGCCGACGTTATCACATACGTTGAGCATGGCGTGTGCGATATGGGCGTTGTTGGCAGAGGACACCATCATGGAAAAAGGGCGGCAGCTTCTACGAAATGGTAGATCTCGGCTTCGGCAGGTGCCGTTTCGCCCTCGCCACCAAGAAGGGAAAGGACGTTTACGGCGGCTACAAGACCCCGGTCATCGCGACCAAATACCCGGCCGTCACCAAAGGCGTTCTTCAACAGGGAAGAAAATGGACGTCGAGACCATCAAGATAGAAGGCTCGGTCGAGCTTGCACCGCTGCTCGAGCTTGCGGACGCGATCGTCGACATTGTCGAGACCGGTACGACGCTCAAGGGAGAACGGTCTCGAGGTCATCGAGGACGTAGCGCCCATCTCGGCTCGCGTGATCGTCAACCTTGCGAGCGCAAAGATGAAAAAGACAGCCATCAGAAGGTCATTGCTGAGCTGGAAAAAGGGCTGGAGAAATAATTTCCGATTGAACGGAGTGAAAATAGATGTTTCTGAAAACGGTTCTCGCGGACGGCACGGCGGAACAGACCGTCATCCGCGAGATGAAAGCGCGTGCGGCAGGTGCGCGCGGCGATATTGAACAGATCGTGCGCGGCGTGATGGCCGACGTACAGGAGCGCGGCTGGGACGCGGTCGTAGAGTATGCGGAAAAGTTCGACGGCAAGGCGCCGTACATCGTCGAGCCGTCCGTGCTGGACGCGGCGTATGATGCGTGCGATCCGAAGCTGATCTCTGCGCTCGAAAAAGGCAGCAGCCAACATCCGCGACTATCACGAGCAGATGCTCGTCAAGAGCTGGGAGTGGAAGCGCTCGGCAGGCGAGACCCTCGGTCAGACCGTGCGGGGACTTTCGCGCGTCGGCATTTATGTGCCGGGCGGCACGGCGGCATATCCCTCGAGCGTACTCATGAACGCCATCCCGGCCAAGGTCGCAGGCGTGGGCGAACTCATCATGGTGACGCCCCGACGGAAAACATGTCGAATGAGGTGCTCGCGGCGGCGAAGATCGCAGGTGTGGACAAGGTCATCGCCATCGGCGGCACACAGGCCATCGCAGCGCTGACCTACGGCGCAGGCTTCATCCCGCAGGTCGACAAGATCGTCGGCCCGGGCAACGCCTTTGTTGCGGCGGCGAAAAGCTCGCGTTCGGTACGGTCGACATAGACATGATCGCAGGCCCGTCCGAGGTCCTGGTCATCGCGGATGACACGGCAAATCCGGTCTATGTGGCGGCGGACCTGCTGAGTCAGGCCGAGCACGACAGGCTGGCCTCTGCCGTCCCTGCTGACCGACTCCATGGCGCAGGCGCAGGCCATCTCGTGTGAAATGGAGCGACAGGCGAAGCTGCTGCCGCGCTGGGACATCATCAAGGAGAGCGTTGCGAACTACGGCTGCGCGATCGTGTTCGACGAGCTCACGGACGCCTGCAAAATGGCGGACGTCGTCGCGCCCGAGCATCTGGAGGTCGTAACGGCCGCGCCGCGCGAGCTGCTGCCGTATCTGCATAACGCAGGCGCGATCTTCCTCGGCCAGTACGCGCCTGAGCCGCTCGGCGACTATATGGCGAGGCCCGTGCCACGTTCTGCCGACCTCGGGCACTGCGCGTTTCTTCTCTCCGCTGTCGACCGACACCTTCCTCAAGAAAACGAGCGTCATCGAGTACACGCGCGATGCGCTGGAAGGATATGCACAGGACATCATTGCGCTCGCGCAGAGCGAGCATCTGGACGCGCACGCGAACTCCATCGCGGTGCGCTTTGCGGAGGAGCCGAAGAAATGAGAACTGCTGAGATCAAACGCAAGACAAAAGAGACCGACATCGAGCTCAGACTGACGCTCGAGGGCGGCGAGCGCAGAATCGACACCGGCATCGGCTTTTTCGATCATATGCTGAACAGCTTTGCGGTGCATTCCGGCTTCGGTCTCACGCTCACCTGCAAGGGCGACCTCGAGGTGGACGGCCATCATTCGGTCGAGGACTGCGGCATTGCGCTCGGACAGGCGCTTTCGCTGTGCCTCGGCGACAAGGCGGGCATCGCGCGCTTTCGGACAGGCGTTCGTGCCGATGGATGAGGCGCTCGGCTTCTGTGCGCTCGATATTTCCGGCCGTCCGTACCTTGTGTTCGATGCACCCATGCCGCAGCCGATGTGCGGACAGTACGACACCTGCCTGACGGTCGAGTTCATGCGTGCGCTCGCGGTCAACGCCGGTCTGACGCTCCATCTGAAGAGCGAGTACGGCGAAAACGCGCACCACATCACCGAAGCGCTGTTCAAGGCGCTCGCCCGTGCGCTCAAACAGGCCGTGACCGTCACCGGCGGCGGCGTGCTGAGCGCGAAGGGCGTTCTATAAGCTTTGCGGTTTTCGAGAGGTCAAAAATGGGTTATATTGCAATCGTAGATTACGGCGCAGGCAATCTGATGAGCGTGCACAACACGCTGGATTTCCTGGGTTATGAAAATAAGGTCGCCTCGACGGGCGAGGTCATCGAGAATGCCGCGGGCGTGATCCTGCCGGGCGTGGGCGCGTTCCCGGACGCGATGGCGGCGCTGACCGGGTCCGGACTGACGGACGCGGTGCTGAAGGCGGCAGAGACAAAGCCCTTCCTCGGCATCTGCCTCGGTATGCAGATGCTGTTCGAGGAGTCGGACGAGGTGCGTCCCTGCAGGGGGGTCTGGGTCTGCTGCCCGGCCGCATCGAGCGCATCAGACCGTGCTCAAGCTGCCGCAGATCGGCTGGAACGCACTGGATATCCTGCGCCCGAACGCCATGACCGAGGGTCTGGAAAACGGCAGCTATGTGTATTTCGTGCACAGCTTCATGGCGAAGCCGTCGGACGAAAAACGACCTTGCCGCCGTGACGGACTACGGTACGCGCGTTCCGGCCATGGTGGCGAGGGAAACCTGTTCGGCGGCTGCCAGTTTCACCCGGAAAAGAGCGGTGGTGGGGCTTCAGATGCTCCGCAACTTTGCAAAAAACGACGGAGGTGGGAAAATGAAGGTAATTCCTGCAATCGATTTGAAGGACGGACAGTGCGTGCGCCTGCAGAAGGGCGACTGGACGGCACGGCACATAAGGTAGCGGAAAATGCGGTCGAGACCGCGCGCCGTTTCCTCGAGGCAGGCGCGTCGCTCATCCACATGGTCGATCTCGACGCGGCGAAGGACGGCTCGCACGCTAATTACGGCGTGGTCGAGCAGGTCATACGCGAGACCGGCGCGACGGTCGAGCTCGGCGGCGCATCCGCTCGATGCAGGACGTCGAGACGGTGCTCGCGCTCGGCGTTTCGCGCGTCATCATCGGCTCGGCGGCGGTCCGCCACCCGGAATTTGTCGCGGAGGCGGTCAAAAAGTACGGCGACAAGATCGTCGTCGGTATCGACGCGAAGAGCGAGACCGTCCGCACGGACGGCTGGCTGGACGACAGCGGCGAGAACTATATCGCGTTCGCGGAGCGCATGGAGTCCTACGGCGTGAAGAATATCATTTTCACCGACATCGACAAGGACGGCATGCTCGCCGGACCGAATTTCGATCAGCTGGCGGCGCTTCGCGCGTCGGTCTCCTGCGAGATCATCGCCTCGGGCGGCGTTTCCACGCTCGAGGACATTGCCGCGCTGAAAAAGCTCGGCATCGATGGCGCGATCGCAGGCAAGGCGGTCTATACCGGCACGCTCGACCTCGCGAAGGCGATCAAAGGAGGCGGAGGTGATGCTGGCAAAACGCATTATCCCCTGTCTGGACGTCAAGGACGGCCGCGTGGTCAAGGGCGTGAATTTCGTCGGTCTGCGCGACGCAGGCGACCCGGTCGAGCTTGCGAAGTTCTATTCGCAGGAGGGCGCGGACGAGATCGTATTTCTCGACATTACCGCGACGAGCGATTTGTTTCAACCGCGACACGATCGCGGACGTTGTGCGCCGCACCTGCCGCGAGGTTTTCGTGCCGGTAACGGTCGGCGGCGGCATCCGCACGGTGGACGATTTCCGCGAGATCCTGCGCGCCGGTGCGGACAAGATCTCCATCAACTCCTCGGCGGTCAAAAACCCCGATCTGGTGAACGCAGCGGCGGAAAAAGTACGGCAGTCAGTGCGTTGTCGTCGCGATCGACGCGCGCGCAAACGAGCAGATGCCCTCGGGCTTTGAGGTATATGTGGCCGGCGGCCGCACTCCGACCGGAAAGGACGCAGTCGCGTGGGCGAAGGAGGTCTATGAGCGCGGCGCAGGCGAGATCCTGCTCACCTCGATGGACAAGGACGGCACCAAGTCCGGCTTTGACCTGCCGCTTACCAGGGCGGTCACGGATGTTGTCGGCATCCCGGTCATCGCCTCGGGCGGCTGCGGCAGCCTCGCGCATTTTTCCGAGGTGTTCGAGCAGACCGGCTGTGACGCCGCGCTCGCCGCGAGCCTGTTCCATTACCGCGAGCTGACGGTAAAAAAAGAGGTCAAGGAGCACCTCAGAGAAAAAGAATATTCCGGTTAGAGTGTGAACGGAGTGAATAGATTGATTTAAGCAAGTTTTTTTGTGAAAGCGCCGCTCATCCCGGTCGTCTGTCAGGATGAGCGCAGCGGCGAGGTGCTCATGCTCGGCTATGCGAACGAGCAGGCGCTTCAGCTGACGATGGATACCGGCACGGCGTGGTTTTTCTCGCGCTCGCGCCAGAAGCTGTGGAACAAGGGCGAGACCTCGGGCAATTTCATTTTTGTGAAGAAGATCCTGTCCGACTGTGACGATGATACGCTGATCTATGTCGGCACGCCACAAGGGTCCGGTCTGCCACACAGGCCACCGCACCTGCTTTTTCACGACGCTGTGGGAAAAAGACGAGAAGTAAAAAGGAGAGCAGTATATGAATTCGTTTGAGCAAATGGAGGCTGTCATCGCACAGCGCCGCGCAGAACCGCAGGAGGGCTCGTACACCTGCTACCTGTTCGAAAAGGGCATCGACAAGATCCTCAAGAAGGTAGGCGAGGAGTGCGCGGAGACCATCATCGCCGCCAAGAACGGCGACAAGGGAGGAGCTCGTCGGTGAGATCAACGACGTATTCTATCACATGATGGTCATGATGAACGAGTGCGGCGTGACGATGGAGGATGTCTGCAAGGAAATGGACATCCGTGCGCAGAAGATCGGCAACCTCAAGAAGTTCCACGTTTCCGATCACAATACCTGATAAAACGGCAAAAAAAGAGAGCTGACCGGTAAAAGTCAGCTCTTTTTTCGTGTTATGCGGCCTTTTCGGCGGGGGATAACTGTAATTCCTCCTCCGCGCCGAAGATGCTGTGCGCGTCCGCAAGACCCCTGCTTTAAGTGCCGGGAGAACGGCGGCCGGTACGATGACCGTGATGATCTCGCTCTCGCAGTCTGCGATGCTCCGGTTCAGATCGAGCAGATGGTAGCGTCCGTCGGCCGAGGCGTCCGGATGCAGCATATATCGGCACATATTCGGCATCGGGACCGTGACCGCGCTGGTCGCGCCGTCCTTCGTCAGCTCGAAGGCTGACCCGCGGCGGTGATTGGTGAGCGGTCGTGCTGGTTGGAGATCAGATTGCCCGAGACAGTAGCACGAAAGCCGGGTGCGTCCGTCGGGCAGCTCGCGCAGCTCCATCGGCTGCGGCATGGACATGGCCACCGAGGCACAAGCGTTGCGCCGTTCTCGAACAGAAAATCTGCCAGCTCGCGCTGCTGGGCGGAGGGGGAGGTCGCGTATTCCTGTCCCCAGTGCATAAAGACCGCGATGGCGTCCGCGTCGGTCTGATGGGCGCGAGCAAGGTCGTTTTTCAGCAGCTCATAGTCGATTACGCCGCAGTTTGTCATGTAATCGGTCGTAAAAACATTGACGCAGTACGGATGCTCGTCCTTCGGCAGACCGTTCGTGCCGTAGGTATAGGCGAGGACGGCGAGACGGATGCCGCCGACGTCGATGACCTTCACCGTGTCGCGCTCCTCCTGCGTGCGGTAGGTGCCCACATGGTCGAGTCCGGCCTCGTCGAGCACATCGAGCGTGCGCGTCAGGCCGAGAAAACCAGGTGTCCAGACTGTGATTGCTCGCAGTCGAGAGCAGATCAAGGCGACGCTCTTGAGGTCTTCTGCAAGCTGGTCGGGCGCGCAGAACTGCGGAAACCCTGGAGTAGGGAGGACCGTTGAACGTGGTTTCGATGCAGGCGGCGGCATAGTCGGCGCTTTCTTTGTAATACGGCCGCGCCTCGTCGAACAGGCCGGTGAAGTTACAGCCGTCGTCCGTGCGGCAGGAATTGATGATGGGAATGTGCATGACAAGGTCGCCGGCGACGCACAGCGTGGAGACCGTGTCGGGCACGGCCTCGGGCGGCGCCGGGACGGCGGGCGTCTGCGTCTGCCCGGCGGGCGGAGAGGCGCTCGTGCGGTGCAGGCCGTGCCAGGCGAGCAGGCCGCCGGAAACGGCGAGCGTCAGCACGAGCAGCGCCGAGACCAGCTTTTTTGAGCGCGCTCATTCCGGTTTGCGGGGGCGCAGGGCCTTGCGCGAGGCCTCAAACGAGTCCGCGCGGACATGGAACACCTCGGCAACGGACAGCGACGCATCGTTATAAACGAAGCCGCTGCGGCCGGTCTGGTGCTGCATGATGATGTCAAAGCCCTTTCGCTTTTCATCGGGCGTTTTCGCGAACTCCATGCTGCCGTAGCCGACAATGGAGGAGAAGGCGAAGCTGTACCGGCAGGCAATGTCGCCCTCGCCGGTCACGCCCTGCTCGGTGTCGAGTTCAAAAGCAGACACGCGGGTCGGCGCGCAGCGCGTCGATCTTCTTGCCCTTGAGGCCGCTGTGGAAATACAGCGTCAGGCCGTCGTCGTCCCACGTATAGCCGAAGTTGAGCGGCACGACATAGGGCGCGCCGTCCGCGATCATCGCCACGCGGCAGGTTTTGCATGCTCGGAGGATGGGTTCGATATTTTCCCGTCCAGTAATTTCTCTGTCTTTTCTGCGCATAATCAGTCACCTCTGACAAGAGCATACCATCTTTCCGGCATTTTCGCAACACAGGGCCTGCCGAAAAGCGCAGTTTTTCGGCAGGCTTTACAGTATGTTGCGCAAGGACGCCTTTTCCATCTCGGGAAGATGATGCAGCCGGGCGAGCAGCTCCGCACGGTCGAGCAGATTTTTCGTCATCCGTTCCGTCATGCGCTGCCGCAAGCCGCTCGAAGAGCAGACCGGTCTCGTCGATCTCCTCGTGGGGGAGCAGAGCGCCGAGCAGCGGCTGCGCCTCCTCCCAGATCGCACGGGCGCGGTTGAGCTCGCCTGCGTACAGCGCCTCGGCGGCCTCGGTGCAGACCTGACCGAGCGCCGGCTCCATACGCAGCCGGTGAGCAGGGAGCGCGAGCAGCACGAGCGCTGCAGTCAGCCGCCGCATTACGCTCCCTCCTTTTTCTGCACGAACATATTGCCGCAGTCATCAAGCGTCATCAGAAAGACCTCCTCGGGGCGCAGCCCTCTGTTCCTGAGCCGGTTGACAACGGCGTCCCGGTCGAGCCGCAGCAGGCCGAGCGAGCGCTCGACCATCTGTCCGTCCGAGATGACGACGAGCGGGAGTCCGGTATCCTTTGGCGAGAGGGACAGCATTTCCGCCGTGACCGGCTGCTGCTGCGGGTAGAGCACGATGGTCAGCGAGCCGGCCGGCTCGATCACGCCGTATTTCAACGTCGCTGACCGAGGCGACGCTCTGCTTGCGCATCGCCACGACCAGATCCTCGGTCGTGAGCCGCAGCTGGCGCAGCTTGGACAGGTCGAGCTGTCCCTTGCGGATGATGATGGCAGGCTGTCCGTTGAGCAGACGGCGGAAGAAACGGCTTTGAGCGAGAGGATGCTGAGCAGCACCTCGAGCGTGACGAGCGCAGCGATCGGCACAAGACCGAAAAAACAGCGGAATGCCGAGATCCTGCATGGGCACGGCGGCAAGGTCGCTGACGAGAATGGTCACGACGAGCTCGGCCGGGTCCATCTCTCCGAGCTGGCGCTTTCCCATCAGCCGCACCGCGCAGATGACCGCGAAATACAGCACGAGCGTGCGCACGAGAGGCACGGACATGAAACCGCCTCCTTTTTCAACAAAAAATATGCGGTTATAGTGTGAGGCGAAATTGTGCAAATTATGAGCGGGGAAAAACTTATAAATCTGTCGGAAATTATCGTTGACAAGCTGACGGTTGCGCTTTTATAATAAGAATTACATTTTGAACAATAACGGTAAAAAGGCGATGAATGGAAAAGTAGCGTCCCGAAGCCCCGGAAGAAGAGAGCCGTCGGCTGGTGTAAGACGGCGGGGAAGGGAAAGAGCGAAAGTCCTCCGGGAGCCGAGCGGGTGAAATGGGATGAAACAGGGCCCAGGCGTAACCCGTTCCGCAGGATCAGCGTTACAGGATCGAAACAAGCGGCTGTGCAGTGTACTGCGCGCACAGCAAGAAGAGTGGTACCGCAGGGTGAGTCTTTGTCTCTTTATGGAAGAGATGAAGGCTTTTTTTTATTTTATCTACAACGGTATAAACAGTATGTAAGACATAGAAAGGAGGCGGATTCGCATGGTAAAGAACGGTTCGGAGATCCTGATCGACGCGCTCGTAGAGCAGGGCGTTGACACCATTTTCGGCTACCCGGGCGGTGCGGTCCTCAATATCTACGACGCACTTTATAAAAAACAGCGACCGCATTCATCACATTTTGACGGCACATGAACAGGGCGCGGCTCACGCAGCGGACGGCTACGCCCGTGCGACCGGCAAGGTAGGCGTGTGCCTGGCAACGAGCGGACCGGGTGCGACCAACCTCGTAACCGGTATTGCTACCGCGTATATGGATTCCATCCCGATGGTTGCCATCACCGGCAACGTCGGCACCAGCCCTCATCGGCCGTGATTCCTTTCAGGAGGTCTACATTGCCGGCATCACCATGCCGATCACCAAGCCAACAATTTCGTGGTACGTCACGTAGAAGGGACTCGCCGGATACCGTCCGCGAGGCGTTCCGCATCGCGCAGTCCGGACGTCGGGTCCGGTGCTCATCGACATCCCGAAGGATGTCACTGCCGCGACGACCGAGTTCATCCCGAAGAGCAGGGTCGAGGTGCAATGAGACACCGACATCAGCGAGGAACAGCTGAAGACCGTCGCGGACATGATCGGCAAGGCCGAGCGCCCGTTCATCTATTACGGCGGCGGCGTCGAGATCTCGGACGCAGGCAGCGAGCTGCTCGCCCTGATGCGCAAGGCGGAGATCCCGTCCGCGCACACCATGATGGCGATCGGCTGCGTGCCCGATGACGACGAGCTGAGCCTCGGCATGATCGGCATGCACGGCACGGTTTCGGCTGACTGGGCGGTCGAGCGCAGCGATCTGCTGATCTGCATCGGCGCGCGCTTCTCTGACCGCGTTGCCACCAACACCGGCCATTTTGCCCCCGGCGCGCGCATCATCCACGTGGACATCGACGCGGCGGAGATCAACAAGAACATCGAAACGACCTATTCGGTCGTTTCCGACGCAAAGACCTTCCTTCAGAAGATCCTGCCGTACATTAAGGAAAACCGGCACGCCGCGTGGCTCGCGCAGATCAATGAGTGGCGCGCGAAGCTCGACTACCACGCAAGGACGACGACAGCGTCATCCATCCGCATCAGCTGCTCCGCACGGTTGCGGGGGAGACCCCGGAGGATACCATCATCGCGACCGACGTCGGTCAGCATCAGCTCTGGAGCGCGCAGTACAACGGCCGCAGACATCCGCGTCAGTTCCTGACCTCGGGCGGCCTCGGCACGATGGGCTTCGGCTACGGCGCCGCGATCGGCGCACAGATCGCCTTCCGGGCCGCACCGTGGTCCACATCACGGGCGACGGCTCGTTCCACATGAACCTTAACGAGATCTGCACCGCGGTTTCCTACAACCTGCCGGTGATCACGATCATTATGAATAACCGCGTGCTCGGCAACGTGCGCCAGTGGCAGACCATGTTCTATGGCAGCCGCTACTCGCAGACCGACCCGCACCGCAAGACCGATTACGTCAAGCTGGCCGACGCCTTCGGCGCAGTCGGCTACCGCGTGTCCAATATCGCCGAGCTGCGCGAGGCGCTGCGCAAGGAAGCGCAGAAGCGAACCGGTCCTGTGCTGATCGACGCCAGATCGACAAGGACGAGCGCGTCCTGCCGATGATCCCGGCAGGCGGCACGGTTGACGATCTCGTGGTAGACAGAAAGGGGAAAAATAGACCAATGCAGAAGTTTATCCTTTCTGTCACCGTACAGAATAACGCCGGTGTTCTGGCGCGCGTTTCCAGCCTTTTCGGCCGCCGCGGCTACAACATCGACTCTCTGACCGTTTCCGCGACCAATGATCCGCGCGTTTCGCGCATGTCGATCATCGTGCAGGGCGACGAAGTCATCCTCGAGCAGATCATCAAGCAGCTCGACAAGCTGGGGAGGTCATGCGCGTCGACCACATCGAGGAGCATGACTCGGTATGCAGCGAGCTTGTCTTTTGTCAAGCTGCATGCGCAGTCTCCCTCGACGAGGACGACATCCGTCAGCTGTGCAGCCTGTACGAGGGGGCCGCATCGTTGACTCGACCGAGGACGAGCTGATCGTGGAGCTGGCCAACGTGCCCAGCCGCATCGATGCCTTCCTCGACGTCATTTCCAACTTCGAGATCGTGGAGATGAGCCGCTCGGGCGTCACCGCGATCCGCAGATAATTTATTCCGCTTTAATTGGCGGCTCCGGCCGCCGGTTAATAAATTTGTTTACCCAATTCACTTTCCATACATTTAGGAGGTAATAACAATGGTAAAAATGTTCTATGATGCAGACTGCAACCTGTCTCTGCTCGACGGCAAGACCGTTGCAATCATGGCTTCGGCTCTCAGGGCCATGCTCACGCAATGAACCTGAAGGACTCCGGTGTACACGTTGTAGTAGGTCTGCGCCCGGGCTCCAAGCACGAGAAGAAGGCTAAGGACTACGGCCTGGAGGTTATGACTCCGGCTGAGGCTGCAGCAGCAGGCGACATCATCATGATGCTGACTCCGGACGAGAAGCAGGCTGACATCTACAAGGACGTTATCGAGCCGAACCTGAAGCCGGGCAACGTACTGGCTTTCGCTCACGGCTTCAACATCCACTTCAAGCAGATCGTTCCGCCGGCTGACGTTGACGTTATCATGATTGCTCCGAAGGGCCCGGGTCACACCGTTCGTTCCCAGTACCTCGAGGGTCACGGCGTTCCGGATCTGGTCTGCGTTGAGCAGGACGCTTCCGGCAAGGCTATGGACATCGCTCTGGCATACGCTTGCGGCATCGGCGGCGGCCGTGCCGGCATCATCGAGTCCACCTTCAAGACCGAGACCGAGACCGACCTGTTCGGCGAGCAGGCCGTCCTCTGCGGCGGCGTCACCGCCCTGATGAAGGCCGGCTTTGAGACTCTGGTAGAGGCTGGCTACGCGCCGGAGAACGCTTACTTCGAGTGCATCCACGAGATGAAGCTCATCGTTGACCTGATCAACGAGGGCGGCTTTGCCAAGATGCGTTACTCCATCTCCGACACCGCTGAGTACGGCGATTACCGCACCGGCAAGCGCATCATCACCGAGGAGACCAAGAAGGAAATGAAGAAGGTCCTCGGCGAGATTCAGGACGGCACCTTCGCTTCCAAGTGGATTCAGGAGAACCGTGCAGGCGGTCGTGCACACTTCCTGGCAAACCGTGCACTCGAGGCTGACACCCAGCTCGAGGAGACCGGCAAGAAAGCTGCGCGGCATGATGAGCTGGCTCAAGAAATATTCGAAGCGTAGCTTCTCATTATTTTCTAGGGCTTCAAAGCCCTCTATATACGAAAGGCGGTTCCGTAGAAACCGCCTTTCGATACCGAATGACGCCGCCCAAGGCGGCTGAGTCGGGTGTGCTCTCATCTTATCGCCGCACGGCGGCGGAATAAGGTTAGAGGGCTACGGCCAAAACCCACGCGCATGTCGCGGGTTTTTACGGCGCACTTCGTGCACCTTTTTGATGCCGCAACCGTTCGGTTGCGGTTACGGAAAGGTAAAATTGGTGCAAGAGTGTAAATTTTACTACCCCGAACGGCGGACGGATTTTCCCCGTCCGCCCGTTTTTTTCTATCAGGCAGTCCGCTGGACTGCTTTCAAAGCGAGGAAATCCCCGTGAGAAGAAGCGACAACATCACCGCAGGCCCTGAGCGTATGCCGAACCGTTTCGCTGCGCGCCTGCGGCATGACCGACGAGGAGATGAAACAGCCGTGATCATCGGCGTCAGCTTCCGCATTGGCTCCAGCACAGCGGCCTCCAACGAAGTACCGGT
>VOFK01002612.1_pt1 | contig 17920 bp, 25 predicted proteins | sample 5384121 | NCBI WGS metagenome assembly VOFK01 (sample SAMN12384730, study PRJNA508395) | human gut metagenome | isolation source: healthy gut J | host: Homo sapiens
CAGTATGCTTCGTTTCAGTTACGTATTGCATGATAGGACTCAGGCGAAAGGGCGCCTTGCCTGCGCGGTGGACCTCGATCTCGTCGATGACCGCGTTCGTGCGGCGCGCAGGACGAGGAAGGCGGCGATCTCGGCGATATCCTCCGCGGTGATCATCTCTCGCCGGTCAGATCCGGGCGGGAGACCTTTGCCATATCGGTAAAGACGCCGCCCGGGGGAGATCAGATGCACGCGGATGCCCTGTTCATAGACCTCCGCGGCCAGCGTCTTTGTGAATCCGGCCATGGCGTGCTTGGACGCGGCATAGGCGGCCTGGCGCACGTAGCCCTTGTGGGCGGTGACGGAGGCGATATTGAGGATGGACGCCGCCTGCGACTGCCGCAGCAGCGGCAGCGCCTTCTGGCACAGGAAAAACGGCGTGCGGCAGTTGAGCGTCATGATCTCGTCGAAGCGGGCGGGCGTAATGTCTTCAAAAGGCGTCGCTCTGCGCCATCCCGGCGCAGTTGACCAGCACGTCGAGTCCGCCGAAGTGCGCCTGCACGGCGGCAAGGCACGCGTCCTGATACCCGGCGTCATTGACGTCGCCGGGCAGCAGCAGGGGCCTCGGTACCCTGCGGGAGGCTGGCGCGGACGGCCTCGAGCTTTTTTCTGTGTTCCGGCCGCAGAGCGCGAGGCGGAAGCCTTCGGCCGCAAACCGCCGGGCGATGGCGGAGCCGATGCCGCCGGAGGCGCCGGTGATGAGCGCGATGCGCGCGGGCGTCGGCATGCTCAGCACCCCGCGAAGGCCAGCAGCGCGCTGGCATCCAGCTGGTCGAACGGGCGCAGGAAGGGCGCGAGCTCCGCTGCGATCTGCCGGATGCCGCCAACGGAGTCGGACTCGATGTTGAGCGGGATGAGCGGGTCGTGCAGGCTCAGGCGCAGCAGGAACCAGCCGTCGCCGTGGGCCTTGTCGAGGTTCACGCGGACGCCCTCAAAATTATCGGGCGCGACGGACCAGTCTGGCTGCGAGGCGGCGTAGACGTTCAGCTCGTCGATGATCTTCTGGCCGTAGGCCTTGAAATCCGGGACGAGGATGTTCATGCGGAATTCCTTGCTCTCGCCGGGCTCGGCCAGGTCGGTGATGAGGGATTCGAGCGTGTAGCCCTCTTTTTCGCGCGCGGGCCAGCTCGATGAGCAGGCGGGTGACGAGATACGCGCCGTCGTCCAGAAAATAATTCTCCTTCAGTGCGCCGTGGCCGGAGGTCTCCATGGCCAGCTGGCTGTCGTGGCCCTCGCGGTTGAGGCGCATGGACTCGTTGATGACGTTGCGGTAGCCGCGCTTGTAGCGGTGGTGCACGCCGCCGTGCTTCCGGATGAAGGCCGCGAGGCCGGTAGAGGTGACGGAGTCGGTGACGATGGTGGTGCCGGGATGCTCGCGCAGCAAAGATCGCCGCCATCATGGCGATGATGCGGTTGCGGTTGAGCTCCGTCCCGTCGGACAGGACCGCGCCCGCGCGGTCGAACGTCGGTGTCAAAGATGATGCCGAGATCGGCCTTCGATTCCTGGACCGCGTCCAGGATCGACTGCATGGCGGCCTCGTTTTCCGGGTTCGGGATGTGGTTGGGGAAGGAGCCGTCGGGGTCGAGGTAGCGCGAGCCCGCGGTATCCGCGCCGAGCGGCTCGAGGACCTTCGCGCAGTAGAACCCGCCCGCGCCGTTGCCGGCGTCGACCACGATGCGCATACCGGCCAGCGGCTGCTCACAGCCGGCGGCATCCTGCACCTTTTTGCGCAGCTGCGCGGCGTAGGTGTCCATGAAGCTGCCGGTCACGATGCTGCCGGCGGGGAGGCCGGTATGCTCGCTGCCGCCTGCCAGCGCGAGGATCGCGGCGATGTCCTGCTTCTCCAGACCGCCGTCCTTGGTGAAAAAACTTGTAGCCGTTGCGGTTGAAGGGCAGGTGGCTGGCCGTGATCATGACGGAGGCGTCAAAGGCGAAGCCCTCGGTGACCGTGGACATGAACATGGGCCGGGGTCGAGGCCATGCCGAGGTCCGTGACCTGCAGGCCCTCGGCGGCCATTGCCTCCATGAGCCACAGCGCCAGCTGCGGCCCGGACAGGCGCGAGTCGCGGCCCACGGCCACGCGCAGCGTGTCCTTGCCCAGCCGCGCGCGCAGCCACAGGGCAAAGCCCCCGGCCGATATCGCGGCAGGCCTGCTCGGTGAGGTTTACATGCTGGCCCCTCGATGCCTTCCATGGCAACGCCGCGGATGTCGCTGCCATTCTGCAGTTTTGTGTAGTCCATACTGTTTCCTCCTGTTTTGATTCTTTTTTCTTGCATAATACCACGGAAAACCACAAAATGCAACGCATATAAAAAATGATGGAAACAGCTTCGGCTGTTTCCATCGTTTTTATTGGATCATCTCCAGCAGCGCTTGGGGGGAAAGGTCCTCCGTAATGCCGAAGCGGAGCATGGCGTAAAGCGTCTGCGGCAGGCCCTTGACGACGGTGTTGACGCCGAGGATTGGTCGAGAGCGTCACATGCACGCCGAGCGACTGGAGCGTGACCTGCGCCAGCGTCGAATGCTGTCCGGCGGGATATGCCAGCACATCGACCGGCTGACCGGTCGCAGCCAACTGCGCGCGGCTTCTGGTAAAGTCGGCGGTCAGCGCCTCGACGTAAGCCTCTTCACTCTCGCCGGGCAGCTGGAGAATGTTCTCCCGCACGGAGCCTGTTTCATACGGCGGCCACTGGTGCATATCATACGTATGGCTCTGGATGGAAATGAGGCCCGGCGGTCATTTCCGCTGCCTCAGCCGCGCCGAAGTGCGGCGTGATGGCATAGTCCGTATCCTTGTAATGATCCGTTCCGAACGAAACACCGACGGCGAAGATTGTCGCCTTCATGCTGTATTTCTGTAAAATCGGGTAAGCAAGCGTATAATTGCTCCTGTACCCGTCGTCAAAGGTAATGACGACCGGCTTTTCGGGAAGCAGCTCGCCCCGCAGGACATACGCCTGCAGCTCGTCGAACGAGATGCCGGTATATCCGGCCTCGGAAAGCGCCCGGATCTGCGCCTCGAACTGCTCAGGTGAAACCATTTCGCTGTTCGTCACGTCCTCAGACAGATGGTGGTACATGAGTATGGGCACCTGCGTGCTGATCTCATCGGCCGAAAGCGCCGCCGGGGACAGGACGTTCAGGAAATAATCCTCCGGGGTGTCGGCGGTCACATAGGTTCCGAAATCGTCCGGGATCCAGAGATCTGTGCGGCCCGTCATGCGGGCGCAGATCATCTCGCCGGCGTTGTTGCGGAAGTGCGTGCCGTCATAGAAATAGCGCATCTCACAGCTGACGCTGCTGGACGAAAAATCCCAGAACGACGTGATTTGCGCCAGCGAACGGTAAAAGTGCGCGACGGTTTCCGTCTCAAAATTTTTCAGATACTCAGCATACACCGGCCCGGCCGCGACAGTGAGGCTCACACCCGCTTCCTCGCACAGGGTCTTGATCGCCGCGACGCTCTGCATACACTGCTCCGTGTACGGAAGCGAGAGCGTCTGGTGCGGATAGTCGGCGAAGACGGGGTAGCTTTCGAGATAACGCTCCTCGCTGCCGATCGGCTCTGCGTCGCGCACACGCTTGTCATAGCAGCCTGTCCGCTCGTCAAACACGTCGAATGTCTGCGGCAGAATGGTGTCCGTGCGCAGCGCTTTCAGCTTGGGGCAAGCGCATAGCGCGGGTCGGCGAAGAGATAGTGCGTGTAATAGGAGAGTGCGGACGTGTCCGGGGTCCTCCTTATAGTGGAGGTTCTTCGTCAGCCGGTCGGATTCCTCGTCGTAGGTCAGGCCGTTGTCGAGATAGACATTCAGAATGAGGTTTTTGACCTCGTAATGTTCGATCAGATACCGCGCGATCTTTTCGCAGTCGCGCATATCCGCGCCGTACATGATGAGATTGTAAAAGCTTGCGTCATACGCCTCGTTGAACGCGTCTACCGGGAACGAACTGGTGGACGAGCAGCCGAGGATATAGGAATCGTATTCGTCGTGGTGCTGCTCGAGATAAGTGAACTTTGCCACGCGCGGGGGTTATTCGTCTCGTGGTAGGAGAACCAGGACAGCAGCCTGTCCCCCGAACGCGCCGAAGGGGTCGACGGCAAGATTCAGCCCCGCCAGCAGCGCGGCCAGCACAAGGACGGTCACGAGAAAGACCAGCACCCATTTTTTTGAACTCATTCGATCACCGCCTCAGAACTGCGTATAGATAAAGCCCGACGGGATATACCCGGCCCGGAACACGCCGAGCAGCAGCACGGCCAGCAGCAGCGCCGTCACGGCAAGCCACTGCACAGAGCCAGACTTCTCTTCCAGCGCAGCCCGGATCTGCACGCCGCGCTCCTGCAAGCACTCAAGCGTCAGCAAAACGGCCAGACCCAGCGCGATCACGAGAAAATCCGTCTTCGCAAGGCCGAACGACAAAAGCGTCCCGTCGAGCAGCTGCGACGGCTGCGGATGCAGCACGGTTGTCTTCAAGAATCGGAACACACAGCTCAGACGCGGCGAACGCGTGAAATACCGCCCAATGAACACCAGCAGCATCGTGCGCAGCGTCATGAACACGCGCCATGCGGCGGACTTGTCGTTGATGTGCAGCGCCGATTTCCAGCGCAAAAACGTCCGTTCCAGCAGAAGGGAGGCCGTAATGAGCACGCCGTTCCACAGACCGAAAGCAATATAGCGGAAGTTCGCCCCGTGCCAGATGCCGATGATGAGATAGACGATGAACGTCGCGAGCGATGTGGCAAAGATCTTGCCGCCTGTGCCCTTGATATGCGTGCGGGCCCAGCGGGAAAGTTTCCCGAAGGTCTTGGACAGCGACAGCGGATAAAACACATAGTCGCGCATCCACGCACCGAGTGTAATGTGCCAGCGCCGCCAGTATTCCGTCAGGGACATTGCGAAGATCGGGCGGCGGAAATTCTCGGCCATGCCGATGCCGAACATCCGCGCGACACCGCGCGTAATATCGATGCCGCCGGAAAAATCGCAGTAAAGCTGAATGCAGTAGAACAGAATGCCGCTGGCAATGATCGCGCCGCCGTAGGGGCAGTTTTCCGTGATGACAGCGTTGACCAGCACAGCCGCCCGGTCGGCGATGACGAGGCTTTTTAAATAGCCCCAGAGGCAAAGCTGGATGCCAAATTTGAGATCGCGCCAGTCAAGACTGCTGCGCAGCGACAAAAGCTGCGGGGCAAGCTGGTCGTACCGGCTGATGGGGCCCTGCACCATCTGCGGGAAGAACGAGACGAACAGGCCGTATTTTAAGGGATTTTTCTGCGCGGGGAGCTTTCCTCGATAGACGTCGATCACATATCCCACGCTCTGGAAAGATGAAATACGACAGCCCCAGCGGCACAACAAAATCCCACCGGGGAAGCTTGTCCCCGAGGGCAGACGGCAGCGCGGAGGCCGTGAAGTTCCAGTATTTCATGAGATACAAAAGCCCGAAGCAGAGCACGAGACACGCTGCACAGATCCGCTTCTTCGCGCTGGCGCACGGCAGTCTTGCAGCCTTATCCGGTGCGGGACGCGCGTTCTGCTTTTCGAGCAGCAGCCCCGCCAGCCACGTCAGTCCCGCGACCAGCACGAGCCAGACGGCGCTTTTAACGCCGCCGGACAGGTAAAAGACCATGCTCGCCAGCAGCAGCACGACCCACTGCGCCCGCTTCGGAACCAGATAATACAGCACGACGCCCGCCGTGACGAGCCCCACAAAGGGCAAGGAGGCAAAGGACATCTCAGCTCTGACGGCTCTCGATGAGGTCCTCGATGGCCTCGACGCTGTTGAAGTTCTCCGGCGTCAGATCGTCCACGCCAAGTTCCACATCGAACGCCTCCATCAGTTCCGTCACGACCGCGACGATATCCAGCGAGTCGATCAGGCCGTCGTCGATGAGGGCCGGTTCTTTTTCGTTCTCAAAGTCGATGCCCGGACAAATCTCCGTCAGGATCTCCATGATCTGCTTTCTCATAGTGTCAAAACTCCTCTATCCCAGCCTCAGCACAACGGAACGCCATCCGTCCGGCTGAAACTGATTTTTTTCATAGAAATGCTCGGCGGGGGCGTTCCCCACCCGCGCCCAGACGGCGCATTTCTGCCCGCCGGTCTTCGCTTCCAGCAGCCGCAGCAGCCGCCCGGCGTATCCATGCCCCCGGCAGTCTGCACGGACGGCCAGATGGCGGATCTCGCACTGCGCCCGCCCGGGCGCGTAGTGCAGAAGTCCCGAAATTCCGTCCGCGTCTGTCAAACACAGCACCTGTCCGGCGCCGACCGCCTGTCGGAGTTCCTCGTCCGGCGGGATGCAGCCCGTCAGCGGGTCGAACTGTTCAAGTAAAAACGCCCGCACAGCCTCAAAGGAAGCCTCCGTCGGAGCTTCCGCGTTATTTGGAGCAGGAACCGCCGCCCGTGTACGCCGCAGACGGCAAAACGCCTCCGCAAAACCGAGCGCACACAGCGCGTCCTGCGCCCGGCGCATGGCGTCTTGATCCTTTTCCCGGCAGGCCAGCTCCGTGATGAGCGGGAGCGTCTGCCCCGGCAGGCAAAGCTTGCACCGGGGTGCAGATAGAAGTTCAGGAGCCGGTATCCGGCCCGCTGCCGAAGCAGCAGCAAAAAGCCGTCTCCTTCCTCGTAAAAAAGCCCGGCATCGATTTCGCGCTGGTAGTCTGCCGGGGATAAAAAGCAGTTGGTCACCACACCGCGCCGCAGCTGTGCGGACAGAAGCGGCGTAAGCGCTGCATAGCTTTCAACTCTGCGCATGCAAAAACCGTTCCTTCAGCGCCGCACGGTCAAGCTTGCCGTTGGCGTTGTGCGGCAGCGCCTCCAGCTTTTCATAGACGTTCGGCAGCATATATTTCGGCAGCGCCGTCCGCAGCGCCCGTGCCAGCGCGTTCGTGTCCAGATCGCCCGCATAGACGCAGACGATCCTGTCGCGCATTGCGTCGTAGAAGCAGACGGCGTCGTGCAGGCCATCGACACTGTAGAGCGCCGTTTCAATTTCGCCCAGCTCAATGCGGTAGCCCATGTGCTTAATCTGCCCGTCGCGGCGGGCAAGAAAATAGAAATTCCCGTCCTCCCGCTGCACGGCCATATCGCCCGTGCGGTAGAGAATGTCGCGGTAATCGGGGCAGAGCGGGTTCTGGATAAAGGCTGCATCGGTCTTTTCCGCGTCGGCAAAATATCCCGCCGCAAGCCCGGAGCCGCGCACGCATAGCTCGCCCGTCTCACCCGGGGGCTGCCTCGGTCAGATCGTCCTTTAACAGCAGCAGCTGCATATTGCGGCAGGCCCTTCCGATGGGGATCGGCTCGTCGTCGCGGTACGTGTGCGTCAGGTGGAGCGCGGCGCAGTCAACGGTCGTTTCCGTCGGGCCGTACATATTATAAAGGCTCTGCCTCCGGGATCGCGCGCTTCCACATGTTCACATACCGCGCCTGCAGCGCTTCGCCGCCGACGACGATCTTCCGCAGCGCATGCGGGACGCACCGTTCCAGCGCGCCGGAACTTGCCGCCAGATGGAACGCGGACGTGGCCCAGTTCACGGCGGTCACGCCGTGCCGGTCGAGTGCCTGCAGTAAAAACAGCGGCAGTGCGAAGAATTTCTTCTCCAGAATCACGCAAGTTGCACCGAGCTTCAGCGTCTGGTACAGATCCTTGCAGGAGGTGTCAAAGTAAAACGGCGACTGATTGCCGAAGACCTCGTGCTCGGTATAGCCGCAGAAGTCCGTCAGCCAGTCGGTAAATCCAGAATGGCGCGGTGGGAGATGACAATGCCCTTCGGCGTTCCGGTCGAGCCGGAGGTAAAGAGCAGGTACACGGGGTCCAGATCGATGATCTGCTCGCGCCGGGCTTGCAGGAGCGCATCGTCCGGCGCGGTTCTTCTCCGCTTCCTCCAGACAAACGAGCGGCGCGCAGTCCGCCAGCCGCTCCGCCTGCGGGCGGCTCGATTCCGAAAAGACGATCGCGCGGGCATGCACCTGCGTGAGAATGCGGCGCATGCGCGCTTCGGGCATCTGCTCGTCGATGGGAACATAATAATTCCCACTCTGCAAAACGCCTTGCAGGGCCGCAACGCTCTGTACTGTCCGGCCGTGAGCACGGCCACGGGCGCGTTTTTGCAGCCCGGAAGCCCGGCCAGCACGGTTCCCAGTGCCCGTGCACGCGTCAGCAGCTGCCCGAAGGTCAGACTGCCGGAGGCGTCGGAAAAGGCAATCTTGTCCGGGACGCGCGCGGCGGTGCGCTCCAGATATTCAGCGGCGTTTGTCATCGGCATGAGCGCATCCTCCTTTAACTCGGCTGCACATACTTTTGAGAATTTTACCACATACGCGCGCAAATGTAAAGGCGGAACGCGGCGCGCATTTTTTCGCCCGCGGCGGTTGAGTCCAGGCTGCTTTCATGGTAAAATAACAAAAAACACAGGAGGACAGAGACTATGTATGACGTCATCGCGCTGGGTGAGCTGCTCGTCGACCTCGCGGAGCGCGCAAAGGATGAAAACGGCTACCCCACGCTTGCCGCCAACCCCGGCGGCGCGCCCGGCAATTTTCTTGCCGCGCTGAGCGCGTATGGAAAGAAGACTGCGTTTCTCGCCAAGGTCGGCGACGACACCTTCGGCCATCTGCTGACCGGCACGATGCGCCGCGCCGGAATCGATACGCGCGGCATTCTGATCAGCCCCGATACATTCACGACGCTTGCCTTCGTGACCTTCGACGCGCACGGCGACCGCTCGTTCGCTTTCGCACGCAAGCCCGGTGCGGACACGCAGCTGCGCTGGGAGGAGATCGATCCGGCCATGCTGGAGAAAGCCCGCGTGTTCCACTTCGGCTCGCTCAGCTGCACGGACGAGCCTGCCCGCACGGCCACGCAGAAGGCCGCGGCCTATGCCCGTGCGCACGGCAAACTCGTCACCTACGACCCCAATTACCGCGCCCCGCTGTGGAAAACGGAGCAGGAAGCGAAGGAACAGATCCTCTGGGGCTTTCGCAGGCGGATATTGTCAAGATCAGCGACGAGGAGACGCAGTTCCTCTGGGGCTGCGGCCCGGAAGAGGGCGCCGAGCGCGTGCTTTCGCTGGGTGCGAAGCTTGTCATGGTCACGCTGGGGCCGAAGGGGTGTCTGCTGAAAAATAAGCAGGCAGACTTCTCCTGCGGCTGCCCGAAGGTGCATCCCATTGACACGACCGGCGCAGGCGATATCTTTGGCGGCAGCGCCGTATCGCGCTTTTTGGAGCTTGGGAAAGCGCCGGAGGCGCTGACGCGGGACGATCTTGCCTATATGGCTCCGCTACGCGGCAGCCGCAGCAAGCCTCTCCACCGGCTTCCGGCGCCATCCCGTCCATCCCGAAAAAGGAAGCCGTCCTGCAAAAGATGCAGGAGGCATATTGCGTGCAGGCGGACGCACACCGATAACGATCCGACGTTTTGACGCAGAAAGCGGCATTCCCGGCCCGGGAATGCCGCTTCTGTTTTGCAGCTTACGCTTTTTTCTTCGGCCCCATGATCTCGGCGCTCAGGAGGGCGACGAGGGGGACGGTCAGGATGATGCCGATGGTGCCGGCCACGCCGCGGATGATCTCGATGGCGATGGAATCGGCGTTGAAGATCTGGATCATGGGATAATCAAAGATCTGGAACAGCAGAAGCGTATTGAGGCTCGAACCGGCGAAGGCAAGGATGAGCGTGTTCGCCATGGTGCCCATGGCGTCCTGTCCGATGTTCATGCCGGAGCGGAACAGGCGCCTTACGCGGCAGGTCGGGGTTCAGCTCGCGCAGTTCCCAGCAGGCGGAGGAAATGGACATGGCCACGTCCATGACTGCGCCGAGCGAGGCGATGAGAATGCCGCTGACGAACAGGCCGCTGATCTTCAGTCCCCGGTCGGATGCGCGCAGGACAAGCTCCTCCGCCTCGGGCAGATTGAAGCCGTTGAGCGGCGATATCGACCCGCACAGGGCAGCGAAAATGCCCGCGACGGCCACGCCGCCGATGCAGCCGAGCGTGGCGCAGAGCGTCTTGCGGCTGAAGCCGTTCAGGAACAGGAGCGAGGCCGCCGTCGTCAGCGCGACGAGCACGACCGTGACCACGACCGGCTGCGCGCCGCGCAGGATCATGGGTACCTGAATGAACCAGACGCACGCAAGCGTATACAACAAGCCCCAGCAGGGCCGTGAGGCCCTTTTTCCTGCCGATCAGCAGGAGCAGCGCCGCAAACACGGCAAGCAAACCGAGCAGCACCGGCGCGCGGTTATAATTCGGAATGGATATGACATACGGCTCCCCCGCGTCATCCAGATCGAGGCGGACGACGATCTTTGTGCCGATCTTCGCGTCAACGTTGGTATAGATGGTCAGATAGTTGATCGTCTCGAGTATCTCGCCCTTCCACGGGCCGTTCAGAATCTCGACCTCAAGATACTGCTGGCCGATGCGGCGGCCCTCCGTCCAGTCCTGGGTCTCTGCATTGTCGTCCAGAATGTCCGTGACGCGCGCAACAGCGAAATACCGCTTGCGCGCGGCAGTCGCCTCGCGGTCAGGCTCCGTGTATTCCAGGACCAGCGCCCACGCGATGATCAGCACGAACAGCAAAACGCTCACGCCGATCTCCAGCCAGCGCTTGCGCGTCAGCTTGCATTGTAAGTTCTTCATGGATTCTCCTTCAGGATGCGCAGTTTTTGAATGATGGGGGACTGCCCCGCCGGGAGACCCGGCGGGGCAGCTTTGTACTGTTGGGGAACTCAGCGCTCGAGATAGCGGTGGATGATCGCCGCGACCTGTGCGCGGGTCGCCTGTGCCTTCGGCACAAGGTTGCTGCCGGAGCCGTTGATCAGACCCTGGCCGACCGCCCAGTTCATCGCCTGAATGGCGTAGGCGGAGAGCTGCGCCGTGTCGGCAAAGCTGCCGAGATTTTCCTCGAGCGTCACAGCCGTCATGCCGCCGTAGACTGCGTAGCGGTACAGGATCGCCGCAAGCTGCTCACGGGTCACGGGGTCGTTCGGGCCAAAGAGGCCGGAACCGTAGCCGTTGACGATGCCGTTCGCTGCCGCCCATGCGACCGCCTTGGCAAACCATTTGCCGGCGGCCACATCCGTAAAGTCGGACGAGCCGGAAACGGACGGGCTGCCCGCCATGCGGTAGAGGATGGTAACGATCATGGCGCGGGTCAGCGGTGCGTTGGGAGAGAAACGATCGATGCCCGTGCCGTCCATGATGCCCTTCTCGTAGACGTAGCGGACATCGTTATAGAACCAGTCGCTGCCGGACACATCGGCAAACGGGAGCCCTACCGGGGCAGCAGGCTTGGCCGGGGTGACCGGGGTGCCGGGGTGATGGGCGGAGGCGGCAGGACGTTCTTCTGCCAACGTGCATAGAAGGTCTTTTCGCCGGTTTCCGTCGCCCGATCTGCTTGACCAGCACGCCGCCGGAATACGCGGTGAACCAGCCGAGGAAGGTATAGCCGGGCTTGGTCACATTGGTCGGCAGAACGGTCACAGTGCCCTTGGTGTAGGTCGTCGGGTATTCACCGTTGATCGTGCCGCCATCGGTGACGTAGGTGATGCTCCACGTCTCTACCGGCGTCTCGCCTGCGGTGCAGACGACATCAGCGCGGTTGCGGATACGGATACGCGGATAGACCTGCGTGCCGTCCGAGAGGACGAAGGTGTTGTCATAGGAAGCCAGACCGACCGCCTCGACCAGATTGCCGACAACTGCGTTCTCAACTTCCGTGTCCTTCGTGATGTAGCCGTCGATGAAGACGCGTGCTTCGTAGCCGGTGGGATCCCTGACCATGATGGTCTGGATCTTGCCTCTCAGCCTCTTCCACTCTGGTGATCGTGCCCTTGATCTTGACGAGGCTGCCGAGGACGGAGCCGTCGTTGATCTGCGCGGCAGTGACTTCCTTGGGAGCCGGAGCCTCCGCGTCCGCGATCTTTTCGATCTTCGTCACAGCCAGCTGACGCTCGCCCTGATAGGAGGACGTCGTACCGGTGACACGAACCTTATCGCCGATCTTAAAGTTGCCTGCGACCGGGAAGGCGTTGATACCGGCGGTGTTGTCCTGCACATAGATGCAGTCGAAGAACGCGGTATCCTTGTCATAGCCGGAGGCGTTGGAGGTCACGATGCCCTCCACGGTAAACTTGACGCCCTCCTCTGCCTCTGCCTGCACATCCGCGATCTTGGCGATCTCGGTCTGGTTGAGCATGGAGACGAGATTCTGGCAGATCTTGTAGTTGGAGTAGTTCTTCTCCGCGCCGCTGTCGGAGACCTGGTACTGCACCTCGAAGTTCGACATGAAGGCTGCGCCGGAGACGATGATGAGGCCCTTGCCCTCGATCTGCTCGGACGCCATGACCATCAGGCGGTCATCGTTTTCTCGCGAAGGTGTACTTCGGGATAGCTGCGCCGCCGAGGCCGTCGCTGTCAACGTCCACAGAGTAGGTCGTTGCATGGCCGTAAACTGCCGGGCTGACCGTTGCGGGCAGCGTAGAGGTTGCGTTGCCGCTTGCGTCTACTGCGTAGATGGACGCGCCGCCGTAGTGGCTGAAGCGTTCGGTGTAGAGCTTGTCATACGGATGCTCTGCATCGAATTCCACGCCGTCCAGAAGCGGGTTATCCATGTTGTAGGACGAGAAGTAGAGTCTCCACTTGTCAACGCCGTCGGCTGCAGAGCGAACATCGTCATACGTTGCGTCGTCAGAGATACGGAGGCTGGAGCCGAGTTTGGCAAGAACCTCGTTCTGCGTGGCGGCCATATGCTTGATGTCGGGGTTGTTCTGGATCATGGGGTAATTCTCGTAGTTGTCAGACCAACCGGCGAGGATCACCATACCGCCCGCGGCGTTGAATGCCGCGATGGCTTCCAGCTCAGCGGCGGAATACGTTCTGGGATCCGTCTGCGCGTCTGCCAGACGGCGGGAGGGGCCGTCAGGCGGATGAGTGCCTTGTACTTGGGAGTTTTTGCAGGCCGCGATGAGCTCCTCGCTGGTCTTCAGCGTGACTGTACGCACGGAATAGGCCGCAGCCAGTTCGCCGAAGTTGCCCATGGAGTCCTTATAGTTGCCTGCAACATATTCGTTGTAGTGCGAGGCGTCAATGCCGATGTAGACAAGCTTGCTTGCGTCAAGCACATCGAGCGTGACGTCCTTGGTGAACGTGTACTCCTTGCCGTCCTGCTCGATCACAGCCGTGATCTTAACAGTCATGATGCGGGCCTTTGTCGGGGTATACTTGAATTCCACATCCTGCGTGCTGCTTGCAGCCAGCGTGATGGGATCCGTCATGGTGCCGATGGTTTCGCCGCCGATGGCATAGGTGATAGACTTGATGGTAGCGGGCTTTGCCTCACTGTTGAAGAACGTGGTGGTGATGGTCAGTTCTTCGTCGGTGACAGGGGTAGACGTGCCACATTCAGCCTTGGAAATGCCAAGCTTGAGCGATTCGCCGACCCAGACAGGCGCGGTCACGGCCAGATCGCCGTCGCCCTCGGTGACACGGACAAAGTAATAGGTGTACTCAGGCGCCAGTTCTACGCTGACGGAGCCCTTGGTGAGATCTGCGGCACTGTCCCAGGTATAGGCGACCTTGCCGGAGTTGACGACCAGCTCGACCTTGGCGATGGAATCGGTGCGGTCGGGATCGTTGAAGGAGATCTCGAAGTTCAGCTTCTCAGGAACGTCAATGATGGAGCCCATCATGTTGCCGTTGACCGTGTAGTCCAGTTCGAGGTTCTTGTCCTCGGTGGCGTACATACGGCGTGCTCTGAGCGCTGCGTAGATGCCGATTCGGGTAAAGTCGTCGGTCAGGATGACGTCACGGGCGTCGTTGGCGTTGCCCCAGCGGCCCTTGTGGTTATCCTGGTTGTTAGTCGGGGCGACGTGCCAGCCCTTGTCGAGCGCCATGATGTACTGCTCGTAGCTGGGATAATAGCCGCCTGCGCCGATCTGGCCTTCGCCGTTGCCGACTTCGACCATGTACATACGGGTGTCAACGACTGCATCCCAATAACCGAAGTCAATGAAGTTGCCGAACGTCGTGCCCGGATGGTTGAACTGGCTGATGGAGTCGACGCCCCTCTGTCTGCGACAGAAGCTTGTAGTAGGCCTGCAGGCCTGCATCCTTGGTCTTGTTGTTGAGCGTCGTGTTGTTGCGGGAGACGATGCCGGGGGTGTTGAAGGTGTTGATATGGCCGGGACCGCCGGACCACGTCATTTCAAAGCCCGCAATGGCGACCATTTGCCCGCGTTGGCCGCGTTGAAGGCTGCGACAGTGTTCTTGTAGGTCGCCCAGCTGTGGCTGGGATCGGAATCCTTGACAAGAGACGTGTCATACAGAGCCGCTTCCACGTTGGGGTTATTCTTGCTGTCGAAGTAGTTGGAATGGTCGGTGAATGCGACGAAGTCAACGTTCGCATTGTCAGGCAGCGCCTTGACATACGCCAGTGCGCTTTCCAGCGAGCCAGCGCCGTCGGAATACTGCGTGTGGGAGTGCAGCTGGCCGAAGTAGCGCTGGAAGGTCGCCTCGCCGATGGTGAAGGACCAGGTCTTGCTGGTTTCCTTTTCATCCGCACGCTTGACCGTCACAGTTACCGTGACCTTGCCGTCCGCCATATCGGCAGCCGGGGTGTAGGTGACCTTGCCGTCTGCGTAGGTCGTCTTGACCTCCGTGCCGTTGACAGTCATCGTTACGCTGGGAAACACCAGCGTTCGAGATCTCCGCGGAGATCTCCGGCCGCTTTTCGGCTCCGGTCTGCGCACCCTGCGCAGGCTTCACGTTGGAGATCACAGCCTCGTCGAGAATGTCTACGGTGTAGGACGCTCTGGCCTCGTTGCCCTTGACATCCTTGAACGCGAAGGTCAGGGTCATCTTGCCGCCGTTTTTCAGCGGCCTTTGCAATCTGCATATCCCAGACGGTGATATGTGCTGTGCCCCTTGCCGGTCGTAAAGTCGCCGAGGACTTCCACGTCCGTGCTGCTCGTTACGCCGTCAACCGGAGATTGCCCTTTTTTTTCCATCGCGAACACTGTACTCGATCCACGGATTGTCGATCGCATAGATCGTGTCGATCTCGAGTTCAAATTCGTAATCGTTGCCGACATAGGCCGGGAGCATGGTTTCGGGGAAGGTGATGGTGGGCTGCACGACGAGGCCGCCGTCCACGTTCACGCCGTCCGCCACGGGATAGAAGAAGAAGGAGTAGATGGTGTAATCCGTGACCTTGCTCTTATCCATGCTGTAGGTCTTGAACGAATCGGAGTAGTACTCCAGCCACTGGCTGTACCTATCGTTGAACTTCGCCGTGCGGCTCTCCAGCTCATAGCCGCCCACGCCGCCGGAGCAGGTACGGACGAGCCAGTCCGCGTCTTCGGTCGAAACGCCCTCTTCGGAGAAGTCCTTGCTGTAGAACGCGTTGTTGCCGGTGCCGTTGGCACAGAGTAGCCATACGCATCGCTCTTGAAGCGGAGGTATTCGCCGTTCTGCTCGACGGTGAACACAACAGCGCCGTTCGCCGGGGTGGCCTTGCCGTCCGCAACGGTGGCTGCCGCCTTTTCAATGGACTTCGAATCGTTCTCCGCCGCCAGGACTGCCTGTGCGTTCTGGTTGTAGATCACGAACTTGTCGCCGGGCTTGGGCAGATCGCCGGAAGGCTCATCGGAGCCGCCGTCGTCCACGACCAGATAGAACTGCTGGGCAAACAGAGCTTCATTGCTGCCGATGGTGCCGAAGGCACTCCAGTTGTTCTTCTCGGCATACCACTCCAGATAGCTGCCGCGCACGGCATTCTGGATGTAGAAGCAGTTTTCGGTCTTCGCAGCCGTGACGTTCCACGCGGTATTCACCTCGTCCAGCGGGTGCTGGTATACTTCTCAGCCATGGAGAGCTTCTTGCCCTCGCTGGTGGAGAACGTGTAGGTGCCGTCGGCGTTGACGCCCACGGTCCAGATGTCGGCCTTGGTAGTAACCGGAGAGCTTGCCATTGGTCAGGGTCACGTCGGTGCCCTGTTATAGAAGCCGGTGTACTCCGGTGGACAGGGCCTTGCCGTTGGCGGGGTTGAAGACCACGACCGTGTCGCCTTCGGACAGGCTGGTCACGATGCCGCTCTTGCGGACGCGATAGAACGCCTGCGCAAACAGCGTCTCATCGCTGCCGATTCTGCCATAGCTGCTCCAGTTGCTCTTCTCGGCGTACCACTCCAGATAATTGCCGCGCACGGCGTTCTCGATGTATAGCAGCCGGTCGTTGCAGCCGCGGAAACCTTCCATGCGGTGTTCACGTCGTCCAGCGGCGTGCTGGTATACTTCTCAGCCATGGAGAGCTTCTTGCCCTCGCTGGTGGAGAACGTGTAGGTGCCGTCCGCGTTGACGCCGACCGTCCACACGTCGGCCTCGGTGTAGCCGGTCAGCGTGCCGTTTGTCAGCGTCACGTCCGTACCCCCTTGTTATAGAAGCCGGTGTACTCGCTGGACAGGGCCTTCAGGTTTGCGGGGTTGTATATTTTCATGTTCCATAGGACCCTTTGTTTTTATGTATTGTTAATCACACTTTTATAAAAGGGTGACCTTTACATTCGCCACATCCAATCACTTTGTGATATTAGCTACCGCCAGTCACATTGTAATATTCGCTGCCTTCAGTCACTTTGTACCAGATCCGAAGATGCATAGTGAATGGGTTTACATTCTCGGTCACTTCGCTCAAGTCCGCTGTTTTAGTCAACTTCTTTCATTCAGGCTTGGCGAGTTCTGCAAACATCACCCACCGGCAGCCACACTCGTCTCAAGTCCCTGGTTTACTTGAATATGACGGTTCACGAAGATCGCTCACAAAAACGTAATTATTCATAAAAAACATAAAATTGTGGCGGCAGTTCCTATGGTGTGGCGAAAACGGGGAAGCCGTCGCCACTCCAGTGACTGGCTTTTATGAATATGGCGGCACGACGTACGTGTCTGGAGGTTCGTGCAGAGCCGCTCATCAGAACTTCCGGAGCGAAGCGACAAGGCGGCTTCTGCCGACCGGCCGGAAGGCCGTTTGTCCCCCTGGAAGGGGGTGCAGGGGGGTAGGAAGGGCCGGAGAATCCGACGTTGTTCATCAGAACTTCCGGAGCGAAGCGACAAGGCGGCTTCTGCCGACCGGCCGGAAGGCCGTTTGTCCCCCTCCCGAGGAAGGGTGACCGGGGTAGGAAGGTCGGAGAATCCTGACGTTGTTCATCAGAACAGCGTCGGATGGCTGTCGTCCAGCTGAGCAAGGATGCGCTCCATCGCAGCTTCGCGGAAGATTGTGGAACGTTCCTTGACACCGAAACGGTCACAATACTCCTTCACGGCAGCTAATTCCTTATCGTTCAGGTAGATCACCTGACGATGAGTGCGCCGGAGGGAAGCCTTGCGCATTTTAAGATATTCGGATCCGAACAGAAGAACTTTGCTTTTTCCTTGCCAAAACCGCCTTTCTTTAGACAAAAACAAACCGGGAAGAAGCGGCTCCACACATTGGAAGGAACACGAACAACTTTCCCGGCTGCAAAAATAAGCATTTTTAGTGAATTAGCCTACGGGCAACGTTTTACATCGGCCTGAATCGTGAATCTCATCACTGGATCACGGTAGCGGATCTTTACTGTACCGACCTTGAGAACATCAACATCAGAGCCAAGAACCCGGGACCAGACATGAGGAGAATTCGTCTTTCTCATCGGAAGATATTCAGGATTACGCACCTTTCCGATTTTCCGTGGAATTGACTTGTTCCGTTCAATGACCGCAAGGGCTTCAGGAGCAGGCCTTTCCTCACGGGAAGCAGACAGCCACCCTTTGGGTCCTGGAATCCTGACCGAGACACGCCCGTCCGGTAGCAATACGTAACGAACGAAGCACAATGAT
>VOFK01003822.1_pt1 | contig 17919 bp, 35 predicted proteins | sample 5384121 | NCBI WGS metagenome assembly VOFK01 (sample SAMN12384730, study PRJNA508395) | human gut metagenome | isolation source: healthy gut J | host: Homo sapiens
TCAGTATGCCTTCGTTCCAGTTACGTATTGCTACACGACTTTCAGAATGCCGCTGACTTTACTCAATTTTTCCATATCTACCGCATCGCGGTTGACCGGAACGATGCGAAGCCGAGTGATGCAGTGAAATACGTTCTTTTACATTCTTGCTTCCGCCCACAGCTTCCAGAATTTCCGTGCAGAGCTGAGTGTATTCGGATTTTGACGTTGTACCCATGAAAAAGTCCTCCTTGTGCGGGGTGCCGCATTTTCATAGAGGCTGTACAGCACTGAAACCATACAGCTGCAGTTCATTTTCTTCTCTTGCCGGCATCTTTATATTACCGAATTTTGACAGAATTTTCAATTTCCACAAAAAGGACTTCACTTACCAAACTTAATATGATATGCTGATGGAGAGGTGATACCATGACCAATCAACAGCTGGAAACATTTCTATTTCAGTACACCGAATCGGAGCAGCGGCATCTCCGCGAACAGCCACCGCAGCTTTCGCCCCGCTTATCGCAATATCCCCAAAGTGGTCTATAACGGGCGGGAGATGTACCAGTTCAATTTCGGAAGCCTTTTTGAAAAAATCGTTCGGTTTTGTGTCAACAAGGAATCCTGTTTTACCGTTATTCCAGAGCATATCCACTCGGTGATTGAATTTTTGTATGTGTATTCCGGACACTGCACCCAGATAATCAACGGTCAGAGCATACAGATGGCGCAAGGCGATATCTGTATGCTGGATACGCATGTCCCCCACAGCATCCAGCCCCTGGGCAAAAAACGATATCGTCATTACGATTGAAATGAAAAGGAATATCTGACACAGGGCTTTTTTGCAGCGTCTGGGCAACAACGGTATCATCAACGGTTTTTGATCAACGCCCTCTCCTCCGATGCCGCACATGACCAATATTTGCTGTTCCACAACCGGAAAGAAACTCCGATCCATTCTGTTATTCAAAGCATCCTGTGTGAGTATTACGCCCCACAGATCTGCAGCGATAAAATGATCGATGCCTATATGATCGTTCTGTTCTGCGAGATCTTACGCCAGTACCGCAGCCAGACTTTTCTCCAAAGGCCAAAAGCCAGTGGAAGATCGTGGATATTCTGGATTATCTGGAAGCAAACTATCTAACCGTCACCTTGCAGAGCACCGCCGACCATTTTGGCTTCCATCCCATTATCTCAGTGCTTTCATCAAAAAGGAAACCGGGCGCACCTTCAAAGAACTGGTCATCCTGCAAAAAAAAAATGTGCCAGGCCTGCTTTTTATCTGACGAATACGGATTTCCCCATCTACGAAATCGCACAGAAGGTTGGCTATGACAATCTTGGTTTTTTCTACCGCAAGTTTACCGAGCTTTATCATATGACACCACAGGAATTCCGGGAGAGGAAGGCTTACGCATAAGATTGGGCATATATTGATAAAAGCTGGCAAAAACCCGTGCAGTTTTTACCAGCTTTTCGTGATGTTTAATCTTCTAGCCCATGGCTTCCTGCTACATTCTGCAAATATTCCTCTGGGTCGCCGTTCAAAATCAAGTCCGCATAGCCAAGCGGGTCGTTGTAGATGAGATAATCTAACTCCGACCTCTGCGCCATGGTCACGTCCAGTGCATCCTCGACCCCGGTGCAGCCAATGAAAATTTTTCTCCCATCTTGGAGAGTCAACTCCACACACTCGGTATCCATGTTAAACTTGCAGGCTCTTTCATCGTACTTCATGTTTGTGTCCTTTCTGCCTTACGGCACCTTTACAGTTGTGACTTTTGTTATACGGTCTTTTCTTCTGATAAGGTTTTGGACACACAGCCGTCGGGAAGGAGCCTTCATTTTGCTTTCAAAGAAAAACAAAAAATCCGAACCCTTCTCCTATCGAGAAAAAGGTTCGGATTTTCATGGTTTGGTGCGATGGAAGGGACTCGAACCCCCGGCCTACTGATTCGTAGCGCACGCCGGGCGATTCCCTCAATTTTTGGAAGTTACGTTTTAACGTCATTTCCTTGCGATACATCGCAGGTTTTGAACTTCGAGTTTCTGCACCCTTTGTCCGATTTTTGCAACGATTTGCACCCTTTGCACGTTTTGAAACCGTGCAAAAAACCGTGCAGAAACCGTGCACTTACTCCCCAGACAAACTAAAATCCACTTCATCCGACAACGACTTGACGGCATTGGTTCGAGTGACCGCACACCAAAAAATCAAGTCTTGGAGGATACTATTATGACAAAATTGCTTTCCTGCCGCTACAACATGGACGCCAACCGGGTGGAAGCCCGGTTCGAGGGATGGCACCACTCTTGCCATCGACTGCATCGCCGTGGAGGACGAGTACGGCAACACCCCGGCACAGCGGGCAGAACTGGACTGGCTGCTCTACAACAAGCCCTTGGAGTACGCACAGATGGTGCTGAGAGGGGAGATGGAGCACTACCTGTCGCTAGGATGTGACCACGGCAGGCTGGAAGATTGAGCCACAGAAAACGCGCGGTAAAGCCGCTAATCGCGCGGCGCGCGTTTTTATTGTTGACTTTCTTTCAGTCCGCATTGCACGGCGTGCATTCTAGCATACGATTCCTCTTTTGCAAAATTCAATCGTATTACAGTTTATTTTTGCAGTTTTTCGCTTTCACATCGCATCTTTCTACGTATGAAGAATGCACGCCCGTGCGATTTTTGTTCGCGGTTTATTCGCGGTCAGCCGGATTTATTCGCGCTTTGTTCGCGCGATTGCGCGTTTTCAGCGTAAATTCAGCGTAAACCATACCAAGTCAGCGTATTTTCAGCGTAAATCCCGGAAAGTCAGCGTAAATAATATAAATGATGCCCGCCCAGCTGTGGAAAAGCCACAGTGGGCGGGCATTCTGCGTTTTCAGATGGACTGGAATCCCTTGCCGATGATCTCGCTGGAGTTGACAATGGTCAGAAAGGCCTCCGGGTCCTCCCGGCGCAGGAAATCCCGCAGCAGCCCTGCCTGCCGCCGGGTCAGCGCCACCATGATCATGGTGCGGGGCTCGCCGGTGTACACGCCGGTGGCGTTCTGCTGGGTCGCTGTGCGTCCCAGTGTTTCCGTAACGAAATGCCGGATGGCCTCCGGCCTTGAGGTGATGACCGTACACACCTTGCGGAGCTTCAGGCTCTCGATGGCTGTATCCACGATGGTGCTGCGCCCGATGAGTCCCAGCACGCAGTACATCCCGGTCTGCGGGCCGTAGAGGTAAGCCGCAAACAGCACCGTGCCGATATCGCTGAGCAGCAGGGGCCCTGCCGATCTCCACCTTGATGTACTTGTGCAGGATCATCGCCACGATCTCGGTGCCGCCGGTGGATGCCCCGATGTTGAATACAATGCCGCTGGCAATGGCAGGCAGCGCCACCAAAAAGCACAGCTCCAGCAGAGTATCATCCGTCAAAGGCTGCGACACGGGAAACAGCTTTTCGCACATACTGGAATAAAAGCTGAGCATGAAGGAGGAGTACAGTGTCCAACCCATGGTCTTTATGCCCAGAAAGACGCAGCCCAGCACATCCAGCACCGCATTGGTGATCCACATAAAGGTGCTGACGCTCAGAGCCGGAAAGCAGGTGGCCAGAACGATGGAAAGACCGGTGGTGCCGCCAAATACAAAGTGGTTGGGCGCACAGTAGAAGTTCAGTGCTACTGCATAGATGATAAGTCCCAGATTCAGCAGCAGAAAAAAAGCGTGCGCCGCCCACAGCTGTGCTGGGGTCAGGTTTTTGCGCAGACCGTTCTTGATTGCTTCCATCTCAGTCCAGATGCTCCTTTACATCCATCAGCTGGGTGATGATGCAGTCTGCGGCGGACTGGTCCAGCGGCTCGCCGTGGCGGGGCTTCAGTGCCAATACCTTCAGGCCTGCCGCCTTTGCGGAGGCAATGCCTGTGGGAGAATCCTCCACCGCAATGGCCTTGTCTGCCGTCAGCCCCAGTGCTTTCAGCGCCTTGAGATAGATGTCCGGTGCAGGCTTATGGGCGGCGCGCAGTCTCGCCGCTGAAAGCGAAATCCACCATGGCTTTCAAAGCCGCCCTCCGTGAGCATCTTCATGATATCCGGTGCTGCGCTGGAGGACGCCACCGCCACCTTCAGCCCCCCGGCTGCGCAGCGCATTCATCAGCGGCTCTGCCTGCGGGTCGGTAAGCTTGCCGTAGGGGGTGGGGCGAGCCTTGCGGTACTCCCGGTAAGCCATCAGCATCTCCTGACGGCGCACAGGGTCGTGGGGGGACAATGGCCTCCCCAGATGGCTTTTTCGTTGGAGCCGATGAAATTGCCCTCCGGGATGGGGATGCCGTTTTCCAGCAGAAAGTTTTTACGGCGGTTCTCGTAGTAATATTCCGTATCCGCCAGCACCCCATCCATATCAAAAAATCACTGCTTCAATCATTCTTCATTTCCCTCTTCATCAAAAAAGGGAGGGGCAAGCCCCTCCCCCAAGCATGGGTCTATTGATCCCAGTCGATCGCTTAGTACTCCAGCTTCCACATATAGCGGCGCAGGGTCAGCGGATGCTGACGGACGTAGGACAGCTCCTCAGCATAGACGCGGAACACAGCGGTGTGCATCAGCGGGTTGAAGTAGGTGATGACGCTGCTGTCCACAGCATTGCCCAGACCGTAATCCTTTGCATCCACAACGGTGGTCAGAGCATCGAAGCGGTGCAGGAAGGTCAGTGCGCGGGCATCCACGGGACGGGTCTTGCCGTCGTTCATCAGCAGGATGAAGGGCACGTCCTTGTCCACGATCTCGAAGGGGCCGTGGAAGAACTCGCCGCTGTGGAAGGAGCCGGAGTTGACCCACTGCATCTCCATCATCAGGCAGATGGAGGTGGAGTAAGCGACCTCCATGGAAGCGCCGCTGGACATGACGTAGACGACGGAGCGTCCTTGTACTTCTCAGCGAACTCCTTGGCAGACTTGCGGGCAGAGTTGGCAGCGTTCTCGGCAGCCTCGAACACGTTGGTCAGGCCCTCGATCATCTTGTCGTACTTGTCAAAGCCCTCCACCTGCTGCAGGATCTCCACAGCCAGTGCCAGAACGTAGCCCATCTTTTCCAGCTTGGCGGCGTAGTTTGCCTCAAAGCCGTGGACGATGGTGTAGTCAGCTTCCTTGGTCAGGGGGCAGAACCGGCAGCGTGGGTAACGCTGACAACGGTTGCACCGGCGGCCGTTGCCACGCTGTTGGCCGTGACGGTCTCAGGGGTGCTGCCGCCCAGAGAAGCGGTGATGACCACAGTGGTATCGCCCAGCCAATCGGGGGTATCGTAGTTGAACTCGTTGGCGGTGTAGTGTGTTTACACGCAGCTTCTTGCTGCAGTTTGCAAGGAAGTACTTTGCGGGGTACAGCTCTGCCTTGGAAGCACCGCAGCCAACAAAGGCCACGTTCTCCACGTTGTGCTTTGCCACGATGTCTGCCACGATGGACTTGACGTTTGCCAGATCAATGTTATACATAATGCAATCCTCCAAATTATTTTTCTTTTTTGTTCCTGATGAATCACAAATTACAGGCGTACGGATATCTATGTAAGCCGGAAACCCGGTTACACCAACAGACCAAGGGCGTTGATGGCAACACCGCCCACGATGCAGATGCCCAGCAGCCAGCCGGTCTTGACCTTTTTGCGGATCAGGGTGTACATCAGCATCACGATGCCAAGGTTCAGAAGGTTCGGCAGAATGCTGTTCAGCACATCCTGCAGCACCAGACCGGTGCTTGCGAAGGTAATGGGGGTAGTCAAACCCACCATGCTTGCCACCATGGCACCAATGACCATCAGGCCTACGATGCCGCAGACGTACATCAACTTGTCCATCATGCCGCCGTTGAGCTTGGTCAGGTAGTTGCTGCCCATGGTGTAGCCCAGCTTACCGGCAAACCATGTGACCAGCACAGAGGGGACGATGGAGATGATCATAGCCAGAATGGGGCCCAGAACGCTGCCCTGCTGTGCCAGAGAGATGCCCAGACCAAAAGCGATCAGGCGGACCAGTGCCCTGGAAGAAGGAGTCGCCCACGCCGGACAGGGGGCCCATCAGCGAGGTCTTGACGGCGTTGATGGTCTCCGGGTTGAAGTTCTCACGGTCGGCGGCGTACTGCTCCTCCATGGAAGCAGCCAGACCCAGCGTAAAGGCACTGGTCTGCGGGGTGCAGTTGTAGAACGCCATCTCGCGCTCGTAGGCTTCCTTTTTTTGTGCGCCAGCTGCTCGGGGGTCGTTCTCGTCAGGGTACAGCTCGTCCAGCGTGGGAGCGATGCCGTACAAAAAGCCCATGTTCATCTGACGTTCGTAGTTCCAGGAGGCCTGAATGTTCGGGGAGCGCCACATGAACTGGAAGTATTTTTGAAGTCGCTGCGCTTTGCAGTCTTGGTTGCGTTGCTCATTTCAGCTTCCTCCTATCAAAGATCGTCGTCATCTTCCAGCGGGTCGTAGTCGGGTTGGCAGCAGCTGCACCGGCAGCGGCTGCGGCAGGTGCGCCCTTGCCATACTTTCAGGCCGGTCAGGATCACAGCCAGAATTGCGGCGAAGATGGCCACAGCGGTGATATCCAGACCCAGGTAGCCCACAAAGAAGAAGCCCAGCAGGAAGTAGACGGTCAGGTCGCGGTTGAGCATGGTGGACAACAGCAGGGCAATACCGTAAGCGGTAAGGAACTTACTGCCGAGGTTCAGGCCATCGGTCAGCCATGCGGGGATGAAAAGCCACGATCTTCTGCACCAGATCCGTGCCGAAGTAGACGGACAGGAAGATGGGGGGATGAAGTACATCAGGCTATACAGCACTGTGCCCCCAGACGATGTGCATGCTCCATGCCTTGCGGAACTTACCTTCTGCAATAGCGTGGTCGGCAACGTGGGTCAGGTTGGACAGGATGGTACGCATCAGCACGCCCAACATCTGGCCCAGAACAGCGATGGGGATGGCCAGTGCCAGAGCAGTCTCGGCAGAAGCATCGGTCAGGATGGCAAAAAGCTGCGCAGATGATGGCAGCCATGTTCATGTCCGGGGGTGCTGCTGCGCCGATGTTCACGATGCCAAGGCTCATCAGCTCGATGGACGCGCCAAGGGTCAGGCCGGTCTGCAGATCACCCAGCAGCGCACCGACGATGGTGCAGGTGATGAGCGGACGCTCGAAGTTCATGCGGCCCAGAATGCGCGAGTCCAGAATACAGAACACGCCAACCAGACCCAGAAGCAATGCGGTAACAAACATGGGTCAATTCCTCCTTTTTTATCTCCTTACGATCAGGTGTGATCGATGGGTACTACCTTAAAGGTGGGGGGTCTGCTGGCTGTAGATCTTAATGCCCATATCCAGCAGCTTCTGGGTGTCGTCCTGCTCCTCCGGGGTCAGGAACACCGACTGGTCAAAGGCCTTGGAGCCGGGCTTATTTGCCACAGCACCGTAGTTGATCTCTTTGATCTTGGGGTATGCCTGGCAGAACTTGAGCAGCGCAGCGGTGTTGCCGAAGATCATCATGATCTTCTCGTGTCCAGCTGCTCCACCTTGGGCATCTTGGCGATGGCTTTGTCCACCGTGAAGATGTTCACCCGGACACCGGCAGGCTTGCTCAGCAGCAGGGCGGACTTTTTCATCTCGTCGTTGGCGGCGTCATCGTCCACCACGATGATGCGCTGTGCGCCCACATGGCCGGTCCACGAGAATACCACCTGACCGTGCAGCAGGCGGTAGTCCAGACGTACTAATTTGATCATAGGTCATCCTCCTCATCTTGGGCTGCTTTTTCAGCAGCAGGTTGCAATCAATGATCTGCGCCTTGGCATCTGCAATGCACTCGGCCAGTTCGTCCTGTGTCAGGGGCTTCGTCGTTGGAAGCAAGGGTCAGCACCAGAGAAGCGTTCATGCCGCAGATCAGGTGCACCGCCGGATACTCCGGCAGCAGGGTCAGCATCTCGTTGTTCACGCTGCCGCCCATCACATCGGTCACGATGTACACAGCATCCTCTGCTGCAAAGTCCATCCAGCAATCGACGTGCCGCCACCGTGATAGGCTCGGTCTCATCCCGCAGGGTAGCAAGGGCATAAAGGTTCGGCAACTCACCAGGATCATCTGCACGGTGTCCTTCATTCCGGCGGACAGCCCTCCGTGCGAAGCAAGAATGATTCGGTTCATACGCATCCACGACCTTTCTTGTGTTTCCTTCATCTCTTCGACGTCCGTGTCATCCTATTCGTTATAGACGTCATAATCGTCATGTACATAGTACCACATTTTGCACAGACGTCAAGAGGTTTTGTCTAAATAATCTCAGCTTTGGTAACGTGCACAAAGCATCGCCCCTACATTTTTGCAGTTTCACCAATAACCCTCCGTAGAACGACAAAAGAGCGTCTCTTCCGACGGAAAGACGCTCTTTAGGGAATGGATCTGCGCTTAAAACTCAAACATATACCGACTTCCAATATAATACTGCCGCCCGATGCACAGCGGGTGGTCATATTGGTCATGGAAGTAGGCGTTCAGATACAGCAGCAGCGGCTCGCCCAGCGAAAGGTTGAGCAGCTGTGCCTGTTCTGCCGAAGCCCGTACCGCCTCGATACGCTGGCAGGAGGTCGTTGCAGGGCGCAGCCCGGAGATGCGCTCAATGGTGTCAAACATGGAAACATCATTGAGATTCTCGCTCATCAGGCTCTTGTAGGGGCTCGTAGGGCAGGAAGAGATTTTCCAGAAACACCGGCTGACCATCGGCGGTGCGCAGACGCTGGATATAGATGAGCAAGGCTTCCGGGCCTACATGGAAGAAGGCTTCCTCATCCTTACGCACCGGCACGATCTGACGGTTCAGCAGCCGGGCGCCCGGCACCATGCCGTACTCTTTGCAGGTCTCCGTAAAGCTGGCAGTTCCTCTGCCGCTGGCAACTTACGATGGATGCGGGGCTTGCTGACAAAGGTGCCCCCTGCCCCTGCATTTTTGACCAGATACCCTTCGGCGCACAGCTCTTCCACGGCACGGCGCACCGTGATGCGGCTGACCGAGTACTCTGCACTCAGCTCCGGCTCCGGGGGGATCTTCTCGTTGGTTTTTGTACTTGCCGCTCTCGATCGCGGCACGAATGTCATCCTTTACCTGCTGGTAAAGCGGGACGACAGCACTATCATTGATTGCCATGGAATACCTCACCCTCAAATTGAGTATATCGTTATAAACATTATATTCATCTTATGGCTATGATAGTGCATATTCTGCGAATTGTCAAGTAAAAAACTTGCAGTCAATTTTTTGTGCGAGGTGACGGATGCGCCCCGTGCTGCACAGGGCACCCCATTTTCCAGTGCCCTGCCGGGAAGAATCCAAAGAGCGGCGGAACGCTCGTTGGCACACGACTTTGCTTGCAAAGTCTAGTGTGTTACACCTTGGTTCCGGCTGATGCGGAAAAGGGGCTGCGAGAGGCTCCAGCAAGCACCTGTTCTGCGGCAGAAGGATGCGCGGATGGGCATGGCAGCTAACGGTGGCTTTGCCCACCCAGCGCAGAAAGGCCTTGCAGAGGAACCAATGGTGTACGTTCTCCCTTTCCTGCCGCAGCAGCGTTTTTCCCTATAAGCCGCAAGGTAAATAATCAGCGTCTGTGCTTGCCCCGGTTGCCTGCAAGTGTCCCCCGGTTTTAGCATTGCCGTTTTATAAAGGATCTTCTTTATCAGCTTTTCTTTCATCTTCTGTCAGCTTATCGTAGTTGATGCCGATTGCCTTCAATGCCGTTCGGATCTTCTTTTCATCCGCAGACCCTTCAAGTTTCTGTGCATCCTCCAGTTCCTTCATCAAGTTATCGACCATTGCACCATCCGAAGTGGTCTTGTCCTTGCGGTGTTCCGTCTTGATGTTCTTCAGGATAGCCACCAACTCGTCATACAAGACCCGACCAAAGTACTCATCTTCATCGATCTGCCCCAGCTTCAAGGTGCTCATGTACAGATCATTTTCATCTGCTGCATATTTCTTTTTCAGCATTTGCCGCGTTGCTTCCAAACCGGCATTTGAGGTTTTGAATGTTTGCGCTGACGTATCCATCCACATAGATTTCCAGATCGGTCATGAACCGCTGGAAATTCTCATGCACGATCAGCTCGCACAGCAGCCGATGATTGAATTTTCCATTCCTTAATACGTCCACTGCGCCATCGCTCAGATGCAAGTCCGAAAGGACTGCATCTGGGCGTTTTTTGTTTTCCGTCACACCCAGCAGGTAGTCCGTGGTCACGCCATAGAACTCAGCTAGCGTTGTCACCGCATAAATGCTGAGGTCGGTCACATCGTCACTCTCGTATTTCGACAATGCCGATTTGGACAGACCCGTCTGCTCTGCCAGCGTTTCCAACTTCAGATTCCGCTCCACACGCAGGTCTTTGAGCCGTTCTCCCAGTGTCAGCTTGATGTTCATGGTCGCACCTCCGATGTTTTTTTGCACAGTATACCACTTCCAGCGGTTCCTGTCCATAAAGCGTGGAATTTTGCAGTTTCTGCACCTGTTTTCCGACATTATGGATATACGGCACAGCGGCCATTGCAGTGCTATCCTATAGACAGAAAGAAAACATATTAACTCCCCAGCAGCGAACATATTAAGGGCTTCCCGCGAAAGCCCTCTGAAATATCTTTCATAACAGGACCTTGAGAACAGAATGACCGTCCGAACTGCCCAGACCGCCAAGACCTCCCATCGGGGGGGAGCGAGCGCCCTGCATGGGGCCGATACAGAGTCCAAAAAAGATTTCCTGTCGGGAAGGCAGCAAGGGAGACCGGCTTTGAACGTGGCATTGGGGAACACCGGTGACTTTGATTTCGTACCAAAACCTTTGACCAAAGGAGAAATTTTGAGTTTATATCAAAAGATCAAGTCCGCCATCACCGTTCGGCAGGTGGGAGAGATGTACGGCATGGAGCCCGACCGCCATGGCATGGTGTGCTGTCCGTTCCATTCCGACAGCGACCCCAGCATGAAGCTGAACGACACCTATTATTACTGCTTCGGCTGCGGAGCCAATGGCGATGCCATCGACCTCACCGCCAAGCTGTTCGACCTGAACCCACGGCAAGCCGCCGAGAAGCTGATACACGACTTCGGGCTTGACCCGGACAAGCCACCCGCCAATGCCATCGCTCTGCTGCCGCCCAAGCGTGGCCTGACAGACGAGCAGTGGGCAGACATCGCCTACTGCCTGCGGGTGCTGACCGATTATCTTGACCTGCTGCACGACTGGCGAGAGCGCTACAAGCCTGCCACCCCGGAAGAACCGCATGACGCACGGTTCGTGGAAGCCCTCCACATGACCGAGACCATCGAACACCTGACGGACTGCGTTGCATTTGGAACACCCCAGCAGAAGGCCGCTGCCGCCGCACAGCTGCTGTCCGGGTCGTACCTGCTGATGCTGGAGGAGCGCACCGACCGCCTTGCTCTGGCAAAGTGCGCCTAATAGTTTATTCACCTGAAGTGGTGGGTCTCACCGTGAGACCCACCACTTCACTTTTCTAAAAGAGAGGAGAACCGCCACATGAAGAAAAACATTTCCCGCAACCCCTTATGGCCGGACTGGTATAACGGCAAGAAGATCGATGAAGTCCAGTTTGGCCGCGCCTTTCTGGAGCAGTGGCCGCTGAAATGCGTCAACGGAACGCTGTACACGCTGGACGGCCCGGTGGAGGATGAGAGCGAGATCAAGCAGCGCATCTTGGAGAATATCGAGGAATATGTCACCTCCGGCCTGTCCAAAAAGGTCACCAACATTCTGGAGACCATCAAGCTGCTGGCCTTTTTCCGACCCGTTCCCCATCGAGCAGGACTGCATCCACCTCCAGAACGGCGTGTACCATCTGCCGGACGGCACTCTTTCAGGAAAGCCGCCTGTTCTGTCAGAACCGCTTACCTGTGAGATACGACCCGAAAGCTGCCAGCCCTGACCGTTGGCTGACCTTTCTGCACGAGCTGCTGGACGATGCCGACATCCCCACCTTACAGGAGTATCTGGGCTACTGCCTGATCCCCAGCACCAAAGGGCAGAAGATGATGCTCATTGTCGGCAAGGGCGGCGAGGGCAAGTCCCGCATCGGGCTGGTGCTGAAACGGCTCATGGGAGATGCCGCCAGCAATGGCAGCGTCCAGAAAGTCGAGAACAATCGCTTTGCCCGCGCCGATCTGGAACGCCGCCTGCTGATGATCGACGATGATATGGATATGAACGCCCTGCCCAAGACCAACTATATCAAGACCATCGTGACCGCCGAAGCCAAGCTGGACTTGGAGCGCAAGGGCGTCCAGAGCTACCAGCGCGACATCTACGCCCGGTTTCTCTGCTTTGGCAACGGTGCGCTGACTTCGCTGTACGACCATTCAGATGGCTTCTTTCGCCGCCAACTTATCCTTACCACTAAGGACAAGCCTGCTGACCGCACAGACGACCCCTTCCTTGTGGAGAAGATGTGTGCTGAGTTGGAAGGCATCCTGCTGTGGTGTCTGGAAGGGCTGCACCGGTTGGTGCAGGGAACAGCTTCCGCTTCACGGTCAGCGAACGAGCCGCCGCCAACGTGGACACCATCAAACGCAGCAGCAACAACGTCATCGACTTCATGGAGTCCGAGGGCTACTTCCGCTTCAAGGCGGACTACTCTATCAGCTCCAAGGAGTTCTACGACATTTACAAACAGTGGTGCGAGGACAACGCCTGCCACAGCGTATCGGCCATCCGTTTCAGCGCAGAACTGCGACAGAACGACCGCCGCTATAACCTTGAAGCCACCAACAACATCTATCTGCCCGGTGGCCGCAGGGTGCGGGGTTTTGTAGGCATCGAGCCGCTTGTCCACCCCTGCCCGTAAAAAGTGCATTTTTTACGGAAGAAGTTCGTACAACCTGTACGGTCTGTACTTGTACGCACCCGTACAGCGAATCGAGATAAATTAAGGCGTGTTATCGTTTATATTTCGCATTTCTGTACGCGTCGTACAGAACCGTACGGGTTATTTGAAGTCCGTACAGATTTTTTGTACACCCCAGGAAGCGAGCGTGATCTATGAAAGCCCAATACGGCATTTTAAGGTTCAAAAAGTATAAGACCTGCCATCACCCCCATTGAAGCCCACAACGAGCGCACCAAGCGAGCAGTACGCCAGCAACCCGGACATCGACACGAACCGGAGCCGCTACAACCTCCATCTGGTGCAGCCGCAGGGCAGGTACCGGGAAGAAGCCGACCGCATGATAGCCGCTGCCCACTGCCGTGTCCGCAAAGGACAGCGTGCGGGTGGTAGAGGCTCTTGTCACCGCCAGCCCGGAGTTTTTCAAGGATAAGACCAACCGGGAGATCAGGGCGTACTTTGCGTACGCCCTGAAATTTTTGGAGGGCAGACAGTGCCCGGATACCTTTTTCTCTGCTGTTGTCCACATGGATGAGAAAACGCCCCACCTGCATCTCTGTTTTGTGCCCTGACCGCAGACGGACGGCTGAGTGCCAAGGAGATCATCGGCAACCGCAAGAACCTTGTGAAGTGGGCAGGACGAGTTCTGGCAGCACATGGTCAAGCAGTACCCGGAGTTGGAACGGGGCGAAAGCGCCAGCCAGACCGGGCGGGAGCATATCCCGCCTAGTATCTTCAAAGAGATGACCCAACTGACCAAGCAGAAGGAGCAGTTGGATGCCCTGCTGATGGGCATCACCCCCTTCAACGGCAAGAGCCGTGCGGCGGAGATCAGCAAGGTGCTGGACAGCTATATCCCGGCAATGTGCACGGATGAAGGACCGAACGGAACCGGTACAATGTCGCCTTTACGGAGACCGCCGCCGAAAATGAAAAAGCTGAAAGAGAAGAACAAGACGCTCTCTGCCTCGCTGGACAAAGCGAAGGAAGGGAGCGTCTTGAAGCGTCTGGAGGATGCCAAGCTGCGGCAGGACTACGAAGCCGCCCTGAAAACGCTGGACAGCATCCCGCCGGAGGTCATTCGATTTTATGAGAACCGCACGCAGGAGCCTGCGATGCGCCACGATAAGTAAGGCGAGCAACGCCTATGTGTAATGAAATGTACGAGAATGTGAAATCTTTGGATTATACGAAAAAGCCATTGCAGTTGGACTCTGATCCGGCTACAATGGAGGTGGTCACTCGAACCAATGCCGTCAAGTCTCCGACCAACAGCCCTGAGACCACAAAGCTGGTGTACACGGTAAAAGGAGGTCGCGCAGATGCTGGCCATCAGCCAGCGTGCCGCCTACAACCTGTGCAACAGTACCACCGAATTCCGTGTCCTGCGGGTAGGTGGAAGCATCCGCATCCCGAAAGACAGCTTCGATGCGTGGCTCTACCGGGCAGCTTGATAAGGAGGCAAATCTATGGCATATATCACGAAACGCGGCAGCTCTTACAGCGTCCGCTACACCTATCAGGACGAGCACGGCAAGAGCCGCGACAAATGGGAGAGCTTTCCCACCAAGGAGGAGGCGGTGAAACGCCAGAAGCAGATCGAGCATGAACTGGCGACCGGCAATTTCCTGATCCCGTCCACGGTGACGGTGGCAGAGTTCCTGATGGACTGGCTGCCCAAGCAGTGCAGTAAGCACAAGTGGGCACCCAAGACTTACCAGTCCAATCTGGCCCTCATCCAGAACCTCATCATCCCTTATATCGGGGAGACGCAGATGCAGAAGCTGCGTCCCTACCACATCGAAGCCCTGTACGACACCCTGAGCAAGACCCCCCTGCGGTCAGTATGTGGGCGGCAGGCGGCGAGACCTCTCGCCCAAGCAACAAAAGCGCACCCTTTCCGGCACTACCCCTTCATGAGGTCCACCAGCTTCTGCACAACTCCTTTCTGCTGGCGGTGGAGTGGGACATCCTCATCAAAAAGCCCCGTCCCGGTGGAAGCACCCAAAAAGACCACCCAAGAGCGCAGCATCTGGGAGGTGGAGGAGATGCGGGCAGCGCTGGACAGCATGGAGGACCCCATCCTGCATCTGGCGGTGCACCTGACGCTGGTGGGTGCGCTGCGGAAGGGGAGGTGGCAGGTCTGACCCCGGAGGACATCGACTTTGATGCTGCCGGATGGCATCGGAACGTTCCGTCAAAGTTCCATGCAGCGGGTGCGAAAGGAAGCCCTGAAACAAGTAGACGATGGCTGCATCATCAAGGTATTCCCGGACAAGCTGGAACGCAGCACCACTTCCCTCATCCTGAAAAGTACCAAAACGGCATCTTCCTGCCGCACCATCTTTCATGACCTCCCGCACTGAAAGAGGAATTGAAGAAGTGGCTGGAATCAACTGGCAGCAGACGGGAAGAAGGACCCGACACGCTACCACGACAGCGGAATGCTGTTCCGTCTGCCCAACGGTCTGGCGGTGGAGCCGGTGCTCATCCGTAAAAAGTTCCTGAAATGGCAGGATGCACACCCGGAGTTCCCCGTATCGTATTCCACGGTCTGCGCCACTCCAGTGCGACCTATCAGCTGATGATCTCCGGCGGCGATGTGAAGGCGGTGCAGGGGACCACAGGACACGCCAGTGCGGATATGCTGGTGAACACCTACGCCCATATCCAGCAGTCCTCCCGTGTGGAGCTGGGCAAGAAGTTTGAAAGGCTTCTATGCCAAGTCCGAAAGCCCCAGCTTGCAGGCTGTACCCGCCGCAGGCGAACCGACCATCTCCATGACGGCTCTCTCTTTTGGAATTGCTGAAGAATGCCGACCCGGAAATGAAGGCAAAAGCTCCGTCTGGCCCTGCTGACCTGATGTAAAAAGGGCACTGATTGCAATGCAATACAGCGCCCTACATAATCGGACATGGATAACACCGACCGTGCAAAAAACCGTGCAGAAACCGTGCACCCATGGCTTACAAAACAAAAAGCCATGAAATCTTTCGATTTCACGGCATTTTCTGGTGCGATGGAAGGGACTCGAACCCCCGGCCTACTGATTCGTAGGAACCGAATGGCACATTTTGTCCATTTCATCATTTGACGCTAAAACGTCATTTTTTAATCGAATCGCCGTTATTTTTGCCGTTGTTATTCTGTTGCATCCTTTGCATTGCTTGTAACGTCTTTTTGCACCTGTTATCCATCCTTGCGATGTGCAGAAAATGTGCAAAAGTGTGCAGAGCCAAAATCAGCCCGGCAAAAACAGGCTGTTTCGCACAGCCCCAAAAGCTGGATTTCAACGGTATTTATCACGCATAATCTTCCAGTTTTGTCTCGACAACAATCTTACATAACACATCGGTTCTATGGCAGGGTTTAGGACATCCGAACAGACACCATTTGATATAGAAATGAGGTTCACCATGAACAAACTGCTTTCCTGCCGCTTCAATATGGACACCAACCGGGTGGAAGCCCGGTTCGAGGATAGCACCACCCTTGCCATTGACTGCATCGCCGTCGAGGATGAGTACGGCAACACCCCGGCACAGCGGGCAGAGCTGGACTGGCTGCTGTATAATAAGCCCTTGGAGTACGCACAGCTTGGTGCTGGGAAAGGAGAGATGGAGCACTATCTCTCGCTGGGATGCGACCACGGCAGGCTGGAAGATTAAGTCCCTTATAAAGAACACGGTGCCTACCGACCTATGGTTTTCGCCATAAGCTGGTGGGCATCTGTTGTTCTGGCTTATAATTCACTGATGGTTGCAGTAATGGGCTGCATGAGGATTCGCCGACCGGGTTATATACTGCCAGCACCACAGCCGCCAGCACGACTACGACAATCACGGCAAAGACAGCCCCACGGCACCTGCCACGTTGCACCGAAATAATGGGTGATGAGCAGGATATACAGCTTCCGATTCAGCACAAGACCCAGCGCAATGCCCACCACAAGACCGGACACCGCATAGGTGCCAGCTTCGGCAGAGATCATGCGTTTCAGCTGTGCATCATCCATCCCGATGGCACGCAGGATGCCATACTGCTTCATTCGTGCCGACACGCTCATGGAAATGCTGTTGACGATGTTCAGAATGGTGATTCCTGCAATCACGATGAGAAACGCATAGACCACCAGATGGAACGCCCAGTAGGTGCTTTGTATCATCCGATTTCCTTCGATTCGGTTGGAAAAACAACCTGCTTGTTTAACGTGTCGTTCAGCAGGGGGTGTATTTGTGCAATGGCTGCGTCTGCTGTAGTATCTTTTAGTTGAATATCGATCACCGCATAGCGGTTTTGCCCGGTCAGCTGATGGAAGGTTTCTTCGGTGCAGATAACAATCGGGGGAATCGGTACTACTGAACGGGCTGTCGTTCAATACACCCACGACTGTGAGCTTTGCATCCTCAGCTGAATGGTATCGCCCACGGTCAGGGGAGTTGCTTTTGTCGAATACCATTCGCACAGGGTATGTGCCACTCTCTGGCGCTCCTGCGGGAAAGGTTCCATAATCAAGGTCTTTTCGCCCAGCCGACTGTCATCGTATCGTGAAATCAGGTCGATGGACCTGAGCTCACTGTATTCTGCCGGGAGCGAACGGCGTACATCCGCCGAATGCGTGTTTTGACTTCCGGCAGGCATCCAGCTATCCCGCTCACACTTTCGGGTCAGAGGACATTTTGCTGATGTTTCAGCCACCGATAAAGTCCGGTGTGGCAGGGCTTTGCACCGCGATTCCAGCGCAAATCAACCCATCGAAGCGAAAACCGAAAAGCTCAAAACAGGAGAATGCGCTTAACGCAAAGGACACCTGTCGTCGAAAAGCGAAGTTCTTTTTGGACGAGGTTGCATGGCTCACGCCGAAAAGCTCTTGCGCGACTTCCAAGCAAGCACGGAGCGCGGCACTGAGAAAGCCGCTGCATTTTTCCACCGCATTCCCAGTTGCTGCTGTGATCGGAGGCTGCCCGCCCGCCAGTGCCGGAGGAAGATGCCGCGAGACCAAACGCCGTGATAAGTCCAGCGCCGGAACCACA
>VOFK01002485.1_pt1 | contig 17915 bp, 30 predicted proteins | sample 5384121 | NCBI WGS metagenome assembly VOFK01 (sample SAMN12384730, study PRJNA508395) | human gut metagenome | isolation source: healthy gut J | host: Homo sapiens
CTCGTTCAGTTACGTATTGCTGGGCTTTCGAAACTCTGGAGTTTGAAACGCGCTGTACGGGCACAATGCCGTGCGGCTGACGCGCGCTCTCGCGCCGATCAACTCCTGAAGCTGCCACTTGGCGTCCACGAACTTCGAGGGGCAGTTGAGCACGCGCCTGCTGACCGTCAGCGGCAGGTCTCACCGCTTGCTGGGCAGCAGGTCAATTCCTTCTGGATGTCGTCCGCGCGACGTCGAAAACGTCTTCTCCGGATCGGCCATCGATCTGCGGAACCATCGCGCTGTTACGACCGCCGCCCGCCGCGTTATCAGATGTTCAACCGTCATCGTTCATGCTTAAGCACGCGATCCGTCAGATCCACATGAAACGAATATCGTAATTGTAAGCGTTTCCTCCATTGCGTTTCGTTATCCCGGTGTATATTCGGTCTGTTCGGAAAATTGCACTGCCAAAAATCATCTTGCCCTTGGTTTCTATCAAAGGGATGCTGACAACTTCAAAGTCCACCGCCGCGTGAAAACCGCTGGCTCCGCGAGAGCCTGCGCCCTGTGCGGTAAGCTCCGCTCTCGTCTTGCCAAATCGCGTCATCCTATAATGTATCTGTTTTGTTGCTCCATTTTTATTGCGAGAAGGTGGATGTTTCTTTTGAGCTGCTTTGAGCATATTCGAGGATTTCCGGCTGAATGTGTGCTCGCGCCGCTGTTCAAGCTGCTGGAAACACTCGCTTTGAAGGCTGATAATTCCGCGGTGCGGCGGCGATCGTGACCGGGAGCAGGCGACGAGGCTGTGCCTGTGGCTGGTCGTGCTCACGGCAGCGTGGGGCACTGCTCAGTTCCGTCACCGCGCAGTATTTCTCCGCCAAGGCGGCATCGGCTGCGCCGAACCGTCGGCACCTCCACGCTCATCACCCATGGTGCCGACCGGCATTGAACGTAATGCCTGCGCCTGCTGCGTTCGCCCTTCGATTCGTCTTCGGCGCGATGGTCATGGCGTTCACCATCGACGCAATGCGCGCGCGCAATTTTCGCAGGCAATGATCGCGCCGTGCTGGCCGCATGTTTTCATGCGGCAGCCATCCCCGATCTTTATCGCCGCGTGCCCAGAGGCAACTGAACGCGGCCGACGAGTGCCGCGTGGTTCGCCTGCAAGACGCGAAACGCAGATTTGCTCAGCTGCACCCATGCAACACCGTCGGCCGCATCTCCGCGATGACCGGCGACCTACGTGGTCCATCAACTTGCTGGCGGTGATCGTGCTGATTCACACCGGCGCGTTGCGCGTGCAGATGGGCGCGCTGTCGCAGGGGCAGGTCGTCGCGCTGTATAATTACATGAGCCAGATTCTCGTCCGAGCTGATTAAGAGTGGCGAACCTGATTATCACGCTGACGAAGGCTGCGGCCTGCGGCGATTCCGCGTAGCCGCCGTCACCTCGCCATCCGCTCCACGCAGAAGGGACGCGAAAAGACTGGCTTATCGAAGCGCGCCGCGCAGCTCAGCGCGTCGCCGACCGGCGTTTCATGAGCTATTCCGGCGCGGGCGCGGAATCCGTCTCCGGCGTGAGCTTCACCGCCGCGCCCGGCGCGACCATCGGCGTGATCGGCGGAACAGGCAGCGGCAAGAGCACGCTGGTCAACCTCATCCCCCGCTTTTATGACGTGACGAGCGGCCGGGTGCTGGTGGACGGCATGGACGTGCACGACATCCGCAAGGACGAGCTGCGCCGCCCATCGGCGTTGTGCCGCAAAGGCCATGCTCTTCAAAGGGGCACGATTCGCAGCAACCTGCTCTGGGGCAATGCCGACGCCACCGAAGCCGACCTGCGCGACGCGCTCAAGGTCGCGCAGGCGCTCGACGGTTTCCGCCAAGTCGCAGGGGGCTTCGACGAGCCGGTGGAGCAGGGCGGCCGCAATTTCTCCGGCGGCCAGCGCCAGCGCCTGACGATTGCGCGCGCGCTCGTGCGCAAAGCCGGAAATCCTGATTTTGGATGACAGCGCCTCCGCGTGGATTACGCGACGGACGCCCATCTGCGCCGCGCCATCCGCCAGATGGAAAACCCGCCGACGACGTTCATCGTCTCCCAGCGCGCGGCCTCCGTGCGCTTCGCCGACCGGATCATCGTGCTGGACGACGGCCGCGTTGCGGGCATGGGCACGCACGACGAGCTGCTCGCCGCCTGCCCGGTCTATCAGGAAATCTATGCCTCCCAGTTCAAGAAGGAGGGGAATTAAATGGCCAACGACAAGAAAAAACCCTCCATCGCCTCGCAGGGCGCGGTCATGCGCCGCGTGCTCCGCTACATCGGCCCGCATGTTTCGCTGGTCGTGCTCTCGCTGGCGCTGTGCCTGATCAGCGTCGCGCTGACGCTGTATGTGCCGATTCTCGTCGGCCGCGCGGTGGATTGCATCGTCGGCCCGAACGCGGTGGATTTCGCCGCGCTGAAGCCGATTCTGCTGACCATTGCCGTCTGCATCGTCGTCACGGCGGCGGCGCAGTGGCTGATGAACGCGCTGCATAACCGCATCACCTACGACACCGTGCGCGACATCCGCCGAGACGCCTTCGCGCATCCAGAACCTGCCGCTTTCCTACTCTCGACGCACCCGACCGGCGACACCGTCAGCCGCATGATCGCCGATGTGGACACGTTCGCGACGGCCTGCTGATGGCTTCACCCAGCTCTTTTCCGGCGTATGACGATTCTGGGCACGCTGGGCTTCATGCTGACGTTAAAGCGCGCCGATCACGCTGCTGGTCGTGCTCATCACGCCGCTCTCGCTGCTGGTCGCCAACTTCATCGCCAAGCGGACGTATGCGATGTTCCGCCTGCAATCCGTGACGCGCGGCGAGCAGACCGCCTATCGACGAGGCCATCGGCGAGCAGAAGCTCGTTCAGGCCTTCGGCCACGAGGCGCAGACCCTTCGCCGCGTTCGACGAGGTGAACGAGCGCCTGCGCGACTGCTCGCTCAAGGCGACGTTCTTCTCCTCCCTGACCAACCCCTGCACGCGCTTCGTCAATTCGCTGGTGTACGCGGCGGTCGGTTTGCGGGCGCGCTGGCCGCCGTCAACGGCCGCCTGACCATCGGCGGGCTGTCGAGCTTCCTCTCCTACGCCAACCAGTACACCAAGCCGTTCAACGAAATCTCCGGGCGTGGTGACGGAGCTGCAAAAACGCGCTGCCTGCGCGGGCGCGTCTTTGAATTGATCGACGAGCCCGCGCAACGCCCGACCCGGCGGACGCGGGAGCAGATCGACCCCCCGACGGGCGCGGTGTCCATCGAACCACGTTATTTCTCCTACGCCCCGGATCGTAAGCTGATCGAGGATTTCACGCTGCACGTTCAGCCCGGCCAGCGCGTCGCCATCGTCGGCCCGACCGGCTGCGGCAAGACGACGATGATTAACCTGCTGATGCGCTTTTACGACGTGGATTCCGGCGAAATCCGCGTGGACGGCCACGAGACGCGCCGCCTGACGCGCCGCAGCCTGCGCGAAAACATCGGCATGGTTTTGCAGGATACGTGGCTCTCCGCCGGAACCATCCGCGAGAACATCGCCATGGGCCAGCCGGACGCGACGGATGAGGAAATCATCGCCGCCGCCAAGGCCAGCCACGCGCACAGCTTCATCAAACGCCTGCCGGGCGGCTACAACACGGTCATCAGCGAATCGGGCGGCCAGCTCTCGCAGGGGCAGAAGCAGCTCCTGTGCATCGCCCGCGTGATGCTCTGCCTGCCGCCGATGCTGATTCTCGACGAAGCGACGTCCTCCATCGACACGCGCACCGAGCTGAAAATTCAGGAAGCCTTCGCGCGGATGATGCAGGGGCGCACGAGCTTCATCGTCGCGCACCGCCTGTCCCCATCCAGAGCGCGGATGTGATTCTGGTTATGAAGGACGGCCACGTGATCCGAGCAGGGGCAATCACGAATCGCTGCTTTCGCCAGGGCGGCTTCTACGCTACGCCTCTCACCAAAGCCAGTTCGCGCAGTAACTGAAATCAAAAAAGCATGAGGATTTTTTCTCTTCCCCGCTTTTTCTTTATGCTATAATCGTCTCATACCATTTTCGGGAGGCCATTATGGATAAGCATCGCAAGGCGCTGGAGCTCGCCGGTCACGCCGGCTGCATCCTGCTCAAAAACGGCGCCGAAATCTTCCGCGTGCAGGAGACGATGATCCGAATCCTCTGCGCCTACGGCGTATCCGGATCACAACGTCTACGTCATCTCCAACGGCATTTTCGCCACTGAGGGGCGAAGGCACAGACCACGCGCTGAGCCTCGTGCGCCATGTGCCGCGGGCGGCGTGAACCTGAGCCGCATCGACGCGGTGAACGCCGTCTCCCGCGAAATCTGCGCGGGCAAGTGGTCGATGGACGAGGCCGAGGGCCGCGCTGACCCGCGTTGAAAACTCACCCCCGAAAGGCCGATCACGCACATTTTTCGCCTGCGCGCTGGGCGCGGCGAGCTTCTGCTATCTGTTCGGCGGGGCGCTGCTGGACAGCGTCGCGGCATTCCCCATCGGCTTCCTGCTGCAAATCTACCTGTTCGCCGCCTTACAAAAGCGGCATTCCGCCTTCATGCCGTATATCTGGGGCAGCGTGCTGGTCACGCTGCTCAGCGGGCTTCTGGCGGCGTGCTTCCCGGCGCTCAATGCGTCGTGGGTCGTCATCGGCGGCATTGTGCCGATGGTGCCGGGCGTGACGTTCACCACGTCCATCCGCGAGTTTTTCAACGGCGACTATCTCTCCGGCGTGATTCACTGCATCAGCGCCGTGCTGACCGCCGTATGCATCGCGCTGGGCGTATGCGGCGGCGCGATGCTGCTGGGCTTCATGGGAGGGATTGCGCTGTGACGGGTCAAGTTCTCTCCGCGTTCCTCGGCGTGTTCTCGTTCGCCATTCTCTTTCACGCGCCGCGCAGGAGCTACCTCGCGCCTGCGCCGTCTGCGGCGCGGTCGCCTGGGGCTGCTATCTGCTCGCGCCGCGCCGATGGGGCTGTTTCTGGCGACGACGCTGGCCGCCATCGTGCTGACGCTGCTCTCGCGCATGCTGTCCATCGCGCTGAAAATGCCCTCCACCGTGTTCATCGTCACGGGCATCTTCCCGCTCGTCCCCGGCGCGGGCATCTATCACACGGCGTATGCGCTCGTCTCCCCGCAATATGGCCGCCTTCACCCTGCGCGGCATGCAGACGCTCGCCCTCGCGGGCGCAATTGCGCTGGGGATTCTCATCGGCATGGGCTTTCCCAAGCTGCTCGTCGAGCTGGGCGGGCGGGCGATGGCGAAGCCGCTTTCGCCCCATCGGCAGGCGCATCCGTGACCGCGCTCGCCGCTCGTCGGTCCGGACCGGCTCTAAGGCCGCACTGCGGCCTACAGCTTGTTGACATAAGCAAACCTGGCTTGAATAGCAAAATCAAGAAATTCAGCTATTCTTTCATTTGCGGAAAGGGCTATTGATAAGGTACAATAAATTGCGCAAAAAATTGAAAAAGACATAGTTTACAAACTCTGGTAGAATGAAAGTTGCTACACACCATTCAAAAAGGAGAGTAAACTATGTCCGAGAAGATTGTACAACTGAACGAGGAAGTAATCAAGGGGCAGCTGAAAGAACTTGTGAGGGGAAGCGTCGAAGAAACGCTAAATGGCCTGCTGGAAGCAGAAGCGGAGAAGCTGACACAAGCTGGACGTTATGAATGCAGCGAACAACGGCAAGGGTATCGGAGCGGTCACTACAATCGCAATCTCATGACAACCGCCGGAGAGGTTAAGCTCCATGTGCCGCGGCTCAAAGGAGTTACCTTTGAAACAGCGATTATTGAGCGTTATCGTCGGCGGGAATCCAGCGTGGAAGAAGCACTCATGGAGATGTATCTGGCAGGTGTGTTGGTGCGCCGTGTAGAAGATATATCACGGAAGCGCTATGGGGCTGCAAGGTTTCTTCTTCAACGATCAGCGAACTGAACAAGAAGGCATACGAAACATCGAACAGTGGAGAAACCGACCACTTGAGGGCGGAAAAGTATCCCTATGTGTATGTAGATGGTATTTATCTGAAACGGAACTGGGGCGGCGAATATGAGAATGTAGCCATTCTTGTGGCCATTGCAGTTAATGAAGACGGATACCGTGAGGTTCTAGGGGCAGCCGAAGGGATGAAGGAAGATAAGGAAAGCTGGAAGGAGTTTTTTTTCAGTGGCTGCGCAACCGTGGATTGAAGGGCATCAAGCTCATTGTTGGCGACAAGTGCCTCGGCATGCTCGGAAGCAGCTGGTGAAGTCTTCCCGGAATCCAGGTATCAGCGCTGTGTCGTTCACTTTTATCGCAATGTGTTTTCTACGATACCGAGGGCAAAGATCAAGCAGGTTGCGCTGATGCTCAAAGCAATTCATGCGCAGGAGAATAAAGGAGCAGCCCGGAAAAAGGCAGAAGCGGTTGCAGAAGAACTCCGAAACATGAAACTGAAGGAAGCTTCGAAAAAGATCTGCGATAGTATAGAAGAAACGCTGACATATATGGATTTTCCGCCCGAGCACTGGCAGAAAATCCGTACCAACAACGTCATTGAGCGTCTGAATCGCGAGATCCGGTGCAGGACGCGCGTAGTAGGCACTTTTCCTGATGGTCATTCGGCTTTGATGCTGGTATGCGCCAGACTGCGTCATGTCGCCGGAACCCAATGGGGCGGAAAAAGTACATGAGCATGAAGTACATTGAGATGCAGGAAGACGAAGCTGGTTGATAGCAGAAAACAGAGTTCACGTCAAAGGGCTTCGCAAGCGGCTTCGCCGCCCTTGACGCGCTCTCTGCCCTCTGCTACTAGGTAATTAAGGGCAGGTTTCCCTGCCCCTGTGCAGACTGAGTTCTGCCAGACTTGTAAATGAATTTGCGCATAATACTTGACGGTACCTCCTTTCGTGGCGGTGGTCGGATGGTTTTTGAGTAATTTCATTGTACCATTCACCACGTCGAGATATCTCTATTTATTTGTGCATTTTTCAAATATGCTCATTTATAGCTATAAACAAACAAAAAAGGCCGCCGCAGAATTCGCGCTTCTGCAACGACCCCTTTGCGGGCAACAATTCAACCCCTTCCTCTGGTCGAAAAAATATATTTGGTTTGACAGCGTCAGAGAGAGCTGCCTATCCCCGTCATTCGCCGGATGTCCTTTCCAGCTTTTTTCCTGCAGGATATCCATGATGGTTGCCTCCGTCCCCACCATGCCCGGCGATGCAATCTGCCCCATGTAGCGCATCGTATCCTCCGGCGTACGGCCGTTGATGCCGTGCACAGGCTGAACGGACACCTGTTTGAGCGCCATCTCAACGGACGCGTATGCAACACCCACTGCGGCGATTCCCTTCATCACGCACCCCTGATTCCCGCCGTCGCAAATCATACCCGTGATGCTGGAAGCCATGTTGCAGATCACCCGCTCCATCGCGCCAATGTCGCCGCCGTGCAGCCACGCCAGCGCAAACCGCCATTCCGGTACCCGCGGCAATCGCACAGCCGCAGAACGCTGACAGCTTGCCAGAGTATTCCTTAATATACATGCACACCAGATAGCTCAGCGCCGTTGCGCGCAGAAGCTGCTCCTTCGCGTAGCCCTGCTGTAGGCGGCGTACAGCGGCATCGTCGCAATAATGCCATGCGCGCCGGAACCGGTGATGCTCATTGCCGCCTTTATTCAGGCCAATGACACGCGCCTCGATAGCTGCGTTGCAGAGCAGATCCGCCGTCTTTTCCTCGTCATCCGAAATGCGCTGACCACCGTTTTTCGCCAAAAGGAACGGCGCAAACGTGGTTTTGCTGCTGGTGATGCCTTTCCTCAAACAGCGCAAGATTTACGCGGTAAGCCTCTTCGATAAAGGCGATCTCCCCTGCGCGGGGACCGTCTCCGCATATCGGACAAGCTGCGCCAGCGTGTATTTGTGAATCTCAGCGCCTCCGTCTTCCGCCGCAGAGGCATGCTCCTCCTCTTTTTTGAATACCGTCTGGCCGTTGACGCGGATCTCCACAATATTGGTATGTGCGCCGCGGATGATCACCGTCGCACAGCCCTGTTCCGTGGTCACGTCAGCCTCTATGCTGATATGGCTGGTCACCTGACTCATGGAAACGTGAATCCTTCCGTCCGCAACCATTCTTTCGGCTCTTCGCGCTGCGCCGCCATAATGCCATCCAGACATTCCAGCCCTTTCTCTGCGTTCGCGCCCACTGCGCCAAGCGCTGCAGCGTGGAGATTGCCCACCTGATCGCTGCCGGGGATACCGCATGTAAACGCATTTTTGTACATGCCGCTGTTCAGGCGCAGATCCACCTGCTGAACAGCACCCTGAATATGCGATTTTGCCGTCGCCACGGCAAATGCAATCGCGCCCGGCTCCGTCACGCCCAAAGCCGGTTTCATGTCCTCATAAATCAATTGCGTCAAACGCTCCATCGTGCTTTCTTCCTTTCTATGCTGATTGTACGCCTGATGAACGCCCACCCCAGCATACCAAGCAGGTACGCCGGGGTGAACGCTTATGTTCGATGCGGTCAGGCCGCCTTATTCCCTGCCCTTGCGCAGGACACGGCCCGCAAACACGGGAAGCACCTTTCGCATCCTCAACGGCGATTTGGCCGTTGACCATCACGCATTCGATGCCGTCGCAGACCGCCTTGTCCTCCTTGTAGGTGGCGTTGTCGTGCAGCTGCTCCAGATCGATCACCAGAATGTCCGCCTTCTTGCCCTCGGCCAGAATGCCGCGATCCGTAAGCTCCCAGCTTAGCCGCAGGCATGCCGCTCATCTTGAGATGGCCTGCTGCAGCGAGCAGATGCTCCTGCTTGACGTACTTTTCCAGAACACGCACGCAGCTGCCATAGTAGCGCGGATGGCTCTTCTTCTTAGACGGGAAACCGTCGGTGCAGACCATAGAATTGGGGTTGGCAATCGCGCGGGAAACATCCACCGGATCCATGAAGAACACGATCATCATGGTATTGTTGCGGCTCTCCAACAGGATGTCCAGCGCCTTTTCAAACGGATCCGCGTTCTCCTCGCGGGCAATTTCGGCCATGGTGCGATCGGCATACTTGTCGACGCTGCACTCCGTGATGTACATGCCTTCCCAGCCGGTGAGCTGATAAAAAGCTCTCCCAGTTCGGATTTTCGTCGTCCTTCATATCCGCAATCATGCGGGCGCGAGCCTCCGGGTCAGCCAGACGCTCCAGCATCTTCTCAATGCCGCCCTCCAGCGCCCACGGCGGAAGAATGGAGTTGAAGTTGGTGCTGGCCGCATCGTAGGGGTAAACGTCGCAGTTCACATTGAGGCCCTTTTGCGCGGGCATCGGCAATCATCTGCAGGGTCGTGCGGATCTTGCCATGGTTGGGCTTTCCGGCTGCCTTTGTGATGGGAAATTTCCACGCTGACGCCGGTTTCTTCCGCAATGTGGATGGCCTCTGTCACAGCGTCGATCAGGCCGTAGCTTTCGCTGCGGATGTGGCTGGTATAAATACCGTCGTGCGCCTTGACGACACGCGCAAAGTTCACCATCTCTTCCCGCGTCGAGTACACTCCCGGCGGGTAAATCAGGGCCGGAGGAACCGAAAGCACCGGCTTCCATGGAATCCGCAAGGAATTTCTCCGCCTTGTGCATTTCTTCTTCCGTAAAGGGGCGATCCTCAAAGCCCGCCACACAGGCGCGAACCGTACCATGACCCACAAGACCCGCCATATTCAGACACAGCTGGTTCTTTTCCACTTCCTTCAGGTATTTCGTCAAGAATTCCAGTTGAAGGGAACAGGCATATGCGAGAAGAACGGCGCGCAGTACGCAGCCCAGCGATCCTTAATTCCGGCGTGGGGCGCGCAGGAGATGCCGCAGTTGCCGACAACCCTGTCGTGAAGCCCGCTGCAAGCGTTTGGGATTCTTGCCGGCTGGAACACGATCGCGTCAGAGTGACAATGGATATCAATGAAGCCCGGGGTGACGATCTTGCCCTGCGCGTCAATCACTTTTTTTCGCCGGCTCATCAATTGTCCAATCTTTGCAATGCTGTCTCCAACAACGGCCACGTCGGCCAGGAACGGCACATCGCCGCTGCCATCCACAACCAAACCATTTTTTGATCAACAGATCATACATAGAGCGTCCCTCCCTCTCTTACAGACCCGGCAGGAAGCCGCGGCACATATTCAGCAGAATGACAATGGCAAAACATCACGATACAGGCAATCGCGTTGCCAAAGGTGTGCGTGATCCACGTATCCTTAAAGGACAGGTTGTTGAGCTTCTGCACCAGCCAGAAAGTCGGTCGGTCGGCGTCGCAAAGGCCATGCTCGCCGCGCAGATCGCAAGACCCATGACGATGCCGCTCTCCTCGCCCATCTGCACGCACAGCGGCGCAACGATGGAAGAAGTCGTAACCATGGCCATTTGGCAGCGGAGCCGAGCGCAGAACGCATCAGCAGGGCACAGCGCAGGAACGCCAGCACGATCAGCGGCACATTCCAGCTCTGCAGCAGCGTCACAAAGTAATTGCCGATGCCGCTCGCCTGAATGATCGCGCCGAAGAACCGCCGGCGCCCAGCAGCAGCATGATTTCGCCCATCTCGTTGAAGTTCTTGGTGATCAGCGGCGCGTAGCTGCCCTTCACATAGGGGCGGAGCGTCTGTCCAAGACCCAACATGGGTTACAGATTGTGCAAGCACATGGTTTACATATTTTTCTTGGGTCATCGACCAAACGGTAGCTCCGCTTCATGGTATAAACCCGCCTTTCAAGGTCAATGCGTCTGATCCGAAATTGCCGGAAGATCAGGGTGATCTGGCCTGGGAGGTGAGATTCACGGACTGCTATGTGCTTGCCTCGAAAGGCTTCACTGAGAAAATATCCCTGTCCTCTAAAGCTAAAATAACCAGTCTCCTTGACCTTGCACAACTGACAATCAGCGCCATAGTCCCAGTCCGATATCCGGGTGGGGAAACGCTCTTTCACTCTTTGACGTAAACGCTTGCGGGTACGGCAAGGTTCAAGCGCTATGCGGGCGCTCGGTGTTGTAAAATGTGCGGTAGCCTCCAAATTTTATCTGAGCATCCGCAGTATCCAAGAACGTATTTCCGTCCAGACACTCGTGGGTAAAAGAACGGTTAAAGCGCTCCTGTTTCCCTTGGGTCTGCGGATGACGAGGGCGGCCATGCAGGGTGAGGATGCCCAACCCCATAAGCCACACCTCAAAGGCAGTGTAGCCCGTGCTCTGTGCTGTGCCCCATGGATTCCCGTTGTCGCACAGCAGGCTAAATGGTAATCCATATTCAGAAAATACCCGTTCAAACACAGGCTTTACCGCTAAAAAGGTTTCATTTTCCAGCGCCTCCACACAAAGGCAGAAACGGCTTCTGTCATCCAGAATGTTCAGCGGATGGCAGCGAACGCCGTTGGCAAGAGCAAAATTTCCTTTGAAATCTGTCTGCCACATGTCGTTGGGCTTCTCCAAAGCGCTGAATATGAGTCACCGCCAGACTTGCGTCCTTGGTGATGAGATGGTTGCGCGCAAAGATGTTGTTGAACGTGCGTGCACAGGGCAGATTCTCACCTCCTCTGTTTTCCATGATTTTACGGAGCTTTTCCGCGCCCAGCGCCGGGTATTGCTGCCGCAGTTGAACGATGCTCGCCTCCATCTCCGGTGAGACGCGGCCAGCTTGTCTTTGAGGCGCGCGGCTCCGATCTGACAGGGGCTGACCTTCTTGGAATCGCTGAAGCCATTTGTCCCCTGTGGGACGGCTGATCCCGTACTCCCTGCACAGCGCAGCCTTGCTCTTTTCTTTGGCCAATACACGCCTTACAAACTCTTCCCGCATTTCTTTTACAGTCCTTTCTTCCCAAGCCATATCGTTCTTCCTTTCTTACTTTGATATGGCTCTAGCGTACCAAAAACTGTAAACGATGTGGTTGCCTAATCTGTAAACCATCTTACTTACTGCACTCATACATTGCGCGCCCGTTATCGGAATTTGTGCAAAATTTCGGATTTGCTCATTTACTGAAGTAAGACAGGGAGGTGGCTGCCGAAGGCAGCGGAAGGAGTCCACATTTTGCCCCGAACTGTCAAAATCATCCAAAATCAAAGCGGTGTCTGAAAACGGGACACCGCTTTTTTTTGCCCGTGTTAAAACCGCTTGACCTTGGTACAATAACACCATCAAAAAGGGAAATGCGGTACAATCAAAAATGGGCCAAAAAATGCTCCCGGCGGTATCGCCTGAATCATAAGGAGGTTTCGAGGTTATGTATTACAGCAGCGGCAATTATGAAGCTGTTCTCTCATCCCAAGAAGCCGGAAGGCGTGGACAAGTCCGCGTATCATCGGCTCTCGGCCTTGCGGCGCTGACCGACCGCGGCCTGCTACCCTCGTGCGTGACGGCCAGATGAAGGGCGAACACATCCCATGTTTGAAAAAGACCCGTTGCCGGGCGGGCTTGCGACGGCCGCAAAATGGACGTCGGCTATGTAATGCGCGGCGGACGTGAAATGGACAACCACTTCGAGGTCATGGGACCTGTTCCGTTCCATTCCGTCCATAGAGACCATGAGGGGCGTTTCCGTTTTGGACGAATATTACTGGCTTAACAAAAGGAAGACCCGAACTACTCCCTGTGCCGCGCCACCGTAAACCGCGGCGAAGACGCCACACGGACGGTAAGTTTGATATTTCCGATAAGGGCGCTATGGAGATCATGAAGCTGTTCTTCACGCCGAACGAGCAGACCTTGCAGGACAAGCGCATTACCGGACGTATTCGACGACGAGGTGTTCTGAACTCCAACTTCTGGCTCTACTGGCGCACGATGTTCGCCTTTGAAAACTGGCACTCCGCACTCGAAATGAAGCTGTACATTCAGCGCTTTATCCATCACATCGGCGGTCTGCGGATTTCAAGGCACTGCGCTTTACCAAAGTACAACCAGTATGAGTCCATGATTCTGCCGGTGACCAGCTACCTTCAAGAGCTACGGCGTGCAGTTCACTTCGGCGTGAGTCCAAACGTCGAGTTGGATGTAACGACATCAACGGCGGCAAGTAAACAGGCGAGCAGCATCGTGCGCGACGACCATCAACCGAGGAGGATGAACGACCGAGGAAAACGACCTTGTGTTCATCACAAACGGCGGCTGCGTGGAGAATTAGCTCCATCGGCAGCCAGAAAGGCGGCTAAGTTCAATACCGAAATCAAGCCGGGCGGCGGGGGGCGCAAAATTGCCGCGCAGGACCCGAGCTTCGGTCACCCGGATAAGTTCATCAGCGATGCGGAGCAGACCAACTGGGAGAGCGCGACCATCACCACGCTGACGCTCGACATTCCGCCGTATATCAAGAACATCTGCAAGCGCGACCCGTTCACCGGCAAGGTCGTCACCGGCGGCATTGTCACCGTAAAGGACTCCTCCTGGCTTTTAAGCTGGACCATCAACCGCCAGCCGCAGTTCAAAAGTGACCAGCCGAAGGAACTGCCTGCGTGTGGGTCTATGGCCTGTTCTCCGACAAGCCCGGCGATTACGTCAAAAGCCGATGCGCGAGTGCACCGGCAAAAGGGAGATCTGCATGGAATGGCTGTATCACATCTGGGTGTACCGGAGGATCAGATTGAAGAGCTTGCGGAGACGAGCGCCAACACCGTGCCGTGCATGATGCCGTATATCACCGCATTCTTCATGCCTCGCGCATACGGCGACCGCCCCGGACGTTGTGCCGCGGGCGCTGTCAACTTCGCGTTCCTCGGTCAGTTCGCCGAAACGACGCGCGACACCATTTTCACGACGGAATATTCCATGCGTACCGGCATGGAGGCCGTATACACGCTGCTGATCGTAGACCGCGGCGTGCCGGAGGTCTGGGGCAGCACCTGCGTACGCGCCTGATCGATGCCACCGTTAAGCTCCGCGACGGCAAGAAGATCACCGAGATGGACCTGCCGTTCATCGAGCGAGTCGCGCTCAAGGAAGTGCTCAAGAAGATTCAGGGCACGGACATCGAGAAATTCCTCGAAGGAATACAATGCCATTTAATGCGAGCAATCGCGTTGGCGCGGGGCTTAGCTCCGCGCCTTTTCGTGGCGGGAGAAAAACGAGCGGGCGTGACCAAAAGATTTTTTGACAAGCGATCGTTTCCTGCGTATAATAAGAATCATTGAGCAAGAAGTAAAGTCTCTGCATAAAACGCGGGCGCGCAATGCACGCCCCTACAGGTACAGCGGTATATCTTAGAACCTGAAATCATTTCGAATTTTGGGCCCGAAGGTTTCAAAGGGCGAACGGAAAGCGTGGGGGCGGGGGCAAAGCCCCCTAAAGGAGTGCTTTATGAAACTAGGCGTGATCGACGTGGGCGGAGGCTTCCGCGATATCTACGGCGCGGGCGTGTTTGACTGGTGCCTTGACCACGATGTTCATTTTGATTACTGTATCGGCATATCGGCGGGCAGCGCGAATCTGGCATCCTTTCTGTGGCCAAGCAGCGCGGGCGGAATTTCTATATGGATTATGTGTTCCGCAAAAGGAATACGCAAGTCTGGATAACTGGCTCAGAACCCGCAACTATGTCGATCTGGATTATGTGTTTACCACGCTGTCCGGCAGTAAGGGTGAAAACCCGATTGATTACGAGGCGCTGGCGCATAACCCCGCCGAATTTTATGTCGGCGCGTGCGACGCGCGCACCGGTCAGTCCGTCTATTTCAGCAAGAGCTGCCTGAAAAAGGATCAGTATGACATCTTCAAGGGGCTCGTGCGCCCTGCCGCTGTTCTGCAAGCCGTATGTCGTCGATGGAATCCCGTGTCTGGACGGCGGCATCTCCGACCCCGTGCCGGTGCTCAAGGCGTTTGAGGATGGCTGCGATAAGGTGGTGCTGATTCTGACGCGCCCGGTCGATCAAAAGCGCGAGCAGAAGAAGGACGTGATGCCCGCGCGCGCCTGCTGGCAAGGCCTATCCGAAGGCCGCCGAACGCTGCTGGATCGCTACCGCGCCTATAACGACGGCGTGGAAATCGCCAAGGAATACCAGAAGCTCGGCAAGCTGCTCATCGTTGCGCCAGACGATATCTGCGGCCTGTCCACGCTCAGCAAGAGCCACGAGAAGCTGCAAAATGATGTATGATAAGGGCATGCGGGACGCGGAGAAAATCGAGGAGAATTTTTGAAAGCGTAAATCGAAAGTGAACAGAAAATGAAAAAAATCCGCCCGGTATCGTCGCGATACAGCCGGGCGGATTTTTGCGATATACACTTTTTGCTTTCAACCTTTTTGGAAATTGGGGGAGACGACCCAAAGCGTTCGCCGCGCGGCGTTCATTCGCGCCGGGCTTTTTTGCTGAGTTTTTCCTTGGGGATAAAAAGGTGGACATGCAATCACGACCTTTCAATCGGCTCGAAAAAGACTTCTTCCGGCGTCGTTCTTGTGCCGGAAAGAAAGCTATGATAATGCCTTTGTCGGCTTTGCCGACAGGCATGGCGAGGGCTTGACACCGGAACACCCCGGATTCTGACCGGAGGGAGGTGAGAGCCATCAAAGCAAAAGAAACGACACGATTACGATCCGACAGACGCTTGTAACGTCTGTCAAGATCGAAAAATCGCAGGAAACGAAAGAACACGATGATGTTGAGGTCATCATCGTGTTAGTGCCGAGAGGCTAAGACGATTAAAAGCCCTCGTCGTGCCTTTATTGTAGCATGATCCGCGCCGCGCGTCAAGGGCGGCGTTTTATTTAGGCGCAATCATTCGGTCAGAGCGCGTTCAGATTTTTCCGTGCCTTTTCGCGTAAACGAACGAATAGACGAGCGGCGAGAGGGACGCGACAAAAATCGCGGCGACCCAGACGACGGCTGTATGGCTGAGGAAGACGGAAAGCAGCGTGACCACCCCGGCGATGATCCATACATAGCCCGCGAAACGGTGGGTGTGATTCCAGTTATCCTCGTCGTCAAGCGTCCACGGAGGCGGATGCCCACGGTGTAGTTATGGCGGCACTTGGGCAGATAATTGCCGATGGCGATGAAGAGCAGGCCGACGAAAATCATGCCGAAACGCGAGACGTTGATGGAGAAGCCCAGCGCGCTCAGGTATATGGACAGGCGGCGAACAGGCTGACGGCGGGGCAGACCCATTGCGGATGAGCTGCGCCATCTTCTCGGAGATATTCTGCTTTTTGGGATCGGCGCGCAGCATGACGGCGCAGAAGAGCTGCATGGCGAGGATGAACAGCGGGAGGCCGATCACCGCGAACGGCGGCCGGAATAGTCGTCCGCCGTGCCGCTGAAATCGAAATGGGTGGGCATGCGCTCGGGCAGGCGATTCCACAAGGCGAGGCCGAAAAAAACACGGCAGCAGGATGATGACGCAGGTAACAAGCAGAGTGCGTTTAGGAATGGCTTTCATGGTTGTCTCCTTTCAACTGGGACAGCCAGAGCATGACTTCCTCGACAACGGACGTATTCAGGGCATAATAGATGAAGTTTTTTTCGCGCGTTTCGAACACGAGATCGGCCTTTTTCAGCACGCTGAGGTGATAGGAGACCGTTGCGCCCGTCATCTCAAAAAATGCCCGGCGATTTCGCCCGCGCTCATGCGCCCGCCCCTGAGCAGCAGCAGGATTTCCCGCCGCGCTGGTCGGAAAGCGCTTTGAAGGTTTCTGGCAAAGCTCATAGACGACGTCCTTTTCAGGATTTCTATTTAGAAAAAATCTAAATAGTGGATGCTTGAATTATAGCAGAATGGAGAAGGCTGTCAATAGGTATTTAGAAAATTTTCTAAATGGAAACGCCGCTGTAACGCCCTCAGTCACGGCTATGCCGTGCCAGACCTTTCGAAGAGGGAGCTCCAGACTGTAGACAAAAGAGGGTACTTTCGACTCGCGAAAGTACCCTCCTTTTTGTCTACAGTTCTGAAGCCACCGGCTTCGCCGGTGGTTTTGACTCATTTGACTTTATTTTACACTGCGCTTTTTCTTTTTGCTGCTGATAACGGCTGTTGCGGTTGGTATTGCACCACCGCTGACAAGCAGCAGAACAAACCATAAGGCAAGGTTGCTATTATCACCGGTTTTCGGGAAGGTCAGTTGGTTTGGCTGTTCTGTTTCTACCATTTCTACCAGTGCCAGCGCTATCACTGTTTTTACTCCATTGAGCATAAAGCATGGTATCTTTGTCAGTCAATGTAAAACTATCGCCCGGTTTGTAAGCAGTACCCTTTCCATCTGCCTGTGTATTCCAGCCGGTAAAGGTGTAGTTGTTACGGGTAAATTCGTTCTGAGCAACTGTCACGATTTTTTCCCGCTGCACCAGTTGCTGAATCTATTGCTCCTTCGCCGCCATTTGCATCATAAGTCAACTTAACTTGATATTCCGTGACATTTTCCTCATATCCACAATACGTGCATTTTTTTTTGTTCCATCGCGGGTTATCGTGCCATCTTCGTTTGCAACCACTCATCGTAGGTAGTTTCAATCACATTATCCTTTATAACCTTCGGCATGCAGACTATTATTGGAACCATCAACATGATTGTCGTACGTAACGCCATCTGCCGTCACACCGCTGTTGTGGTATGCCTGGGCATCAACCATTTTGCCCTTCTGCCAAACGGTAGTGTTACCGAACTTTACAATAGTTCTGCCTGTATTATTGCCGGGTTTACCGCCATAGCCAAACAAACGAGAGCAGGTTATTCCATCTGTATATTTACCCGTTTACAACATTGTCGCCGGAAATATTGATGACATACTTATGATTCCCCATATTGTCATTGATGTTCAGCACTGGTTTCGAGACAGACCAGATTTCGACTACAACCACAGCCGCTGAAATTTACTGTGATGTCGTGCTTTCTGCACTATAATCGAGGGTGGGCATTGATGACTTTGCCAGT
>VOFK01002224.1_pt1 | contig 17910 bp, 17 predicted proteins | sample 5384121 | NCBI WGS metagenome assembly VOFK01 (sample SAMN12384730, study PRJNA508395) | human gut metagenome | isolation source: healthy gut J | host: Homo sapiens
CCTGCCGACCCCTGAATTCACGCTCCTGCGACGCCAGCTGTGAAGCGACCGCAACCGACCGCTTCAGCGGACGATGCGGAGGCATGGTTCTCCCCCGCCGCCCGACAGGACGGCGATACAAGCAAGCAATATGGTGAGCCATTTATGCATCGAGAGCAAAGATAACGAAAAAATCCGAACCGTGAAACTTTTCCGCCCCCGTATCGGGGCACCGGAAGACGAAAGGCCCAATCCTACTAATAAAAAGTCCCAATCGGATCCGACCGGCCCGTTCCGCACTCGAAACGAAGTAAAATATTACATAACAACAAATTAACCAAATAGCAGGGGACACCGGAATGCCGCACCGCGCGCCCCCCCCGTCCGGCCGCTGCGATCCGATTCCGCAGCCGGACGGGGCGAATATTCGCAAAAAAAACGATATATTTTTTGAGACGACAAACCCTCCGCGTAATGAAAACGCACCCTACTCGCACTCCTGTCGCTGTTCTGTATCGGGACCGCTTGGCGCAGACGCCCCGCGACGAACGCATCGCCCGCGCCGTCGAACGGATGGACGACGGCGACTACGACGAAGCCGCACGGCTGCTGGAATCCGTGCTGGCCGCCGATCCGAAAAACTTCCTGGCAAATTACGAAACGGGCTACCTGCTCTACATGCAGGAGCGCTATGAAGAGGCCGTCGAAGTGCTGCGCCGCATCAAGCGCAAGGACTACCCGCCGCTCTACCAGCTGCTCGGCAACGCCTACGACATGGCAGGCGACCGCAAACGTGCCGTCAAGACCTATGAAAAGGGGCTGCGTGAGAACCCCGACGCCGGACGGCTCTACCTCGAACTGGGCAATATCGCCTACGCCGAACGACAGTACGACCGCGCCCTCGCCTGCTACCGCCGCGGCGCCATGGTCGATCCCGCCCACCCGTCGAACTACCGCAGCCTGGCCCTGCTCTACGCGATCTCGACCGAACCGGTCTGGACACTCGTCTGGGGCGAACTGTTCATGAACCTCGAACGGGGCTCCGGACGCACCTCCGCCATGAGCGAAACGCTCGCGCGGACCTACCGCGACAACATCCGCATCGAAGGCGACACGGCCGTACGCATGACTTTCAGCCGCAACGGCCGCGTCGCACGGGAGGGACTGCGCCTGCGGATTCCGTTCGGGACGGCCGTCTTCGAAGTCGCCGCACGGGCGGCACTGACGGCAGACGGCATTCCCGACAGCCTGACGCTGGACGTGCTGAGCGACATGCGCGAACGGTTCGTCGACCGTTACTTCGAGAAATACGACCGGATGCTTTTCGACGACGACGCGGCACGGCCGCTGATGGATTACCAGCGGCAGGTCAAAGAGGCGGGCATGATGAGACCCTACAACTACTGGGTGCTTTCACAGGGATTTCCCGACGAGTTCCGGCAGTGGCGGGACGAACACGCCGTACAATGGCAGGACTTCATCGCGTGGTTCGCCGCGCACCCGATGTCCGTTCCCGACCCCGCTGCCGGACGGCGGAACCCTTGAACCGCCGGAGGCGCCCCGCCTCTTCGGAACGGGATCGCCGGCGGAGGAAATACGGCCCCGCTTCCGCACTGTAACCCGCACGGTTTGCATGGAATTTGAACGAAACAACCTAAACCCCTGTAAAATTATGAAAAAAGCGATTCTGTTATCGACGATCGCCGCCCTCTGCTGCGGCCTTCACCGGACGAGCGCCTGCACCGGCATCGCACTCTCGGCCGCCGACGTTACGTGCAGTCGCGCACGATCGAATGGTCGCGCGGCGTTCTCCGAAGCCAATACGTCGTCATCCCGCGCGGCCAGCAGCTCCGGTCGTTCATCCCGACCGGTGCGAACGGACTGGCCTTCACCGCCCGATACGGCACGGTCGGGCTGGCCGTGGAGCAGCAGGAGTTCATCGCCGAGGGAATCAACGAGGCGGGACTCTCGGCCGGTCTCTTCTTCTTCCCGCAATACGGAGGCTACGAATCCTACGACCCCGACCGCAACGACCGCACGCTGGCCGATTTGCAGGTAGCGGCATGGATGCTGACGCAATTCGCCACGATCGACGAAGTGAAGGCCGCCGTGGCATCGGTGCGTATCGTCGCGCTGGAAAAAAGTTCGGTCGTGCACTGGCGCATCGGAGAGGCTTCGGGACGGCAGGTCGTGCTGGAAATCGTCGACGGCGTGCCGCATTTCTACGAGAACGAGGTCGGCGTACTCACCAACGCTCCGGGCTTCGAGTGGCAGCTCACGAACCTCGACAACTACGTGAACCTCTATCCCGGCGATGCTCCCGTCCGACAACTGAGCGGCATCACGCTGCGCCCCACCGGCAGCAATTCGGGATTTCTGGGCATTCCGGGCGATGCGACGCCGCCTTCGCGTTTCGTGCGCGCCGCCTTCTACCGCGCCACGGCGCCGCAGCGCGCCACAGCCTTCGGAACGGTGCTGCAATGCTTCCACCTTTGCTCAACTGCTTCGACATCCCCATCGGCATCGACCACCCGCAGGGCGACGCGCCCGACATCCCCGAGCGCCACGCAGTGGACTTCCGCCATCGACCTGACCCACCGCAGGGTCTGCACTACAAGACGGCCTACGACAATTCGATCCGCTGCATCGACCTCGCGGAGATCGATTTCGACGGGTGAAATACCAGTCCCACCCGCTGGACGAGGTGCGCGAACAGCCCGTCGTGAAGATCTCGGTCACGCACTGAGACGCACGGGTCACGGTTGGAGGAGCGCTTCGGCCGTCTCCCCGACCGCCTCTTCGTCGGCATCGCCGAGGCTGAACTCCCTGTCGGCGAAGAGTGCGGCCAGTCCCGTGATCTGTTTGAGCCGCAGCAGTTCGTCGCGGTCCATGCCGATGTGGCGCATGATCCACTGGTCGGACATCTGTGCCCGCGTCAGCTCGGCGACGATTTCGCTCATCAGCTCGATGTTGTGCGTGCCGCGCGCTCGATTGTGGCGAATGGTCGACGCCATGCGGTCGGACAGATCCTTGTCGATCACGGCCACGGGCAGCAGTCCCCGTTCGCGCTCGTAGATGCGCTTCGAGGTTTTGAGCACCAGGTAACGATGATAGCCGTCCACGAGTTCGTAGCGGTCGTTCGCCGCATCGTAGTAGCAGACGCACGGCATCGTATAGCCGTCCTCCCAGATCGACAGTTCCAGCAGCCGCATTTCGGGCGGCGCGACGACGTTGGGGTTGTAGCTGTTCGCCACGACCTTTCTCCACCGGAACGGCCCGGACGCCGTAGACCGGACTCCGGTACTCCCCGTCCGGTTCAGATTCGTAACAACGCTTCATATTTCTCCATGATTTTCTTGCGGCGCAGCCTCTCGCTCTTGTTGGGCGAGAATCCCATATATTTGCAGGCGTGGTCGTTTTTGAGGATGCAGATGCAGATACGCTTGAAGGTCGGCAACTGGCTGAACTCGGAAATATCCAGATCGTCGAGATACTCCATGCGCACCTGCCGCTTGTCGGTGCGGTAACCGCTTCGGCCGCCGACCTCGATCGGAACGCCGGCCTTGCGCAGTTTGGCGATGGTCGTCTCGGCGAGGCATCCGCCCTTCTCGCGCCAGAAACGGATGCTTACGGAGAGCTTTTCCAGATAGTTCCGGCGGGTCTCGGCGGGAAGCGTGGCGAGCAGGAAGTGCATGTAACGCTCCCACGTCAGCCCCTTCGGCAGGCGTGCGGACTGCCAGCCGAGCGCCGACGTCCGTCCGTACAACGCCGCGAAATTGACGCCGTTGACCCGCCCGATCATACGCCCCCACATGTCGGGGTCGATCGCCTTGTAGAGGTGCAGGCTCGACAACGCCTGCGAAATGAAGGGGCTGGCCACGCGCTGGGTGTCCAGCGGTACGCCGGCACGGTGGAAGAGGTCGTACAACCGGTTATAGGGCCACCCGAACCGTCCGTTGGCCGTCCACACGTCGGTCGTCAGCCAGTCGTAGATCGGATAGGCGTTGCATATTCCCGCGTCGGCCCATTGGCGTATCCAGCGCCGCCCCTCGAAACGGTGGTGGTTGCGGTCGCTGTAAATCGTGCGCCAGCGGTTGAAACTCTCCTGCGTGCGAATGCCGATCAGGCAGCAGGTGCGCGTCGCGCCGCACCGCCGGTGCAGCCACTCGGCGAACCGGTTCTGGAACTCGTAGTCCCACATCTCCTCGCTGAAAAAAGGGAAACTGCCGCGCGTGTAACTTCCGGCCGGCATCGCGCGAACCCACAACTCCCGCTTGCCCTCCTCCCACGGGCGCCAGTAACGCTGGAACATGGAGGCGCAGGTGGGCACCTTGAACGGGACGCAGACCCGATAGACGTCGAGGATGTCGGGATTCGACGCCAGCATCCGGTCCACGTAAGAGAGCGTGTCGCGGTACTGGATCTCGTAATCCATGTGAAATACGCCGATGCGGCGTTTCAACCCGTACCGCCGGATGTAGTCGATGCAGAGATTGAGCAGCACGCCGCTGTCCTTGCCGCCCGAGAAGGAGACATAGATGTCGTCGAAGGCCTCGAAAACGGTTTTCAGCCGCCGTTGTGTCCGCTCGTAGACGTTCATGGCCGGCGGTTTTTCCCGTATTCCATGGCCACGTACTCCTTCCACTCCCGCACAGGCACGAACCCTTCGGCCCGGAACACCTCCGCATGGCGGGTCAGCGTAACGGAACGGATCGTATAGTCGCGGTGGTAGCAGCGCACGATCTCCTGCAAAAAAAACGGGCGATCAGCCGCGGATCGTCGCCCGAGACATAGTAGTTGTTGATCCTTGCGATCCCGCCGTCGGTAATCTCCACCGGCACGAATCCGTAAACATTTTCACCTTCCCAGGCGACGAACCACGTATGCGAACGCGAAGTCCAGAACGGATAGTTGTTGTTCTGGCGCAATACGCTGCGCCGCATGACCAAAGGTGCGACGAGCGCATAGAGACGCGAGGGGAGGTTCCGTCCAGTTTTCTCGACAGTCATATCCGGGAATCCACTCTTTTTTAGACCGAATGTTATATATTTACGACTGAACAGGTTGTATCCGTACTTGTTCACCACAAATATAAAAAAAATATCGTCCGTTTTCTCAAATTTTTCCGACGGGATAAATCCTTCCGTACAGCCGGCGACATCGCAGAAACAGGCCGAATCCCCGTCTGCGGCTTTCGATTCGAATCCGAATCCGATCGAATCGACAGGAGATGAAAAAGCACCGGCAACCATACCGGAGCGCCGTTTCCACCGGATCAGGCCCCGAAAAGGGAGTCGTACTTAAATCTTTTAATATCGTTCCCCCTCCCCTTCCCTGCCGGCCTCCCGCACAGTCGCCGCATAATCGGCTAACCGACAATCATCCCCTGCCATATTCTGCATTTCCGAACGGTTCGGGAATCCGCGAACGAGATATTAAAAAAAATAAATACTAAAAATATCCCGCAAATTTGTTTTTTTCAAACAAATAATTTCTTAATTTCGTAAAACAGTTTCAATACGAAACCAAAACAGGAAAGACAGATAATATCGAGCAAAACACTAATTATCAGAATAATTAACCGCCAATATTCCATGTAATCATCCATCAACCGAAAAACTAAGTTTCAAAATGAAAGACACGATCAAGTACTTAGTATGGATCTTCGCCATCGTCCCGTTCCTGATCGCCTGCGGCGACTCGAACACCGACGACGCCCCGACGGACGACTTCGACGTGCGGTTCGAACTGCCTGCAACGGTCGACGTCGCCAAAGGCGGAGAACTGACCTTCACGGTAAAGGAGGGGAAATCCCCGCTGACTACCGATTCGTTCCTCTTGGGGGGAATTTCCTACCTCTGCCCCATCCTCAGAACATCTTCTGAGAGTTTTACCGTCCGCTTAGCCGACGAGTGCGAATCCGGTTCCTACACAGCCTACCTCAAACGGGACGCACGCAAGAAATCGATCGGCAAAATCTACATCAACATCGTCGACAAGATCGACTTTGAACCGAGCGCCGGCACCACGGTCTTCGGTCTGGTATCTTCGGAGGAAGGTCCCGTCGCGAACGTCGTGGTATCCGACGGCACCGAAGTGACCGTCACCGACGACAAGGGCATCTACGAACTCAAATCGGCCAAGAAGTGGGGCTATGTCTTCATCTCCGTCCCCAGCGGCTACGAAGTAGCGGCGGAGGGCGTGTTCCCGCAGTTCTACCAAACGCTGAAAGGAGCAGCCGACGTCGTGGAACAGAAGGACTTCAAACTCACGAAGGTCGACGGACAGGATCGCTACAAGCTCTTCCTGCTGGGCGACATGCACCTGGCCAACCGCACCAACGACGCCGCCCAATTCACCCAGTTCACCACCGATCTGAACGCCTACATGGCCCAGCACAGCGGCCAGAAGATGTACGCCCTCACGCTGGGCGACATGACGTGGGACCTCTACTGGTACAAAAACAACTATGCGCTGCCCCAGTACCGGGGGAGACGATCAACCGCCAGGTCAAGAACCTGCAAATCTACCACACCATGGGCAACCACGACAACGACTTCATGACCACGTCCGACTACGACGCGGCCGTCAAGTACGTGGACTGCATCGGCCCGACCTTCTACTCGTTCAACATCGGTCAGGTGCACTACGTCGTCATGGACAATATCGATTGCAGCGCATACGACGGAACCGACTCGCGCAACTACGTCAAGAAGCTCTCCAACGAACAATTGAAGTGGCTCGCCAAGGATCTGGCGTACGTCGACAAGTCGACGCCTCTGATCGTGGCCATGCATGCGCAAATATACAAGCCCACGAGCACGGGCTTCGCCTTCGACCACGACTCGGCCAACACCGAGGCGCTGCTCGCGGCGCTGGACGGCTACGAAGTCCATTTCGTGACGGGACACACGCAACAAGGTCTACAACATCACCCCCCGACGACGACGTGGTGAAGGGACGCGATATCCACGAACACAACTTCCGGCGCGATCTGCGCATCGTGGTGGTGGTCGGGCAACCTGACTCCCGGCGTCCACGTCAGCATCGACGGCGCCCCGGGCGGCTACGCGATCTGGGATATAGACGGAACCGATTTCGCATGGCTCTACAAATCCACCGGCTGGCCCGAGGAGTACCAGTTCCGCAGCTACGACCTCAACAACGTATCGTTCTCGATGGACGACGTCCCCAACATTCCCTCGAACATACTGATCCAGCTCGCCTACAAGAAATACGTCAACGCCTACCCCGAAAACTCGGACAACGAAGTGCTCATCAAGATATGGAACTGGAACAGCAACTGGGAGCTGAGCGTCGTCGACGAGCGGGGCAAGACGCTCGAATACACGCCGGTATGGGCATACGATCCGCTCCATATCGCAGCGCTCTCCGTGCCGCGCTTCAACAATTCCGGCATCACCTCCACGCCCTCGTTCGTCACGGAATCGGCCACCAACTTCTTCAAGGTGAAGGCCGACGACGCCGATGTCGACCTGACGATCACCGTCAAGGACGAATTCGGGCACACGTGGACCGAGGAGATGCAGCGCCCGAAAGCCTTCTCGACAGATGCCTACAAACTCAGATGATACATAACTAACCTTTCACTAACCAAACCTTACTTCTTATGAAAGTATTCAGACTATCGGTTCTGTCTCTGGTTCTGACCGTGTCGGGAGGTATCCTGGCCCTGGCCGCCCAGAATAGAACGGTATCGGGAAAAGTCCTCGATGCCCAGCAACAGCCGATCGTGGGGAGTAGCCGTTCTGGTCGACGGAACGACCCGGGGTACTACGACCTCCGAAAACGGCAGCTTCACGCTCGACATTCCCTGCCGGCGAAGTCGTCCTGAACGCCACCTATCTGGGCTACATCCCCCAGAAAGTGACGGTGCCCTCGTCGAAGAGCGAAGTCACGATCTACCTCCAGGAGGACGCCATCCAGCTCGAAGAGGCGGTCGTCATCGGTTACGGTACGCAGAAGCGCGTCAACCTGACGGGCGCCGTCTCGACGGTGAGCAGCAAGGAACTCGAAAACCGCGTCACCCATTCGGTGACCAACATGTTGCAGGGTTCCGTAGCGGGCCTGAACATCACCACGTCGTCGGGTAAACCCGGCAGCACGCCCTCGATCAACATCCGCGGCGTGAACTCGGTCAACTCGGCCGACCCGCTCGTGCTGATCGACGGAGTCGTGGGCGACCTGAACCGCGTCAACCCCAACGACGTCGAGTCGATTTCGGTCATCAAGGACGCATCGGCCGCCGCCGTCTACGGCGCCCGCGCCGCATTCGGCGTCATCCTCGTGACGACCAAGTCGGGGTCGGCCAAGGACGGCAAGGCGACCGTGCGTTACAGCGGCCGCTTCGGCTGGGAGGAAGCTACGACCTCGACCGATTACGAAAACCGCGGCTACTGGTCGGTTTACGAAGTCAACCGCTTCTGGCAGGTCGAGAACGGCGGCGCCAAGTACATCAACTACACCGACCACGACATGCAGCAGTTGCTGGCACGCGTGAACGACAAGACCGAGCATCCCGACCGCCCGTGGGTCGTCGAAGATGTGCGCAACGGCCGCAAGCAGTGGGTCTACTACGGTAACTACGACTGGTGGGACATGCTTTTCCGCGAGAAGCGCCCCGTTCAGCAACACAGCGTCTCGCTGAGCGGCGGAACGAAAGACATCAAGTACCTCGTTTCGGGCGCCTACGACCGTCAGGCCGGTATGCAACGGGCTTTCCCCGACATCTACAACAAGTACAACCTGCGTTCGAAAATCGATTTCCGGATCAACAAGTGGGCGACGTTCTCGAACAATACGTCGTTCTTCAGCTCGAACTACAACTCGCAGGGCGACAGCGGCATCGACAATACGCTCCGCTACGGCTCCGTCCACGCGCTGGCCTGCTATCCGATGCAAAACCCCGACGGGTCGTGGCTTTACAGTTCGCCCTATCAGAACTACAAGGTCGCCAACGGCCGCCATATCATGCTCAACGAGGGCACGCACCGCAACGTCGATCGCCGGAGCGACTTCTCGAACACTTCCCGATTGGTCATCACACCCTTCAAGACACTGAGCATTACGGCCGACTTCACCTACCGCCTCTATCAGGAACGCAACACGAGCAGAAGTTCGCCGCTCTCTTATCGTGAATATCCCGACGGCCCCATGCTGGAATACAACACCGGCGCCGGCCTGAACCGGCTCGACGAAGAGGTCAATACGCGCAACTACTACTCGACCAACGTCTTCGCCAACTACGACGAAACTTTCGGCGGCGTGCATCACCTCTCGGGAACGTTCGGCATGAACTACGAGACATGGGCCAGCAAGAACATCTCCGTCGGAGCCGAGCAACTCTCCTCCGTGGATCTGGACGACCTGAATCTCGCCACCAAGGTCGGCTCCGAAAACGCCTATGGCGGCGGTCAGAACGAATACGCCCTGCTGGGATTCTTCGGCCGTATCAACTACGACTACAAAGGGCCGTTATCTCGTCGAAGTGAGCGGTCGTTACGACGGAACGTCACGTTTCGAAAAAAAGAACAGCCGCTGGGGCTGGTTCCCCTCGGCATCGGTGGGTTGGCGCATCTCGGAAGAGCCCTTCTTCGGCCGTGCGAAGAACGTGGTCGACAACCTCAAACTGCGCGCCTCGTTCGGTTCGCTGGGCAACCAGAACGTATCGTCCTACTACACCTATCTGCGCCTGATTACGAACCACGATTTCGCCAGCTTCACCTTCGGCGACGGTAGTGTGGGCAAGTACTCCTCGCTGGGCGCGCCGGTGGCTTCCGACCTGACGTGGGGAGACCGCACAGCAGTGGGACCTGGGTCTCGACGTATCGATGCTGGGCAACCGGTTCAACCTGACAGCCGACATCTATATGCGCGACACGAAGGACATGCTGACCGAAGGTATCGCACTGCCCGGCGTCTACGGAGCCGATTCGCCCGACATGAACTCCGCCGACCTGCGCACCAAAGGATATGAGCTCACCGTCAACTGGCGCGACCAGTTCCAGTTGGCCGGCAAACCGTTCGAGTACAGTATCGGATTCAACATCAGCGACTACAAGAGCGTCATCACCAAATACGACAACCCCGAACGTTCGTTCGCCAAGGACTATTACGAGGGCATGGAGATCGGCGAAATCTGGGGCTTCGTCACCGACGGATTCTTCAAGACCGACGAGGAGGCCAAAGCCTACGCCAAGGAGGTCGACCTGAGTTACAGCAGCGGCCGACTGACCGGAGGCTGGCTGGCCGGCGACCTGAAATTCGTCGATCTGGACGGCGACGGCATTTGGGGCATCGGCGGCGACACCGTCGACAATCCGGGCGACCGCAAGATCCTGGGCAACTCGCGCCCGACGCTCTCCTACGGTTTCAACGCCAGCATCCGCTGGATGGGCTTCGACGCTTCGGTCTTCTTCCAGGGTACGGGCAACCACTATTGGTACCCCAACGGACAGACGATGAACTTCTGGGGCTGCTACTCCGCCTCCTACCTCTCCTTTATGCCGATCGATTTCCACGGCAAGGTATGGTCGGAAGACAATCCCGACGCCTATTTCCCGCGTCCGCGCGCCTACTCCGCAACGGGCGGTTATCTGGCCAAGGTCAACGACCACTATCTGCAAAACATCCGTTACCTGCGCCTGAAAAACCTGACCGTGGGCTACACCATCCCCGTGAGCCTCACGAAAAAGGCCGGCATCGACCAGATCCGCGTCTACTTTCGGGCGAGAATCTCGCCTACTGGTCGCCGCTCAAAAAAGAACACCAAATACGTCGACCCGGAAGCCGCTATCAACCGTTCGAGCCATGCCGAGTTCAACCGCGTTTACTATCCGTGGCCCAAAACCTTCATGTTCGGCATCGATGTCACTTTCTAATTCTAAATTTCGAATACAATGAAACGATTAATCATATTGGCCCTTACGCTGACCGCAGGATTGTCGGCCTGCGACGTACTTGATCGATCTGGAGCCTAAAGACCGCGTCACGCAGTTCGACTACTTCAAGACCGCCAATGATCTCGAACTGTTCTCCAACCCGTTCTACAACAACCTGCTGGACAAGGAACCCTTCGACGAACAGAGCGATCTGCTCGTCCAGAACACCCTCTCCGCCATTCTCTTCGGCGGCAGCCACCGCACCGTGCCCGAATCGGGCGGAGGATGGTCGTGGACGGATCTGCGCCGCATGAATACCTTGTTGGAATACGCCGACATGTGCGAAGACAAGGAGGCCGTCACCAAGTACACCGCCGTGACGCGCTTCTTCCGCGCCTTTTTTCTATTTCGAAAAGGTAAAGCGTTTCGGCGACGTACCCTGGTACGACATCCAGCTCGGTTCAGCCGACGAGTTGCTCTACAAGCCCCCGCGACTCGCGCGAACTGATCCTGACCAAGATGCTCGAAGACATCGACTACGCCATCAACAGCGGCGGCCTGACCGAATCGGCTGCCGACCCGTACCACGTCAACAAGTGGGCGGCACTGGCGCTCAAAGCGCAGTTCTGCCTCTACGAGGGAACCTACCGCAAATACCACAACCTCAACCTCGACGGCCACGATGCGAACTACTACCTCGATCTGGCTGCCAAGGCCGCCCTCGAAATCATCGAAAAGGGCCCCTACAAGCTCTATCAGACCGGACACCCCGAAAAGGACTACCTGACGCTCTTCGCCCAGAAGGACGCCAGTCCCGAAGAGTACATTCTGGCTATCAAGTTCGACTACGCGATCGGCGCGCGCCACAACGCATCGGCCTATACGCTGCTGCCGACGCAGGGACGGCCGGGCCTCACCCGCAAAGTTCATCAATACCTATCTGATGGACAACGGCACGGCCTTCACCGACAAACCCGGCTGGCAGGAGATGCAGTTCATCGAAGAGACGGACGGCCGCGACCCGCGTCTGGCGCAGAGCATCCGCACTCCGGGCTATACGCGAATCGGACAGACCAAAGTCGAAGGGCCCATGTTCGACGTCACCGTCACCGGCTACCAGCCCGTCAAGTTCGTACAGGACCCCACGTCCAACAGCAACAACAACGACCGTGTGGACTCTTCGGACTGCGATATGCCCGTCTACCGCTTCGGCGAAGTGCTGTTGATCTATGCCGAAGCCAAGGCCGAACTGGGCACGCTCACGCAGGACGACCTCACGATCTCCATCAATAAGCTCAGGAGCCGCGCGGGCATGCCCGACCTCGACATGGCCAAAGCCAACAGCAACCCCGACTGGTATCTCTCCTCGGCCGAGTACGGCTATCCCAACGTGACGGGAGCCAACAAGGGCGTGATTCTCGAAATCCGCCGCGAGCGTACGATCGAGCTGCTGCAAGAGGGACATCGTTTCGAAGATCTCGTCCGCTGGAAGGCCGGTACCTGCATCGATCAGGCGATCACCGGCATGTATTTCCCCGGCCCGGGCGAGTACGACCTTACGGGCGACGGCAAGGCCGACCTGATCCCTCTACGCCAAAGGGTCGGCCAAACCCTCGGCCGACGAAGGCGTCTATGTCTACGAACTGGGCACGGATATCTTCCTTTCGGAGGACACCAAGGGATACATGGCTTTCCATAAGGATGTCGAGCGTACCAAATTCAACGAGGGAAGGGACTATCTCTATCCGATCCCCAGCGGCGAACGTTCGCTCAACAAGAACCTCACGCAGAACCCCGGCTGGAACGACGGTCTCGGTTTCTAAGACGATAATCACCAAAAACGCAAAACTATGAAATTCCTGAAATATTTTTGTGCAGCCTCGCTGCTGGCGGCATCCGCAGGCACGCTGTGGAGCTGCGACGACGATGACGACAAAGAGACTCTCGGATGCGGTGCTGGCCAGTGTCGGTTCGCTGACGTTCGAGGCACAGGACACGTCGGAGAAGATCATCACGGTCTACGCCGACGCCGACTGGGTGACGGAGATCCCCGATTGGGTGACCGTCACCCCCACCGAAGGAACCGGCGTCATGGACGTCACGGTTTCGGTCTCCGAGAACATGCGCGACGGCGCAATGGACAATCCCCGCAAAGCGAAACTCGTTTTCAAGGGACGGACGCTCGCCAGCCGTGCCGAGGTGCTCGTCTCGCAGGTCGGCAACAAATTCCGCGACATTCCCGAATATCAGAAGATCGGCGACGTGATCGCACTGGACGACGAGGCCGCCGTGAAGATTCCTTCGGCGCTCGTAATGGCCGTGACGAACAAGGGATTCATCATCAGCGACGACCAGCAGTCGGGAGCCATTTTCGTCGAAGACACCGAGAAGGTGGCAGTGGGCGACAAAGTCTGCGTCTGGGGCACCAAGTCGAGCGACGGCGCCAAACTTCCGATCATCTCCTGCGCGGAAAAATCCGACGATCCGAACAGGGAGGGCGACAAGGTCGAAGTCCTGTCGTCCGGCGCGACGGTGACCTACCCCACCCCGACGGACCTCACCGAACAGATCGACACCCTACACTTCGGCCGAACGCAGCTACGTCACCGTGACCGGCTTCTTCAACGGCAGCACCGTCTCCGTCGCCGACGACGCCAAGTATTCGGTGAGTGCCCTGGATATTCCCGAAGAGATGGGTCTGGCCAAGCTGAACGGCCACAATATCACCGTATCGGGTTACTACGCCGGTCTGGCCGAGCCCGTACACCGGATCATAGTGACTACGATCGTGGACAAGGGGCGCAGTCGAAACCGTCTACTGGACCGAAGATTTCGAGTGGCTCGAACCCTGGGCTATCGCAGGCGACAATAAGGGCAAACAGGCCGGTCAAACGGTGGAGAAAGACGACCTCGATGCCTACTGTCCGCAGCTTCCGACCTCGATAGTTGACGGAGTATCGACTTTGCAGGCGCTCGAAGCCAAAGGGTACGAGTTCCTGCGCGTATGGGATCCAAGCAAGGACGAAGACGAATGTATCTATCTTCAGAAGAACTATCTCAAATTCGGCAAAACCGCTTTATCAGGCCGGTATCGTTTTGTCGAATATCGAAGGCGTTCCCGAAGGGGAAAAGACAACCTTCTCGTTCGACTGGTGTCCGATGCGACAAGGTAGCGGCAAGATCGATCCGGTCAATCTGATCGTTATCGTGCAGAACGGCAGCAACCAACAGCAATTCGAAATTCCCACCCACGGCTGGGAAAGCGGTCATAAGCTCGAATGGATCAAGGCTGAGATCGATCTGGCGGGCATCACGATCGACAAGAATACGAAAATCACCATCAAGCAAACGCAATGGCCTGCTAAAACAGCGAATCGCTGGTTCCTGGACAACATCAAGATCACCAAGGCCGAATAAACTCCGGTCAACTCTCTCTTCACGGCAGACGGCCGTCGACCTGCACGAGCAGCGTCGGCGGCCGCTGCTTTTCCGTTGTTCCCGCACTCCGAGAGGTGCCGGAGAAGCACCTTCGCAATTTTATCTCCGGAAATATTTTTCTATCACTAAAAAACTTTCTATCTTTTGAATAGCGAGTCGTATCAAGGCCGAGCGAAAAACACAGGACTTCATGAAATTCACCTTTGGTAGACAGCAAAGCGACAGCTCCCTGATCTCCGCAGTCAAAAAGGGCGACAAGGGAGCCTACGAGCAACTTTCTTCGTGCGCTACTACCCCACATTGTTGCGTTTCATACACGGTATGCTCAAAGATAACCACATGGCCGAGGATATCGCCCAGAATATTTTCATGAAGCTCTGGATACACCGCGAAAAGCTCGACAGCACGCAGTCGGTCAAAAACTACCTCTTCGTGCTGGCCAAGCACGAGATATACAACATCTTCAAGGCCAAGCGTACGACCATGCTCTCCCTGCTGCCCCAGCTCAACGACCGCGATATCGAAGATCGAGGCTATTCGATCGAAGAGCAATACAACTATGCCGAACTGAACGAGCTGCTCATCCAGAACATCTCAAAAAATGCCGCCCCAACGGCAATTGATCTTCCGCATGAGCCGCTGCGAACATCTCTCCAACCGCGAGATCGCCGAACGGCTGGGTCTCTCGGTGCGCAGCGTCGACAAACACATCGAACTGGCTCTGAAAGATCTTCACAACTCCATCTGCTGATTCTCCCCTCCTTCCTTCGTTTTTTCATTTTTTCGCCATTCCGATTACGCAATCGGGAGCGTTCGGTTGTTCTTATTATAGCAGGACGTCCGGAAGAGGCACGCGTCCGGCGAATAACAAGGGAAAAGGGTCATGACCAAACTAAACGAATATTTCGAAAACAAACTCTCCGCACAAGAACAGCTCGAAGTGCAAATGTGGCTCGCCGAGAACGGATACAATCCGGATGCCGAAGCACAACTGGAAGAGCTTTTCGACAAGCTGCGTCGACGACGAAGCGGCAGCCAGAGCCGCCTTCCAACAGGTCGCCAGCCGGCTCGGCATTACCGCAGAAGCACGAAACACGACCGCCTGCCGCTCGCGTATCGCCGCATGGAGCCAACGAATCGCCGCAATCCTCATCGTTCCGCTCTTGTGCGCAGTCTGCCTGCTCTACGCCACCCGTCAGCCGGAAGTAGAGTGGTTCGAGAAACAGGTACCCTACGGAGAAATCGCCTCTCTGACCCTTCCCGACGGCACGCACTTGCACCTCAACTCCGGCAGCCGCATTACCTATCCGTCGGCCTTTACCGGCAAGGAGCGTCGCATCTTCGTCGATGGCGAGATCTTCGCCGATGTGGCGAAAGACCCCCACAAACCCTTCATCATTCGTTCGGGCGACGTCGGCATTCGCGTTCTGGGCACCAAATTCAACTTCAAGTCCTATACGAACACCGACTGCATCGAGCTGTTGCTGGTCGACGGGGCGGTCCAGTTCGACATCGACACCGATACCCGCAAACAGCAATTGCGGATGGAGCCGGGCGATCTCGTACTCTACGACCGCGTCTCGAACGACATCAACCTCTCGACGTTCCAACCCGAACATTTCAAATCGTTCGCGGACAATAGGGCCATCCACTTCTTCAATCTGCGTATGCATGACATCGCGTTAGACCTCGAACGACTGTTCGGCACCCGCATCGTCATTCTCGACGAGGCGCTCGCTCAGACACGTTATTTCGCCTATTTCACCAATAACGAAACGCTGGATCAAATTCTCTCGGCGATCAATTCCGACCGCAAGATGAAGATTTCCCGTCGCGACGGAGTCGTCTACCTTTCGTTGAAATGACAAACCCGAATCCTGCCGACAACCCAAACCGAACGCCTATGAAAAACTGACTATCACTACCTTCCGCTTTTTTCTGATCCTTTTCCGTTATTCGTCCGGATGCCGCCGACCCCGGCATCCCTGCCTTAAATTTGAACCTTAAACCAGCCTAATCATGGGAAAAGACTGCAATCGTCGAGGATTTCGCTCCACGAATTTCCTCTATGTAGTTATTCTCTGTTTGTTGCTCAGCCCTGCCACGGGTTTTGCTCAAACAAAGAGAATCAATCTCGAATTGAAGAACGTAACCGTTCAGGAGGCCGTGACCTCGCTGAACCGTACCGAAAACTACTCCATTCTCGTCAGTTCGGACGAGGTAGATCTGAACAAACGCATATCCGTTTCGGCCCAAAACGCCACCATCCGCGAAATTCTCGATCAGGTATTCGCGGGGCAGGAAGTCAATTGCACGATCAACGGAAACCGCATCATCGTCACCAAGCGGCAATCCGCGCCCATGGCCGAAACGCCGACCGCCCCGGACGACTCCGTATACGGCCGAGTGACCGACACCAAAGGACAGCCGATTATCGCTGCGACGGTCACGATCGAAGGATCCCAAAAAGGCACACTGACCGGAGCCGACGGGACTTTCGAATTGACGGAGGTGACCTTTCCCGTCCAACTCAACATCTCCTATCTGGGTTACATCACACAAACCGCAACAATCGAGCAAGGGGGGAATCTTCCGCTCAACATCGTCCTGAAAGAGTCTGACAACCTGATGGACGAAGTCGTAGTCGTCGGCTACGGTACACAGCGCAGAGCCAACCTGTCCGGAGCCGTGGCGACTATCAGCGGCAAAGACCTCAATGCCCGTCCGGTCGTCTCGGCAGCCAACGCGCTGCAAGGCGCCGACCCTTCCGTGAACATCACCTTCGGAACCGGATCGCCCGAATCCTCCTATTCGATCAATATCCGCGGTTCGATTTCCCTCAATAGCGGGTCACCGCTCGTACTGGCCGACGGCGTGGAGGTGAGTCTCAGTCAGATCAACCCCAACGACATCGAATCCGTATCCGTGCTCAAAGACGCCTCGTCATGCGCCATCTACGGCGCCAAGGCTTCGGCCGGCGTAGTGCTCATCACGACCAAAGCGGGCAAGAAAGGCCAACGGGCCCATGTCACCTACAACGGGCGCTTCGGCTGGGCCAAGAATACCACTTCGACCGACTTTATCGATACGGGTTACGACCACGTGCGTATCGTCAACCAGTTCATGAACGACTCGTCGGACGGCACGATGGACATTTTCCGCTACACCGAAGAGAACGGAGGTCTGCAAAAACTCTACGAGCGTCGCAACGACCGTACGCCGCACCCCGATCGTCCATGGGTCGAAGTCGGCAACGACGGCAAGTACTATTACTACGGCAACTTTCGACTGGTACGGCTATTTCTACAACCGCGTGCGTTCGCAGCAGGAGCACAACCTCTCGCTCTCGGGCGGAACCGACAAGGTACCTACTACGCCAGCGGCCGCTTCTACCAACAGTACGGCATGTTCAACATCAACAAGGACAAGTTCAACGACTACGCTTTCCGCACCAAGGTCTCGGCCCGGATAGCTCCCGTGGCTGAAATACTCGAACAACACCAGCTTCGACACTTCGGGCTACAAGTACGGCGGCCATCAGGACTACGAAGGCACGATCAACGCCCCTGCAATCGAACATCTGCGCCGCATT
>VOFK01001796.1_pt1 | contig 17906 bp, 21 predicted proteins | sample 5384121 | NCBI WGS metagenome assembly VOFK01 (sample SAMN12384730, study PRJNA508395) | human gut metagenome | isolation source: healthy gut J | host: Homo sapiens
CTCGGTAGCTTCTTCAGATTCAGTTACATTATTGCTAATGTTTCTTGTGCATAGTGCAATACCATGCTTGCTGGATCAAATTCTAATGGTCCATAAGGTACGACTCTTGCATCATGCCATTCTTGACCAGCATCCCAATCCATCACAAACATATAGTCTGTGTAATATTTACCAAAACCTAAAGCTCCGGTTGGTTTTTCTTTTAAGTTTTTACTTTCTACAAATTGTACTTCCATAAATTTGTCCTCTTTTCTAAACACGTATGATGATACCACGTTCTGTAATTTATTTCAATATATTTTCATTTATTTACATTCATTGTCAAAGAAATGAACAATTGTCTCAATCATGACACCTGTAGCCACTTCATCCTTATCGCTTGTTCCCGCAATATCTAAGTGGATCCATTTTGTTCCTTCTTCAATAAATTCTTCCAAGAAAGCCGCAGCCAAACTTGCATTTCCACCCAAAGTCTTTGAGTTGACAATATCTGCAACTTTAGAACACTTTAATTCCGAATGGAAATATTCATCTACAGGCAAACGCCAAATCTGTTCCTTTGTAGCTTTACTAGCCCCTAAGAAAGGCAAATAGAAACTATCATCATTACTAAAAATTCCCGTATATGTACTTCCTAATGCACGAACACAAGCACCCGTTAAAGTTGCCATATCGATTACGCGTATTGCCCCCTAATTTTTGAGCAATTGTCAAGGCATCGGCCAAAATCAATCTTCCTTCTGCATCCGTATTTGTGACTTCAATCGTCTTACCACTTAAGCTTGTGATCACATCTCCATCGACAAAGCCATGTCCATTCACTTTATTTTCTGTGATTGGTAAAACACATACAATATTCTTTTTTCAATTTTTAATTCAGCCATACACTCTAAAGCACAAAGCATATTGGCGCCCCACATATCATACTTCATACCATGCATGTTCGATTTGATGTTGTAGCCACCTGCATCATAAGTAAGACCCTTACCAACAAGTGCCGTATACTCCTCATCTTCTTTTTCCACCATCATAACGAATCACAACCATATAACATGGTCTGTCAGATCCTTGGTTGACCGCTAAAAAGTGCACCTGCACCAAGTTGGTCTAAATCATTATGATCTAAGACTTCCATTTCCATACCATACTTTTCACTAACCATCTTTGCCTCATCCACCAAATGATCCGGTGTTAAAAAGTTAGCTGGCATATCACTCATTTCACGCGCATGATTCACAATTAAAGCAACTGTTTTCCCTTTTTCAAACTCAGCCGTAAATCCATCACTTTCAAAATCATACACCTTTTGTCTCTTTATAACTATACGCACCATATACAAGTCCAAAGCCAGCCGCATACGCTGTATTTTCATTGACATATACGAAATAATCATCGGCTTCGACTTTACTAAAAGCCTCCTTGATATTCTTTTTACCATCACCCAAACCAACGACTACAATCTTTTCACAATCCAATTGATTCAATGTATGAATTGTTGTGATCTTACCAAATTCTAAATCCAATTTCACATCTTTGAAAGCCGCTAAACTTTCCGGTAATGTTTCCCCCTCAAATAATCCGATACAAATATTTTTCATATCTATTTTCCCTCCGTTATCTTCTTTGATTTTTCATTACAAACACGCATTGCCGACTCTACACTTGCTCTAAATCCTGTTCTTTCCAGTTCACATACCGCATCAATCGTTGTTCCACCAGGCGAACATACCATATCTTTTAATGCACCTGGATGCATACCTGTCTCTAATACCATCTGTGCACTTCCTAAAACAGCTTGTGCTTTGCAAATGTATAAGCTTGTTTTCGAGGCAATCCTTGCGCTACTGCTTCATCAGCCATAGCTTCAATAAACATAAATACATAAGCAGGACTTGAACCACTAACACTAGTTATGGCATCCATCATAGTTTCATCAACCACTTCACATTTTCCAAAACTATTAAAGATCGATGTGATACAAGTTTTATCTTCTTTCGCTCACTAAATCATCAAAAGAAATAGCGCTCATAGCTTGAAGAACTAAAGCTGGCGTATTAGGCATAGCTTTAATAACCTTTACATCCTTGCCAAAATATTTCTTAACATCAGAAACAGTTACCCCTGCCGCAATATCGACAATGATCACATCCCCTTTTACACACTCTTTGATCGTTTCAATCAATTTAGGATAATGCTTAGGCTTAACACTCAAAACCAATACATCGCTATTTAAAGTGACTGTTTTTTCATCTAAAGAAGTATTAACACCATACTTTTCATGTAAACGATCCAAATTTTCCTGGTGATGATCACACACCCAAATCGTATTAAATAATTTATTTTTGGCAATCCCTTCAATCATGGCACCACCCATGTTTCCAGCCCCAATAAATCCAATTGTTTCTCTCATCGTTAGCTCCTTAAATCGAATATGTCTTTCTTCTTGAAAACTCTTTTTGTTTGCCCTCATTCCAATCCTCAAGATTACGATAATAACCCGATACTCTTGAATAGATTTCTAATGGTTTTTGACATATTGGACAAACATCTTGTTTTCCAAATACATATCCATGATCTGTACAAACCGAATAGGTTGGCGTAATTGTAAAGACAGGTATGTTGTAATTTTCATAAATTGTTTTTACCAATAGCGCCGCCATTTTCCAATTCTCAATGCCATGATCCATAAAAACCGGAAAAGAAGTAGCCCCACTATAAAGAGTTTGTACTTTTTGTTGTATACGCAAAGCCTCAAATACATCATCTGTACTGGCAACATCTAAATGCGTTGAATTCGTATAGTATCCAAAACTTTGAATTTCTGGATACTTCTCTTTATCCATTTTCGCAAAATGCGTACAAACACTTTCTGCAGGCGTTGCCTCTAAATTTAACTTTTGCGCTTGGCTTGAAATCTTTTGATTTAAAAAATTTAAAACCTCTTGCGCAAACTTCTGTGCATGCATATCCATTAAATCTTTCTGTAGCCACTTCGCATTCAGACAAGCCTCATTCATGCCCACGACGCCCAAAGTTCCATAATAATCATTAAAATCAGATATATAAGCTTTTGTGTATGGATAGAGTCCCGCCTTAAACAATTGATTTAAAACTTGTCTTTTTTCACTTCAAAAGAACGTATAGCTACATCACTCAAGCTATCTAAACGCTTAAAGAAATCATCTTTTGAGTTTGATAAATAAGCCAATCGAACGAGATTTAAAGTGACAACACCCATACTGCCACATAAAGGTTTATATCCAAAATACCCCTCTACATCCTGTTTTTCTTGGGTTAAAAAATAAGGCGTTCCATATTTTGCACAAGCTTTAAATAACTCTTCTTCTTGCATCCAATCAAAGTTTTCATGTAGATAAAGGGCAACAATGGGAAATTGAAAACCACGACCCGATATATCGCCTTTATTCAAAACTTCAAAGAGTGCATCATGCAAGATTTTCATTTCAACTTGACAATCTGCATATGTAAAATCTTCTTCCAAACCGGCTACGATCGCCTTTCTGTTTAAAAAATTCTTTTTGGAATATTCCAATCCAAAGTAATCTGACTAAAAGGAGCTTGCGTTCCCCATCTAGAAGGGATATTTATTCCATAAATAAAGCTTTCTAAACAATCATATACCATCTTTTTTTTGACAATTTATCCTTATGGATAAAAGGCACTAATAACGTATCAAAATGAGCTAAAGATTGTGCACTTGCCCATTCATTTTGCATAATACCCAAAAAGTTCACCATCTGATTACATAATGTACTCAAGTGTTTGGCTGGTAAAGAAGAAATCATTTTATTCACAGAAGGAAGGCCATGTAGAATCAAATCTTCTAAAGACCATCCAGCACTACATCCTGTCAACATATGAATATTATGAATATATAAATCTCCATTTTTGTGGGCATTGGTAATTTGCGCATCATATACTTCACTTAACCAATAATTCGATGTGATCATACCTGAATTAGAAAGAATTAAAACCACCCACAGAATAAGTAGCCAATGAGTTTTCATCTTCTAAAGGTACATTATTATGCAAATATGAATTCACTAAATGAATATATTCATTGGCTGTCGATTGAATCTTACGTACATTTTCCCTTTGTTTACGATACAAAATATACGTTTTCGCAACGGGATAATACCCAGATTCTGACAACGTTTTTTCAACACTGTCCTGAATCATTTCGACACTGATTCGATTTTCTTTGATCTTCGCTTGAAAATCTGCCGTAGCACGCAACACCAACAAGTTGATGATCGCATCATCTTTTTCCATATGTAAAGAATCAAAGGCTTTTGAGATCGCAGAAAAGATTTTTGATGGATCAAAATCAACTATGGACCCATCCCTTTTTTTCGACTTCTATCATGTTTGATTCCCCCTTATCTCTACATGTTTTACATATTGTTCTAATATTGTCTTATATTTTAAAATTTGATCAAAATTTGGACTGTGCAAAGAATGATCGATAGTTTTTTGACAATCTTTAAAAGGCTGTAACACAACATGGTGGACACCTTGAATCCATTGTCCTAATTCATCGATTGTCTTTTCATTATGAAATTCATCGACCAATGTGATATAAACATCATAATCGAAAGAAGATGCTTTTTAACTCATTCAATGACTTTTCAATATCCATTAGATCCACATCCTCTACACCACATGTTTTCGCATAGGCACTCGGCGCATTTTTTATATCTAAACTCACATAATCAACCAATCCATCTTCTAAGATTCGCTTTAAACGATCATAGAACATCCCATTTGTATGAAGCTTAATTTTATAGTCTAGTGACTTGGCATATTGTAAAAAAGATAGAATACCCTCATGCATTAAGGGTTCCCCACCCGATATATAAATTCCCTCTAAATCTTTATGGTGACTCTTTAAATATTCACTGATCTTTTCATTGGCAATCGGATACATATTTTCCTTTAAATACACCAAATCTTTTGAATGACAATATGGACACTTTAAATTACATCCACCCGTATATAACGAACAACTTAAATACGGATCAAAGTCCGATAAGGATAATTTTTTTAATTTATAAAATTGAAGATGCGTCTTTTCTAAATCCGCATAACTACGCGCATGATTGGATAACGTTTGGTAAAACTTTGAAAAAACTTCTATTTCATCCGCATTTAAATCTTGCGTAATATGATGCCACCAATCTCTTCGAATTCCATATATTTCAGAAATATGTTTTTTCGTAAGTGCCGTTGTATATAATTCTTTCGCACGCTTGTCCTTTGCACTTGTTAAAATGGAAACATAGCCTAAAGTATTCAGCTTTTGAACATTTTTAGTCACAGTACCCTTATCGTAGCCTCCAACTTGTACAATTTCTTTGCAAAGAAATCCCTTCATTCTCATAGATTTCAATTAAAATAGGCAATTGAGCATAACTTAAATTTAAATCCTGAAGCATTTTATCATAATATTTTTGTGTACTTCGATATAGAATGCTTGAATCCATCAATAAATCGTTTTGTTTTTCCATATAGGTATTATAAGCGATTTTTATAAAGAAAAAAAGGACCGAAGTCCTTTTGGAATTATTGTGGTTTGGCGTCGAAATGTTCATCACGAACAACAACGTCGTGAGCCCCACCTTCGACAATACTTGTACTAGATACTAAAGTGACTTTCGCATCTCTTTGAAGTTCTGGAATTGTCAAACATCCACAGTTACACATTGTATGACGAATCTTAGAAAGAGATAAACCAACATTGTCTCTTAAGCTTCCTGCATAAGGAACATATGAATCAACACCTTCGACAAAAGACATTTTCTTGTCTCCACCAACATCATATCTTTGCCAGTTACGAGCACGAGCACTACCTTCACCCCAATACTCTTTCATATAATTTCCATTCACACTTACAATTTTGTTTGGAGCTTCTTTAAAACGAGCAAAGTAACGACCTAACATAACGAAGTCTGCTCCAAATGCCAATGCCAATGTAATGTGATAATCATGTACGATACCACCATCTGAACAAATTGGAATATAAACTCCCGTTTCTTCAAAATATGCATCACGAGCTTTTGCGACATCAATTGTAGCTGTGGCCTGTCCTCTACCAATACCTTTTTGTTCACGTGTAATACAGATTGAACCTCCACCGATTCCAATCTTAATAAAGTCTGCACCTGCATCGGCTAAGAAACGGAAACCATCTCCATCAACAACGTTACCAGCACCAACTTTTACACGATCACCATAGTGTTCACGAATCCATTTGATTGTTTCGGCTTGCCATGCTGAATATCCTTCACTTGAATCAATACATAACACATCAACACCTGCTTCAACTAATGCAGGTACACGAGTCGCAAAGTCACGTGTATTGATACCAGCACCAACGATATAACGTTTATTTTCATCCAATAATTCATTTGGATTATCTTTGTGTGACTCATAGTCTTTTCTAAACACAAAAGCTTTTAAATGTTGTTCTTTATCAACAATAGGCAATTGATTTAATTTGTGTTCCCAGATCAAATCGTTTGCATCTGATAATGTAATGTCTTCATTTCCAACAATCAATTTATCGAATGGTGTCATGAATTCTTTCACTTGAATGGAATGATCCATACGACTTTCGCGATAATCACGACTTGTTACGATACCTACTAATTTACCGTCAGCTTGACCATTGTCAGTAACAGCCATTGTTGAATGTCCTGTTTCTTTACGAAGAGCAATTACATCCTCTAATGTTGCTTCAGGGCTAATATTTGAATCGCTGCCAACAAACCCAGCCTTAGTCGACTTAACTTTTCGAACCATAGCGGCTTGAGACTCAATTGTTTGACTACCGTAAATAAAACTTACTCCACCCTCACGTGCAAGTGCACAAGCCATTTCTTCACCACTAACAGCCTGCATAACAGCACTTACCATTGGAATATTTAAAGAAAGTGCAGGTTCTTCACCTTTTTTGAATTTAACTAAAGGCGTTTTTAAACTCACCTTGTCCGGTGTACAATCCGGACCTGTGTAACCAGGAATCAATAAATACTCACTGAACGTTCTAGATGGTTCTTCAAAAAATTTTGCCATTTTATATCTCCTTCTCAATTTAAACTATATTATATGTTTTGCGTTCTAAGCCGTCAAGCCAAATTGACAAACGACAACACTAAATGCTGCAATATGAATATCAAACGTATCTAAAGAATTGCTGTTGCCATTATCAAACAAGATTCGAGCTTCTTGATCCAAGTGATAATCATATGGAATATTTGTTGGATTAAAGAAAGCTACACAATGATCTTTGTCTTTTTGACAAGAATAGACTAAGACCTGATCATATATCGTATCAAATTGAACACCTTGTTCAATTTGCTCAACCGTACTTAATCTAAAACAAGGGTGTGTTTTACGAATTTCAATCAATTCTTTTGTACGCTCAACAATTTCAATATGATGATCTCTTCTTTGATAATCCACACGATTATAATTGTCAGAACGATTATATGTGTTGCCTAAATTTTGTTTGGTACGACCAAACTCTTGCCCACAATGAATAAATGGAATTCCTTGCGCAAGTAATACCATCGCATTCGCAAGTATTTGACGTTTCTCTCTTAAATCACGACTCTCTCCATGACAACATACACGGTTTTTATCCCAAAGCGTATGATTATCATGACACTCTACATAGTTGACTACTTTTGTAGGACTATCGAACACGTGATCTAAACAACTAGCTGCCATACAACACTTCACTTGATAGATCAAATCCGCTTGACCTGAGGCAAATCCTTTACGTGAAAGTTCATCATTTGATCCACGAACTACTTCACGGAAACGATCCGAGAAATGACCTACATGTGGCATCTTCGCTTGATTCAATTGTGAAGCACGAATCTCTTCAGCCACAAAACTTGGCATATTCCAACCTTCTCCATAAATCATAAAATCAGGTTTTACTTTTTTGCACTCTTCACTAATTTCATTCATCAAGTTAAAATCAAGAATTCCCATTAGATCAAAACGGAATCCATCCACATCATACATTTCAATGATTTTTTTTACATGTTTCAATAAAATATTTACGTGCCATATAAGACTGCGTATCAATATCATTTCCACAAAAAACTACCATTCGAGAATTCACCCTCCCGATTCATTAAGAAATAATAATCTGGAACCATATTTTCAAGCGCAAAATTTTCTTTCACATATACATGATTAAACACCAAATCTAAATTGACACGAATCCCTGCTTTATGACAATCATGAACGAGTTTCGCAAATTCTTCAATTCTTAATTTCGCGTTGGCAGGATCTAGAGAATAAGCACCTTCTAAACAACGATATTGCACCGGATCATATCCCCAATTATAGAATATATTTGGATACACTTCATCGACACTGCCAAAGTCAAAAACAGGCATCAATTGTACGTGTGTAACGCCCAATGATTTTAAATAACTAAACCCTGTATTATGGGTCTTTGTGATTTCATTTTCTTCCGTAAATCCCACAAACTTTTTTTAGGATGTGATATACCAATTCCTGTTTGGCTAGTCATATCACGAACACTTGCTTCATATATGATCGCATCACATTCACTATCCATTGGTTTCAATTTGATTTTTTTTGGAAGATTTAAACTTTTAGGATCTATCACCACACTATATTGTGCATTGGGACCACTAAAACAAGTATATGGATCTGTTACCCCTTTATATTCACCATTGACTCGAACTAAATAAGAGTAATGTACGCCATTAAGATCTGAATTAACAGTAAGCGAAAAAACACCCTTATCTTGTCGAACCATCGATTCAACGATTCTCTTACCATTCAAGACATATCCAACATTGACAGATAAAGCTGTTGGTGCCCATACTTTAAAAATAGTTTTTTCGGGTGTATATGTCACACCCAAATCATCTTGTTCATACATAAATTCTTTCGCAAAACGCTCTGTTTTGACAATATGAGAATATTTGGCGACACAAGTCTTACAATGTTCATCATATACTGTATATTCTTGGCCAATCTCTAAATTTCCATTTAAAGAAAGGGCATAATGGGTGAATCCATTATATAAGTCGGATTGTGACTGTATTGTCAAAGGGATAATACGATTCTTTGTATCCTTCATGTGGAAGATTCGGCTTTTTCCACCAAAAAAATTTTTGGACATATAAACATCCAAACAATTATAATCATCTAAATAAGCCTCATATGGCTCTTTCATTCGCATATGTAGTACTCCTCATTTCCTTAAGTTACTTCTATATTGTAACATGTATACAGACAATTTTTTAAAAAATGTTAAACTACTGCTTAGAGGTGAACAAAATGACTACATATCGTATAGAAGAAGATTGCTTAGGCCAAATCAAAGTCGAAGCCGATAAATATTGGAAGTCCCAAACACAACGAAGTTTAGAGAATTTTAAGATTGGACAAGAATTAATGCCAAAATCTTTTAATTCATAGTTTTGCGATTTTGAAAGAAGCTTGTGCCAAAAAGCCAACCTTCATTTCAATAAAATCAGTGAAAAACAATGTGAAGCCATTGTTAAAGTATGTCAAAACATAGAAGACGGACAATATTTAGACCAATTTCCTTTGCATGTTTGGCAAACAGGTTCCGGTACACAAACGAATATGAATGCCAATGAAGTCATTTCTATGTTAGGAAATGAATACGCAAAAAAAGAAAATATTCTTCATCCAAATGACACAGTCAACGCATCCCAAAGTTCAAATGATACTTTCCCTCTTTGCTTTTACATATCATGGTCGCACAAAAAATCAACGAAGAGTTACTTCCACGATTAAATCAAATGATTGCACAAATCAAAAAGCTTGAAGAAGAAAATGAAGGAATCATCAAAATTGGTAGAACCCATCTTCAAGATGCGACACCATTATATTTTTCACAAGAATTAAGCGGATACCGTTCTATGATTGAACACAGTAAAGATCAAATCGTAGACAGTTTAAAATATGTATATGAACTCGCATGTGGTGCAACCGCTGTAGGTACTGGAATCAATTGTCCAGAAGGTTTTGATGAAATCGTCACAAAAATCATTTCTGAAAAAACCAACCTTCCATTTATTCCAGATTCAAATAAATTCCATGCCCTTACGAGTAAGGATGCGATGGTCTATACAAGTGGTGCTCTAAAAGGACTTGCGGCTAACTGCATGAAGATTGCCAATGATGTAAGATGGCTTGCCAGTGGGCCAAGAAGTGGAATTCATGAAATTGATATTCCAAGCAATGAGCCAGGATCAAGTATCATGCCAGGAAAAGTCAATCCTACACAATGTGAAGCCTTGACAATGGTTGCTGTTCAAGTCATGGGAAATGATGCAGCTATCGGTATTGGTGCAAGTCAAGGAAACTTCGAACTAAATGTATTCATGCCATTAATTGCCTATAATATGGATCAAAGCATTCAATTATTAAGTGACGCAATCCACTCTTTTACAATTCATTGTTTAGATGGATTAAAGGCAAACAAAGAAACTATGGATAAAAACTTACATAATTCATTAATGTTAGTAACTTGTTTAAATCCAGTCATTGGCTATGAAAAAGCAGGTCATGCAAGTCAATATGCCTTCAAAAATAATTTAACTTTAAAAGAAGCCATTTTAGAATTAGGTTATTTGACAAGTGAAGAATTTGATTTGTATGTTCAACCAGAAAAAATGATTCATAAATAAAACACAAAAGGTATTTATTCCTACATAATAGGACTAAATACCTTTAATACATTTCGATATACTTTCACAATTGGATTCGTGTTTATACACTCTTCTAATGAAACTTCATGTGAGACTTTGAATATTTCTTCAAAGTCATTTTTTATATCTTTCAAACAATCTACTTCATGCATCCATACACCACATTCATAATGTTGATAATACGATCTAAAATCCATATTCACAGTACCTACTAAAGCACTTGAATCATCAATGATACAGACTTTACCATGAATAAAACCAGGTGTATATTCATAAATTTTTACACCAGCCTTGATTAATATATCAAAATTCGCTTTTTGTGACTTGGTACACCATCTTTTTATCTGGAATACCAGGAACAACAATACGCACATCTACACCATTAGAAACCGCAAGTTTTAATGATGAAATCATTTCGGCATCCAAAATTAAATAGGGAGTCGAAATCCAAAAATAGTCTTTGGCACATCCAAGCATATTTAAATGCATATGAAGTCCTGTATTATTCTGGTCCGTTGGTGAATCTGAAAATGGAATAATAAATCCTTTTTCGCTTTTAAATTAGAAAAAGCAAGCTCGATCTTGAATAAAACGAGAATAAGAAGTATATTCACTTCTTGCTTGATAATTCCAAATTTGCAAGAAAGAAATAGTAAACATTTCAACAGCAGGCCCTTTGATCAAACATCCCATATCTTTCCAATATCCAAAACGCTTTTTCGTATTAATATATTCATCCGATATATTACAACCTCCAGTAAAGGCAACCTTGCCATCAATCACTAAGATTTTTCTATGATCACGATTATTCATCTGCATCGCAAGTTGCGGACGCAAAGGGTTGAATACATGCGTTTTAATGCCTCGATCATTTAACAATTTCGCATAATCTCTTGGTAAATATGTTAAAGAGCCCATGTCATCATAAATGACGCGAACATCAACACCCATACTTGCCTTATCTAAAAGAATTTGTAAAATCGTATTCCACATAACACCTTTATTAATAATAAAAAATTCTATAAAGATAAAATCCTTAGCTTTGATCAACTCTTGAATAAAAGCTTCGTATTGTTCTTCTCCAGAAGGAAAATATTGAACCGAACAATTTTCATATACCGGAAAATATCCATTGGACCAAGCCATTGAAATCATTTTTATCTAATACATAATCATCTTCATGAAGGTGTTCTAAAAATTTCAACATTTTGAAGCGCATATTTTTTATAATCCGAATAGGCTTGTCTATCCTTGATCATTAAAGCTTTCGGAATTTTACGATTTCCAATCAACAAATAGACAACGCCTCCAAAGATTGGAAATGCCATAATCAACAAGACCCACAATAGTTTTGAACTTGAATCGGAATCCCGATTAATGATATGTAAAGAAACGCATAAACTAAATGCGATTAAAAAAATATTCACAATAAAGAAGCGCTGACTAAAATAGCTCATTAGCACAAACAATGTAATAAGCTGCAATAATAAGGCTAATATAATATATATTGGTTTTGATTTACAGTACTTTAATATTTTTTGCATATGTCTATTATACGCTTGAAATGTATAAAAAAAAAGCAGACAAAAGTCCATAAAGGCAAAAAAAAAGGACCCGGCAGCTAGCTATCTTCGCAGGGGCAAGCCCAACTATTGTCGCCGTGAAAGTGCTTAACTTCTGAGTTCGGGATGAGTTCAGGTGTGTCCACTTTGCTATCGCCACCGGATCTTGAGTTCTCTTTCGATCCCTCAAAACCGAACAACTTTTCTGAAGAAACTACATATTTCTGATTAAGTCCTCGACCGATTAGTACCAGTCAACTCCGTACATCACTGCACTTCCATCTCTGGCCTATCTACCTTATCGTCTTTAAGGGGTCTTACTTCTTGCGAATGGGAGATCTCATCTTGGAGTAGGCTTCGTGCTTAGATGCTTTCAGCGCTTATCCTTTCCCTACTTAGCTACCCGGCTATGCCCCTGGCGGAACAACCGGTGCACCAGCGGTAGGTCCATCCCGGTCCTCTCGTACTGAGGACAGCTCTCCGCAGATCTCCTTCGCCCACAACAGATAGGGACCGAACTGTCTCACGACGTTCTGAACCCAGCTCGCGTACCGCTTTAATGGGCGGACAGCCCAACCCTTGGAACCGAATCCAGCTCCAGGATGCGATGAGCCGACATCGAGGTGCCAAACCTCGCCGTCGATGTGAACTCTTGGGCGAGATCAGCCTGTTATCCCCAGGGTAGCTTTTTATCCGTTGAGCGACGGCCCTTCCATTCGGCACCGCCGGATCACTATTCCCGACTTTCGTCCCTGTTCGACTTGTAAGTCTCACAGTCAAGCACGCTTCTGCAATTGCACTCGTCGATTGGTTTCCATCCAATCTGAGCGTACCTTTGGGCGCCTCCGTTACTCTTTGGGAGGCGACCGCCCCAGTCAAACTGCCCACCTGACACTCTCCCCGTACCTGTTTTCGATACCAGGTTAGAACCCCGGTCACACAAGAGTGGTATCCCAACGTCGTCTCCTCGTACACTGGCGTGCACGTCTCTTTGTCTCCCACCTATCCTGTACATGTATGACCAGAATTCAATATCAGGCTGCAGTAAAGCTCCATGGGGGGTCTTTCCGTCTAGTTGCGGGTAACCTGCATTTTCACAGGTACTAAGATTTCACCGAGTCTTTTGCCGAGACAGCGCCCCAAATCGTTACACCTTTCGTGCGGGTCAGAACTTACCTGACAAGGAATTTCGCTACCTTAGGACCGTTATAGTTACGGCCGCCGTTCACTGGGGCTTCGGATCACTGCTTCAGATCGCTCTTAACAGATCCTCTTAACCTTCCAGCACCGGGCAGGTGTCACCCCTATACTTCGTCTTGCGACTTCGCAGAGAGCTGTGTTTTAGTTAAACAGTCGCTTGGGCCTCTTCGCTGCGGCTTACTCTCTCAAGCACTCCTTCTCGCGAACTTACGGAGTATTTTTGCCGAGTTCCTTGGCAACAGTTCTCTCGCTCACCTTAGGATACTCTCCTTGCCCACCTGTGTCGGTTTTGGTACGGGCCGCATATGCATTGCCAGAAGCTTTTTCCTGGAAGCCGTCATCATGTGCTTCGCTACTTTCCTAAGATTTCGCTTACCTATCACGCTCTAGCCTTATGGTTACCGGATTTGCCTGGTACCCAGCCGCTTCGCTTCGCCCCTCAATCCATTAAGAGGGTCACACTATCCGTCTCCGTCACTCCTTCGCTCCATATACGGGTGCAGGAATCTTTCGCCTGCTTTCCATCCACTACGCCTTTCGGCCTCGCGTTAGGTCCCGACTTACCCAGGGCGGACGAACCTTCCCCTGGAATCCTTGGGCTTTCGGTGTGCAGGATTCTCACCTGCATCTCGCTACTCACACCGGCATTCTCACTTCTATACAATCCACCGCTCCTCACGGTACGGCTTCTACTCGTATACAACGCTCCCCTACCACTATAGTTTCCTACAATCCGCAGTTTCGGTATCAGGCTTAGCCCCGGTACATTTTCGGCGCAGGGTCACTCGACTAGTGAGCTGTTACGCACTCTTTAAAGGATGGGCGCTTCTGAGCCAACCTCCCTAGTTGTCTGGGCATCCCCACATCCTTTTCCACTTAGCCTGTATTTTGGGACCTTAACTGGCGGTCTGGGCTGTTTCCCTCTTGACCATGGACCTTTATCACTCACAGTCTGACTGCCGGACATCCTTAATGACATTCGCAGTTTGATTGTATTCAGTACCCCGGGATGGGGCCATCACACATTCAGTGCTCTACCTTCACTAAGGTTCTTTCCGACGCTAGCCCTAAAAAGCTATTTCGGGGAGAACCAGCTATCTCCGGGTTCGATTGGAATTTCTCCCCTAGCCACAAGTCATCCGCTAACTTTTCAACGGTAGTCGGTTCGGTCCTCCATTGAGTTTCACCTCAACTTCAACCTGCTCATGGCTAGATCACCCGGTTTCGGGTCTGCAACATCCCTACTTTTCGCCCTCTTAAGACTCGCTTTCGCTTCGGCTCCGGTCTTTCCTCCTTAACCTCGCAGTCTGTCGCAACTCGCCGGTTCATTCTACAAAAGGCACGCCATCACCCCTTAACGGGCTCTGACTTCTTGTAGGCATACGGTTTCAGGTTCTCTTTCACTCCGCTCCCGCGGTTCTTTTCACCTTTCCCTCACGGTACTGGTTCACTATCGCTCACTCGTTTATATTTAGCCTTGGCGGATGGTCCCGCCTGCTTCCGACAAGATTCCTCGTGTCTCGCCGTACTCAGGATCCCATTAGGCTTCGATCGGATTTCAATTACAGGGCTTGCACCTTCTTCGGCCGGGCTTTCGATCCCGTTCTTCTATCTCTCTCTTGCCATATCATGGTCCTTCAACCCCGGTCGCGGACCGGTTTTGGGCTTTCTCCCTTTCGCTCATGCGCTACTCAGGGAATCACTGTTGTTTTCTTTTTCCTCCGGCTACTTAGATGTTTCAGTTCGCCGGGTACCTCTCTTGCAGGCCATGTATTCACCTGCAGATGACAGCTCATGTCTGCTGCCGGGTTCCCCCATTCGGACACCTCCGCTTCTTCGCTTCCTTACAGCTTCACGGAGCTTTTCGCAGTTTGGCGCGTCCTTCTTCAGTTTCGAGTGGCCAGGCATTCGCCGTACGCCCTTCCTTACTTAATCAGTGGTTCTCGTGTGTTTCGAGATGTTCTTTTTCAAGAACTGTTTTTTACTGTTTTCTCAGTTTATCTTACAACTTACGTTTTAGACCTTTTCTGTTATGTCTTTTCTTCTTAGTTGCTCAGTTTTCAAAGATCGATCACTCTGAGAAGTCCTTGCCCTCTCAAAACTAAACAGGTATACTCCCTACTTCCTTCAATTTCCACTCTTCTTCTTTCTCCTTAGAAAGGAGGTGATCCATCCCCACGTTCCCGTAGGGATACCTTGTTACGACTTAACCCCAGTCATCGGTCCTGCCTTCGACGGCTCACTCCTCGAAAGGTTATGCCACCGGCTTCGGGCATTACCAACTCCCATGGTTTGACGGGCGGTGTGTACAAGGCCCGAGAACGTATTCACCGCGACATGCTGATTCGCGATTACTAGCGATTCCAGCTTCATGAAGTCGGGTTGCAGACTTCAATCCGAACTGAGACGTCCTTTATGAGATTCGCTTGCCTTCACAGGCTTGCCGCTCTTTGTAGACGCCATTGTAGTACGTGTGTAGCCCAGGCCATAAGGGGCATGATGATTTGACGTCATCCCCACCTTCCTCCGGTTTATCACCGGCAGTCTGATATGAGTCCTCAACTCAATGTTAGTAACATATCACAAGGGTTGCGCTCGTTGCGGGACTTAACCCAACATCTCACGACACGAGCTGACGACAACCATGCACCACCTGTCTCTCCTTGATAACCTCGGATATATCTCTATACCTCTGCAAGGGATGTCAAGGCCTGGTAAGGTTTTTCGCGTTGCTTCGAATTAAACCACATACTCCACCGCTTGTGCGGGCCCCCGTCAATTCCTTTTGAGTTTCACACTTGCGTGCATACTCCCCAGGCGGAGAACTTATTGCGTTAACTGCGGCACTGAGTTATTCCCCCAACACCTAGTTCTCATCGTTTACGGCGTGGACTACTAGGGTATCTAATCCTATTTGCTCCCCACGCTTTCGTGCTTCAGTGTCAACAGCAACAGACCAGACGGCCGCCTTCGCCACCGGTGTTCTTCCATATATCTACGCATTTTACCGCTACACATGGAGTTCCGCCGTCCTCTTCTGTTCTCTAGCTGAACAGTTTCCAGAGCCAGTACGGGTTGAGCCCATACCTTTTACTCCAGACTTGTTCTGCCACCTACGCACCCTTTACGCCCAATCATTCCGGATAACGCTCGCCACCTACGTATTACCTAATTTGCTGGCACGTAGTTAGCCGTGGCTTTCTGGTAAGCTACCATCACTCACTCATCATTCCCTATGAATGTCGTTTTTCTCTTACAACAGAGCTTTACGATCCGAAGACCTTCCTCACTCACGCGGCATTGCTCGTTCAGGGTTCCCCCCATTGACGAAAATTCCCTACTGCTGCCTCCCGTAGGAGTTTGGGCCGTGTCTCAGTCCCAATGTGGCCGTCCGCCCTCTCAGGCCGGCTACGCATCATCGCCTTGGTGGGCCGTTACCTCACCAACTAAGCTAATGCACCGCAGGTCCATCCATGTTCATGGCCTTAGCCACTTTAATAGCAGTCAAATGCTTGTCTGCTACCTATCCGGTTTTAGCATCCGTTTCCAGAAGTTCCCGGGCACATGGGCGGGTTACCTACGTGTTACTCACCCGTTCGCCACTAGATTCAGAAAACAAGCTTTCCTTCCTCTCGTTCGACTTGCATGTATTAGGCATGCCGCCAGCGTTCATCCTGAGCCAGGATCAAACTCTCCATTTGATTTAGCTCTTAGATGTCTCTGACATCTTTCTTTACAATTGTTTGTTTTTTTCGAAATTGACGTTTTAGTTTGTATTTTATTTCCTGTTCAGTTTTCAAAAGATCATGTGCACCTCAGCAGTGCTCATCTATATTACCAAATACTTCCCTCTTCGTCAAATGTTTTTGACTTTTTTTCAAAAAACATGTGAATTTATTTAAATAAATCATTAACACAATGTTTACGCTTAAGTCATATAATATTAACATGAAATACATAAAAGACTATACATAAAGGAAGAATCGATATTCGATTCAACATGTTTTATCTCAACATTAATAAATTCAACGACAATTCATTTCATTTATTTTTCTCAAAGAAAAAGAAAATTTTGGGCCACTTTCATATATAAACAAAATAATTTAATTTAAAAAAGGAGCCTACGCTCATAATCGATAACTAGATTCTTTTATACCATTTTGTTTTGCACAATCATAGAACTCCTGCATCTTTTCACTAGAATACATTTTTTGGATTCTCTTTAAAATAATACTCCATATCTAAATACGCATATTTAGGTGAGCTAAAGGATTATAATTCAAGATTTCATAATGAACATCTTCATAACAAGAAACTAGAAACTCTGAAATAGAAGAAATATTCTCAAAAGAAGCAGTCATTGTTGGAATTAAAGGCGTACGAACAATTA
>VOFK01000701.1_pt1 | contig 17905 bp, 27 predicted proteins | sample 5384121 | NCBI WGS metagenome assembly VOFK01 (sample SAMN12384730, study PRJNA508395) | human gut metagenome | isolation source: healthy gut J | host: Homo sapiens
AGGAAGTGGTCGGGGAAGCATATCGGCTTTCAGAGGAGGATGTCCTATAATTTTATTTACAGGGGTGGGTGGTTTGCTATACCTCCTTCGATACCTTCTGAGGGGTGCAATGACTCGGGGACAGAATGGCATTCAGTCCCACGAGGTGAAACTTGATCCACGACTGAATCCGGTTCGTTCAGTGGAAAGTGAGATGAAAAGGCATGGGAATGCAGGCAGATTGTACTTATTTGTAATACTATAATAATATAAATGGGTACGAGGGCGGGTCTCTTTTCCCTTTCAATTATCCAATCGAAGGAGATTTATGTTTTCCCTTCATTTTCTCAATATTCTCTTTCGAGATATGATTGTCTGTGATGAAGGAGTTCACCATGGAGTTATCGACCCTAAACTTGCGAATGCGCTTGTCGATTTTGGAAAGATGCGGCTACGGGAATGACTTCTTCAGCAGCCCCTTTATCATATGCCGATTTACCATGGGTCCTTTGAGGCTTGGATGGTGGGCTCATGTCCGGAGATATTCCTGCTGGAGGAATAATTTGTTGGCATGAAACCTTTGAGTGAGTCGGCTGCCATCTTTCCGGTCAGTGAAAAGGGTAGGCGCTTTGAACTCTCCTCCCGTCACGATGAGGGTGATCCGGGATTTTCGCCCAATATCAACGCTATGTTCAGTGCATTGGTGATGACAGTGAAGCTCTTTGTATTGCGTAAAGTAGTTTGGCTATTTCTGTAGTGGTGGAACTGAATCGAGAATGATGCATTCGCCTTCGCGGATAAACGATACCCTTTTCGGGCTATTTCTCTTTTTTCTTCAATATGGTTTTGGTTGAAGACCTTTCCGGTTTTTGCAAATGAGCCTACGTCTTTTAGGAAAGCTCCACCATGTTCTCTTTGGATATACCCTAATTTTTCAAGGGCTTCCAAGTCTTGTCTGATTGTAACATCCGTAACATTGAAAATCCTGCTTAATTCTTGAACTTTTTGCATGTCCGTCTTCGCGGATTAGGTCCAAAATCTTGACTCTTCTTTGGTTTAGTGCCATATCTACTTTATATATTGTTATATCTTGTTTCTACGATACTCCTGTATATCTTTGATAGCTATAATCCTCAGCTGGAACTTTTCTGCTATTTCAAGTAGTTGTGGCAAGCGAGCCATTGTCCCATCCTGGTTCAGTATTTCAATGAGGCGCCGCCGGTGTCAATCCTGCCATTCTTGTCAGGTCGAGTAATGCTTCTGTATGTCCGTCACGTCCCTAATACTCCGTCCTCATGTCCGTAAAGGGGAAGAAAATGTGTCCGGGACGTGCCAGTTCCGAGGGCTTTATATTACCGGTAACCAAAGCACGTATGGTAGCGGAGCGGTCATAGGCGGAAACTCCCGTTGTGCAGCCATAGCCCCTTCGAGATCGACGGACATGGTGAACGGCGTGCCCTAAAAGGGAAGTGTTGTCTTCCGACATCGGGTATAGTTGAAGCTCTTCACAACGGGAACGAGGTAATGGTACACAAAGAAGCCCTCTTCCGTGTGTAATCATGAAATTGACAATATCAGGGGTGATTTTTTTCACCGGATACAATAAAATCGCCTTCGTTTTCTCTATTTTCATCATCGACAACTATCACTATTTTTCCTTGTCGAACCGCTTCTATTCCTTCGTCTACAGTATTGAGCATTGTATAATCATTTAATTTTTTCCGCAAAGGTAGTCAAAGAAAAAGTCAAATGAAAGTCTGTTCTTGCTGTTTTTCTTCTTTTTTATTCTAATAATTATCTTTTTATTTTATCGATTGCTTTTTGTTTTATATTTTATTTATTTGCTTTTTCCCTTCTTATTAATCGTAAAATATGTTAATAAACAATGGAAAATCTTTCGTTTTCTTTCGATTTGTGGTTTTTTTTTGTTTTATTTGCAAAGGAAACGAAAGTGTATAAGCTATGAAAACAAAAGAATTAATTCTTCAATCAGAAAGAAATCGAAAAAGATTAATTGAAATTATCTATAAAGCAAAAGCCGGACATATCGGTGGAGACTTGTCTTGCCTCAATGTTCTTACGGCTCTTTACTTTGATGTGATGAATGTAGATGCGGACAGTCCTAAAGGATGATTTGCGTGACCGTTTCATTTTTGAGCAAGGGGCATTGTGTGGAGGCTTTGTATGTGACGCTGGAATCCAGAGGGTTCATGGCTAAAGGCATTTTGGATACATTGGGACAATATGGTTCCATTCCTTTCGGGGCACCCCACTATCGGAGTTCCGGGTATTGAAGTGAATACTGGAGCCTTGGGGCATGGCTTGTCTGTCGGGGTGGGTATAGCCATGGCTGCTAAAATGGATAAAGAGGAATTATAAAACCTATGTGCTGATGGGAGACGGTGAGCAGGGTGAAGGTTCCATATACGAGGCTGCAATGGCTGCCCGGCAGTACAAGCTAGATAATTTGGTAGCTGTAATAGATCGTAATCATTTGCAGATTAGTGGAGATACGGAAGATGTGATGGGGATTGATGACATCCGTGATCGCTGGACGGCATTTGGTTGGGAGGTAAAGGATATGAATGGTGACGATATGGAAGACATTATCCGGACTTTCCGTTCCATTGATTATGCAAATCGTCACCCTCATTTGCTGGTGGCTCATACGACAAAAGGAAAAGGAGTATCTTACATGGAGGGAATTGCAAAATGGCATCATGGGGTTCGAACAACGAAGCAGTATGAACTGGCTATTCGGGAAATTTCAGAAAGGATAAAAATTTAGAATATAATTGATATGATAGTCTTGCAGAAAAAGTTTCACCGACACTTTGTTGTCATTGGCCCGATGGACAAGGACATCATTGCTGTGACGACGGATGCCCGTGGCTCGGTGACGTTAAATGATTTTGCCAAAGAATTGCCACAGCAATTCGTGGAGTGTGGTATTGCGGAGCAGGATGCTGTGGGTATTTCAGCCGGGTTGGCACATAGCGGAAAAAAAGTGTTTGTATGTGGCCCGGCTTGCTTTTACGTGGCACGTAGCTTGGAGCAGGTGAAGGTCGATTTGGCTTATAGTCAGAATAATGTGAAGATACTCGGAGTAAGTGGTGGAGTTGCTTATGGTGCTTTGGGGGCTACTCATCATAGCCTGCATGATATTGCCGTATTAAGAACTTTTCCGGGAATGAATATCGTTCTTCCTTGTGATGCCCGTCAGACACGCAAGTTGGTCAAACTATTGGTAGATTATCCTGAACCGGTGTATGTACGTGTAGGAAGAGCTGCTGTTCCCGATGTGTATGAGAATGATGATTTTGATTTTATTCTGGGAAAAGCTAATATGCTGCTGAACGGTACGGACCTGACCATCATTGCTGCCGGAGAAACGGTTTATCATGCTTATCAAGCTGGTTTGATGTTACAGGAGAAAGGCATTAAGGCACGTGTGTTGGATATGTCTTCCATCAAGCCCGTTGATGCGGAAGCCATCAGGAAAGCGGCAGAAGAAACCGGAAGAATTATCACTGTGGAAGAGCATAGTCAGTTTGGTGGTTTGGGAGCTATTGTGGTTGAGACGCTTTCCGAAAATCCGATTCCGGTACGCATTATCGGCATCCCCGATGAGAACGTGGTTCATGGAAACTCCCATGAAATCTTTGCCCATTACGGATTGGATAAAGAGGGCATCTGCAAGACTGCCCTTGAATTCGTGAAAAAATAAACATATCCTTTTTAAATCTAATAGTATGATTAGCAGAATAATTACCATAGATCAAAGTACTTCGGCAACAAAAGCCATGCTGTTCTCTGAAGATTGCGAATTGTTGCATCGGGTAAATATAGAACATCAGCAATTCTACCCGCAGATAGGATGGGTAGAGCATGATGCCGAAGAAATCTATAAAAATACCATAGAAGCGATACATTGTCTGCTTGAACAAGAAGAAGTGAATGGAAAGGATATTTCTTATTCTCTTGCCATCACCAATCAGCGCGAAACGGTGGTTGTTTGGAACCGACATACCGGCAAGTCCGTTTATCATGCCGTGGTATGGCAATGCCAGCGGGGAGCGGCTATTTGCAAAGAACTGAAAGATAAGGGATACAGCGAACTGGTACAACGAAAGACCGGATTGCTTATCGATCCTTATTTTTCTGCCAGTGGTGCTAAGTGGATATTGGATAACGTGGAAAATGGACGTGAACTGGCAGAAAGGCGATTTGTTGATGGGAACTATTGATTCCTGGCTGATTTGGAAACTGACCGAAGGCAGGAAGCATCTGACTGATTATACGAATGCGTCGCGTACCATGCTTTTTAATATTCATACTTTGGACTGGGATGAAGAGTTGTTGAAACTCTTCACTATTCCCCGGAGTATGATGCCGGAAGCGTTGCCCTGTGATGCTGTTTTTGGAGAAACAACGATAGAGGGTTTGTTCAAATCTCCGATACAAATAGCAGGTGTTTTAGGTGATTCCCATGGAGCATTAACCGGTCAGATGTGTTTTGAGGCAGGTATGGGCAAGGTGACTTATGGAACGGGATCATCTGTTATGGTTAACATTGGAGAAGAGGCTGTCGCTGCTCCTGAAGGGCTGGTTACATCCGTCGGATTCTCGGCTTTGGGTAAAGTGTATTATGCTTTTGAGGGCAATATCCATTGCACCGGAGCCACTATCAAATGGATGGTGGAGAAATTGGGATTGGTGGACTCGTTCAATCAAATTGAAACCTTGGCGACTTCGGTTAAAAACAATGATGGAGTCTATCTGGTTCCCGCCTTTACCGGATTGGGAGCTCCCTGGTGGAAACCGGATGCTAAAGCTGCCATCTGGGGAATGACACTGAATGCTGGAAAAGCGCATGTGCTGCGTGCAGGATTGGAATCCATTGCTTATCAAGTGAAGGATTTGATAGACATGATGACCCGGCAGGCAGGAATCGAGCTGAAAGCGTTGCGTGTTGACGGAGGCCCCACGAAGAATCAGTTCCTGATGCAGTTTCAGGCTGATATGCTGCATGCCGTCATTAACCGTTCGGAGATAGAGGAAGCTTCTGCATTGGGGGCTGTTGTCATGAATGGCTTTGCCCGTAAGAAGTGGGCCAGTTTCCAAGAAGCCGCTGCCATGCGTACCATTGACAATTGCATCGCTCCCTGTATGGAGGAAAAAGAACTTCAATCTTTGTATAGTGGCTGGCGTGAGGCTGTTAAGAAAGTAATAGGACAGAATAACTAACTGAATATATCGTAACTTTTAATACCATTAGAAATGAAAAACAAGAAAAAAATGTGTTTTGGTGTCATCATTGGAACACGCGCTTATTTTAACTCGGAATTAGCAAAAGATGTCCGTAAACAATTGTTGGAAACACTGACGAAAGAGGGCTATGACTATGTCATTCTCCCCGAAGATGCTACGCCTACAGGCAGTAGCAGTATTGAAACAAGAGAAGATGGCTTGAAATGTGCAAAGTTGTTCCGTGAGAACCGTGACCGTATTGATGGAATCATTGTTTCATTACCTAACTTCGGTTTTGAAATCGGTATCATCAATGCTATCAGTGTAGCCGATCTGAATGTGCCTGTTTTGGTTCAGGCATGTGATGATGAGAATGACAAGGTGGATTTGGATAGCCGTCGTGACGCGTTCTGTGGTAAGATTTCCGTATGCAATAACTTGTATCAGTATGGCATTCCTTTTACTGATACTACGCTACATACTTATTCTATTTATTCTGATTTGCTGGCAGCCGATATTAATAAGTTCGCTGCGATCTGCCGGGTGGTGAATGGTCTTCGTCATGCTCGCATCGGTGCCATCGGCACTCGTCCTGCCGGTTTCCAGACCGTCCGCGCCAGCGAGAAACTGTTGCAGGCATCGGGCATTACAGTCGTTCCGGTAGATCTTTCTGAAATCTTGTCTGCCGCCCGTAAGATTGAAGATGCTGATGAAACGTTACAAGCAAAACTGAAAGAAATCAGACAATATGCTGCTGTTCCCGAACAATACAATGATAAACTGATTTTGCAGGCTAAATTTGGTGTGGCTGTAGAACAATGGATGGAAGCCAATGAAATTGATGCTGTAGCTATCCAGTGTTGGGACTCTTTGGAGCAAAACTATGGTTGTGCAGCTTGTGTGACTATGAGTATGTTGAGTGAAAAATTAATCCCTGCTGCTTGTGAAGTGGATATTGCCGGTGCAGTGTCTATGTATGCGTTGACATTGGCTTCCGGTCGCCCGTCGGCATTGCTTGACTGGAACAATAACTTTGCCGAGGATCGTGACAAGTGTGTGTGTACACATTGTGGTAACTTCCCTAAATCATTTGTAATGAATGATTTGAAGTTAGGAACATTAGGAGTGTTGGGCAGAACATTAGGTAAGGTACATACTTTCGGTGCCGTTTACGGTAAAGTAAAACAGGGTGATTTCACCTTCTTCCGCATCTCGACAGATGATACGAAGGGTTGTATCAAGTCTTATTTGGGCAAAGGTGACCTGACCGATGACCCATACGGAATGGATGGTTGTATAGCAGTAACCAAGGTGGATAATCTGCAGCCGCTTATGAAATATATTTGTAAGAATGGATTCGAACATCATGTGGCTATGTGCCGTGGCAATGTGAAAGATATTTTGGCGGAAGCTATTGAAACTTATCTGAACTGGAATATCTATATTCACGAATAATATCGATGAAATATGATATTGGTAGATAATTACTTTTTGGCAATCCTCTGCTGTGTTATTTGCTGTGCCTGCTGGGGCTCTTGGGCAAATACGCAGAAGATGGTTGCCGCCAAGCAATGGAGCTTTGAACTGTTTTATTGGGATTTGACCGTCGGTCTGTTCCTTACAGCTTTATTGGGGGCGGTGACTTTGGGAAGTATGGGAAGTGAAGGCCGTACCTTTTTTCAGGATTTGGCAGTCATGGACTGGTCTAGCATTCAATATGCATTCTTGGGCGGTGTTGTGTGGAACTTTGGCAATATATTTCTTACCGCAGCCATTGCTGTAGCCGGAATGTCAGTAGGTTTTCCTATCGGTGGAGGCTTGGCCTGGATTGGAGGTATTGTATTCAATTATTTATTAATCTCTTTGGCCGGTCAGACCTATCAGGGAAATCAGCTTTTACTATGGAGTGGTGTGTTAGTCATCATTGTAGCTATACTGATCTGCGGAAAAGCGTACGGAAAGTTATCGTCCGGCAAGGCTTCCACTCCGAAGAAGGGGATTCTGCTGGCCATTATGGCAGGCATGCTATCATGTTCTTTTACGGATTGGTAGTGAAATCTCTTGACCCGCAGTATGTGGCGGGAGGAACCGGAACGCTGACTCCTTATACAGGTGTGTTCTTCTTTGCGGTAGGTATTCTGGCCAGCACACCTATATTCAATACCTTTGCCATGAAGCATCCGGTAGAAGGCAAGGCGGTGACCATGAAAGATTACTTTGCCGGCGATGCCAAGACCCATCTCACAGGTATGCTGGGAGGCTTTATCTGGATGGGCGGCATGGTGATTAGTTTTATGGGAGCAGGTGCTGCCAATCCGGCCATAGCCTATGCATTGAGCAATGCCGCACCGGTGGTAGCCATGATTTGGGGATTCTTTGTATGGAAAGAGTTCAAAGGAGCTCCCAAAGGAACTGTACCTATGATTGCGACTATGTTTGTACTCTTTTGTTGTGGGGCTGGTACTGATTACGCTTTCAAACTGATATTTTAATTCATTGTTAACCCAAAATAATAATAAATGAAAACGATTGTAAGACAAATTAAACAGAAAAGGTTAATGGTCTTGGTGCTGTTCCTTTTGGTAGGTATGACATCTGTTTTTGCACAGAAACATGTAAGTGTATCTGGCAGAATCACCGATGAACTTAATGAACCGATGATTGGTGTAAGTGTATTGGAAAAGGTACGACAAATGGTGTCATAACTGATTTGGATGGTAATTATACCTTGTCGGTGAATGAGGGGGCGCCACTATCGTCTTTTTTTATATAGGTTATGTGACCCAGGAAAAGAAAGCCGCTGCGGGTACTATGAATATAGTACTGAAAAAGAAGATAACAAGACCTTGGATGAAGTGGTTGTAGTGGGATATGGTGTACAGAAGAAAAGCTCCGTAACGGGGCCATCTCTTCCGTAAAGGCTGAAGATTTTGAAAATCGTACCATTACCAATGCCGAGCAGGCCTTGCAGGGTAAGACAGCCGGTGTGCAAATTATTTCTGCATCTGCGGCTCCTGGTTCGAATCCCGCCATTCGTATCCGTGGATATAGCAGTAATGCCAGCTCAGATCCTTTGTATGTAGTCGATGGTCTGCGTACGAAAGACATCAGCAACCTCGATCCGAACGATATTGAGAGTATGGAAGTATTGAAGGATGCTGCCTCTGCTGCTATCTATGGCGCCCAGGCCGGTAACGGTGTTGTCTTGATTACCACCCGGAAGGCAAAAAAAAGGGAGTCCGCCGTATTTCTTCTTATGATTTCCAGTTGTCCTCCCAGTCTTTGGGTCGTACTCCTGATATTCTGAATGCTCAGGAATACGTCAATTATATGACTGAAGGCAATCTTATTCCCAGAGAAACAATAGATAGGTATTGGGATGGAAAGACAAATACTGATTGGGTGAAAAGAAACGTTTGAATCATCCATGATGCAACGTCACAATGTCAATTTCCAAGGGGCCCAATGATAATGGTTCACTGTTTGCATCGCTTTCTTATTTAAGCAACAATGGTCCCATTGTAGGCAATAAGATGTTTTTGACCGCATTACCGGTACTGTCAATGCAGATTATAAAGTAAAGGATTGGTTGAAGTTCACGACAAACAATTCATTTTCCCGTTATCATGTACAGTCTGTAAGCGAAGGCTCAGCAACCGGTTCTTTGATGCTGTCTGCCATTCAGCTTGACCCTCTTACTCCAGTTACCTATACACCGGATAAACTGCCTGACACTATGATTAATTATATGAACCAAGGGCATACCTTGCTTCAGAATGCCAATGGTGATTATTATTCTATTTCCCCTTATGGTGACTCAATAATATCAATCCGTATATTATGCGTGACCGTGGTACAACGAAAAGAGATGGTTTTGTGTTCAGCGGCTCCACTTATCTGGATTTTACCCGATTAAAGAGCTGGTCATCACTTCACGTTTGGGATACCGTTATACTTACAGCAATTCCTACGGCTATGTTATGCCTAACATTACCTGCTCTGACCTTTATCAGGACTATGTATCGGTAAGTGCGACAAGCTCCAACACCACGTACTGGCAATGGGAAAACTTTTGCCAACTATACCAAGACATTTGCAGATAAGCACAATGTAAACGTGATGCTTGGTATGTCCTATTCTTCCAATACTTCCTTTGGAGTGACGGAGGAATCAATGGTAGCCGTTCCGGCGACAAGGTTGATTTGGGTATTACCAAGTTGGATCCCAATTATGCCTATTTTGCTTTTTCGGACCGGTACTGCCACCCGTACGGTAAGTGGTGGAGAGAAACGGAGGTATGCCAATCTTTCTTACTTTGGCCGGGCATCTTATGACTATGCAGGCAAGTATTTTGCCAATTCACCCTTCGTGCGGATGCAGCCGACTTGTCTATCCTTCCTTTTTGCAGAAACGTTGGGGCTATTTCCCCGGCTGTGTCTGTCGGCTGGGTACTTTCCAACGAGAAATTTATGGAAAAACCTCAAGTCAATCTCTCATTTGAAGTTGCGTGCCAGCTGGGGACAGAATGGTAGTATCGCCGGTTTGGCAGACTATATGTATGATGCTACGATTTTGTCTGGAATCAATTATCCAATGTCCGGTGATGTGTCTTATGAAACAGGTTCGTTGCCATCTGCAACCGGTAACTATGATTTGAAGTGGGAAACTTCCGAACAGATAGACTTGGGTATTGACCTCCGGATGCTGAATGACCGTTTGAGCTTCGATTTGACTATTATGAGAAGAAAAACCAAAGACTTGATTGTAACCGGTATTACTCCTTCTTTTTGATTGTGGGTAACACTACTTCACCTATGAATGCGGGAAATGTCAAGAACAGCGGATTTGAGTTTGAACTCATGGCGTGATCATATCAAAGATTTCAGTTATAGTGTAAAAAGCTAACATCGCTACTTTGAAGAATAAAGTAACTTATCTTCATGAAACATTGAGCGTATTGCCAGTACAACAAGTGCAGGTATCGGCACTATGAATTATTTTTTGAAGAAGGACATCCCATTTGGTACATGCGCGGTTATGAGTGCACGGGTATTGATCCGCAAACGGGTGACCCAATATTCAAAGACAAGAATGATGATGACATTATTGGAGATGCCGACCAGACAGAAATCGGTTCTGCCATTCCCGACTTTACTTATGGTATTACTTTGACAGCTGCCTGGAAAGGCCTTGACCGACAATCTTTGGTTCCGGTTCTCATGGCAATGATGTGTTTGCCGGCTATAACCGTACTTCCCGTATGAAAGCGAATACCTTGAAGGAATTCTACGATGGACGTTGGACAACTGCAGGAGACAATGCAAAAATATGCCCGTTCCAATCCCAGCAATTATGATAAGTATTTAAAGAGCTCCAAATTTGTATTCGACGGTTCATATTTTTAAAATCAAGCAGATACAGTTGGGCTATAACCTGCCTAAGAATTTGTTGAAGCAGGTGGGTTTGAGTAACCTTCGTTTGTATTGTTCTTTAGACGACTTCTTCACATTTACCAAATATCCCGGATTTGATCCTGAATTTACGAGTACAGGCAATGCGATGGGTTTGGATATGGGCTCTTATCCGTCCAGCAAGAAAAAGTCGTGCTCGGTCTTAACGTAGTATTTTTAATCTTTAATTCAATACGAAATATGAAAGCAAAAATATATTTTATCAAGTCTGTTACTTGCCGGCTGCACTTTTCTTTTCCTCTTGTGAGGACAATCTGGATATTTCGCAGCATGGGGTAAGCACTTTCGAAAGTTTCTATAAAACGGATGCCGATGCGGAAGAAGCCATTATAGCCTGCTATAGCAATTGGAAGGACACCTATGAGCCTGCGTTCTGGCTGAAGAATCTTCTTTCTGACGATTGCTATTCGGCAGGGGAAAGCTGGACGGCTGCCAGTGCGCAGTTGCTGTCGACCTATACGTTCGACTCTGATTTTTCCCATATTAAAACGTTGTATACGAATCTTTATAAAAGTGATTTATGCCGCCAACATTGTTTTTGCAGTATGTAGGCGATGATTCTGAGGTTAAGCTTCGTGCACGTGCAGAGGCAAGGTTTTCCGTGCGATGTCCTACATCGAATTGATCAGTCTTTGGGGAACTCCGCCGTTGGTGGACCATCCGTTGAAAGCAAACGAATATTCCCAGGCAAATGGTAATACAGAGGCGCTTTGGGCATTGGTGAACCAAGATTTGACCGAAGCTGTCAACAGTGGCAATTTGGAGGAAAAGACAAGCTTGGACAACTTTACCTATCGTATCACCAAACAATTGCACAAGCCTTGTTGGGCAAGGCATACGTATTCCAGAAGAATTATGGCGCTGCTGTTACAGTTTTGGATGAGGTAATCAATAGCGGGAAGTACGACCTTTACAGTGATTATGAGAATATCCAGACTACCAAAGGCGAGGCGAATTGTGAAAGTCTGTTTGAAAGTAATTATGTTTACGACGCCAACAATGTTACCGGCATTATGAGTAACATGATTTGGGTATATATTGTGCATTGGCGTGGAGACATGCTTGCATTCAATGAGCCTACTCAAATCTATTCTCATGGCGGCTGGGGATTTTTTAATCCGACGAAGGAAAGCTACGATGCGTTTGTCGAAATGGGAGATACTTATCGCTTGAATGCCTCTATCAAGACATACCGGCAAATGGAGGATATGGTATCTCATTGAGCAATGCCATAGCTTATATGCCGGACAATGCCGGTTATTTCAGCTGGAAAATACCGTGTTTATGAAGCAGATGTCATCAACTATTGGTGGTTGCGTTGTCCTAACAATACCCGTGCCATGCGTTATGCCGAGGTTCTGCTGCTTGCTGCTGAAGCGAGTCTTCAGTCCGGAAATGCAAGTAAAGGCTGCCGGATATGTGAATAAAGTGCGTGACCGTGCCCAGTTGCCTGCATTGGGCAGCGTCTCTATGGATGATATCAAGAAAGAGAAGCGTCTGGAGCTTTGGATGGAAGGCTGCCGTTACCAGGATTTGATTCGGTGGGGTGATGCTGCTACGGTACTTGCCAAGAGAGGGCAGGAAAGACCGGCTCTTTACAAAGACGGCCGTGTAAGTTGGGATGAACAGAAAAAATGCTTCTGCCGGCTTCAAGAGCGGTAAGCATGAACTGCTTCCGTTCCCTGCTACTGAAATGAATGTCAATAAGAATATGACCCAGAACCCGGGTTGGTAATTAATCAATAAAACTTAGTTTATGAATAAATTAAAATGCTTATTCCTATCAGGCCTTATGGCTGTGATGCCGGTTTGCATGAGCGGACAGCAGACGCCCGGTGAAAAATCGTCAAAACCGCGTGTCATCATTACTTGTGACCCGGAACTTGATGACCTGAACTCTTTGATACGTTTCCTGCTTTTCAGTACGGATTTCCGTGTGGAAGGCTTGATTTATGCCAGCAGCCAGTTCCATTGGAAAAGGTGACGGGCACGGCACGAAGTGGTATGTGCCTGGACGTGAATATTCCCATGTAATGGCATAGACTACGGACCTATGGAAAGCTGGCGTTGGGATCCGGATGAACGTTTCATTGACGATGCCGTGGAAGCTTACGAGAAAGTATATATCCCAATCTGAAAGTGCACGACCCGTCTTATCCGACTCCCGAATACCTGAAGTCTAAAAGTGCGTATCGGTAATATCGAGTTCGACGGTGATATTTCCAAGCGACACTCGGGGTCGGAGCTGATTAAAGCTGTATTGCTCGATGATTGTACGGATCCGGTATTCATCAATGCTTGGGGAGGTGGCAGCACCATCGCCCGTGCCTTGAAGTCCATTCAGGATATTTATGAGAGCATACCGATGCCTGGGAAAGGCATCCGTGAGAAGATAATAGGAAAAGTGGTCCTTTCCCTTTCGGGTGATCAGGATGATACGTATGCACGGTATATCCGACCTTTCTGGCCGGAACTCAGACAAATGGAGATGGGGGGGATGACAGTCGGCCTGGCTTATAATGCACAGTTAAGAGCCTCCAAGGAAAATCAGGTTTTCTACTCTCCGGAATGGATGCAGGAGAACATCCGCAGTAAAGGTCCTTTCGGTGAAATGTATCGGGTCTGGGGAGACGGTAAGCAGATGGTGAAAGGTGATAAGTTCGATTTCTTCGGTTTGTCGGGTTATACGGTTGATGAATTGAAAAAGCAAAAGGCTATGTGGTTTGGACCGGAATCCAGCCGAAAGGCTCCTATCTGGCTGAAGGCGATACTTACTGTTTCCTGAATTTGATAGGTAACGGCCTGCGTGGTCACGAAGACCCCACTTATGGGGGATGGTGCGGTGGAAGAACCGTCCTTCCCGATTCGGTGAAGAATCTTCCGCGCATGGAGCAGATGAAGTATAGAGCCGAGCACTATCCTTGCCCGACTCACAGCCCGGTAATGAATGGATTGGCTGCCCGCTTTAAATGGTCGGTCACTCCAAACTATGCCGACGCAAATCATGAGCCAGTGATAAAGGGGCGCTTGCCATGAGTGCCAAGCCGGTGAGAAGCTGAAACTTAAATACACTGTAACCGATCCGGATAAGGATGCCCTTACCATTAAATGGTGGCAGTATGTGTCAGCCGGTACATATCGGGGCAAAGTAACGGTAGATGACCCTGCTTCTGCAAAATACCTTTTACTGTTCCGGCTGATGCCAACCCCGGTGATACCATCCACTTGATTTTTGGAAGCTACGGATAACGGTACGCCACAGATGAACCGCTATCACCGCCTGATTATTACAGTGGCAGAATGAACTTGAATCAATGAACTTTAATTTGAAGAACTGAAATGAAAAAGATTATATTGGCTGCATTTATGGCAGCTTGTGGACTGCAAATGTCTGCCCAGCAGAACTTGTTTGTTGCGCAAGACCTCGAGTCTGCAATCGTGAATAAAGACAACACAGTGACTTTTAACTTCAAGGCTCCCGATGCCAAGAAGGTACAGATTGCAGGTGACTTTGCCGAAAGGGCGGAGGGACAACACATTGGCGGTATGGTGGGCGCAGGCCTGATAGACATGACGAAGAATGCCGAAGGAATCTGGACCTATACCACCAAACCGCTGGACTCGGAACTCTACAGTTATGAATTCATGGTAGACGGCGTACCGACCATAGACCCCAACAATGTTTATGTCTATCGTGACTTTGCCACAACAAGCAATGTATTCATCGTAGGGAATGGCAAGGCTGATTTATATAAGGTCAATAAAGTGCCTCATGGAACATTGGCCCACCGTTGGTATCACTCTGATGGCATGAAAATGGATCGCCGTATCAACATCTACACACCGGCGGGTTATGAACAGTCCGGTAACAGAAAAATATCCTGTGCTCTACTTGTTGCATGGCATGGGCGGTGATGAAGACGAATGGACTACTTTCGGACGTGCGGCACAGATTCTCGATAATCTGATAGCACAAGGCAAGGCTGAACCGATGATTGTCGTGATGCCCAATGGACATGCCGCCATGGAAGCTGCACCGGGTGAAAGCAGCCTGGGTTACTATAAGCCCTACCACATGAAGAACGGAACCATGGACGGTGCATTTGAAACCTATTTCCCCGAGATTGTGAAGTTCGTAGAAAGTAATTACCGTGTGCAGGCAGACAAGGCACACCGTGCCATTGCAGGCCTTTCAATGGGTGGCTTTCATTCTGCCAATATTTTCTTTGAACTATCCCCGATATGTTCGATTATGTAGGGTTTGTTCTCTGCCGCTCTTAATGTCCAGAGTGCAGGCCAGCGGAATAGCCCGGTTTATCAGGATATGGACAAGAAGCTGGCTGTCCAGTTTGATAAGGCTCCCAAACTTTACTGGTTGGGTATCGGTAAAGACGATTTTCTTTATAGAAACAATGCAGCTTATCGCGCCGATTTGGATAAAAAAGGATATAAATATGAGTTTATGGAAACTCCCCGGTGGGCATGTATGGACTTGCTGGCGTATTTATCTCTCTGTATTTGCTCCCCAAGTTGTTCAAATAAATCATAACACACCATGAAGAAACAACTATTCAGTCTGCTGTTGGTCGCAAGCGTTTTGAGCGCTTGTGGACCGGCGGCTCCCCAACTGGGTAAAGATTCCGTTGAGGATGTCATTGGCGCTATGACGCTGGAAGAAAAGGCGCGCTTGGTTATCGGTACCGGAATGGCGGGTACCTCGGTGACAGTACGGTGATTGGCACTACCAAAGAAGTTGGTTCCCGGTGCAGCAGGTACTACTTATCCGATACCCCGTTTGGGAATTCCTGCCATTGTGTTGGCTGGATGGACCTGCAGGTTTACGTATAGATCCTATCCGCGAAGGCGATTCTGCTACTTTATTATTGTACGCATTTTCCCTATCGGTACATTACTTGCTTCTACTTGGAATCAAAGATTTGGTGGAGGAAGTCGGGAAATCGATAGGTAATGAAGTGCTGGAATATGGTGCGGATGTTTTACTGGCTCCTGCTTTGAATATCCATCGGAATCCTTTGTGCGGGGCGTAATTTTGAATATTATTCGAAGACCCGTTGGTGTCGGCAAGATAGCTGCTGCATATGTTAGAGGGATACAGAGCAACGGAGTGGGGAACTTCCATCAAGCATTTTGCTGTCAACAATCAGGGAAACCAATCGGAATGCCAATGATGCTCGTGATCACTCCCCGTGCCTTACGGGAAATCTATTTGAAGGGGTTCGAAATTGCAGTGAAGGAATCGGCACCATGGACAGTAATGTCCTCTACAATCATATTAATGGCACCTATGCTTCTGAGAATACAGACTTGCTGTCCACTTTATTGCGTGATGAGTGGAATTTCGAGGGTATGGTGGTAACTGACTGGTTTGGAGGGAAGGATGCCGTGGCTCAGATGATAGCAGGTAATGATATGCTCCAACCGGGAAGGGCCTAACCAGTATGATATGATTATCGAAGGGGTGAAACCGAAGAAAATTGGATGAATCCATACTGAATCGTAATGTGAAGCGTGTTCTTGAACTTATTCTCCAAACTCCTCATTTTAAAGAATACAAATATTCCAATAAACCTGATTTGAAGGCGCACGCAGCAGTTACCCGCCAGTCAGCGACTGAAGGAATGGTTTTTTGAAGAATAATAACGAAACCTTGCCATTTGAAAGGAAGGTCAGAAATATAGCTCTTTTCGGGTGTACTTCCTATGATTTCATAGCAGTGAGGTACCGGCTCAGGTAATGTGAATCGTGCCTATACAGTCTCATTATTGGATGGTTTGAAGAATGCTGGATACCAGATAGATGAAGCATTGAAGGCCGATTATGAACAGTATATTGAGGCCGAGAATAAGAAAAATACTCCTGACTCGTCTCAGCCTTTCTCCAGATTTATACCGGTACTCGCCCGGACAGAACTTATCCCTACTACAAAGGTGTTGTCAGAACAAGTTGCTAAAGCGGATGTTGCATTGGTTACGCTGGGACGTACTTCCGGTGAATTTGTAGACCGTAATGTCAGTGATTTTGAACTGAGTGAGGAAGAATTGCAACTGCTGAAGTCCGTCAGCCAAAGCTTTCCATGCTGCTGGGAAGAAAGTGGTGGTATTGAATATCGGAGGTGTAATCGAAACAGCTTCTTGGAAAAAACTACCGGATGCTATTTTGCTGGCTTGCAGGCAGGACAGGAGGGTGGAAATAGTGTGACGGATGTGTTGAGCGGTAAGGTATCTCCATCGGGTAAAGTTGACAATGACTTTCCCGAACAAGTTGATGGACGTTGCTTCTTCGACCAATTTTCCTATGGATGCTAGGGCTAATACAGATGTGAGGAATAAGGAGGACAAAAGCTCTTCAGTGAAGAATGTAGACTATACGGATTATGAAGAAGATATTTTTTTGTCGGTTATCGCTATTTCGATAGTTTCGAAAGCAAGTGTCTTATCCTTTTCGGCTATGGTCTTTCGTATACAACATTCGAGTATGTCAATCCGTCTGTCAAAGTTGATAATGGTATATATTCTGTTTCTATTGATGTGAAGAATGTTGGTAAGTTTGCAGGGAAAGAGGTTGTTCAGCTTTTATGTCTCCGCTCCCAATAGGTTTCAGATGAACAAACCGGAAAGAACTTAAAGCTTTTTACCAAAAAACTAAGGAATTGGAGGCCAAGTGAGACTGTTACTGCCACTTTGAAACTGAACACTACGGATTTGGCTTCTTATGATGAAGCTTCTTCTTCATGGGTAGTGGATGCTCGGAAATTATAAGTTTTTCATTGGAACCTCTTCCAAGGATATTAAGGCTGTACTTGATGTTGATGTGGTATCAGTTGTGGGAAAAAACAAATGACATATTGAAACCACAAGAGACTGTTAATAATGATAAAACGCTGAAGGTGAGTATAATATTATTCTTGGTTGTGATTAGTTGATTTGTAGTGCTAGGTAAATTAATTGTAATTGGTAATTGGGAAAAGAAGCTGCCTCGGAGTTATGAGGTAGCTTCTTCTTTTATTTGGTAATAAGATAAATTAATACCCTCCGTGTCCTACTTACGATATAAATCCTCATATCTTTGTGGCGCTTTTAGCTGAAAATAAGATTCAAAATTAATTTAGATACAACAGAAAATGGCACAAGAAGACGTTTTTAAGAAACTCGTATCACACTGTAAGGAATATGGTTTTGTGTTCC
>VOFK01004085.1_pt1 | contig 17905 bp, 21 predicted proteins | sample 5384121 | NCBI WGS metagenome assembly VOFK01 (sample SAMN12384730, study PRJNA508395) | human gut metagenome | isolation source: healthy gut J | host: Homo sapiens
AACCGGCCTTCTTCAGGACGGGACGGAACTCGGGATTCACCAGCAGCAGGGCGCGGGCGATGCCGTGGCGCAGAGCGCCGGCCTGGCCGGAAACGCCGCCGCCTTCCACGGTGGCAACGATGTCCCACCTTACCCAGGGGGTATCGGTGGCGTTCAGGGGCTGGCGGACCACCATCTTCAGGGTCTCCAGGCCGAAGTAATCGTCGATGTCGCGGCCGTTGATGGTGATGGAGCCGGTGCCGTTGGGGAACAGGTGCACCCGGGCCACGGAGGACTTTCTGCGGCCGGTGCCGTACAGATAGGGATTCTTGGACTGATACATGTTTCTTCTCCTCCTTACTTGACCAGCTCGGGCTTCTGGGCCTCGTGGATGTGCTGCTCACCGGCATAGATGTGCAGGCGCTTCAGGGAATCCTTGGTAACGGTGTTGCGGGGCATCATACCGCGGACGGCCACGCGCATGGCCAGCTCGGGCTTCTCCTGCATCAGCAGGCGATACTTGGTCTCCTTCAGACCGCCGATCCAGCCGGAGTGGGTGCGGTAGTACTTCTGCTCCATCTTGTTGCCGGACAGGGTGGCCTTGCCAGCGTTGATGACGATGACGTTGTCGCCGCAGTCGGCGTGGGGGGTGTAGGTGACTTTACCCTTGCCGCGCAGCAGGTCGGCCACGATGACGGCGGTCTTGCCCAGGGGCTTGCCGGCGGCATCAACGACGTACCACTTGCGCTCAATGGTGGCCTTGTTTGCCATATAAGTGGACATGGTGTTTTCCTCCAATTTATAGAATGTATTGCTTTACTTTTCCGGGCTCCCTTGCTATGATTGGGAGGGAGAAATGCGCCGAACGCGCAAGGATATTTATAGCATATCCCGGGAAAATTGTCAACACCATTTTAATTTACGATAGCAACATCTGGTATTTCCTATCGTTTTCTCCCGATATCTCCCATTTTCTCAAATGGCAATTTCATTTCTTCCTTGGAGGGCTTTGTATATGCAGAAGATTTTGGGACAGGTGCGCCGCTGCGTGGAGGATTATCACATGATCGACGCCGGAGACGTGGTGGCCGTGGGCGTGTCCGGCGGCAAGGACAGCCTGGTGACGCTGACGGCTCTGGCCCGGCTGCGGGTCTTTTATCCCATTCCCTTCACCGTCCGCGCCATCACTTTAGAGACCGGCGCCCCCGGCATGAGCTTCGACGCCGTGGCGGACCTGTGCCGGCAGCTGGAGGTGCCCTATACTCGCATCCAGGTGCCGGTATACGACATCGTGTTCAACCAGCGGAAGGAGAAAAACCCCTGCTCCCTGTGCGCCAAGCTGCGGCGGGGCAGCCTGAACACGGCCCTTACGGACCTGGGCATCCGGAAAATCGCCCTGGGCCACCACTATGACGACGCCATCGAGACCCTGCTGATGAATCTGCTGTTCGAGGGGCGCATCGGCTGCTTCCAGCCGGTGACGTATCTGGACCGCACGGGCATCACCCAGATCCGCCCCCTGCTGTACTGCCGGGAGGAGGAGATCCGCCGGGTGGCCCGGCGGCTGGAGCTGCCGGTGGTGGAGAACCCCTGTCCCGCCAACGGACGCAGCCGCCGCCAGGAGGTGAAGGAGCTCATCGCCGGGCTGGAGGGCCGGTATCCGGATATCAAGCAGAAGCTGTTCGGCAGCCTCCAGCGCTACCCCCTGTACGGCTGGAATCTTCACGAGGAGGAGCGGTAACATGAAAACCAGACTGGGCGGCCGCACCTGGGCGGCCCTGCTGACCTTCGGCCTGTTCGGACAGATCGCCTGGGTCATCGAGAATATGTATTTCAACGTGTTCCTGTACAACACCATCTCCGGGGACACGTCCATGATCGCCGCCATGGTGGCCTGGAGCGCCGTCACCGCCACCGTCACCACCCTGGTGATGGGGGCCCTCAGCGACCGGCTGGGGCGGCGGAAGGCCCTGATCGTCATCGGCTATCTGCTGTGGGGCGTCAGCATCGGGGCCTTCGCCTTCATCAAAAGAAGCCCCCTGGCCGGTGCGGCCCACGGAGCTGCGGTGCTGGTGGTGGTGATGGACTGCGTCATGACCTTCTTCGGCTCCACCGCCAACGACGCCGCCTTCAACGCCTGGGTCACGGACGTCACCGTGCCGGAAAACCGGGGCCGGGTGGAGACGGTGCTGGCCATTATGCCGCTGGTGGCCATGCTGGTGGTGTTCGGTGCTCTGGACGGCCTGACCCAGGCCGGGAACTGGCGGCTGTTTTTCCTGATCGTGGGCGGCATCACCTGCCTGGGCGGCGTGCTGGGCTGCTTCTTCATCCGGGAGCCGGACCTGCCCCGGGGCCAGGGCAGCTATTTTGCCAACATTCTGTACGGCTTCCGTCCCGCCGTTGTCCGGGACAACCCGCGGCTGTATCTGTCCCTGGCGGCTCTGGGCGTATACTGCATGAGCCAGCAGGTGTATATGCCCTACCTCATTATCTATATCCAGCGGTTCCTGGGCATCACGGACTATACCCTCCTGCTGGCGGGGGTGCTGATCGTCAGCTCCGTGCTGTCGGTGCTGGCCGGGCGGCCCATCGACCGCTTCGGGAAGCTCCGCTGCCTGGTCCCGGCGGGGATCGTGGGCTTTGCGGGGCTGGTGCTGATGTACTTCGCCCGGAGCCAGTGGTTCGTGCTGGCGGCGGGCATCGTGATGCTGGGCGGCGGCATGGTGATCTCTGCCTGCTGCAATGGGCTCATCCGGGACTATACCCCGGCGGGAAAGGCCGGCCTGTTCCAGGGCATCCGCATCGTGTTCCAGGTGCTGCTGCCCATGGTCACGGGGCCGTATATCGGTGCGGCGGTGATCCGGGGCACCGGCATGACCTATGAGGACCTGGGCACCGTGAAGCAGGTGCCCACGGCGGAAATTTTCCTGGCGGCAGCCGCCGCCCTGGTGCTGCTGGCCATTCCGGCGGCCCTGCTGAAGCGGAAGGAGACGGTAAAATGACGGCGCTTTACACCCCCTGGGGAGAGCAGCTCGACAGGACCTGCCCTCTGCCGGAGTATCCCCGGCCCCAGCTGCGGCGGGACAGCTATCTCTGTCTCAACGGCCTGTGGGATTACACCGTGGAGGACGGGGACGAATACTCCCGCCGCCGCAGCGGAAAAATATTGGTGCCCTTTTCGCCGGAGAGCCTGCTGTCCGGCTGCGATTTCCGGCTGCAAAGCGGGGAAACGCTGTGGTATGAGCGGACGTTCACCCTGCCGGAGGGCTTCCGCCGGGACCGGGTGCTGCTGCACTTCGGCGCGGTGGATCAGTGCTGCCGGGTGCTGGTAAACGACCGCCCCGTGGGGGGCCATCAGGGGGGCTATCTGCCCTTCACCCTGGACGTCACCGACGCCCTGGTCCCCGGAGAAAACCGGCTGACTGTGGCCGTCACCGACGACCCCGACGGCGGGGTCCACGCCTTCGGCAAGCAGCGCCGGAACCGGGGCGGCATCTGGTACACCGCCCAGAGCGGCATCTGGCAGACGGTATGGCTGGAGAGCGTGGCGGAGAACTACATTCACTCCCTGCGGCTGACCCCGGACTATGACGAAAAAGCCCTGCGCTATGCCGTCCGGGCCGATGACCCCGCCGGATCGCGGATCACGGTGCTGTGCGGCGGTCAGGTCATCGCCCGCAGCTGGGCCGATGAAAAGGGCCTGGGCGTGTGCCCCATTCCGGCGGAGCACTTCCGCCCCTGGAGTCCGGAGGACCCGTATCTGTACGATCTGGAGGTGACGCTGCCCTCCGGCGACCGGGTGGAAAGCTACTTCGGTATGCGGAAATTCTCCGTTATGGTGCATCAAGGCCGCCGGGTGCTGGCCCTGAACGACCAACCCTGCTTCCAGTCGGGCCTGCTGGACCAGGGCTACTGGTCCGACGGACTGTACACCCCTCCGGCGGACGAGGCCATGGTCTGGGACATTCAGACCGCCCGGGACATGGGCTTCAATATGCTGCGCAAGCACATCAAGATCGAGCCTCTGCGGTGGTACTATCACTGCGACCGCCTGGGGATCATCGTGTGGCAGGACCTGGTGTCCTGCTTTGAGCGCTGGCAGACCCTGACCATGCAGGTGCTGCCCTTTCTGGGCGTCCACCTGAAGGACCGCCCCTCCGGGCGGCTGGGCCGGGCCGGAGAGGCCGGACGCCAGCAGTTCCTGCGGGACATGGAGGACACGGTGGACCTGCTGTATAACTGCGTGTGCCTGGGCCTGTGGGTGCCCTTCAACGAGGGCTGGGGCCAGTTCGATGCCCTGGCCGTCACGGACCGGCTGCGGACTCTGGACCCCACCCGGCCCATCGACCACGCCTCCGGCTGGCACGACCAGGGCGGCGGCGACCTGAAAAGCCGCCATGTGTACTACCGCCCCGTGCGCCTGCGGGGGGACGGACGGCGGGTGCTGGCCCTGACGGAATTCGGGGGCTACAGCCTGCAATGCCCGGGACACCTGGCCTCGGACAAAAAATTCGGCTACCGCATGTATGACCATGCGGCAGCCTGGATGGACGCGGTGGAGCGCCTGTATGAAACGGAGGTCCTGCCCCTGATCGAAAGCCAGGGCCTGTCGGCGGCGGTGTATACCCAGCTGTCCGACGTGGAGGACGAGGTCAACGGTCTGGTGACCTACGACCGCCGCCTGTGCAAAATGGACCCCGCCCGGATGCGGAAAATCAACAGCAAACTGCGCTTTTAGCGCAATATATTGCCGAAAATAACGGATTTCCCCCCTATGTAGCAAAAGCCTCGCAGAGTTTGCCGCCCGCGGCAGACTGCAACCCCTTTGTTCAAAAAGTGGTTCCACCACTTTTTGAACAAAACTCAAAGCACCCACTGCAAAAGCAGCAGCAGGCCGAAGCCCGGCAGGCCCAGCACGCCGATCAGCAGCCCGTTGAACAGGTTGAGCCCCAGCTGAAGCCCCGGGGCCAGGCGGCCCAGCAGCCACAGGGCCCCGAAGCCCAGGGCCGCGTTGCCCGCCACCCGGAAGACCAGCTTCAGGGGGCTTCTGGCCAGGCGCAGCACCCCCAGCAGCATAAACAGTCCCCCCACGCCCAGGGCGATCTTTTCTAAGACGGACACGCGGTGCCTCCCTTCATGGCGGCTGCCGCCGCGCAGGGCTCCTGACCCAGCTGGGCCTTGATGCACCGCAGCAGATAGTCGCTGCGGGCCTTCAGGGCGTTGATCTCATAGATGCTGGCCTCCACCAGCTCCGGGGCCGTGACAAAGTTGAACTTGTCATAGGCGTTGCGCAGAGCCTGGTTGGTCTGGTGCAGCTCCTGGCGCAGCTCCTCCAGCGTGGGGGAAACGGCCTGATTTTTCTTCTTTTCCATGGTGATCCCTCCTGGCACATGCCTGTAACCTATTTGTACGGTTATTTTGGACAGATATGACAGGCTTTAACCCGGGGGACAAGCAAAAATTTCCGGGAGGTGCGGAGAATGCACGAGGAGTATATGCGCCAGGCCCTGGACCTGGCCCGGCAGGCCGCCGCCTGCGGCGAGGTGCCGGTGGGCTGCGTCATCGTCAAGGACGGCCGGGTCATCGGCCGGGGCCGCAACCGCCGGGAGGAGCGCCAGGCCGCCTGGTCCCATGCGGAGATGGAGGCCATGGCCCAGGCCAACCGGGCCCTGGGCACCTGGCGGCTGGACGGCTGCACCCTGTATGTGACCCTGGAGCCCTGCCCCATGTGCGCCGGGGCCATTCTCAACGCCCGGGTCAGCCGGGTGTATTTCGGGGCCCGGGACCGGGAGATGGGGGCCTGCGGCGGGGTGATGAACCTGTTCATGGAGGACTTCCCCCCCCCCGCCCTGGTGGGCGGCGTGCTGGAGGAGGAATGCGCCCGGGTCCTGCGGGAATTTTTCCGGGGCCTCCGGGAAAAGTAAAATTTCCCTTATTTTCCCGTTGACAAAATCGGGAAAAGTGGCTATATTATGTCATATCGAGTGCAAATGCAGTGATGGGGACCAGTAGTGCTCCCTCCCGATGCCAAGAGAGCCGCCGTTTGGTGCAAGGCGGCCACGGGGGAAGCCGCGAATATCACCCCGGAGCATCCGGCTGAAACGGCATACCCGGATTAGGTGCGGACGGCGGAGGGCCGTTATCATCCCTCGCCCACGGATGGTGGGGCAGAGCGGCTGCGCCCCGGCGCGGCAACAAGAGTGGTACCGCAGAGGTTTTCCGGCCTTTGTCTCTTATGGGAGACAAGGGCCTTTTATTTTTTGCAATATAAAATGTCATGTTTATAATGGAGGTAACACATGGAGTACAAAAAGACGCTGAATATGCCCAAGTCCGGCTTTCCCATGCGGGCGGGCCTGCCCAAGCGGGAGCCGGAGATGCTGCGCTACTGGGAGCAGCTGGACCTTTACAACGAGCTGCTGAAGAAGAACGAGGGAAAGCCTCTGTTCGTCCCTCCACGACGGCCCCTCCCTTCTCCAACGGTGCCCTGCACATGGGCCACGCCCTGAACAAGGCCCTGAAGGACTTCATCAACCGCAGCTATGCCATGCGGGGCTATTACACCCCCTATATCCCCGGCTGGGATAACCACGGCATGCCCATTGAGTCCGCCATCATCAAGCAGAACAAGCTCAACCACAAGGCCATGAGCGTGGCGGATTTCCGCACCGCCTGCCACCAGTTCGCCGACCACTATATCGACGTCCAGCGGGAGGGCTTTAAGCGCATGGGCGTGGTGGCCGACTGGGAGCACCCCTACAAGACCATGGACCCCGGCTTCGAGGCCCGGGAGGTGCCGTGTCTTCGGCAGATGTATAAAAAAGCGGCGGCCACATCTACAAGGGCCTCAAGCCCGTGTACTGGTGCCCCCACGACGAGACCGCCCTGGCCGAGGCCGAGATCGAGTATCAGGACGACCCCTGCACCACGGTGTATGTGAAGTTCCCCATGAACGACGACCTGGGCAAGCTCTCCCACCTGGACAAGAGCAAGCTGAGCTTCGTCATCTGGACCACCACCATCTGGACCCTGCCCGGCAACCTGGCCATCGCCCTGCACCCCGACGAGAGCTACGCCGTGGTGAAGGCCCCCAACGGCGAGCTGTATATCATGGCCGAGGCCCTGACGGAGAAGGTCATGGGCATCGGCGGCTTCGACAGCTATGAGATCGTGGAGACCCACCCCGGCGCCTTCTACGAGAATATGCTGGCCGACCACCCCTTCCTGCCCAAGACCAGCCGTCTGGTGCTGGCGGATTACGTCACCATGGATTCCGGTACCGGCTGCGTCCACACCGCGCCCGGCTTCGGCGCCGACGACTACCAGACCTGCAAGCGCTACGGTATGGACATGGTGGTGCCCGTGGACGATCAGGGCCGCCACACCGACTACGCCGGCAAGTACGCCGGCATGAAGACCGAGGAGTCCAACCCCGTGATCCTTCAGGATATGAAGGAGGCCGGTTCCCTGTTTGCCAGTGAGGAGATCGTCCACAGCTATCCCCACTGCTGGCGCTGCAAGAAGCCCATCATCTTCCGGGCCACCTCCCCAGTGGTTCTGCTCCGTGGAGTCCTTCAAGGACGACGCCTGCGCCGCCTGCGACGATGTGCGCTGGGTGCCCACCTGGGGCAGGACCGTCTGCGCTCCATGATCCTGGAGCGCACCGACTGGTGCATCAGCCGCCAGCGCCGCTGGGGCCTGCCCATCCCGGTGTTCTACTGCAAGGACTGCGGCAAGCCCATCTGCACCGACAAGACCATCGACGCCATCGCCAATATCTTTGAAAAGAAGGGCTCCAACGCCTGGTTCGAGATGGAGGCGGAGGATATGCTGCCGGAGGGCTTCACCTGCCCCCACTGCGGCAAGAACGCCGGCTTCGAGAAGGAGACCGACACCCTGGACGGCTGGTTCGACTCCGGCTCCACCCACTACGCCGCCATGGAGCGGGACCAGGGCTTCTGGCCTGCCACCATGTATATCGAGGGGCTGGACCAGTATCGCGGCTGGTTCCAGAGCTCCCTGCTGGTGGCCGTGGGCGCTCTGGGCCGGGGCGCACCCTTCAAGGAGTGCCTGACCCACGGCTGGACCGTGGACGGCCAGGGCCGCGCCATGCACAAGTCCCTGGGCAACGGCGTGGACCCCGCCGAGATCTTCAACAAGTACGGCGCCGACCTGCTGCGCCTGTGGGCCGGCTCCTCCGACTATCATGTGGATGTCCGCTGCTCCGACGAGATCTTCAAGCAGCTGTCTCAGAACTATCTGAAGTTCCGCAACACTGCCAAGTTCTGCCTGGACAACCTGACGGGCTTCGATCCGGAGCAGCTGGTGGCCGCCGTCGATATGCAGGAGCTGGACCGCTGGGCCGTTACCCGGCTCAACAGCCTGATCCGCCGGGTGTTCGACAGCTACGACGCCTACGAGTTCCACGTGGTGTCCCACGCCATCAACGACTTCTGCGTGGTGGAGCTCAGCTCCTTCTATTTCGACATCATCAAGGACCGCCTGTACTGCGACGGGGAGAACAGCCTCAGCCGCCGCAGCGCCCAAACCGCCCTGTTCCTGATCCTGGACGCCATGACCCGGATGTTCGCGCCGATCCTGGCCTTCACCTGCGAGGAGATCTGGCTGGCTATGCCCCACCGCAGTGCCGACGACAGCCGCAGCGTCCTGTTCAACTGCATGGTGCAGCCCTACGAGGACTACGCCCTGCCGGAGGACGCCATGGACCGCTGGGCCCGCATCGCCGCCGTCCGCAGCGCCGTCAACGGCGCTCTGGAGCAGGCCCGGGCCGACAAGACCATCGGCAAGAGCCTGGAGGCTGAGGTGGACGTCACCGTTCCCGCCGAGGACGCTTTCCTGGCGGAGCTGAACACCGATACCCTGGCGGACCTGCTGATCGTGTCCCAGGTACGGGTCACCGTGGGCGACGCCCTGTCCGTCACCGTGGCCCCCGCCCAGGGCGTCAAGTGCGCCCGCTGCTGGAAGGTGCTCACCAGCGTGGGCACCGTGGCCGGGCACGACACCCTGTGCCCCCGGTGCGCCGCCGTGGTGAAGGCGCTGCCCGTGGTGGAATAATCGCCCATTTGATCTGACCAACGGGGCGGGGCCGCTGTGCCCCGCCCCGGCTGAAATTTTCGGGCGGATGCGGCATCCGCCTGCGGAGGTAAAACGTGAACGACAAACAGGAAGCAAAATTCCAGGAGCTTACCGGCCAGCCGGTGGGCCATCTGGTGTGCAAAATGGCGGTCCCCACCATCATCAGCATGATGGTCACCGCCTGCTATAACATGGTGGACACCTATTTCGTGGGCCAGCTCCACAGCAACAGCGCCACCGGCGCGGTGGGCGTGGTGTTCTCCCTGATGGCGGTGATCCAGGCGGTGGGCTTCTTCTTCGGCCACGGCTCCGGCAACTATATCTCGCCAGCTGGGCCGCCACGAAACCGCCGACGCCGAAAAAAATGGCTGCCACCGGCGTGACCCTGGCCTTTCTGGCCGGGTGCGTCATCCTGGTGCTGGGCCAGATTTTCCTGACGCCTCTGGCCCGGCTGCTGGGCTCCACGGACACCATCCTCCCCTACGCCCGCAGCTATCTGCGGATCATCCTGCTGGGGGCCCCGTATATGACGGCATCCTTCGTGCTGAACAACCAGCTGCGCTTTCAGGGCAGCGCCGCCTACGGCATGGTGGGCATCGCCGCCGGGGCGGTGCTGAACGTGGGGCTGGACCCGCTCTTGATCTTCGGGCTGAACATGGGGGGGTGGCCGGAGCGGCTCTGGCCACCATCCTCAGCCAACTGGCCTCCTTCTGCATGCTGCTTCTGGGCTGCGCCCGGGGCGGCAACCTGCGGATCCGGCTGAAAAACCTGTGCTTCCGCCGGGACCTGTTCCTGGAGATCGGCAAGGGCGGTCTGCCCTCCCTGTGCCGCCAGGGGCTGGCCAGCATCGCCACCATCTGCCTCAACCGCAGCGCCGGGCTGTATGGCGACGCGGCCATTGCCGCCATGAGCGTGGTAAGCCGGGCCATGATGCTGGCCCAGTCCGCCCTGATCGGCTTCGGCCAGGGATTCCAGCCGGTGTGCGGCTTCAACTATGGCGCGGGGCTGTATCACCGGGTGAAGGAGGGCTTCCGCTTCTGCGTCAAGTGGTCCACGGTGTTCCTGACGGCGGTTTCGGTTCTGGGCCTGGTCCTGGCTCCCCAGATCATCGCCGTGTTCCGCAACGACCCGGAGGTCATCGCCTTCGGAGCCCGGGCCCTGCGGTTGCAGTGCCTGGCCTTCCCGCTGTGCGGCGTCATCGTCATCTCCAGCATGCTGACCCAGACCATCAACAAGGTTTGGCAGGCCTCGGTGCTGGCGGTAGCCCGGCAGGGGCTGTTCTTCATCCCGGCGGTGCTGGCCCTGCCCCATATCTGGGGGGAGCTGGGGGTGCAGCTGGCCCAGCCGGTGTCGGACGTGTGCGCCTTCGCCCTGACGGTGCCCCTGGTGCTGGGGGTCCTGCGGGACATGGACCGCCAGCAGCGCCTGGAAAAAATCCGATAAAAAAGACAGGCAGCGGGCCTCACAGCCTCGCTGTCTGTCTTTTTTCATACTTTACAGGGCGGCAGCGCCGATGATACCGGCATCGTTGCCCAGCCGGGCCGCGGCGATGATGGGGATGGCCCCATCCTTACCGCCGAAGCAGTTTTTCTCCACATACCGGCGCACCGGGGCCAGCAGGCGCTCCCCCTGTCGGCTGATGCCACCGCCGATGAGGATCACCTCCGGAGCCAGGGCGTTGACGATGTTGGTCACTCCCGCCCCCAGATAGTCGCAGAAGCGGTCCACCACGGCGTTGGCGGTCTCGTCTCCCCGGTCCGCCGCGTCAAACACGGTCTTTCCGGTGATCTCCTCCGCCCCCGCCAGCAGGGACTCCGGATGCTCCGCCGCCGCCTGCCGGGCCTGACGGATCAGGGCCGTGGCGGAGGAATACGCCTCCCAGCAGCCCCGGCGGCCGCAGGTGCAGGGCTCGCCGTCCAGCACCAGCAGGGTGTGGCCCAGCTCGGCCCCGGCCCCCCGCATACCGTCATAAATTTTCCCGCCGATGATGATGCCGCCGCCTACGCCGGTGCCCAGGGTGATGAGCACCACGTTGTCGTGGCCCACCGCCGCCCCGGCCACCTGCTCGGCAAGAGCCGCGCAGTTGGCGTCGTTGCTGAGGCGGCAGGGCACATGGAACCGCTCCTCCAGCATCCGGCACACGGGAACGTGATCCCAGCCCAGGTTATAGGCCCGCTCCACCACGCCCGCGGCGGAGTTGCAGGTACCCGGCGAGCCGATGCCGATGCTGCGGCAGTCGCCGATGGACAGCCCGGCCTTGGCCAAAGCCGCCTCCACGGCGTCGCCCATATCCCCCACCACCTCCGCCGCCGGGCGGTAGGCCAGGGTGGGCACGCTGACCCGGGAGACGATGGCGTGGCCGTCGTCCACCGCGCCCACGGCGATGTTGGTGCCGCCCAGATCAATTCCAATGCGAATCATATGATGTTCCTCCCATCCCAGGTGATGTGTTATACCCCGGCCATTTCCTTGGGGGCGGCCTGCTGGGCCGCCGGGACCAGGTCCTTGATGAAGCACCGGCGGCGCTTGTGCTGCTCCAGGCGGGAAGCCCTGCCACTGGGTCTGGACCTTCTGGTTCATCTCCAGCATGGGGCCGGTCTCGGCCCAGCGGATGCCCATGTCAAAGGCACCCCGCATCACCTGGCTGATGACCACGGCGTTAACGCCCTTGCTCTGCAGGTCCGGTCGCACGGCGATCAGCAGCAGGTCCACGGTGTCGTTCTTCCGGAAGGCCTTCAGCAGGTCCACCCATCCGGTGGGGAAGAGCCTGCCCTTGTGCTTGCGCAGGGCCTCGGCGATGCTGGGAGCCGCCACGCCGAAGGCCACCATCTCGTTTTCCTCGTTCATAACGAAGCAGGTGAGCTGTGGGTTGATCAGTGGGGCAAACTTCCCGGCATAGCGCTTGATCTGCGCCTCGGACAGCTCCACCGTGCCATACAGCGGGGAATAGGCCGTGTTCACCAGCTGGAACACCTGCCGCACCAGGCCGGGATAGTCCAGCCGGGTCCGGGCCTTCTTCACATGGAGCTTCTGCCGCTTGAGCACATAATTGCTGAGCTTTTCCCACCGCTGCAGCACCGCCTCGTCGGTGGGGGCGGTGATCAGCTCCTCGATCCAGTCCACGTCCTTGGCATAGCCCAGGGCCTCCAGATGATCCTTGTAATAGGGGTGGTTATAGTAAGTAAAGAAACAGCTTCGGCGGTCGAAGCCCTCCACCAGCAGGCCCTCCCGGTCCAGGTCCGTGAAGCCCAGGGGGCCGTGGATCTGGGTGCAGCCCAGCTGCCGGGCCCAGTCCTCCACCGTGGCAAACAGCGCCCGGGACACCTGGTAGTCGTCGATGAAGTCCACCTGGGTAAAGCGCAGGCGGTTGGTGTGCCACTTCTCGTTGGCCTTGCGGCTGAGGATGGCGCCGATGCGGCCCACGATCTCTCCGTCCCGCATGGCCAGCCAGCACCGGGCCTGGCAATATTCGAAGGCGGGGTTCTTTTTCTTGTCCCAGTCCTCCAGGTCGTCGTCATAGGTGCCCGGGATGTACTGGGGCACGTCCTTGTATAATTCCATGGGATATTCCACAAACCGGCGCAGCTGCGCCTTGGTGGTCACCTCAACAATGGATACCATATCTGTCTCCTCCCTTCTTTCGGAGCACCTAACAGTTTACCGCCTTTTGCCGCCGATTGCAACCCGTTTGCCGCCGCCGCCCGGGAATTTCGGAAAAAATCACTGCGGCGGGATAAAAAAAGTGTTCCATATTGTGAAAAAATTTGCTATAATGTTCTTGAACGCCCGCCGGTGAGGGAAAGCCGGCTTATTACGGATAGGAGGAATCATTATGATCAGAATCGGTATCATCGGCTGCGGCAAGATCGCGCAGGTGCGCCATCTGCCGGAATATGCCGCCAACCCCCATGTGGAGCTGGCGGGCTACTACGATTTGAACACCCAGCGTGCCCAGGAGATGGCCGCCCAATACGGCGGCAAGGTCTACGATTCCTATTTTGACCTGCTCAACGACCCCAGCATCGACGCCGTGTCTATCTGCGTGGAGAACCGCAGCCATGCGGAGATCACCACCTACGCCCTGTACGCCGGGAAGCACGTCCTGTGCGAAAAGCCCATGGCCGTGACCCTGGCGGAGTGCGAGTCCATGGTGGCCGCCGCCGAGCGCAACGGCAAGCACCTGATGATCGGCCACAACATGCGCTTCGACCCCGTCCACCGGAAGGCCAAGGAGCTGCTGGACGGCGGCATCATCGGCGACATCATCACCTTCCGGGCCACCATGGGCAACGCCGGCCCGGAGAACTGGTCCATGGAGGCCGGGAGCACCTGGTTCTTCGACAAGCAGAAGGCCGCCATGGGCGCTCTGTCCGACCTGGGCATCCACAAGGTGGACCTGCTGCAATACCTCACCGGTCAGAAGGTCATCGAGACCACCGCCAAGGTCATGACCCTGAACAAGCACACCGCCACCGGCGCGCCCATCACCGTGGACGACAACGCCCTGTGCATCCTGCGCATGAGCGGCGGCGCCGTGGGCACCCTGGCCGCCAGCTGGACGGTGTACGGCCACGAGTGCCAGTCCACCTGCCTGTACGGCACCAAGGGCATCATGCTGATCTATAACAACAACAATCCCGCAGCCCCCATCGAGGTCCGGAACCTGGACGGCACCAGCACCTACAATATTCCGCCGGAGACCAATTCCGGTGTCATCGACGAGTTTGTGGACGCCCTGGAGCAGAACCGGGAGCCGGAGGTCTCCGGCAAGGAGGCCCTGTCCACCATGCGGGCCATCTTCGGCAGCATCAAGTCCTCCGAGATCGGCCGCACCGTCAGCGTCAACGACAGCTATGTGAACCATCTGTAAGCAAAATGCTTCCCTCCGGCTCACACCGGAGGGGAGTTTTTTTGCTTTTCAGAAAAGCCGCCAGCCGAACAGGCACGACGGTGCTGCCATCATCGGCAGACATTTCGTAGGGTCCGCTGCCCTCAGCGGGCCGGGGCGGGGGATTTCTGCATTTTTCGTCAGTCCTGGCTCTCCCTTTGGGAGAGCTGTCGGCGCAGCCGACTGAGAGGGAAAAGCATCAACCGCGCTTTCGGCAAGCAGAACAGCCCCCGGCGAAAGCCGGGGGCTCAGCTTGTCGAAAAAGCCTCGCAGAGTTTGCCGCCCGCAGGCGGCAAATCAAGTGCAATCCGTTTTTTGCGGCGGCGTGTACGTCGCAAAAAACACTTCTCGGTCTGCAAGTGTGGAATTTGTTCGCTTTCAGCGAACAAATTATGCGCGCGGCAGACTGCAAGCCTTTGACTGTCAAAAAAGGGTAAACCCTTTTTTGACAGTCAAAGGGATAAAACGGCGGCCAGTAGGGTCAGGGCGGCCACGGCGGCCCAGAACAGGAGCTTCCTGCGCAGCATCCGCCGGAGCTTCATGGGGCTTTTACTCCGCCAGCTTGCGGCCCATGGCCTGGCAGGCGGCCAGCACATCGTCGTCCGGGGCCTCGCAGCAGGTGATACTGTCGCACACCCGGTTGATGCCCGCGTGCGTCGCAGTCCTTCTCCCAGCTGCGCATCCACTCGCCGTCGCCCCAGCCGAAGGAGCCGAACAGGCCCACGGCCTTGCCGCCCATCTGGTTCTTGATGCTGTCGAACATGGGCTGGAACTCCATCTCCTCCAGCACCTCGCTGCCCATGGCGGGGCAGCCCATGGCCACGGAGGACACGCCGGAAAGGCTGGCGGGAGTCACCTGGTCCGGGGTCAGCAGGGCGGCGTCGGCTCCGGCGGCCTTCATGCCCTCCAGCACCGCGCCCGCCATGGCCTCGGTGTTGCCGGTGCCGCTCCAATAGATCACGAGAGTCTTTTTCATAGTTGTACTTCCTTTCTTGATATAACAACAGAATATTTCGTCAGACCGCCACTGCCAGCTGCTCCAGCCGCAGGCCGGTCTGCCACAGGGCGCAGTAGCGCTGGGTGCAGCGGCGGAACCGGTCAAACAGGGCCTGGGCCCGCTGCTCGTCGCCATACACCTTCCAGAGGCCCGCGCACTTGAAGTCCATGGCCCGGTGGTCGATGAACCCCTGCACGTCCTCCGGCGGGTAGCTGAGGAACAGCCCCACCTCATGGGGAAAGTCCTCCTCCGTCCGCAGGCGCTGCACCAGCCGGGCACGCACCGGCCGCAGCTGCCGCAGGGATACCCCCGCCTGCCGCAGCAGACGGCAGGCCAGATCGTCCCCCAGGTCCCGGCACAGGGCCTGGGGCCGGTACAGATACAGCAGCGCCCGGCCGTCGTCCATCCGCATGGGCAGCAGACACAGCCCCCGAGGCACCAGCACCCGGTTCATCCGCCGGATGTCCGCCAGCAGCTGCTGGCGGGACTGGTACGGGCAGGGAAACAGGCTGCCGGTTTTTGATCCCGGCCAGGGTGGGCGCGCACTGACGCACCACCGTCTCCTCCGCGGGCCTCATCCGGCGTGCTTTTCCAGGATCCCCCGCAGAGCGGACAGGGAGCTGGTGTGGCAGCGCTCGATGATGGTGTCCTGGCCCTTCAGCTGGCTCAGGGCCCCCTGCACCATTTTGTGGGACATGGTGCCGGTGAAAAAGATCATCAGGTCGGGATTGCCCAGCTTGTTCCGCAGGCCCCCGGCAGGCTTGGTGAACACCTTGGCCTGGCACCGGTACGTCTGACAGAGCTCCTTGTACCGGCGCTCCATGCACTCGTTTCCTCCCAATATCACAACGCTCATAGCGGTCTCCTTTCTATGGTTAAGGTTCTTTAACCGTCGTATTGTAAAAACAGCGTCGCCCGGACGCCTTGTATGGTCTTATTATATGCAGAAGCAGGAGCCGTATCCACTCCAAAACGGCGGATACGGCTCCAAATTGATTTTTTTGCGGAAAGGGATCAGATGTCCCGGGCCGTGCGGTTGCAGTCGCAGCCGGCGGGGCCGAAGAAGTTCAGCCGCTTGTCACTGAGGCGGATGGTCACATCGTCGGAGGTGATGCACTCGCCGTCGAGACAGGTGACGATATCCGGCTTTTCAGACCGGATGCGGACAACCTTGGGGGCAACACACCGGGCCACATGGGGGAATTTATAGTACTGCCCCTTGGAATAGGGGCCAACGAACTTGATGAAGGTGCCCCGGCTGACCTTTTTCACCACCAGGGTGTTCAGCACGCCGTCGTCCATCCGGGCCTCGGCCACCGGCATGAACCCACCGCCGTAATACCGCCCGTTGCACACGGACACCAGGGAGAAGTCGTCCTCGATGGTCTCGCCGTCCAGCTCCACGGTCCAGTGGGAGCCGATGCCCTTGAACAGGAAGTTCACCAGCAGAGAGGCGATATAGCTGCTTTTGCCGTCCAGAATGGGGCTTTCGCTGTATTTATGTACGTCCCGGGCCACCCGGGCGTCGATGCCGGAGCAGGCGATGGTCAGGGCCACCCGGCCATTGACGTCGATGGCGTCCATGGGGAACTGGGGACCGTCCCACAGGTTCTCGGCATCCCGGAACTTGTCCATATCGCCGCCGAAGTTTTTCAGGAAGTCGTTGCCGGTGCCCACGGGGATCACGCTCATGGCGGCGTTGTCATAGCCGATGATGCCGTTTGCCACCTCGTTGACGGTGCCGTCGCCGCCGCAGGCGTAAAACCGCAGGGGCTCCCCGGTCTGACAGAGCTTTTGGGCGATCTCGGTGGCGTGGCCCTGTTTTTTGGTGAGGATGCACTGCACGTCCAGACCGTGAGCCGTCCGCAGGTGATCGGCCATTTCATAGATCCGCTGGCGGCTGTCATATTTCCCCGCAGTGGGGTTGATGATAAAGATGTGCTTCATTGCAGCACCCTCCCGGCAAAGTTTAAGATTCGGTTACAAACTGCAACCTATTGTAGCACGGCGGCAAAAAAGTATATGAACAATTTGAAAATTTCTGGAAAGTTTTCGTCAGGATTCGGCCGCCGGTTCAGGTTCCTGCCCATATTGTACACCGGTCCGGCCAAAATATCTACTGCAATTTTTGCGGGACACAGGCGGGATTTTGCTTGACACAGGCGGGACATCCCGCTATAATAAGCGTATGAATACAGCTAATACACATGAAAGGAGGCATAGCAGGTGATACGCTTGGATTACCGGGACGCCCGGCCCATTTATGAGCAGGTGCGGGACGGCCTGCGCAGTCTGATGGTGACAGGAGTCCTGGCGGCGGGGGAAAAACTGCCGTCGGTGCGGAGCCTGGCCACGGAGCTGGCCATCAACCCCAACACCATCCAGCGGGCCTATTCCCAGCTGGAGACGGAGGGGTATGTATACACCGTGTCAGGCCGGGGCACCTTCGTCTGCGAGGTCCGGGAGCAGAACCGGCAGCGGCGGGCGGAGGTCACCGCCCGGGTGCAGCCCCTGATGGAGGAGCTGCGGGACCTGGGCATGACCCGGGAGGAATGGACGGACCTTTGGAAAGGAGGGGACAGCGATGCTTGAGGCAAAAAACGTGGTGAAAACCTTTGACGGCTTCCGGGCTCTGGACGGCGTCAGCATGACCGTGCCCCAGGGGGCGGTATACGGCCTGGTGGGCCCCAAAGGCGCGGGAAAATCCACCATCATCCGGCACTTCACCGGCATATACCGGCCCGACAGCGGCGAAATCACCCTGGACGGCCAGCCGATATACGAAAATCCCGCGGTGAAGGGCCGCATGGCGGCGATACCCGACGACTGGTACTTCTTCCCCCAGGCGAGCATCCGGGAGATGGCCCGGCTGTATGCCGGGACCCACCCCTTCTTCAGCTGGGACCGGTATCACAAGCTGCGGGAGGTGTTCCCCCCTGTCGGAA
>VOFK01001117.1_pt1 | contig 17887 bp, 18 predicted proteins | sample 5384121 | NCBI WGS metagenome assembly VOFK01 (sample SAMN12384730, study PRJNA508395) | human gut metagenome | isolation source: healthy gut J | host: Homo sapiens
CTCCGTCTTAAATTTCATATTGATTTCACCCTGTTCAGAAACAATACGTAACTCAGAGGACGTTTGCGAGGTCGTCAACGCCTGCGACGCCGGGCGCGAGGGCGAGCTGATCTTCCGCACAGCGTATAATCTCAACAACTGCCGCAAGCGCGTAGAAGCGGCTCTGGATCTCCTCCATGGAGGATACAGCGATTCTTGAGGGCATTTGACAATCTCCGCGACGGCGCGGAGTACGATAACCTCTACGCCTCCGCCCTCTGCCGCAGCAAGGCGGACTGGCTGGTGGGCATCAACGCCACACGCCTGTTTTCCGTGATGTACCACCGCACCCTGAACGTGGGGCGCGTGGTGTCGCCCACGCTTGCGCTGCTGGTGCAGCGGGAAGCGGAGATCAATGCCTTTCAGCCGGAGAGCTTTTACACCGTCCATCTGGACTTTGACGGCTTCTCCGCCGCAGGCGGGCGCATGAAGGAGCAGGCTGAGGCGGAGCGGCTTGCCGGGGACTGCAACAGCAAGACCGCCGCTGTTACCTCCGTCGTGCAGACGGAAAAGGCAGAGAAAGCCCCGGCGCTCTACGACCTGACCACCCTCCAGCGGGATGCAAACCGTTTGCTTGGGTACACGGCGCAGCAAACGCTGGATTATCTGCAAAGCCTTTATGAAAAAGAAGCTCTGCACCTACCCCCGCACCGACAGCCGCTACCTCACCGACGATATGGAGGGCGGCGTAAACGCGCTGGCGCTGTGCTGCGCGGGCGTCTGCGGCACGGAGCCGCCCGCAGCCGTCTGTTCGGGGCAGGTGTGCAGCAGCAAAAATGTCAGCGACCACCACGCCGTCGTTCCCACGATGGCGGCGGGCGAAACGGACTTGGAAACCTTGCTCGCAGGTGAACGGGAGATCCTGCGCCTTGTTTCCCGTCAGGTGCTTATGGCGGTCAGCGCACCCTTCGTCTATCTGGAGACCGAGGCAAGGCTGGACTGCGGCGGAAATGCCTTTCCGCCAAAGGGAAAACAATCCTTCATATGGGTTGGAGGGCATACACGGAAAAGGGCAAGCAGGACAGCACCCTCCCGGAGCTTTCCGAGGGACAGTTGCTTTCCGTTTCCTCCTGCGCGGTCAAAGAGGGCAGAACGACCCCGCCCAAACACTTCACTGAGGACACGCTGCTCTCCGCCATGGAGACGGCGGGCAAGGAGGATATGCCGGAAGATGCCGAGAGAAAGGGATTGGGAACTCCCGCGACAAGGGCAGCGGTCATTGAAAAGCTGGTGGCCACGGGCTTTGCGGAGCGCAGAAAGGCGAAAAAATCTGTACGCCTCGTTCCCACCGAAGCGGGCGTTTCCCTCATTACCGTGCTGCCCGAACAGCTCCAGTCCCCGCTGCTCACCGCCGAATGGGAGCACCGCCTCAAGGAGATCGAGTGCGGCGAGCTGGGCGCGGACGAGTTCCTTGTCGGCATCTGCGATATGGTCGCAGCGCTGGTTCGGGACGCTGCGCCTGTGGACGGCGCGGAGGTACTGTTCCCCTCCGGCAGGCCCGTTGTGGGCAAATGCCCCCGCTGCGGCGCAGAGGTCACGGAGAGCAAAAACGGCTATTTCTGCGAGAGACGGAGCTGCAAGTTCGGGCTGTGGCGGGACAACCGCTTCCTTGCCGCCAAGAAGATCAGCCTGACGAAGAAGATGGCTTCCTCGCTTCTGGCGCAGGGACGCGCCTATGCCAGCGGCATCTATTCCGAGAAAACCGGCAAGACCTACGACGCATTCATCGTGCTGGAGGACGACGGCGCGCGTTCCTCCTATAAGCTGGACTTCACCAAGTGACCCTCACAGGCTCCCGCACGGGCGTTTCATTCCCCTGCGGGAGCCGCTGTTTTTACCATGATCCAAAGGAGGTATGCACGAAATGGCTGAAAAACAGACCAACAAGGAACGGCTCAAGGACATCACCGACAGCATCGAGACGGGCATAAAGGAGCTGTTTGAGAGCGACAAATACAGGCAGTACCTTGCCACCATGAGCCGCTTTCACAAGTACAGCGTCAACAACACCATGCTCATCTATATGCAGCGCCCCGACGCCACCCATGTGGCGGGCTTCAACAAATGGCGCGACCAGTTCGGAAGAAGCGTCAAAAAGGGCGAAAAGGGCATTAAAATCATCGCCCCCACGCCCTTCAAGAAGAAAATCGAGCAGCAGAAGTTAGACCCCGACACCAAGCTCCCCCTGCGGGACGAGAACGGCGATATTATCACGGAGGAAAAGACGGTGCAGATTCCCATGTACAAGCCCGTGGTGGTGTTCGACGTGCAGCAGACAGCGGGCAAGCCCCTGCCGAAGCTGGCGGCGAACCTTACGGGGGACGTGCAGAATTACGGAGGTGTTTATGGAGGCTCTGCGCCGCAGCGCGCCCGTCCCCATCTCCTTTGAGAAGCTGGCGGAGAATATGGACGGCTACTTCTCCGTGGACAAACAGCGCATCGCTGTCCGCGAAGGCATGAGCGAGGTACAGACGGTCTGCGCCGCCGTCCATGAGATCGCCCACTCCAGGCTCCACAATAAGGACGAAATCGGAGAAAAATATCAGGCGGTCGAGCTGTTCGGCAAGCCCGCGCTGTTTTCAAACGGGCGCATCGACCGGGATAAGCTGCCGGAGGGCTTGTATGCGTATGACCTGCGCGGCTCGGATTACGATCCGGGTATGCCGGTAACGCTTGAAAGCCATGTCACCGTCAATCACGCCGCCTCTGTCATCACAGCAGCGCCAATTGAGCTGCCGGAGCAGGGCTTTTTGTATCTGGGCGAGGACGGGCTGAACTTCACGGGCGGCGAGCAGACCGTGAAGGAGTTTTTGCACGCACAGTACCCGGAAAAGGCAAAGCTCTCCCGCGCCGCCGAGGAGATTCAGGCGGAGAGCATCTCCTTCGCCGTCTGCGCCTATTACGGCATTGAGACCGGCGAAAACAGCTTCGGGTATCTGGCGACTTGGGCAAAGGACAGGGAGCTGACCGAGCTTCGCGCATCGCTGGAGACCATCAACCGAACCTCATCCTCCCTGATTACGGATATCGACCGCCATTACGCGGAAATCTGCAAGGAGCGCGGGCTGGATAAGGAGACGGAGAGCCTTGCCGCCCAGCCTGTGCAGGAGATCGCCGTGCAGGAGCCGGAGCCGGTCACAGCGCCGGACAACGGCTGCGTCCCCGACCCTGCGATTTCTGTTGAAAGCATGAACGCCTACGGCTACACCGATTCCAATATGCTGCCGCTGACAAAGGAGCGCGCGCTGGAGCTCATGGAACGGGATGTAAGCGTGTATATGCTTCACACCGACAACACCGAGGCCATGGCCTTCGATGCGGAGGAAGTCCGCAGCTTTGACGGCGTCTTCGGCGTGGAAGCCTCCGAATGGGAGACGATCAAAGACCGCTTTGCGCCGCCGGACTATGAAAAGGCGTTCCTCGACAACCCCGCCGACAGCTTTGCCATCTATCAGCTTCGGGATAATGATAATACGGCGCAGCTCCGCTTTATGAACTCCGAGTATCTGGAGAAGAAGGGGCTTTCCATTGAAAAGGAAAATTACGCCGCCGTCTACGCGGGCGGCCTCGACCGCAGGGGCGATACGCAGGACAGGTTGGACGAGCTGTATGAGACCTTCAACATCCGCCGCCCGGAGGATTTTCGCGGCCACAGCCTGTCCGTCAGCGACATCGTGGCGCTGAAGCAGAACGGCGTGGTATCCTGTCATTACGTGGATTCCATGGGGTTTCAAGGCGCTGCCCGACTTCCTCAAGCCGGAAAACTATCTCAAAAATGCGGAGATGGCCATGGAGGACGACTACGGCATGATCGACGGCGTTATCAACAACGGGCCGAAGCAGACCGTGGCAGAGCTGGAGGAACAGGCAAAGTCCGGCAAGCCCGTCTCCCTCATGGAGCTGGCGCAGGCGGCGCGCCGGGAACAGGCGCAGGCGTCACGGCAGGAGAAGAAGCCCTCAGTGCTGGCAAAGCTCTGTCCTCCCGTCAACGAGCCGAAAAAGACAGCGCGTTCAAAGCGCGCGGAAAGAGAGCTGCTATGATGAATTTTACCAACGATGAAATGAACCTCATGTGCATCTACCAGACCGGCGACCGCCAAGGACTCATCTCCGCCCTCACCGAAATGCGCGGATACCTGGACGAGGACGAAGCCGAGCTGCGGGATCTGACCGACAGCGCCCTGCAAAAGCTGGGCAAAATCACCGATGAGGACTTCGCGGAGCTGGAGCTGGCGCCGGACTTCGACACGGACGAATAAGGCGGATGCGGCGGGAGCGGCTTTCGGGTCGCTCCCGTTTTGCTTCTACGACTCTATTTCCCAAAATCGAAAAAATATTGATTTTGGGAAATAGATTGTGATGCTTCACTTGTCTGCACTGCCGCATTGTTGGAAAAAATGCGTGTATCCGCAAAAATGTTCAATAGATGCGGTTTGCCCTTCTCTTTACAAAAATGTCCGTTCGAGTGCGTAACATCCACGGAAAACGCACAGAATGAGCAGGAGAGTTTTCGCACTATTTTTTTCTGAAAACGCTTGAGTTTCACCGGATAGTTGCGTATAATAAGACTGCGAGGTGAAAATATGATAAAGACAACAGCGATGCTACTGGAAGAATTGAAGGGATACGGTTCTCCGAAGTCAAAGCTCGCGCGTATGGCGGAGCGGGGCGAGTGCTTTCCCATTACAAGGGGACTGTATGAAACTGACCGGAACGCTCCTGCGTACCTGCTTGCGGGCAGTATTTTACGGGCCCTCCTACATTTCCTTTGAATATGCCCTCAGCCGCTACGGGCTGATTCCCGAAGCGGTATATGCCGTTACCTGCGCCACCTTTGAAAAGAAAAAGAAAAAGAAGTACGAAACGCCCTTCGGAACCTTCACCTATCGGGATGTGCCGTCCGAGGCGTTTCCGCTGGGGATTCGGCTCGTGCAGGAGGGCGATTATTTCTATCGGATCGCAGAGCCGGAAAAGGCTCTGTGCGACCAGCTCTATACTATGCCGCCCGTGCCGAACACACAGGAGCTTTTCCGGCTGCTGACGGAGGATTTGCGGATTGAGGAATCGGAGATTGGGAAGCTGGTCGGAAATAAGGTTTGCGAATACAGCGGAGCGTATCATTCCACGAACGTAAAGAAGCTCTGCTCGCTTTTAAGGAGGCTTTGATATGAACAGCGCCATTGAACAGATGCTGAAAAGCTACCATGTAGAGAATATCTACGACAGAAAGAACGCCATGAAGGAAATCATGCAGGAAATTGTGCTCTGCGGCTTGTCCCGTGCGGGCTTCTTCAAAAAAGCGGCGTTCTACGGCGGAACCGCCCTGCGAATCTTCTACGGTCTCGACCGCTTTTCCGAGGATCTGGATTTTTCGCTGGAAGCGGAGGATTTGGACTTTGACCTGACGACCTACTTTCCCGTGCTGGAGAAGGAAGTGAAAGCCTTTGGGCTGAATGTGGAGATTCAGGAAAAGGAAAAGACAAAAGAAAGCACCATCCGCTCCGCCTTTCTGAAGGGGAACACGAAGGAACATCTCCTGCTGTTCTACGCGGATGAAAAGGTGGCGGGAAGCGTAGCGAAGAATGAAGCGGTCAAGATTAAGTTCGAGGTGGACGTTAACCCGCCCGCCTTCGCCGCATTCGAGCACAAATACCGGCTGCTGCCCGTGCCGTATGAGGTGCGGCTGTACGATATGCCCTCCCTGTTCGCAGGAAAAATCCATGCTGTCATCTGCCGTGCGTGGCAGAGCCGCATCAAGGGCAGGGATCTTTACGACTATGTATTCTATCTTTCAAGGGGTGCGGCCGTCAATCAAAAACACCTTCGGGCACGATTGATTGATTCCGGGTATATTTCCGCCGATGCGGACTGTTCCTTGCCGGAAATCAAAGCGATGCTGGCGGAACGCTTCGACAGCATCGATTATGCACAGGCAAGGCAGGATGTGGAGCCGTTCATTCACGATTCCTCCGTGCTGAATATATGGAGCGCAGACTTTTTCAAACAAATCACGGAGGGACTGACTGCGGTATAGTCCCCGACTGAAAACCGAATACCGCCCTTACATAGAGCGTCCGTTCCGGGCGCTCTAAATTTATGCCATGAAGGAGGAGCAATATGCCGAGCAAGCTACAAACGTATATGCAGATGGCGGACGAGGCGCAGCGGCAGATCACCGGCAGCTACCGGGGCTGGACGGGCTTTCTCACCACCGCCGCAAGGCTGTACAAATACCCCTACGCCGAGCAGGTCATGATCCACGCCCAGCGTCCGGACGCCACCGCCTGCGCGGAGTACGACTTCTGGAACGAAAAGATGGGCCGGTATGTCCGCAGGGGCTCCAAGGGCATTGCCCTCATCGACAGCAGCGGCGAAAGGCCGAGGCTTCGGTATGTGTTCGACGTGTCGGACACGGGCGGCAGAGAATTTCCCAAGAGCCGCTATCTGTGGGAATACCGGGCGGAACACGCGGACGCGGTAAGCGCCATGCTGGAAAGCCGCTACGGTGTGGACGGAAAAGGAGGGCTCCCTGACCAGCTTGAGCGCATCGCGTCTCAGCTTGCGGAGGAATACTGGAGAGACTATAAGCGGGATATCCTCGCCATCGTTGACGATTCCTTTCTTTACGGGTATGATGAGTTCAACGTAGGAGCGGCCTTCCAAAGCGCCGCCGCCGTCAGCATCGCCTACTCGCTCATGTCCCGCTGCGGGCTTGAAGCGGACGACCGCTTCGAGCATGAGGATTTCCTGAGCATCTTCGATTTCAACACCCCGGAAGCCGCCGCCGAGCTGGGCACGGCGGTGAGCCGGATCAATGGAGAGGTGCTGCGGCAGATCGAAGTCACCATCAAGAATTACGAGCGCGAGAAACTCGCGGAAAGGAGCCATAGCCATGACAGAGCTGACCTACACCAAGAACGGGGACTACCTGATTCCCGACCTGACGCTGAGCGAAACGCCGGAGGACGCGAGACCCCTGGGCAAGTACGGGAGACTGCGCAGGAGCTACCTTCAGGAGCACAGACCGGGGCTGTACAGCCGTCTGGTGCTGTCGGAGAAGCTGTTCCCGCACCTGCGGGAGATCGACGAGACGGCGAACCGGAGGCTGGAGCAGATGATGCCGGAGCTGATGAAGTCGGCGGGCGTGACGGAGGAGCTGAAAGCCCGCGACCAGATGAAATGGGTGGGGCTGATGAACAGCCTGAAAGCGCAGGCGGAGGAGATCATCCTCAGCGAGCTGGTGTACAACTGACCAATGACGTGCCGGAAGCGGAACCGGCGCAGCCTCCGATACCGCAGGCATACCAACTGAGCCTGTTCCCCACGGAGGAAGAGCAAATCGCATATATCGCAGAAGCGGAGAGCTACACGCCCTCCGCTTTTTCCATGTCCATCCCGCAGTCGGATATCGACCACATTCTGCGCATGGAGGGCAACGCCGACTATGCCCGCATGAAGATCGCCACGGAGTTCTCCAAGGGCAAGAGCGTGGAAGAAATCGCGGCGTTTCTTCAAAGCAGCTTCCACGGCGGCAACGGCGTCGTCACCGAAAACGGCAGATATTCCGCGTGGTACGCCGACGACGGCATCCACATCGCCAATGGGGACGCGGCAAGATACCTGACCTCCGCAAAGGTCGTAAGCTGGCAGGAGGCGGCAGCGCGCATTTCCGAGCTTTTGGAGCAGGGCGAATACACAACCAATGTGGAGCTTGCGGAAGCACCGGGGCACGAGCGCGCGGAGCTGGCGCAGTCTATCTGGTATCTACGGCAGGATTTAAGTGAAAAGGCACGGGCGCAGGGCTATCTCTCCTGCCTGTCGGATATGCGGGGCGGCGGTTTCCCGGAGGAAACGGCGCGGCTTGCCGAGCGGCTGAGAGACCCTGCGTTCCGCGAAGTCCTCATGGACGATTTAGCACAGCTCCGATCCGACTACCGGGAGGACAGGAGCCTGCTGCGCTTTCACTACCACAAGCCGGACAAAATCGAGCAGGGTTTGCGGGAGCTGTCCCTGCCCCGCAGGGAGTACCGCACCGAAATGGCAGAGATCCCCGCCGTGCAGCGGTTCATTACCGAGGACGAGATCGCCGCGACCCTGACCCGCGGCAGCAATATTGAAGGGAGCAAGGGGCGTATCTACGCCTATTTCAAAGAAAAGCACAGCCCCAAAGAGCAGGCGGATTTCCTGAGAAGAGGAATACGGCATTGGAGGCAGCTCCCACGCGGTATCCGGCGCGTCCCACAGCGGTGAGGATCACAGTGGCAAGGGCGTCAGCCTGAAAAAACAGGACTGCCCGGAAATCCAGCTGAACTGGGCGAACGTCGCCAAGCGTATCTCTGAGCTGATCCGCAAAGACCGTTTCCTGACGCCGGAGGAAAAGGCGCGCTTTGAGCAGCTTCAGCGGCAGACCGCAGCGCGAAGCGCAGCATGGAATGACTACAATGCCGTAAAGGAAGCCCACCCGGACGACCTCGTGCTGTTTCAGGTGGGGGATTTCTTTGAGATGTACGGTGAGGACGCAAAACAGGCGGCGGAGCTGCTTGATATCAATCTCACTACCCGCAACATCCCCGGCGCTGGCCGTGTGGAGATGTGCGGCGTTCCGTCGCACAATTTAGAGATGTATGTAGAGAAATTGCGCGATAAGTATGATGTAACGATTGCCGAAGCGCCGGACTTTAGAGGTGAGCGCCACATTTACACGCTGCGCTCCGTTGACCATGAGGCCGAAGCCGCCATCAATGCTTATGAAGCAGAGTTCGGCGCGGACGGCACGAGGGTGTTCCGCGACCCCGCCGCCGATGCTCCGCAATCCACGGTGCAGGAGCTGTTCGAACAATATAAGCTGACCGTGGGCAATTCTTTGTCCGAAGATGAAGCTTTCCTCAATGCCTGCCGCAATTCCGACCGTCAGAACGCCTATCTGGAGGGCGCGGCGGCAATCCGGCGCATCGTCATAGCGTCTGGGGATTTACAGCTCACGCGCCTCTATTTCGATATGCCCTCCTTCCACAACCGGCTCCATCAGGAGCTTTTGGACGAGCTGTATCCCACGCTGGCGACGACGATAACGCCCTCGCCCTACAAGGTGACGCAGGAGGACATCGACGCAGCCTTGCAGCAGTGGAACGGCAGGATTGAAAGCAAGCACGCAGTTGTCCGCTATATGAAGGCTCACGCCCGCGACCGGGACACCGCCGCATGGCTGGCACGGGAGTACGGCTTGAAGGATACCTCTAAGCCGCTGCAAATCTCCGTGGGAAATTCCGAGCCGGTCACGCTGTCATGGGCAAAGGTGCAGCGGCGCATTGCGCAGCTCATTCAATCCGATAACTTCTACACCGAGCAGGAACAGGACAACTTTGACAATATTGACCCCATCGCCATCCGGGAAGCGCTTGCTGAACGCGGTATTGTAAATGGGCAGGTTGTGGATGCGGAAGCTAATCGCAACAGCCCCTTCATCCGGCAGGTTATGGCGGATGTGGAGCGGATCGCGGCGCAGGAAAGAAAGGCACAGCAGGAAGAACCTGCCCTCGACCCCGCAGACCGTTTCCATGTGGTGAGCCTTGACCGTGGCTTTCGTACCCTGTACGCCGTGTGGGATGACGAGACCCACGGCTACTATGTGGACGCGGACGGCGTGACCGAGGAATTTACAAGCGAATGGCAGGCAGAGGCGTACCGGCTGGAGCTGCAAGGACAGGCGGAGCAGGCGCTTTTAGAGCGTGCAAAGGGGCTGATCTCCGACTTCTGCCGGAGTGAATACGGCTCAGAGGCGGATTTCAGCGACCCCACCAAGATTGGCGTCGCCTACACCACCGTCACCGACGATGAGATTCCCCTTCAGGTGAACATCGACCTTGTGAATTACCGGCTGGAGCGCTATCTGGACGACGAGCATCTGGAAACCCGGCAATACGGCTCTTTGCAGGAGCTTATTACCAATGAGCTGGAAAACCTCGCTTTCAGCGACCTCATTCATGTTTCGGATGAGGACGTGGAACAGCACCGCTGGCGCGCGCCGGAGGAAGCAGTTGAGGAAGCTCCCGAAACGGCTCCAGCCCCGCAGAGAGAACCGTTCCCGTATTCCGTAGGGGATACGGTGTATCTGGAAAATGGAAAGCCCTATATCATCGAGAGCGTCGGCGTTTTTGATATTACCCTCAGCGACCCGACGCTTTTCTATCCCATCTCCCGCGCGGAGAGCAGGGAGAGCTTCGCGCGGCTCATGGAGCGGTATCCGCAGCCGGAAAAGGAACCATGCTTACACCGAGGAAACCGTGGCGGTATATCCCGGTGACAAAAACAACCTCCCCTATGATGTGGAGATTCGCACTCTGCGCTTTGACGAGCCGGAGCTTGACCCGCCCGCACCGCTGCCGCCTGCGAAGAATTTCCACATTTTGGACGACAATCTCGGCACAGGCGGTGCAAAGGAGAAATTCTGGCGCAACATCAAGGCAATCGCCACCCTGAAGCAAATCGAAGCCAAGGGCAGAAACGCCACCCCGGAGGAACAGCATATCCTCTCCCAATACGTCGGCTGGGGCGGGCTTGCGGACGCTTTTGATGAAAGCAAGGATAACTGGAAAGACGAATTTGCGGAGCTGTACGCCGCGCTATCCCCGGAGGAATATGCTGCCGCCCGCGCCTCTACCCTCAACGCCCACTACACCAGCCCCACCGTTATCCGCGCCATTTACGACGCGGTGGAGAACATGGGCTTCCAGACCGGCAACATTCTGGAGCCCAGCATGGGCGTGGGCAACTTCTTCGGTATGCTGCCGGAGAGCATGAAAAGCAGCAGGCTCTACGGCGTGGAGCTGGATTCCATCACGGGACGTATTGCTAAGCAGCTTTACCCCAAGGCAGATATTACCGTGGCGGGCTTTGAAACCACCGACCGAAAGGACTTCTTCGACCTCGCCGTGGGCAACGTACCCTTTGGACAGTATCAGGTCAACGACCGGGCTTTTGACAAGCTCGGTTTTTCCATCCACAACTACTTTTTCCAAGCGCTGGATCAGGTGCGTCCGGGCGGCGTGGTGGCCTTCATCACCTCCCGCTACACCATGGACGCCAAGGACAGCGCCGCAAGGAGGTATATTGCACAACGCGCGGACTTCCTCGGCGCGATCCGCCTGCCCAACAATGCCTTCAAGGCCAACGCCGGTACGGAGGTCGTTTCGGATATTATCTTTCTTCAAAAGCGGGACAGACCCATTGAGATCGAACCCGATTGGGTACACACGGGTATCTGGCGAAACCCGGGAGCGAACGCGGACGGCTTTGCCATCAACCAGTATTTCATCGACCACCCGGAGATGGTGCTGGGGCGGCAGACCTCGGAAAGCACGCAGTACGGCAGGCAGGACTTTACCGTTGCGCCCATCGAGGGCGCAGACCTTGCGGAGCAGCTCAGCGGCGCAATTCGGAATATCCGTGGAACCTACGCGGAAGCGGAGCTGCCCGATCTGGGCGAGGATGAGACCATCGTGGAGACCATCCCGGCAGACCCGAATGTGCGGAACTTCTCCTACACCGTGGTGGACGGGGAGCTGTACTACCGGCAGAACAGCATCATGACCAAGCCCGACTTCAACGCCACCGCAAAGGAGCGTGCCAAGGGCATGGTGGAGCTGCGGGACTGCGTGCAGAAGCTCATCTCTCAGCAGATGGACGGCTTTATTTCGGATGAAACCATCCGGCAGACGCAGGCGGAGCTGAACACCCTATACGACGGCTTCACCGCAAAGTATGGGCTTATTAACTCCCGCGCCAACGCCCTGGCCTTTGCCGAGGACAGCTCCTACTATCTGCTCTGCTCTCTGGAGGAGCTGGACGAGGACAAAAACCTCAAGCGCAAGGCGGATATGTTCACCAGGCGAACCATACGGGCGCACGAGGCCGTGACCAGCGTGGACACCGCTTCGGAGGCGCTGGCGCTGTCCATCTCCGAAAAAGCCTGCGTGGATATGGAGTATATGGCGCAGCTCACCGGCAAGAACGAGGACGCTCTCGCCTCCGATCTTCGTGGTGTTATCTTCCGCAATCCCGAAAATAAGCGCTGGGAGACCGCCGACGAGTACCTCTCCGGCAATGTAAGGGAAAAGCTGCGTATCGCACAGTCTGCTCAGAATTTGTTTGAGGGCGATTACGCCGGAAACGTGGAAGCGCTGAAAGCGGCGCAGCCCAAAGACCTTGACGCTTCGGAAATCGAGGTGCGGCTGGGCGCGACGTGGATCGACCCCTCGTATATCCGGGAGTTCATGTGGGAGACCTTCGAGACGCCCTTCTACCAGCAGCGCATGATCGACGTGAACTATTCCGCCTTCACCGCCGAGTGGAACATCAGGAACAAGAACGCGGTCAGTTACAGCAATATTGCCGCATATATGACCTACGGCACGGAGCGCGCAAACGCCTATAAGATCCTTGAAGATACCCTGAACCTGCGCGACGTGCGCATCTACGATACCAAGCACGATGCGGACGGCAGGGAGAGGCGCGTGCTCAACAGCAAGGAAACCACCCTCGCCCAGCAGAAGCAGCAGGCCATCAAGGAGGCGTTCCGGGACTGGATCTGGCGCGACCCCGACAGGCGGCACACCTTGGTCGCAAGGTATAACGAGCTGTTCAATTCCACCAGACCCCGCGAATACGACGGCAGCCACATCACCTTTGCGGGCATGAACCCGGAGATCAGGCTGCGGGAGCATCAGCTCAATGCGGTCGCCCATGTGCTCTACGGCGGCAACACCCTCCTTGCCCACGAGGTGGGCGCGGGCAAGACCTTCGAGATGGTAGCCGCTGCCATGGAATCCAAGCGGCTTGGGCTGTGCCACAAGTCCCTCTTTGTCGTTCCCAACCACCTGACGGAGCAGTGGTCGGGCGAGTTCCTGCGGCTGTACCCCTCCGCCAATATCCTCGTGGCTACGAAAAAGGACTTGAGCCGAAGAACCGCAAGAAGTTCTGCGCCCGTATCGCCACAGGCGAATACGACGCCGTTATCATCGGCCACTCGCAATTTGAGAAGATACCCGTCTCCATGGAGCGTCAGCAGCGGCTTTTGGCGGAGCAGATCTTCGAGGTGGAGGAAGGTCTGCGGGAGCTGAAAAGTCAGCGGGCGGAGCGGTTCACCATTAAGTCTCTGGAGCGCACCAAACGCGGCCTTGAAGCCAAGCTCAAAAAGCTCCAGGACAGCTCCAGAAAGGACGATGTTGTAACCTTTGAGCAGCTCGGCGTAGACCGGCTGTATGTGGACGAGGCGCACAGCTTCAAGAACCTTTTCCTTTACACAAAAATGCGAAACGTGGCGGGGCTGTCCGCCACCGACGCCCAGAAGTCCTCGGATATGCTGCTCAAGTGCCGGTATATCGACGAGATCACCGACAGCCGGGGCGTGGTATTCGCCACGGGTACGCCCATCTCAAACTCCATGACCGAATTGTATACCATGATGCGCTATCTCCAGCACGACGCCATTCGCGGCAAAGGGACTTGCCCACTTCGACTGCTGGGCTTCCACCTCGGGGGGAGACGCAGACCGCCATCGAGCTTGCGCCGGAAGGTACGGGCTACCGGGCGCGGACGCGGTTTGCCAAGTTCTTCAACCTGCCGGAGCTGATGAACCTGTTTCGTGAGGCGGCGGACATCAAGACCGCCGACCAGCTAAACCTTCCCACGCCCACCGCCGTCTACCACACCGAGGTCACACAGCCCACGGCGCTGCAAAAGCAGATGGTGCAGGAGCTGTCCGAGCGCGCCGCAAAAGTTCACGCGGGGAGCTTGTGGACGCAAGCACCGACAATATGCTCAAGATCACCTCGGACGGACGCAAGCTGGGCCTTGACCAGCGCATGGTAATCAACCCCGACCTGCCGGATGACCCGAACAGCAAGGTCAATCTGTGCGTGAACAATATCCACCGCATCTGGCAGGACGGGCAGGCGGAGAAGCTGACGCAGCTCGTGTTCTGCGACCTGTCTACCCCGAAAACCGGCGCGACCGGGGCGAAGGCGGCAAAGACGCGCGAAAGGCACGGACAGCCCGGAGCTCACGCGCCGTCCAGCCATTGATCGACGCGGAAACCGGGCCGGAGGAGCCGCCCTTTACCATCTACGACGACATCCGAGAAAAGCTCGTTGCCAGAGGAATCCCCCGCGAGCAGATCGCATTCATCCATGAGGCGAATACGGAAGTCCGAAAGAAGGAGCTGTTTGCCAAGGTGCGCTCCGGGCAGGTGCGCGTCCTCATGGGCAGCACCTTCAAGATGGGGGCTGGCATGAACGTACAGGACCGGCTCGTCGCGCTCCACGACCTGGATTGCCCGTGGCGGCCGGGCGATCTGGAACAGCGCGCGGGCGCATCATCCGGCAGGGCAACCGCAACAAAGAAGTGCATATCTACCGCTATGTCACGGAATCCACATTCGACGCTTACCTCTGGCAGACGGTGGAAAATAAGCAGAAGTTCATCTCCCAGATCATGACCTCAAAATCCCCGGTGAGAAGCTGTGAGGATATTGACGAGGCGGCGCTCTCCTATGCCGAGATCAAGGCGCTGTGCGCCGGAGACGAACGCATCCGTGAAAAAATGGACCTCGATGTGGACGTGGCGCGGCTGCGGCTGATGAAAGCCAACCACCAAAGCCAGCAATACCGCTTGGAGGACAACATCCTGCGGCATTTTCCGGCACAGATTGAGGAAAACAAAGGCTTCCTCTCCGGCTTTGAGGCGGATATGAAAACGCTGCCGGGCATCCCCACCCCAGGACGGCTTTGCGGGTATCGAGGTCAAGGGCGACTTCCTTACCGATAAGGACAATGCAGGTGCTGCCATTCTGGAAGCGTTCAAGGACGCAAAGGGCCTCGAAGCCTGTTCCCATTGGCACTTATCGTGGCTTTTCTATGTCGCTGACCGTGGAGAACTTCGGCAGGACTTCATTCTCACCCTCAAGGGAAAATGAACCACCGCGTGACGCTGGGCAAGGACGCGGGGCAACCCTCACCCGCATTGACAACGCCCTGAACGCCATGCCGGACAGATTGCAGAATGTCCGAAACACGCTGGACGCGCTCACCGCGCAGATGGAGACGGCAAAGGCGGAGCTGGGCAAGCCCTTCCCCCAGGAGGATGAGCTGCGGACAAAATCCGCGCGGCTGGCGGAGCTGAACGCAGAGCTGAACATCGACGACCGCACGCCCATGGAGCAGATGGCGGAGGACGCGCCCGCCGTGCAGAGCGCAAAGGCGGAGCGTCCCTCCGTGCTGGCAAAAAAGCTGAAAGCGCCGCTGTCCCAGCCCTGCGCCGAGGACAAAAATCAGGCACAGGAACAAGGCGGAGCGATAAAAACGGCGGCTTCCGGCGAAATTCATTCTTCGTCGGAGCCGCCGTATGACAGTTCAAAAGAAAGGGAAGGATGCACCAATATGAAGAATATTCCCGTTTACAGATTTCCCGCCGAGCACGCCCCGTGAAAACGGCGAGCTGGAGCTTTACCGCGCCTCCAACAAGGCCAGCGCCGCCTGCAAGGAGGCCATTGAGAAGGCGATTCCGAGCATTATTGCGATAACGTCCCTGCACAGGGAAGCCGTCGCGCAGGTGGCGGAGCAGTTCGGGCATGAGCGCATTTTATATGTGCTGGCGATTACCATCAGGCAGAAGGATTGGGACGGGCAGGTTCTCAGCGGACAACAAACAATGGGCAAAGACCGTTCCCGTCGCGGAGAACCCCGACGCACATGGGGGACGGATCGGAACTGCTATCTGGCGGTGAACAGCCACAGCGGGCTGGTTGACCTGTTTACCAAGCTGGCGCGGAGGACGCAAGGGCGCATGAGCGCAGGCCCTCGGTGCTCGGCAGACTGAAAAGCAGACCGCCCGAAGCGGCGGCGGAGACAGTCAAAAGACAAAGGGCCGTCCCTGTGAGCGCAGTTCATGCGCCGGAACATCCGCATCTCCGTTCGCCTGACGGACGGAGGAGCACCGGCTGCTGAAGGAAAAAGATGGCGCGGATCGGCGTTACCAATCAGGAGGCGTTCCTGCGGAAGATGGCGCTGGACGGGCTGGTGATCAGAGTTAGATTTGCCGGAGCTGAAGCAGATGATCTCGCTCCTGCGCTACTGAGCAACAACATCAATCAGATCGCCAAACGGCTCAACGAGAGCGGCAGAGTCTACGACACCGACCTTGCGGAGATTCTGGAAAAGCAGAAGCAGCTATGGGGACTTGCCAACAGAATTCTTATGAAGCTGTCTGCCATTCAGTGAGCAGGCAGAAATATACGATAAGCCCATGCTGCCGGCATTCTTGTTTTAAGGGCAGCTCTTTCTGTATAATGAAATCAAAAAGGACGGAAAACGACTATGAAATTCATTTTTGAAACTGCTGCTTGCGCCTTTATGCTGGTTTGTGGATCGTGGAATGGGCGCTCACGCGCTGGCACTCAAGGCTTCCGCCGTGGTCTGTGTCATCGCCTCCGCCCTGTTTCTGCTTTCAGGTGTTTTTTACTTTGTGGACGGCAACGTGCAGAACGGCTGCATCTGTCTGGGCATTGCGTTTCTGCTCTCCCCTACGGACTGCACTATTTGGCGGGTGAAGCTCACAGCGCGGTTTATCGGTATGAGAATGCTGCTCAAGGAGCGAATCTGGATAAACGGAATATGCGGAATGTGAAAAGGCGCAGGCCCTCCTGCGCCTTTTCATGGGAATATGGCGACCACACGAATCATACCTACGCACCTTTAAACAAGGGGCAAGAGTGCCGACCGGACGGAGTACGGCATGAATCCAGATAAGACGCAGGGCGGCGAGCTGATCTCCGCATTCGCCTGCGAGCCGGAGACCGCCGTTTCCGAATTTGCCCTGTCCAAGCGGGAGTACCGGGAGCTGACCGGACGGGTGCAGGAAAGCGACGTCATCGCCTATCAGGTACGGCAGTCCTTTAAGCCCGGAGAGGTTACGCCGGAGGAGGCCAACCGCATAGGATATGAATTTGCCAAACGCTTCCTAAAGAGCGAAGCACGCTTTTCTCGTCTGCACCCACACCGACAAAAAAGCACATTCATAACCACATCTACTGGAACTCCACGGCTCTGGACTGTACGCGGAAGTTCAAGAACTTCATCGGGAGCTACCGCGCTGTCCGCAGACTGTCCGACCTGATCTGCGCCGAGCACCGGCTGTCCGTGGTGGAGAATCCGCAGAAACACGGGCCGAGCTACAACAAATGGCGCGGCTGTCACGACAAGCTCTCCAACCGCGATCTTCTGCGCATGGCGATAGACGCGGCGCTTGAAAAAAGCAGCCTGGGGGACTTCGACGCGCTGCTGGCGCTTTTGAAATCTCTCCGCCATTCCGTTGCCCGAAAGCGGGCAGGCTGTCGCTGCGGCACGAAAACCAGAAACAGAGCATCCGCCTGGAGTCCCTGGGCGAGGGATATCTTCCGAAGCAGGAGCTGCACGCCGTCCTTCGCGGGAAGCAGAACGCACAAGCCCTTCGTCAGAAAAAATATCCGAAGCGCAGGGAGCGCGCCACGCTGATTTCCGACATTGAGGCGAAGCTCAACGCAGGAAAAGGCTACCGCTACGATCAGGCGATGAAGGTGGTAAAGCTCAAGCAGATGGCAAAGACGCTGATAGATCTGGAGGAAAAAGGGCTTTGCCAATTTTCGATGCGCTGGTCAATGCCGCCGCCGACGGTTCGGCGATTTGAAGGCGGCCATAAAGGCGGCGGAAGCGCGTGGCGCGAGATACAGACCTGCGACGCACATCATGAACATTCAGGACGCGCCTTTACACCGGCTACCGCAAGGCGGGGTACTCGAAAAAATGCCTAATGCGTA
>VOFK01003922.1_pt1 | contig 17882 bp, 26 predicted proteins | sample 5384121 | NCBI WGS metagenome assembly VOFK01 (sample SAMN12384730, study PRJNA508395) | human gut metagenome | isolation source: healthy gut J | host: Homo sapiens
TGGGATTGGGGTCTATCGGATTAATATGGTGGCAAATGCCCGTTAAGCTTTCTATTGGCAAGCTGGAAGGGACGCTTAAGAAGTTACGTATTGCTACCAATGTGACGAGTATGTACCTCAAGTGCACGCGGCAAATATGCCTATCAGCAGCTCCGCCAGCGAGAACTCAAAGTGCGCCGCAAAGACCGCCATGAGCCGGTGCAGCGGGCGTATGACCCTTGCGACATTGCCTGCATCAGCGCGTAGTTCCCACGCAGCAGCAGGTGCAGCGCGATGATGAGCGCGCTTATCAGGGCGATGATATGCGCCGCCGGACAGAGTTTATATAACGCGGCGAACCCGCGTCTTTTTCTTATTTCGGTATTCATAATACCATAATACTACAAACCCTGCTCCTCGGCAAGGAGGAATAGCTGGAAAAGCACCGCGCCGCTGCCGGGGGGAGAAAGGCGCGGTGCTTTTCCCAGCCGCAGGCTTTGCGGGGGCCAGGCGAATGCGGACCCGCAAAGGCTAAACGCGGCAAGGCGGCGGTACCGCGCCGCTGCCGGGGGGCTTTATTACGCGCTGCAGCCAACCGGAACAGCATCATATTTATGCTTGAAAATGTATTGCAAACTGCTGCAATATACTGTAAAATAACTTTGATATTAAACGGAGGCAAGGGTATGCACGACTGGAACAGCAGCGGTCAGATCGACCCCACGGATCAGTTCATCGACTATATGGCCTTTCGGGAAGTCATGGGATGCGGCATCGATGATGACGAGGAAGACGATGACTGAACCGGCCCCTGCTTAACATGATGAAGAAAAGTAAGCTCCTGCGGGGCATTGCCGCGATCGCGCTCCCCGCTGCGGTCGTTGCCGCCGCTGTGTATCTGGGCGTTCGTTTCAGACCCGCTCTCCGCTGCCCGTTCTATGCCCTCACGGGGCTGTACTGTCCGGGCTGCGGCACGTGCAGGGCGTTGGCGGATGTCTTTCATGGCCGCTTTGCGGAAGCGTTTTCTCATAATATGCTGCTGTTCATATTGGGCACTCCCGCTCTCATAGTGTTTATACACGAATATGTCCGTGTGTTCATTTTCACGCGGCTGCGCCCGGGTGTACCTGTCCGGCCTGCGTGGCTGGTGTGCGTGGTTCTGGTCTTTTTCTTTCTGGGTGCTGAGGAACATCCCTGCGTTCAGTGTTCTCGCACCGTAAAATGTCCATTATTCAATACGGAGATATAAAGGAGAAAAAATGAGCTATTGTGTCAATCGTGGAGCGCAGCTGCCCGACGGCACGCGCTACTGCACCAACTGCGGGTAGCAGGGGCGCTGCCTCGCCATATTATCAGCCGCCTGTCCCGCAGTATTCTACCGGCGGGCTTGTAGCGTGGGGGATAATCACGCTGCTTCTGTGCACGATCCCCGGCGTCGTTGCGCTAGTCAAGGTCGCCAATATCAACAATGCCAGGACTGTTGAGGAACAGCAGCGGGCAGTGTCCGATGTCAAGACCTGGGGTGCACAGTCGGCACCGTTCTCGGTGTACTCTTCTACATCATCGGTATCCTGGGCGGAGTTGCCGCCGCGCTGTAACATTGCCGCCCGTTATAAATAATAAGAGCGCCCCTGCCGGATGGTAGGGGCGCTCTTATTATAACTTATAACTTATAACTTATAACTTATAACAAACTATAGCTCTGATTACTTTTGCGTTCTTTGCGAGCTCGCAGAGAGCGGTGAAGGCAACGGGATCGTGGATAGCGGTCTCGGAGAGCATCTTGCGGTTCATGTCGATGCCGGCCAGCTTCAGGCCGTGCATGAAGGTGGAATAGTTCATGCCGTTCATCTTGCAGCCTGCGCTGATACGGGTGATCCAGAGCTGACGGAAGTCTCTCTTCTTCTGCTTGCGGCCGACGTAAGCGTAGCGGCCGGACTTCATCAGCTGCTGGTTTGCCATCTTATAGTGACGGGACTTGTTGCCCCAATAACCCTTTGCAAGACCAAGAACCTTGTTTCTGTGCTTGCGGGTCATCATTGCGCCTTTAACTCTTGCCATTTGTGATTATCCTCTCTATTAGCGTCCGCCCTTATTTGTAAGGGATCATTTTCTTGATGGTTGCTTCGTTGGTTGCGTCGGCATAAGCCTCGGAACGCAGACGACGGCAGCGCTTGGTGTCCTTCTTGGTGAGGATATGGCTCTTGAACGCATGGGCGCGCTTGACCTTGCCGCTCTTGGTGAGATTGAATCTCTTCTTTGCACCGCTATGGGTCTTAAGTTTGGGCATGATATTTTCTCCTTCCGTGACTGGGTTGAAATACAGGGAGCTTCCCTCTGTATACTGATGAATTATTCCTCCGCTGCGGGAGCGTCGGCGGTCTCTTCCTTGGGCTGCTTGGGCTTCGCCGGCTTTTTTTCGGCGGAGTCTGCGGCTTGGGGGAGAGGAAAATGGACATGTTCCTGCCCTCAAGCTTGGGCGCCTTTGTCAATATTCGCTATCTCCGCGCACTTTTCCGCAAAGTCCTGAGCAGCGTCTCGCCTATTTCGGTGTGCGCCATCTCTGCCTCTGAAACGCACAGAGACACCTTGAGGCGGTTGCCCTCGTTGAGGAACTTCTGGCCGTTTTTCAGCTTGGTGTTGAAGTCGTTCGTGTCGATGCCGGGGGACATGCGTATCTCCTTGACCTCGATAACGCGCTGATTCTTCTTTGCTTCCTTCTCCTTCTTGGTCTGCTCAAAACGGAACTTGCCATAGTCCATGACCTTGCAGACAGGGGGATTGGAGCCCGGAGCGATCTTGACCAGATCGAGGTCATGCTCGGCGGCGACCTTCAGAGCTTCCTCTGCGGACATGATACCGAGCTGTTCGCCCTGAGCACCTATCAGGCGCACTTCCTTGTCAAGTATCTCCTCGTTGATTTGATGAGCAGCGTTTGCGATTGTTAACACCTCCGGAAAAATAAAAAGCGCGGAGCATCGGCATCCGCGCGTAAAAACATTCAGGCAGAGCCGTGCTTTTATTGACCTCGGCCAGCCTTTTGCTGCCGGGTGAGGACGGCGGACACCGCGCCTACTTTGTTTTAGCTTAGATAATATAACAGCTTTTGCCCATAATGTCAAGGCTTTTTCGTTATCCGGCGCATTTTGCGCGGGTTTCAGCCTGCCCGTCAGGGCAAGGACTCTGTCAGTCAGTATATGCAGCAGCCATGCGGATAATGTGACTGCGGCGAGCTGAACAAGGTTTACCGCCAGGCTCCCGCAGCCGAGAGCACGCGCCGCATCCGCCGCGATCGGGCCTAAAAATTCCTGAACGCAGTATATCTCAAGGCTGATGCGCCCGTAAAAGCCGAAGAATCCGTTGATGCCGCGCACCGCTCTGCCGCCCCGGTCAAGCAGTCCGCCCAGCTCTGCAAGCAGAACGGTGAAGCCGAAAGCGATAAGCACGCCGGGAAAGGTGCTGTTGTAAGGCGGCTGGAAAAACGCGGTCTCGCCGAAGGTACACAGCGCGCCGAGGATAAGCCCCGCTGCAGCGGAAACGGCCGCGGCGGTATTGACCGCGCGGCGGCTCAGCTTCAGCCCGCCGTTCTGCTGCTGCCAGCCGAGAAGAACGCCGAGCACAAATGACGGCACCCGGTTTATGAATAGGAAGACGATGGGCTTGAGCACTCCGGCCAGCGGTATAGAGCACAGATACCACACCGCGGCGAACAGCGCCGTGAAGCGAGGCTTCGCGCGGCTGCGTGAGAAGAAGCGCCAATAGAGCGGAAAGAGCAGGTATGTCGCGGTGATGGCCGAGATGAACCACAGGAAGTAGTGCCGCTTTATAAAGAAGCCGATGCCTGACAGACCGAACAGATAGTACAGCACAGTCCAGCCCTCCTTGGCCCACTGTATCAGCGAAACGACCAGCACGGGCACGACGAGCCTCCTGAACCTGCGCAGCCAGAACTCTTTTCAGGCCGCTTGCCTATGGCATAGCTCAGCCCGATGCCTGACAGCAGGAAAAATATATCCACGCCGAAATATCCCAGCTTTGTGACCGCAAGCTCTGCGTAATACAAAAGCTTTGGGGACGTCTCCGGTACGGCCAGGCGATACCACGTATGGAAAACGATGATCCACAGCGCGGAAATGCCCATTATCTGTCCGCGGTATTTATTTATCAGCTCGATCGATTTCGTGTTATTCATAAAAACTCCATCGGGGCAATATTAAATCGGGATGATCCGGAGAAACTATAAGCAGAAACGGAGGCATGCTTATGCAATATTTGCTCATCTATGCCGCGGGCGGGCTGCTCTACGGCCTTATAGAGATACTCTGGCGCGGCTGGACACATTGGAGCATGGTGCTCTGCGGCGGGCTGTGCTTCCTCATGATGTACCTGATCTCCGGTCTGCCGCTGTGCCTTATGAAAAAATGCGTACTGAGCTCCGCCGCGATATGCACGGCGGAGTTCTATACCGGCTGCCTTGTGAACCTGCGCCTCGGCTGGAACGTGTGGGATTACTCCGCCGAAGGGCTGAACCTCCTCGGCCAAATATGCCCGCGCTTTGCGCTGCTGTGGCTGCTGCTGTCCGTGCCCGGACTCTGGTTGTGCAGCCGCATCAGGCGGGTGTTGTCTCAGTAGTTCTCGTTCGGGGCGCCGGCTTCGTTCTCAAGCTCCATCGCGAGCTTCACTATGCGGCTCGTCCCAAGGCGCTCCGCGCCGAGCTCGATGAAGTCCTCCGCATCCTTGAGGGAGGAGATGCCGCCGGCGGCCTTGACCTTGACGGAGGCGGGGCAATTTTCGCGCATGAGCTTTACGTCCTCGCGCGTTGCGCCGCCCTTGGAAAAGCCGGTGGAGGTCTTGATGAAGTCCGCGCCGCAGTCGGCGACTATGCGGCACATGTGTATCTTCTCCTCGTCCGTCAGTAGGCAGCACTCGATTATAACCTTGAGGATCTTCCCGCGCGTCGCCTCGCGCACGGCACGGATATCGTTTGCCACATCGACCCAGCAGCCGTCCTTGACCATGGAGAGGTTTATGACCATGTCTATCTCGTCCGCGCCGTTCTTTATCGCGTCGGCGGCCTCAAAGGCCTTGACTGCGCTCGTCATGTAACCGTTCGGGAAGCCGATGACCGTGCATATCTTCAGCTTATCACCGGCATAGCGCTTTGCGCCCGCGACGTGGCAGGGCGGGATGCACACGCTCGCGCAGTTATACTTTATCGCCTGGTCGCAGAGCTTTCTGATCTCCTCGCTCGTGCAGTCGACGCGCAGGAGGGTATGGTCGCATTTTTCCAGTATATCCTTGATGTCCATAATATGGCTCCTTTTCATATATAGTACTAACATTATATACGTTTCGCGGGACATAATCAAGTGCGCGTCCGGAATATGATTGACTATCTCAAAGAAAAGGACGGCTCCGACCATGGACATGATATACGAAAACAATTACACCCGACTCTGCGGCACGCTTGCCGGTGCCCCGGCCTATTCCCACACCGGGCGCGGGCAGGTATTCTATTCCTTCCCTCTTGAAGTTCGCCGACTCTCCGGCAATACCGATACCGTCAACATCGTCGTCAGCCGCGAGCTGCTCGATCGGACGGAGCTGTGCGAAGAGCATATCGCCGTCACCGGCCAGCTGCGCACCTTCAATAACCGCCGCGGTGAGGGGGCAAAAGCTCGTCATAACCGTGCTCGCGAAGGAAATAGAGCTGCGCGATGAACCGGACGAAAACACCGTACGCCTGACCGGTGCGCTGTGCAAGGAGCCGAACCTGCGCATAACCCCGATGGGGCGCGATATATGCGACCTGATGCTCGCCGTGAACCGCCGTTACGGGCGCTCGATTACCTGCCCTGCATCTGCTGGGGACTCAAGGCGCGGGAGGCGGCATTGTGGACGGTCGGCACGCAGGTGAAGCTCGAAGGGCGGATACAGAGCCGCCGCTACATAAAGATGACCGAGGACGGCCCCGTTGAGCGCACGGCCTTTGAGGTGTCCGTCATTCAGGCAGAAGCCGTGGCCGCCGCGCTGAAAACAGAAGCTTTGCAGTGATCCGCACTGCTTTTTGTCGAAGCCCTTGACCGGAGCCAAATAAAGAGTTATGTTAACTCTGGAGGTGGTTTCGTGTATAAAAAACTTGTGCTTCTCGTGCTTGCGCTGATGTTCATGGCGTTCTCAAATCTGCGTGTCTGCTGCCGCCTGACAGTGGACGGCGAGGCCGTGCCCGGCAGCTTTTCCCCGGTCTCGGCGGATATTGCCGTGACGGCGGCGGAGCGCGCCGCGGAGGAGATACTGCCCGGCTTTGCCGATATGCCGGAGACAGAGCGGCATTACATGCTTAGCCTGTCGCGCCCCGACGGCAGCCGCGCGGAGCTTGCCGACGCTCTCCTGCGCTCGACGCCCGGCGTGACAGTCAACCGCGCAGTATACGTTGGCGGCGTGCGTCTCGGCAGCGTCCCCGACAGCGCGGAGTTTCAAACCGGCCTGAACAGCTACATCCGCAACACCATGCCCACATGGGCGGTAAACGGTTATCTCAGCCGCGGCGTGGAGTTCAGGACGCAGTATAGCCGCACCGGCAGCGAGACGAACGAGGACGACATGATCCTGCTCGTCACCGGCATGGCTCCCCGTCTTGTATTCCGACGGCAGCGGCTATGTTTCCATGGCGTAATTTCGCTTGTCAAAGAAGCTCGGAAGAGCTTCTTTGACAAAAGATTGTGCTTTCCGTTCTTTGCGCCTCGCAAGCTCGGCACTCACTACGCGAGAAGTATTTTTTCGCCGTGCGCGGTGAAAAACTCTGCGAGGCTTTTTGACAGTCTGAACAGTCTGAGTAATTAGGAACCATGCCAAAAACTCTCCTTGTTTTTCCAAGGAGAGTTTTAATATACGTCCCACAGGGACACCATATCCGCCGCCATCAGGCGGCGATTTTTATCCTGCTCCGGCAAGATTTCATTGTTGCGTACAGCTTCCGCAGCTCGCCGAGGAAGCCCGGGTGACCGAAGTCCTTCCTATAGCATATATGTATCCGCCGCACCATGTTCAAATCGGAAATGGGCAGCACGCGAAAGCGCCCCTCCTCGACCGCTCCCATGCACGCCCGTGCCGAGAGCACCGAGATACCGTAGCTGCTCTCCACGAGCCTTTTGATCGTGGAGACGCTGTCGGCCTCCATCATCACATTGAACTGCTCAAGGCTCATCCCGCGCTTCTTCAGGCTCGCCTCGAACAGCGTCCGCGTTCCGGAGCCTGCCGGGCGCAGTATCAGCTTTTCCTTCTTCAGCTGTGCGAGAGATATGTGCCCCGCGTCCGCAAGCGGACTGCCGTTCGGGACTGCGGCGGTGAGATAGTCGGTGTCGAGCAGCAGGGAGTTGAACTCATTGCCCGGAAACGGGGAATCGACTATCGCAAGGTCGAGCATCCGCCTGCGCAGCAGCGCGATGAGCGTCCGGCTGTTTTCGGAGATTATCCTCAGCTGCGCCTTCGGGTGCAGCTGCATATACCGCGCCAGCATTTCCGATACCGCGCTGTCCTCAAGGCTCGGCGATACACCCACGACGAGACTGCTCACCTCGCGGCGCGATGCGTCTATCTCAAGCTCCATGCGCCGCCGCAGTGACGCTGCCTGCGCCGCGTAATCAGCGGCTATTTCGCACACCTCGGTCGGCAGCAGCCGATTCCCGTCCCTTATGAACAGGAGCGCGTCAAGCTCCCTTTCAAGCGCATGTATCTGCTGCGCGATGGCTGAGGGACTGAGATTCAGCTCCTGTGCCGCGGCGGAATAGCTCCCCAGCTCGCGGACGAGCCGCAGCGAATCAAAGCGCTGGTCAAAGCCTGTCGGTAAATTCAAAGCGGAGCCTCCCTCCCGTTCGTTTTCTCGCGGCGCTCATATCACCGGCGCGCCCTCGGCCGAGACGATGTGTCCGCACCGCTCCATGAATCCGTTTATGTCCTCGAGGGAGATCTCCCTCTGCATTTTCAGCGACAGATCGCAGCACAGCCGCCCCTCGCCGTCGCGGCTGATCTCGCTGCGTATGATGTGCGCGTCCCACTGCCGCAGCTGCTCCTCAAGCTCCTGCTTGAGGTCGGCCGTGTACTCAGCGGTGAAGCGGAAGCGGTTTATCGTGAACGAATCCGCACCGACCGTGAAGCGGTGCATCGTTATCTGGAACACCGCCACCAGCACCGTCACCGCTATGCCGATGAAGTACATCCCCGCGCCGAGGGCGAGGCCGATCCCCGCCGTCGCCCATATCCCGGCCGCGGTCGTGAGCCCCTTCACGGTACTGCCGTTTTTGAATATCACGCCCGCGCCGAGAAAGCTTATCCCGCTGACGACCTGCGCGGCGACGCGCGCGGGGTCGGCCCCGCGCGTGCCGTTGAATACGCTGCCATCGGCATATGTAAAGGTCGGCAAAGCCGTATTTGGACACGATCATGATCAGCGCCGCCGCGCAGCACACTATGATGTGCGTGCGTATCCCGGCCTCCTTGAAGCGCTTCGTGCGCTCAAAGCCTATGCACGCCCCGCAGAAGCAGGCCGCCAGTATCCTGACCAGAAAGTCCAGGTTCTGCATTATTGAAAACTGACTGTTGAAAATTCGCACAGCGTCATTCCGTATCGTCTCCCTCCGAAAGCTGTTGTAATTCCGAAAGCTGTTGTAATAAAATACGGCGGCTGCGATCGGTCAGACCGCAGCCGCCGGCAGGTATCTCAGGCGGACTTTCCGCGCATCCGTGCCGGCTGTATATGCCGAGGGCGGCCTGCATCGCAGGCGCGTTGTAGATATCGCTGTCATACTGCTTATGCATAGCCCCCACCGCCTTTCCTTGACTTTTTTCCCTGCCTGATGCTACCATATTATTCAGAAAAGCGATAAAGTCAAATTATGTTTCTGATTGGAATCATAAAATCTTCTTATGGCGGTGCGCGATGATAGATAATAAGCTGTACACATTGCTGAAAGTATACGAGTGCCGGAACTATACCCGCGCGGCGCAGCAGCTGTCTATAACGCAGCCGGCTGTCAGCCAGCATATCAAGGCGCTCGAGAGTGAGCTGGGAGTGAAGCTCTTTGAGCACGCAAACGGCGAGCTTCTGGTCACCCGGCAGTGCGAGGAGGCCGTGAAATTCGCCAAAAAGATAGTCGGGCTTTATAACAACTTCTATCAGAGCATGCGGGACGACAAGAGCCGGGCAACGCATCTGACTATCGGCATCACGCATACCGCCGAGAGCAACGCTATCGCCGAGGCTCTGGCGAAATACTGTGCCGAAAACGAGGGCACAAGCATTAAAATGATTACGGACTCCATAAATAATCTTTATACAATGCTCAAGACCTACGAGCTGGATCTCGCCATCGTCGAGGGGCGTGTGCCCGACCCAAGCATTCACTATCTCCTGCTCGATACGGACTATCTTGTCCTCGCCGTCTCGACGAACCACCCCTTTGCCAGCCGCAGCATGGTCACTCTCAACGAGCTTAAGAAGGAGCGCATGATCCTCCGCCTGCCGGACTCGAACACCCGCAACCTCTTCGTCGCCCACCTTGAGAGCAACAACATGAGCATCAACGATTTTAACGTCGTCCTCGAGGTCGACAATATGGCGACGATCAAAGATCTGATCCGCCGCGATTTCGGCGTGTCGATCCTTGCCCGCAGCGTCTGCCTTGACGAGCTGCGCAAGGGGAAGATCACCGTCCTGCCGGTCGAGAACCTGAGCATGATGCGCGAGATAAACCTCGCCTATTACGGGGACTTCAACCAGTTCGACGTCCTTCACGGCATAATGAAGATATATAACGAGATGATCAGGATATATAACTGACCCCGCCGCATATATAAAAAGTCAGCGCCCCTGCCGTCTGGCAGGGGCGCCTTGATAAAGGAAAAAGAAGAAATGAGAAAAGACTGAAATTACAGGCGGCGGAAGGTCTCGGTGTACACGCGCAGACGCTTTGCGAGACGCTTGTTGTCAGCGCCGGGGAGCATGCGCCACTGCCAGTTCGTACCGAGGTGTGCCGGGAGTGTTCATCCTTGCGCTGCCGGGCAGCTCAAAGGATATCCTGCATCTGCACGACGAAGAGGTCGGACACTGTCGACATGCCTGCGCGTATTATGCCCCAGCACCAGCCCTCGTCAGGGGTGATGTGCATATAGCGCTCGGCAAACTTCCGGTCGGCGGCGGAGACGGTCTCGAGCCAGCCCTTCACGGTGTCATTATCGTGAGTGCCGATATAACAGACGCTGTTTCGCGTGCACTTGTGCGGCAGAAAATCCGACTCACCGTGCGCGTCGAATGCGAACTGCAGCACCTTCATGCCGGGCAGACCCGAATCTGCAAGCAGCGCCCTGACGCCGGGGTGGTGGTAACCGAGGTCCTCGGCGATGAAGCTCAGATCATGGAACCATGAGGTCAGCACGCCGACAAGATCCATGCCGGGGCCGGGCTTCCAGTGCCCGTTCTTCGCGGTCGTCTCATCGCTCGGGATCTGCCCAGTAGCTCTCGAAGCCGCGGAAATGGTCTATGCGTATCACGTCATAGAGCTTTCTTTGCGCCGTCGATGCGGCGTATCCACCAGCCGTAGCCGTCGGCTTTCATGGCGTCCCAGTCGTACAGGGGATTGCCCCAGAGCTGGCCGTCCTCAGTGAAGTCATCGGGCGGAACGCCGGCGACCTCGGTGGGGACATTGTCCTTGTCGAGCTGGAAGCGCGGCTCGCTCCACACGTCGGCGGAGTCCAGCGGGACATATATGGGGATGTCGCCGATGAAGCTCACTCCCGCCTCGCGCGCGTAGCTGCGCAGGGCGTCCCACTGCTTGAAGAAGAGATACTGGATGAACACGTGGAAAGCTATCTCATCACGCAGCAGCTCCGAGTATTTCGCGACGGCCTCAGGCTTGTGCAGACGGATATCCTCCTCCGGCCACTCGGTCCAGCTGAGCATGCCGAAGTGAGACTTGAGGGACATATAGAGCGCGTAGTTTTCGAGCCAGCCGTTTTCACGGCGGAAGCTCTCAAGCTCCGCGGAGAGCTTTTCCGCGCCGCGCTCATAGGCAAGGCGCAGGACGCGGTAAGCGGTTTTTCGAAGATGCGGCCATAGTCCACATGCTCCGGGTCGCTGCCCCAGTCGATGCCCTCAAGCTCGCTGCGCGAGGGAGCCCGTCCTTTATGAGAAGGTCGAGGTCGATATAATAGGGGGTTTCCGGCGAAGGAGGAGAAGGACTGATAGGGGCTGTCCCATAGCTCGTGTAAGTACCAAGCGGGAGGAACTGCCAGTACTTCTGCCCGGCGGCCTTGAGAAAATCAACGAATTTATAAGCGCATTTGCCCATCGTGCCGATGCCGTAATTGGACGGCAGAGAGCTCATGGCCCATGAGAACACCGCTTGAGCGGTTCATGTAGATCACCTGCTTTTTCGGAATGTGAAGAAATATGTAATGTATCAGCCCTTGACCGCACCGGCGGCGACGCCCTTGATGATGTGCTTCTGGCAGCTGAGATAGAACACGATAATGGGGATTATGCTCAGCATTATCATTGCCATCGTCGCACCCATGTCAACAAGGTAAGCTAGCTGCCCTTGAGGTACTGGATGTGGATAGGTATGGTCATGTACTGCTTTCTGTCGAGGACGAGATAGGGGAGGAGGTAGTCGTTCCAGATCCACATTATCTCAAGCACGCCGACAGAAATGAGCGTGGGCTTGAGCATAGGGAGAACGACGAAGAAGAACGTGCGGATAGGCCCGCAGCCGTCTATCGCCGCGGCTTCCTCGATTTCGAGCGGAATGCTCTTTATAAAGCCTGAGAACATGAACACCGCAAGCCCCGCGCCGAAGCCGAGGTAGATTGTCGGGATCGTCCACGGCGCGTTCAGCTTCAGGGTGTCCGCCGTCTTTGCGAGATTGAACATGACCATCTGGAACGGGACGACCATGGAGAACACGCAGAGATAGTACACTATCTTGCTGAAAAGCGTGCCGACACGGGAGATGTACCACGCGGCCATCGAAGTGCAGATGAGTATCAGCGCCGAGGAAATGACCGTTATGAGCAGGCTGTAGAACACGGACTTGAGGAAAGGGTAGCTGCCGAAGGTCATGCCCTTTTCGTAGTTTGCAAATGGCCGACAAAGGATTCGCTGTTCGGCAGGGGCGAAGGTCTCGGTGTTTATGGGCGTTATCTTGAAGGAGTTTATCAGAACAAGGATAATGGGCATGAGGTAAAACGCGACGGCGGCAAAGAGCACGGTCAGCGCGGTCTTGCCGCGGTTGGATTTGCTGTTGAGGGAGTGTATTTGTCCTTGCCATTACTGCTGAACCTCCCTTGTCTCTGCTGGATTTGAGCTGGAGAATGCTTATGACGCTCACGAGTATGAAGAACACGACGGCCTTGGCCTGACCCCATGCCGCGGTTCGTGGAGCTGGCATAGAATGCGTTATAGATATTGAGCGCGAGCATTTCTGTTGTTTTGAGCGTCTCGCCCCCGGCCTGTACGAATGGACGGCCCGCTGTGAGCGCGAGGTTCTGGTCGAAGAGCTTGAAGGAATTGGTGAGCGTGAGGAAGGTGCATATAGTGATGGACGGCATGACGTTCGGGATCGTGACCTTCCACAGCGTCTGCCATGAGCTTGCGCCGTCGATGCGCGCGGCTTCGAGGATATCCTCCGGCACGGCCTGGAGACCTGCAATGTAGATTATCATCATGTAGCCTATCTGCTGCCACGCCATCAGTATCTGCAAGCCCCAGAAGCCGTACTCCGTCTTGAGGGGAGTATCGAGGTGCCGTAGCGCAGAAGGATGCCGTCAAAGATCATCGCCCAGATATAGCCGAGCACGATGCCGCCGATGAGGTTCGGCATGAAGAACACAGTACGGAAGATGTTCGTGCCCTTGATTCCGCGCGTCATCGCGTAGGCGACGGCGAAGGAGAGCACGTTTATCAGCAGCAGCGACACGAGCGCGAAGAGCGCCGTGTACCAGAAGGCGTGGACAAAGGTGCTGTCCTGAAAGGCGTTTATGTAGTTGTCAAAGCCCACCCATGTCCATTTGCTGGTGGTCTTGAACCGGCAGAAGGACAGGAAGATGCCCTTGACAAAAGGATAGAGAAAGCCGATGCAGAAGGCCGCGAAGGTCGGCGCGAGGAACAGCAGGAACATCCTCTGCACCGGGCGGCGGATGAGCTTGGAGTTGAGCGCGGAATGGTTGCGCCCGCGGGACTCAACGCCGTTCAGTATCCCGCCGATAAGCAGCAGGCCTGCCAGTGCCAGCGCCGTGTTATACCATGGCGGGAGCTTATCAAGCGTCTTTGCAAAGCTTACAAAGCCGCCCTCCGCTCCGGCAAGCTTCAATATTGTAACAAGATCGCCCGACGCGCTTGTCATGCCTATGATCGTCAGGCACGCGCCGAGAACGATCGCAGCGGCCTTGAAGCACGACCGAGCCGCTGTTTGTTTTTGGTTCTCATGAGATGTCTCCTCCTCTTATATGTCTATATCGTTATATTTCTCAAAGAAAGCTGCGGCTGTTTCCTCCAGCAGAGGGAATACCCGCAGAGCACTTTGACGGAGGCTCTGTGATAACCAAGGGGCGAGCGGTAAAGCTCGCCCCTTTAAGATTTGTATTAGCTTATGCGGTGGTCACGCAGAATCATGCGTGCTCGTTTGCGTACAGGGTCGCCCAGCCGTCAACGAAAGCGGAGACGACAGCGTCCCAATCACCGGTGCCTGCGGTGTACTGGCCGAGAGCGTCAACGACGCCGGCACGCCAGTCATCAACAGCGGGAGTGAAGTTGAATGCCCAAGTCACAACGTACTTGCCCTCGTTGGTGAGGTTTGCAGCATCAGCAAAGAAGACGTTCTCAGGAGTCTTTGCGGACTTGAAGGGGCAGGGGCCGAACTCCTCGGCGAGCATGGTGGTGCCTTCATCGGAGGTTACTACCCACTTCATGAAGTCCAGAGTAGCCTGGATGTCCTCTTCGTCTTGCTTCGCAGTTGACTGCCCAGCAGTTCTCGGTGCGGAGCAGAGACCTGCGTCGGTCTCTCGCCCTGAACGCCGCAGTAGATGGGGATCATCTGCAGGTTTCGGGATCCATGTTGAACTTCTCGCCGATGAGGCTTGCATACTCCCAGGAACCGTTCTGGAAGAAGACGGCCTTGCCCTCGCCGAACTCAGCTTCGGAAGCGTCGCCGGTGGAGGTGAGCAGGTCAGCACCGGTGGTAGGCGGAATCGGTGGTGTACAGATCCCAGACCATCTTGAAGTTGTCAAGATAGGTGCCCTTGATGGTCTCGGGCTGAGCGGTGATGCCGTCATCGCGGAACTCGTAGTAGAGAGGCATATTGGCAAGGTGGCCGGAGAATCTCCAGCTGGAGGAGCCGTCAAGACCTGCGGAGGAGAAGGCGTCGAAGCCGAGCTCGCCTGCGCGGGCGTGGATGTCGTCAGCAACAGCCTTGAGGGACTCGAAGTCCTTGATCTCGTCGATGCTGTGGCCGGCCTGCTCAAGCAGAGCCTTGTTGACGATGATGCCGTAGCACTCGTAGCAGTAGCCGATGGAGTAGGTGAAGCCATCGTCGCCGACCTGGTCGAAGGCGTGGGTGGTCATCTCGTTGTAAACATCGGTGCCGGTGAGGTCAAGGCAGTACTCGCCCCAGGTTGCGACAGCGCCGGGGTTGCCGACCTGGAACATGGTGGGAGCTTCGCTCTTGTCCATTTCGCTGGTGAGAGTCTGATCGTAGGTGCCGGAGGCGGCGGTGACGACGGTCACGGGAACGCCGGTCTGCTTGGTGTAGGTCTCTGCGAGAGCCTGCCAGGCTTCATCGGATTCGGGCTTGAAGTTGAGGTAGTAGACGGAACCGGCTGCTGCGGGCTCTTCAGCGGGTGCTCGCTCGGTAGCGGTGTCAGCAGCGGGGCGGTTGTGGCGGTATTGCTTTCGCCGCATGCGCACAGGGCGAAAACCATGACCAGACACAGAACCAGAGCTATGATCTTTTTCATTGTTGCTTACTCCTTTTTAAGATTTTTGAAATTGTCCTCATAAGAGGTTGTATCTTCGGCCCGTTGGGAGCGGAAAATCAAAGCTGTTTTACGGAAGCGCCGGGGCGCACCTTCGCCTCAAGGCGCACATGCCGGTTCGCACCGCCGTTATCGAGGATATCCAGCAGGATGCGCACACTCTCGCGCCCCATCTCCTCGGCAGGCTGCACGAGGGTCGTCAGCGTCGGGCTCACGTATTCCGAAACGGTCAGGCCGTCTATCGCGATGACGGAGCAATCCTCCGGAACACGGCGGCCGCGGTCCTCAAGTGCCTTCATTGCGGAGATCGCCATCGTATCCGACAGCGTGAACACAGCGGAGAAGTCCACGCCGCTGTCGATAAGGCGGCACATGCCGGTGTAGCTCTCCGGCATTTCAAAGCAGCCGCCGGTCTCGGCGACGAGCGCAGGGTCAAAGGCAATGCCGTTATCGCGCAGCGCGGCGCAATACCCATTATAGCGCAGCTCGCTGACGGAGCGGTCATTGCAGCTCGGCAGCAGGACGGCGATGCGGCGGTGCCCGAGCTTGATGAGCGATTCGACCGCCTGATAGGCCGTCTTATGGTCATCCACCGTGACGGAGGAAAAGTCCTCCTCGCGGAGAGTTCCGAAGCAATTGGAGTAGGAGCAGCAGACGTAGGGCACACCGATGAGCGAAAGCTCCGCCGGGGTGTAATCATAGCGCCCGCCGAGGAAGAGCAGGGCGCGCAGCTTCTTCTCACGCTCTAAGATCGCGCCGGCCTTTATCTCGTCCGCGTCCGAATCGATGAAGCGCAGCACCATGTTATAGCCGCTCCTGTCGATCTCGCTGCTGACGGTCTTGAGCATGTCCGAAAAGAAGAGGTTGCCCATGCCGCGCACGACGACGCCTATCGCGTCCGACTGGCGGCTGACAAGGTCACGCGCGCTGTTGTTGGGAATGTAGCTCTCGGCCTCGACGACCGTGAGCACCCTGCGGCGCACGGCCTCGCTCACATCAGGCCGGTTGTTGAGCACGCGCGAGACGGTGCTCACGCTGACCCCGCACTGCTTGGCAATGTCCTTGATCGTCATGGTACGACAGCTCCTGACCCTCTTTGCTAAAACGTTCCCGGTAACGTTACCAATCCTCTTTGATCTCATAATAGCAAGCATTACCGGCAAAGTCAACCGAACAAATGCGGATAGAAAAAAACCTTTGGAGCATTAAACAATTTGTGATTAAATTTTTTGGCGATTTTAACAACAACCGAAAGCGGTCCAAAGCTTCGGGAAACGGCGAATAGGCAAAATCTATAAAATCCCGGACGGTTTTCACCGTCCGGGATTTATCAGCAAAACTTTATTTCAGATCCTTGTTTCTGAACAGATAGCCGATGAACATTATCACCGCGAAGACTATCATCAGGCATACCAGAGGTTTGCAAGCCCGTGGCCGACGATGCAGGCGTACACCATGAACAGTGAGCCGATTATCGCGAGCGCTGGGATGACGAAGCGGCGCATGACCGTCTCATCGGTGGCCTTGTGCATCCACTGGATGAAGATGGGCAGATACATCGCGTAAATGGTGATGATCGGCAGCTCAGAAGAGTCGAACAGGAAGGGGACGCTCTCAAGCGCGGTGCCCTCGAAGGCGACGGCTCCGCTCCACGTCCCGGCGAGGTTCGACAGGTAGAAGTACGTGCCCCATACCGCGCAGAACAGCAGGCCGATAACGGCGGAGTTCGTCGGCATGTTGGAGACTTTATCTATCTGCCGGAAGAGCTCGGGCTTCGGCCCCTCATTGCGCGCGGCGAGCGAGTACATGCCGCGGCAACAGCCGAGCATCAGGCCGTTCATCGTGCCGATGCAGGAGATGGCGATGAAGAGGTTGAGGATATTGCCGAGCACTCCGCCGAAGATGTTCGTGAACGCGGTGGTCGCGCCGTCGTTCATCAGCACGTCGACAGTCGCGCCGCCGGCAACGCCGACATAGTAAGAGATATAGGTGACGATGATGATTATCCCGCCGATGATAAGAGCCTTGGGCAGGTTGCGCTTTGCGTCCTTGAGCTCTGCATTGATGGAGGTCGCGATTATCCAGCCCTCATAGGCAAAGGACGTCGCGCAGACGGCGGCCAGCAGCGGCGCGCCGACGTTCCCGGAGACTGCGCCGGTCGCAAAGTTGCTCTGGAGCATATGCGCCGGGCTTACAAGACCGACGATAACGCCGACCACTGCCATCAGGAACAGCGGGATGAGCTTTATAACGGTGGTGGAGGTCTGGAGCTTACCGGCAAGCTTTGGGGAGAGCGCGTTCACGACATACGCGCAGACGAGATAGAACAGCATCAGCGCGAGGCACTCGGGCCCGATGATGCAGCCGCCCTCAGAGGCCGGGATTATCAGCGGGAAATCCGGCCAGCAGGAGGTGATGAACACGAGGGTATAGCGCGCGGAGAGCCACGAGAGCACAGACGTGAGCGTGGGGTAATAGGTCGTCGTCAGGAACCAGCCGATATAATACCCGTACTTCTTGCCGACCGTGGCCTCGGCATAGTCGACGATGCCGTTGACCTTTTTCGTAGCGCTGCGCCATGGCGGCAAAGGCCAGGATGCAGATTATCATTATCGTGCCGCCGATGATCCATGCGAGGATGCCGAGCGGCATGTTGCCCTCGGTCTTCTGGAGAACGGTCTGCGCCTTGAAGAACACGCCGGAGCCGATGACTATACCGACGACCATGCATATTGCGGTGAACAGGCCAAATTTTTTCTCAAGCTTAGTTTCCATATGCTTGCTCCTTCTCATTCCATATCAGGACATAATGTGAACCTACTATACCATCTATGGCCTAAAAGTCAAGTTCACCTAACAAATAATGTAATACGTAACT
>VOFK01001815.1_pt1 | contig 17867 bp, 28 predicted proteins | sample 5384121 | NCBI WGS metagenome assembly VOFK01 (sample SAMN12384730, study PRJNA508395) | human gut metagenome | isolation source: healthy gut J | host: Homo sapiens
CCCACCTGCAATCGAAGCTGCTGACGGCCATCCAGGGCGGGCGTATCTTCCGCGTGGGCAGCAACACGCCCGTAGCGGTGGACATCCGCCCTCATCTGCGCCACGAACCGCGACCTGTTCGGAATGGTAGCGCGGGGGGGAGTTTCGCGAAGATCTGCTCTTACCGCATCAACACGATCCATATAGACCTGCCGCCCCTGCGGCAGCGCCGCGAAGACATCCTGCCGCTGGCGGAAATGTTCCTCAAACGCTACGCCACGAAGTACAACAAACCGATCGAGGGTTTCGACCAGGCAGCGGTGCGCGAAATGGACGAATACCCTTGGGCGGGTAACATCCGCGAATTGCAGCATACCGTCGAAAAAGCCGTCATCATGAGCGACGGGAGGCGAATCACCCCCGCGACACTGCTGCTGCGGCCGGCTCCGGCCGCAGTGCAGGCCCTGGCATTCTCGACGCTCGAAGAGATGGAGCGCGGCATGATCGGTCAGGCGATAGCGCGTTACGCAGGCAACCTTACCGAGGTGGCGCGGCAGCTGGGCATCACGCGCCAGACACTCTACAACAAGATCAAACGCTACGGGTTATGCGAAACGCGAAGGAATAGCCTACGGCCCCGTAATCGGGTACACGGCGTTGCTCATCGCCGCTTCGGGAGCACTCGGATGGGTGGTAACAGGGTCATGGTACCCGCTGGCGATCCTGCTCGTCCCGGTGATCGGGATCGCGGCATACCGCCTCATAGGGCTTTACAGCGATTCGATACGCCGTGTAACCTTCATGTTCAACGCCATCGACAACGACGACTTCACGTTCCGCTTCCATGAAGACCCGTCGAAAGTGGACAACGGCATGCTCAACGCCGCCCTGAACCGTATCAAGGAGATCCTGGTGCGCGCCAAGGTACGCGCCGAAAGCGGGAACGCTACTACCAGCTGATCATGGAGTATGCACGCACGGCTAATCACCATCAACGACGCGGGAAGCGTCTACCAGGCCAGCACGGCGAGGCGCTGCGCATCTTCGGGTTGCCGCGCATAACCCACATCCAGCAACTGGAACTGCCCGCTCCCGAGGCATACCGGGTACTGACGAAGATCCGACCGGGAGAAAAGCACCATGTGTCGTGCGTGACCGAAACGGGCGAAATGAGCCTCTCGCTGGGGTGTTCGGAGATCGTACTCGAAAAACGCCGGCTGCGCGTGGTGGTCATAAGCGACATCAACAGCGAACTGAGCGAGATGCAGATCGAATCGTGGAGCAAGCTGACGCGCATCCTGACGCATGAGATCATGAACTCGCTCGCACCGATCACCTCCCTGAGCGACACACTGCTGCATATCGACCGGACGATGAACGCCGACGTAGCCCGTGGGCTGGATACGATCTCGGCCACGAGCCGGCGGCTGATGGCCTTCGTCGAGAATTTCCGCCGATTCACGAAGATCCCGGTGCCACAGAAGGCACCCTTCGAGGTGCGGGAACTGCTGGAGCACGCCATGACGCTGATCGGTGCGGAAGGCATCCGCATCCGGCTCGACGTCGAACCGGCAGACACGATGATCTATGCCGACCAGATGTTGGTCGGACAAGTGGTGGTGAACCTGCTCAAGAATGCCCGCGAAGCGGTAGGGACACGGCGAGACGCCTGCATCGAAGTCACGTCGCGCATAGACCCGCAGGAAAACGTGGTTATCGAGATTAGCAACAACGGCGGGGCAATCCCCGCCGAAGTAACCGAAAATATCTTCACGCCTTTCTTCACGACCAAGCCCGACGGATCGGGCATCGGCCTGAGCGTCTCGCGCCGCATCATGCAACTGCACAAGGGTTCGCTGCGCCTGACGGCCAACACGGACAACCGGGTAACCTTCACGCTCCTGTTCGGATAGGTGCCTGCAATACGCCTCGTATTGCCGTCCCGGGGGACTTCCAGTTCACGGAACCATCAGGAAACTGCGCCCGCCTAAAACGAAGTGCGGACGGGATCGGCATTCCTCCGGAACGGCAGCAACACCCTACCGCGGCAGGGGGCATCGAGATCGTCCGCGCATCGAGGAACGCATCGGGGAAGGAACCGTTGTTCCAGGCCTGACCGTTCGAGATGGTGAAATGGCGTCCCAGACGCAACGTATTGTTGTCGATCACCGTAACACGTGACGGCAGGTTTTCCTTCTGGATCACTACCACCGAAGTCATCGTAACCGAAGGCTTGACCTTCATCTTTCCCTCGGCACGGTAATCGGGTTTCCAGGGCGACAAATGCGCCAGCGAGTCGGGAAGCTCGAACTTGTTACGCAGCGAATCGGGAAGCTCATACTTCCCCGAGCGGGCGAATCGGGTTTTTTCAGCCCGAACTTATTGGGTTCCTGCGCCGAAATCGCAAGGGCCGCAAGCAGGGCGGCCGCCAGAATAAACATCCTTTTCATAACTATCCCTCCTATCTTTTATTTGGTCTCTCCAAAATTACAATTCCCTTAGAACACTTCCCGCAGGATCCGCCACCGACTGCACCGCGCTGATGGCATCGAGGTGATAGCCGAAATAGACCAGCACGGCATTGAGAAACCGACGCGCTGCGTGCGGTTGAGGCCGATTTCGGCCAGGCAACGCACGTCGCACTCCATCATATCGCGCAGAATACGCGTACATTCCTGTGTCATAAAACTAACGTGCTGCGGCCGAGTTTTGGTATAAAGTCCCTCTCGGATATCGAACCAATCGCCGGCCGAGTAGTCGTTGCCCGGGCAAAAACCCAGGAAACGGCTCAGGTTGGCCAGGAACCAGAGGTGAAAATTGGCCACCCCCTCGTCCATCGAATCGAGCGCCCCGACACAGTTCCACACAAAATCGAAAAGCGCCTGGTTGGGTTCGTCGTATTCCCTGACGAGGCGGTACAAAACCTCTGCCATGAAGAGCGCCATGGTCGATTTGCGCACGTCGAACGGCAGGCTCTGCAAGACGAATCCGCCCTGCACCTCCTTGAAGCGGTCCATCTGCTGGCGCGGCGATTCGAGCCCTTCGAACTCGACGGGGAACATCGGCTGGAACAGCGCCAGCTTCGAACCCCGGCCGCTGCGGCTGCGGACACCCTGCACCATGTAGCTGCGGCGCCCTCCGGTGTCGGTCAGCAGGTAGACGACCATCGACGAGTCGCCGTATTTGAGCGTATGGAGAACGACCCCGCGCCCTTTGTACGTCTTCACCTACCCCTTTGCGCACGTGAACCATCATCCACCCTCCCTGGCAGCGGTCGCCACCGGGCGCAGGCCCAGTTCCCTCGGCACGGGCGACTATCGCCGGGACGTCCTGTTCCAGGAAACCGCTCATCACCAGGTCGCCGCCCGGCTCCAGCGCTGCGGCATAGGCCGGCATGTCGGCCGTGAGGATATTGCGGTTGATATTGGCCAGGATAAAGCCGTAATGCCGTCCGGCGATGCGGCGCACGTCGCCCAGCATCGGTTCGATGCGGTCGGCGACGCCGTTCGGAAGCGATGTTTCGCGGCAGTTGGCGTCGGCCCAATCGTCGATGTCGACCGCATCGACATGGGCGGCACCGCATTTGGCGGCGACGATCGACAGCACACCCGTACCGCTGCCCATATCGAGCCCGCGGCGGCCTGCGACACCTCCAGGTCGAGCACGGCACGCGACACGAGCCAGGTGGTCGCGTGGTGCCCGTGCCGAACGACATCTTGGGCATGACGACCACCTCCATCACCCCTGCGGGGGCAGGCTCATGGAACGGTGCCCGGATCAGCAGGCGCCCTTCGACGTCCACAGGCGGGAAACTGCTCTCCCAGACGGCGTTCCAGTTCTGCGTCTCGATGGCGATATAGCGTCCCTGCACGCCGTAATGCGCCAGCAAGGCATCGACCTCGCCCTTGCAGTCGGCCAACCGCTCCTGGGGGGATATAGGCCTTGAGCGTCCCCGCATCGGCCTCGAAACTCTCGAAGGGATAGTCGGCCAGCTCGGCGGTCAGGATCTCGGCCTGCAGGTCGTCCGAAAAGGCAATATTCAAGGATATATAGTTCATATTATGTAAAATTTACGTATCTTCGCCCGTACAAAGTTAACGATAATCTCGGAAATAAGGCAGGAAAAGGATGGCAGAGAAAACACGAAAAAGTGGGAAGAGACGGGACGTCGTTACCGTACTTATATCAAACTCGAAAAACGCCTCTCGGAGAATACCGTCGAATCGTATATGCGCGACCTGCGCCAATTCGCCCATTTCATCCTGCGCCAATACGACGTGACGCCCCGCAAGGTCGAGCGGACGATGATCGAACGCTACATGGGCTGGCTTTTCGAGCGCGGCCGCGAAAAAACCTCACAGGCCCGCTGCCTGTGCGGCATCCCGCAGCTTCTTCAATTTCCTGCTCATAAGCGACCAGATCGAGGCGTCGCCCGCCGAATTCGTCGACACGCCGAAATTCGGGAGGCACCTGCCCGACGTCCTCACCACCGCAGAGATCGACCGCATCATCGCCACCGTGGACACGCGCACGACCAAGGGCATACGCGACAGCGCCATGCTCGAAGTGCTCTATTCGTGCGGCCTGCGCGTCTCGGAGCTCACCTCGCTACGGCTTTCGGACCTCTTTTTCGGGGAGGGCTACATCCGCGTCATCGGCAAGGGCGACAAGCAGCGGCTGGTGCCGATCAGCACCGTCGCACGCGACAAGATACAGCGCTATCTCGAAGAGCGCCGCAGCGCACGTTCGGGCGAAGAGGTCGTATTCCTCAACAACCGGGGCGGGCAGCTTACGCGCGTGATGGTCTTCACGATCCTGAAACAGGCCGCCGAGCGCGCCGGCATCGACAAACACATCAGCCCGCATACGTTCCGGCACTCGTTCGCCACGCACCTGCTCGAAGGGGGCGCCAGCATCCGGCAGGTACAGGAGATGCTCGGACACGAAAGCATCCTCACCACCGAAATCTATACGCACCTCGACAGCGACCACCTGCGCCATACGCTCGAAGAGCACCTCGGGATATAGGGGAGCCGGGGCCCCGAGGACGAAGAAATGTGCCCCGCATGAAAAGTCCGTAAAAATGCAGTTCAAACCGCATTTCCAAGCATAAATATACTTTTTGTGCATATATGCGGACTGTTTTCCGGATAAGATGGCTTAATTTTGTACGGATTTGAAATACAATTTTAACCTAATAATAACCCGAAGTATGAAGAAAAACATTCTCCTGACCGCTGCCGCCCTGGTGACGACCCTTGCCGGCGTAGCGCAATGGCAACCCGCGGGCGACCGTATCCGTACCCAGTGGGGCGAAAAGCTCGATCCGCAGAACGTATTGCCCGGAATACCCGCGTCCTCAGATGGTACGCGGCGACTGGCAAAAACCTCAACGGCCTGTGGGACTATGCGATCCTGCCCATAGGACAGACCCCCGACAAATTCCAGGGACAGATCTCGTGCCGTTCGCCGTGGAGTCGAGCCTCTCGGGCGTAGGGAAAAGCCTGGGTAAGGGATAACGAACTCTGGTACAAACCACAGCTTCACGGTACCCGCGAAATGGAACGGCAAGCGCGTGCTGCTGCACTTCGGCGCCGTAGACTGGAAAGCCGACGTCTGGGTGAACGGCGTCAGCGTAGGCAGCCACACGGGCGGCTATACGCCGTTCGAGTTCGACATCACGTCGGCCCTGAAAAAGGGTGCCAACGACATCCGGGTTCGCGTATGGGATCCGACCGACGACGGCTACCAGCCGCGCGGCAAGCAGGTGAACCGCCCCGAGGGCATCTGGTACACCCCCGTGAGCGGCATCTGGCAGACGGTATGGCTCGAAGCAGTGCCCCAGCAATATATCAAGCAGGTGAAGACAACGCCCGACCTCGACCGCAAAGTCGTTCCGCATCGAGGGTTCCTGTTTGCGGCGCACAGCCCGAAAGACCGCATCGAAGTGGCGCTGACGGCGACACGCAGGTCGCCAAGGGCAGCTCGCTCAACGGCGCCGCCGTGGAACTGTCAACCGTCGCCGAGCCCAAACTCTGGAGCCCCCGAGTCACCGTTCCTCTACGACATGAAGGTAAGCCTGGTACGCAACGGCAAGAAAAATAGACGAAGTGGAAAGTTACACGGCCATGCATAAGAATTCTCGATCGGCCGCGATGCCGACGACATCGTCCGCCTGGAGCTGAACAACGAGCCGGTATTCCAGTTCGGCCCGCTGGATCAGGGCTGGTGGCCCGACGGCTCTATACAGCCCCCTCGGACGAGGCGCTGGCATTCGACGTCATCAAGACCAAGGATCTGGGTTACAACATGATACGCAAACACGTAAAGGTCGAGCCCGCACGCTGGTACTACCACTGCGACAAACTCGGCATGATCGTATGGCAGGACATGCCCAGCGGCGACCGCGGCCCGCAGTGGCAGATGCACAACTATTTCACGGGCGAGGAGAAGCACCGGTCGGCAGAATCGGAGGCCAACTTCCGCAAGGAGTGGAAAAGAGATCATCGACTACCTCTACTCGTCCCCCCTCGATCGGCGTATGGGTTCCCTTCAACGAGTGCTGGGGACAGTTCAAGACCCAGGAAATCGTAGAGTGGACGAAGGCTTACGATCCTTCGCGCCTGGTCAACCCCGCCAGCGGCGGCAACCATTACCTTACGGGCGACATCCTCGACACGCACCACTACCCCAACCCGCGCCTGACGCTGCTCGATACCAACCGCGCAACGGTGCTGGGTGAGTACGGCGGCATCGGCTTCGTGATGAAGGGGCACCTCTGGGAACCCGACCGCAACTGGGGCTATATCCGCCTCAACTCGCCCAAGGAGGTGACGGACGAATACGAAAAGTATGCGGAAATGCTCTACAAGCTGATCGGCCGCGGATTTTCGGCAGGCGTATACACGCAGACTACCGACGTCGAAATGGAGGTCAACGGACTGATGACCTACGACCGCAAGGAGATGAAGGTCGAACCGGAACGTATCCGCAAGATCAACCAGAAACTCTGCAACGCACTGGGTAAATAGGGCATCCGGCTCAAAATACGAGGAGCTTCCCGACGGGGAAGCTCCTTTTTGTTTTCATCTACCGGCGGCAAGCATCCGTACGATAATCACGCATACGGGGAGGGAAAGTATCCCGGTCAGAGGATGCGGCGGATCTGCGACGCCGGGGTCAGGCACAGCGTGCCGTAATCCAACCCTGAAATGACCGTGAGGCCGCAACGACGGCCGGGAGCTATTTCGCCGAGTGCATCCTCCATACCCAATGCCTGTGCACCGCCCCCCGGCAGCCCAGGCGAGCAGTTCAGGAAGCGGGATGCCGGGGAACATACGCATTTCTTCGAAAACCGAAAGCCGGTCGTTCGAAGCCAGCGAGTCGGTTCCGAGGCAAATATTGAGGCGATTGCGGCGTAACAGCTCCACAGGGGTTCGAGGCCGGAGATATAGCGGTTTGAACGGGGGCACAGGCACCACCATACGGGGGCGCCGTAAAATGGCCCATAACGATGTCTATGTCGCGCTGCGTTATGCAGCAGTCATGCACCAGGATCACGCGGCGGTCGTGCGGCACGCAGGCCACGAGACGTTCGGCCGGGGAGCCGTAATGCAGGAAATCGCAGGAGAAACCGGCTTCGCGTACCACTCCCACAGCGGGCCGCGGTGTTCGAAAAGCGCCACTTCGCCGGGAGATTCCATGAAATGGATCGAAAGCGGGGCATCGCCCGGGCAGCGATCGCACGCAAGGGGGCATCCTGCACCGAATAGAGCGAATGGGGGGTCAGCGAAGTTTGCGGATGGCGGAGCAGAGGCAGCAGGTGCTCGGCCGACGCGGCGCAGACCGAAAAAAACTCGACGAAAGTATGGTAGGCGATGCGGCTGCGCGATTTTACGGCGAAAGCGGTATCCCCCGTTCGAAATATCGCCTACGGCTTGGATCCCGGCCTGCCACATGGCGGCATCGGCGGCTTCGACGGCTTGTGCACGCTGTTCGGCGGAGAAGCGCTCCCCACCTGCGACATGGCACCGGCAAACCCCGCAAAACCACACCGTTCGGGGATCGCCCCCAGCAAATAGGAGAGTTCGAGGTGGCAGTGGGCATTGACCAGCCCCGGGCGAGCACCCCGGCATAGAACTCGGTGCCGGGACACCGGTCGGGCTCGGGACACGTCACGACGGAGAGGATACGGCCGTCGGCCGCAACCCCGACCAGGGGATTGCGGAGCAGACCCTGCGGTGTCCAGAGCAGGTTAGAGGCTATCCGCCTGGATGGCTGCGCGGAGGAATTCATCGGCAAAGATTCGCAGGTCGAGTTGTTGCCGGTAAAGGCTGTCGACGGCAACGGACGTCGTGGGGAATGTAGTCGATTTCGAGGCCGGTCACCGTCACCGAGGGACGCAGGGGCTTCTCGCGGAAATCCAGGAAATCCAGGTGCAGGCGCCGGTGGGTAGTATCGACCGTGAAACGGCGGGTGAAATTCTCCGTCCGGTTACGGCGCAGCGTCGTGGAATAGACGCTACTGCGCCCGCCGTCCCGGTTTTCGAGCCAGACGACGCCCCGCAACCCTCTCGTTCCGGTCGAGCGAGTCGACGAGGTATTTGAGCCGCAATTCGTACTCGCCGGGCTGCACATCGACGGCGATCCGCAGGCGCGCCGTGTCGCGCAGCGACCGGACGCGGATGAGCGAGTCGGCGAGCACCGCCCGGGTGAAGGTGCGGCGGGCGACGTTGTCGATCGTGTCGAGCACGGCGACCTCACGGTCGTAAAATTTACCCTCGGCTTCGAGTTTATCGATCGCCATCTCGACGACGTCGCCCAGACGGGCGCTCTTTGCGCTTCGAAAAGTTCCCTGATCGTATAGTAGACATCACGGGTCGTATAGCCATAGCGGGCGAAGATCGGTTCGTAGATGTTCAGCGAGTCGATATTGACCCGCACGTCGCCAATATAGGCGTTCGTGAGGAAGGCGTCGTGGAAGATCTGCGCCAGTTTGTCGTCGGGGATGATCTTGTCGCGGGCGCAGGCGGCGCCTGCAAGCAGCAAGGAACGCGCAGAGCGATATACGGAAAATGCGTTTCATAATCAGGCATTATGTTTCACCATGCTGCGCACGGTAATGTTCGAAATAACATAGGCGACAAGGCCGAAGGCCACCAGCACGGCCAGCAGGTCGCCCGGGCGGAATTCGACGGGATAGCTCTTGGCAAGAAGCGTTTCGGCCGGGATTTCGATCAGGCCGAAGTGCTGCTGCAAAAAGACTCAGCCCGACGCCCAGCAACGCCCCGCACGCAGCGCCGAGGCCGCAGATGAGCAACCCTTCGCTGCGGAAAATAGCCCGCACGAGCGACGTGTCGGCTCCCAGCGCACGCAGGGTCACAATGTCGCGCCGCTTGTCGACGATCAGCATCGCCAACGCCCCGACGACCGAGAACGACGCGATGACCAGTACCAGCAGCGAAATGAAGAAAATACCCCATTTCTCATAGGTCATGATCCGGTAGAAGGAGGCCCGCAGTTCGTGGCGCGTGCGGACGCGGTAATCGTCACCCGACAGCCGCGCCAGAGCCTGACGCACCTGCTCCGCATCGGCGCCCCTCGCGCAGGCGGACGACAAGCCCCGAAACACGGCGGGATGGCTGAAAAGTTCCTGTGCCAACCGCAGCGACGCCAGGACATATGTCCGCTCCGTCTCCAGGTCGAGCGAATAAACCCCGCCGAGGGGCACCGTCCGCCGCGTATAGTTGTCGAAAGGCAGCAGCGAGGGAGAACGAACCCCGGCGCACGGCGACATTGACATCGGCATCGGCAAGCGAGCGGATGCCCAGCATATAAGTCATCGACTGCCCCCCATGACGAGTCGTTCAATATCCCCAGGCGCACCCGGTATTCACCCCGCTGAAACGACACTGTCGAGCGGAAACACCGCGGCATACGCATCGTCGACACCCCGCACCGTCGCCGTAGCCTGGCGTCCGGCATGTTCCAGCAGGGCGCTCTGTTCGAGGGACGAACGAAAACGCTTCGACCCCCGGGAATCCGTGCCACGGCGGCCGTGTCTATCGCGTCGGCAGGAAAAGTCTGCCCCAGCCGCGCAGAGACGGTTAGGTCGGCGTCGAAGGCCGAATACATCGACTTCACGAGGCTTTCGAAACCGTTGAAGACCGAAAGCAAGATGATCATCGCAGCGACAGGCATCGCGACGGCTACCACGCTCAGTCCCGAGATCAGGTTGACGACCGAACGGGATTTGGGCGAAAAAGGTAGCGGCGGGCGAAAAACTGCGGCAACATGACGTCGGGAAGCGGGGAGCTATTCGGGCTTGTCGTGCTTGAGCGCTTCTTCGATATGCTCGATGTATTCGAGCGAATCGTCGAGAAGAACTGCAACCTCGGGCACATTCTTGACCTGGTTGCGGATCCGCTGCCCGAGGGCCCGGCGGATAAACCAGTTCTGATGCTCGATCTCCTTCATCGTCGCGGCACTCCGGTCAAAGGGGAAGATGCTGACGTAGACCTTGGCATAGCCGAAATCGGGCGAGATACGCACGGCCGTGACCGTGACGAGCGCCCCGCGGACGATGCCGGCCCCCTCCTTCTGGAAGATCTCGGCCACGTCCTTCTGTATCTGTTTGGCGATTTTTTTGCTGTCGTGTGGTTTCCATGGCTTGAATATTTATAATCCGTATTTGAAGACTTCGCGGTTCTTTTCGCGTTTGGGACGCGGTTTCCAGGTCGAGAAGCCCTCCTTGTTGAAGCGGTAGCTCAGCCCCACCGAAATAGTGAGGTTGTCCAGCGGCGAGCGCATAGGCGTCGTCCAAAACGGGTTTTCGGAACCGTCGATGCCGTTGTCCATACTTGTTGCGGTTGCGGACGATGTCCGAAAGCCCGAAGTAATAACGGGCGCGGACATTGATCTCGAAGCGGCGTATCAGAAAGGCGATACCGCCGCCGCCCGCAAGCCCGTAGCCCCAGCGGCTGTCGCGGGCCGTCTTGTAGTTGTAATCCCCCTTCCAGTCGGCCATTCCCGATGCCTTGGCGCTCTCATCCTCGTAGTCGGACGAAAGCTGGTAGGAAAAGGTGGCCGCAGCTTCGGAGGTAAACGCGCACACGGTGGCGCATATATATGGGGCTGCCAGACGATGGGCAGCACGACGGAATTGACATGGCGCGTATAGTAAGTGAGAAATCCTTCGGCTCCTCGACCAGCGAGGCATTGGTTGCAAAGGAGAAACCCTGTTGCAGGAATTCGAGGTCGATACCGAAACCGCCCACGAAGCGTTGCGTACCATAGTAGCGCCAAGTAAGGCCCGGCGGTATAGATACCCCACATCCCCTTCATCTCCTGTTTGGGGTCGAAGCGGGCGTTGCCCATGCCGTAGCCCACCGTGAAGCCGAGCGTATGCTGCGCCGAAGCACCATGCCAGCAGCATACGGCAGCCGCGAACAACAACAGGTTTTTTGAATCGTCTCTTCATCATCGCGCTATCGGAAATTATTGAACATGCCATGCCCGTGGAGTTCATGCTGTTGTTCATGCGGTTATTATTCTGATTGTTATCGTGGCTGTGACCCTTCTTCTTGGGTTCCTTGGCGCGTTTCTCGGCCTCGCGGCGCAGGCGCTGGGCCTCACGTTCCTCAAGCGTGCGCGAAAGCGACTCCATCGTCACGGGAGCGAACAGGGTGTTCATGTCGATCGAGAACTCGACCTCCCAGTTGGCTTTCGTGGCAAAGGTGTCTTCGCCTTCGTCGTTGGCATAGATTTCGGCGCGTTCGGGCTGGCGACGTTCGACCACATTGCCCGAATCCCACTTGCCGTTGCCGTTCTTGTCCTCGATGACACGGAACTTAATTTCACCGGCCGGGACGAAATTGAACTGCCAGTCGCCCGTGGTAACGTCGCGCTTCTCCTGTTTAAGGGCGTTGTTGCCGTCGAGCAGCTGGAGTATGTACTTCGAACTGTCGTCCTTGCCCGTGACATGGATCTTCACCGTGGCGAACTTCTCGGGGTCGAGCACCGTATACTTGCCGATGATCGAGTCGTTGGAAAATCCCGCAACATCGGTAATGGCGCCTTCAGGGATGGTGAGCGTATATTGCCCGCCCGGTTTTCCAGGGCGCACGGATATAATAGCGGCGCAGCTCGCCGTATCGCGCACCAAATACACGGGAATATCCTCGATACTGTTGTCGGGATGCGTAAGCGTGAGGAGCATGGCGGCCGAATCGAGCTTCACGAGCGGATAGTCGAAATCGACCGTCAGGTGATTCTCGGGGTTGATCTCGCCCGAAGCGGGAGTTTGTAGGCGAAGGGGTTCTCCTTCTTGGGTTCGACCCACTTCTCGCCCGCGGCCTCGGCCTTGCGGCGGTCGCGTTCGAGCTTCTCGCGCTCCTTCTCCTGCTCTTTGGTTTCGATGAACCTCCAGGCCAGCTTCAGGGCTCGGTGACCGATTGCAGGACTGATTGACCGTGTCGTGCTTGAAATAGGTGATCTCGCCCTTGATCGTATCGGGGAGCGACGACGAGGGGACGTTGAACCACAGGGCGATCGTATCTCGGCCCACGGTCTGCGGGTCGAAGATGACCCGATCCTCGGGGATGCTGTCGAAACGGATACGCTCGATCTGCGGGTGTGCGGCCGCGAAGTAGAGCATCGCCTTGTGCTGCAGGGGCCGCTCGGTCTGCGAAAGCACCTGGCGGCGGAACGCCTTGTCGGTAAACATGCGCAGGTAGAGCTGCGGCTCGGCCACGACATATTGGCGGATCGAGTCGTACCACATGCCGAAATCGGGTTGCTCGCGGGGGTTGTAGGTACCTTCGAGGAAGCCTACCTGGTCGCTGAACCGGCTCATAAATCTGGTTGTCGTTCTTGTCCTGAACGGCATAGACGCGGTAGGCGATCGGCTTGAGGTTCTGGGCGATGAAGATACCGTTGTTCTCGGCACGGGCGATGGCCGCGGGCTTGTACTTGAAGATCGTCGAGTCGTATTCGGCCACGTTCTCGACCGAGTCCGCCGGGAAGAACCAGATGAACGACTTCGACACCGAGTCGGCCTTGTAGCTGTCGGCCGTATAGCCCGACAGGACCATCGAGTCGATCTCGGGACCCGTCGAGAAGACGTAACGCATCGAGTAGAGCGGGTTGCCCTCGTTGTTGTCACGGATGGCACTGCCGAAGTTGAGCGAATAGGTCGTATTCGCCTCGAGCGTATCGCGCAACTGGATGACGACGCCACGGCCACGCAGCGAAACGAGCGGCTTCTTCTTCATCTGCGGCGAGGTGAAGAACTCCTTTTGCTGATCCTTGAGCTGCACGAACTCGTCGAACTCGATGTAAATCTTCTCCATGGGCCGGCCGACCGTCGGCCGGCCGGTCGCGAAGTTGTCGGGCGTCATGTTCACGATGACCGGGGGCAGCGAATCGCGCGGCCCTCCCGTGGGGGTCATCATGCTCGCGCAACGGCTCATAAGGGCCGAAGCGAAGAGCAGCGCCACCGCAAGGCGCAGCACGTTAAGCATATGTCGCGGAGTGTTCATCGGCGTCGGATTGTGTTTGGGGTTTCGTTTCAGGCGCGCGCGACGCATCGACGACCAGCGCCAGCCGTCCTCGACGTAAATCCACGTCGCACGCCACGGACGGAAGACCACCGGCAGGGGTCACGGGCTCGCCGTCGAGGTCGACCTCCTGTTTCGAATAGGCGTAAACCTCGTTGGTCTGGTCGACCACGACCACCATCAGGGTCGAGGAGCTGACCTCCATCTTGTAAAGCCCGGTCTCCTTGTCCTCGTAGGCCGAGAACGGCGTGGCGGGCGGGTGACGCCGGCGGTTTCGCCGTGAGCTTGCCCGACACGGCATCGTCGTACGAGGCGATGTAGAACGCCGTGGTGTCGGCGGCATAGGCATACGCCTTCACGTTGGCGATCTCCGAGGTCTCGCCGCCCTCGGCAAGCTGGACCGAGGGGTCGATCAGGCAGTCGAGGTAGACGGAGGCGCATAGAACTCGTTGTAGAAACTCCAGTTGCCCTCCTTGTAGGAAAAACCCTTCCAGGGTTTGAAAATCAGCGACACGTAGAGGTTGGGAAGGTTCACGTCCAATTTCCTGCTGCGTATAGGCATAGACCCTGTTTACCGGGTCGACAGCCACGACCATCTGCGTCTCGGCCGAAAGCGGCATCTGCACCCAGCCCACGGTCCCTCCCGCACGCAGGGTTCAGCCGCGGCGACCGGGGAGGCGATCCGGTCCGAAAGGTCGTCCTTCCGCGCAATGACGCCGTTGAGCGCATCCTCGTAGGAAGCCACGGTGTAAAAGGCCGTATCGGCGTCGAAAGCATAAGCCTTCAGCCCCTCGAACGGCTCGACAGGATCGACCGTCTGCGCCTGCGCAAGGGGTTTGAGGACGTAGTTCGTCTTGTACGACACGTCCTTGAAACACCCCGCGAGCAGCGCGGCGGCGGCCAGAAGCGGTAATATTCGTTTTGCCTTCATACCCGTTCTATTTTGTTTCGGGAGCGCGTCGAGCATCTCGCCGACGGTAGCTCCCGTCACGGGATGCCGCCGCTGGCGCATGATCTCGCAAAGCGGCACCAGCGCGAATCCCGCTCGGCGAGCAGCGGATGGGGAACCGTGAGGCGTTCGTCGCCGATCACTTCGTCGTCGTAGAAAATGATGTCGATGTCGATCGGCCGCGAGCAGTAGACGGCTCCGGAAGAGGCCTTCTCGACCGCCTCGGCGGCGCGGTTGCGGCCCAGTTCCCGCTCGATCCGCTGGCAGGCGTCGAGCACCTCGTGCGGCGTGAGGTCGGTGGAGACCTCCAGCGCCTGGTTCGAAAAACGCTCCGCGGCCGGGAATCCCCACGGCTCGCTTTCATAACGGTGAGAGCAGCGCGCACGGCCCCCACACGGAGTTGACAAGCTGCTGCGCCGTTTGCAGGGTCCGTTTCACATCGCCCTGATTACCGCCTAAAAGAAGTGCCACACGTGCCATAAATCACAAATGTTTTATCATCTTGCTCACCGAGAGGGCAAAATGGGTGAATACGATCGTCGGATTGCCGTTCTGCGCAATCTGCGCGGCGGCGCTCTCGATCTCGGCGATCAGCGGCTCGATATTCCGCGGGCCGACGAAAGGGGCGAATTTCGAACAGAAAGCCAGCTCCTCGCCCCAGAGATAGCTGACCTCGCGGATACCGGCATGGAGCATGAAGCTCTCGCGCAAGAGGCGCGCGGCATCCCGCAGAAAAGCCCGCTGCTGCTCGCGGGTGAGCTGCGCGGCATCTTCGGCCCAGGCGCGATCAGTTCGAGGTGCCGGTCATTGTAGCTCAAACGCATGAGGCTGCAAAAAGATCGAAATGCTCTCTTGCGCATCGCATCGCTCTCGCCCGCCACCAGATGGCCCAGTTCCAGCAAATCGCCGCCTGCCAGGCGCGCCATGTTGCGGGCTTGCAGCGGATCGGCCACGCCACGCTGCTGCGCCACCCGCTCCAGCACGCGTCGGGCGCGATGTGCGGCACGCAGACCTCCTGCGTACGCGAAACGATCGTCGGCAGCAGGCGGTCGGGATGTTCGCAGACCAGGATGAAAAGCGTGCGGTCCCACGGCTCCTCCAGAATCTTGAGGATCTTGTTCGCGGCCTCCTCGTTCATCGCCTCCGGCAGCCAGATCAGCATGGTCTTATAGTCGGCCTCGAAACTCTTTGAACGACAGTTTGCGGATGATCTCGTCGGCCTCGCGGGCTGCGATCATGCCTTTGAGCGTCTTGCCCAGGTCGAGGCGGTCGTACCAGTCCTGCGGCGAAGTAGCCCCGCGCTCGGCGAACAGCGCGCGGAACTGCGGCAGGAACTCGTCGCTGCGCATCACCTCTCCCGGACTTCTTGCCCTGTTTGTTCACGGGAAAGACCAGATGCAGGTCGGGATGCGCCAGCGATGCGATCTGTTTGCAGTCGGGACACTCGCCGCACGAGTCGCCGCCCGAGCGGTGGCGGCAGCAGAGATACTGGACATAGCCACGGCCACGGCCAGCGCCCGGAACCCGCCGTACCCGTGAAGAGCTGGGCATGGCTCACGCGACCGGCATCGACCGACTGCGTCAGATGCCGTTTCAAATCCTCCTGTCCTGTAATGTCCGCAAAACGCATTTTACCCTTATTTTTTTTTTTTCATACGCCGGAAGGTCTGCACCCCGGCAATCGTCAGCAAACCCGCGAAAAACCACCGCGAGGATCACGGTCCGCGCCGTGCCGCGCTCAGCTGGAGCGCCCCGGCCCCGCAGAGGAAAAGCGCGAAACTGGCGCCCATCACGGCGATTTTTCCGGTCGTCTTCTTCATGTTCAGTCTATTTTCGAACCGCTTCGGCCCGGATGATCCGCACGTCTCCTCCAGCGGCCGGTCGGCCGAATCGGTCGCCACGCCCTGAATGGCCTCCACGATCTCAAGCCCCTCGGTCACACGGCCGAAAAAACGGTGTACTGTCCGTCGAGGAACGGCGTGCCGCCGGTGGTTTCATAGATCGTCCGCAGGGAATCGGGGGATCACGAGCTCCCCGTTCGTCGCAGCGGTCACGCTCTGCTGAATCCGGTCGAGCGTCGCGCCGTCGAAGGGCTTGCCCCAGACGATGTAGAACTGGCTGCCGGAGGATTTCCGTTCGGGGTTCACCTCGTCGGAAGTCCGGGCCGCGGCCAGCGCGCCGCGCGTATGCGCCAGCGCCGGATAGACGATCTCGGCGGGAATCAGGTAGCCCGCATCGGACTCGCCCAGCATCGTGCCCGCCGGGGCGCGGCGCGAGGCGGATCGCCCGCCTGGATCATAAAATCGGCGATCACACGGTGGAACAGCACCGAATCGAAAAATCCTTCGCGGGTCAGTTTCAGGAAGTTGTCCCGGTGAAGGGGCGTCCGCCCGTCGAGTTCGATGCGAATGTCGCCCGCCGTGGTATGCAGCAACACCTCGGCCGGGCCTTCCGACGGGACTGGCCGCAGGCGGCGAGGAGCAGGAGGGCCGAAGCCGCGGCTGCGATTCTGGGGAAAAGTCGTTTCTGCATACTCCGATTCACTTTTTACCTGTGCAGGAATGCGCGCAGCATCGCCCCCACGTCGATCCGCTCGCGGCGGACGAGGTAGGCGGCATACAACGCAAAGAGCACTATATTAAACGCATAACAGCTTACAAACATATTGTCCGCAGAGGCGGTCAAAGCCTCGCAAACGGCGAAAACCGCGAGCGCCGCGGCGACGGTATTCGCCGATGATGCGCCGCCAGTCGAGGGCGTCGGGTAATAGCGGCGGTTGAGCCACCAGCTGACGGCGACCATCACCGTTTCGCTCGCCAGGCGCGCCCACGCGGCCCCGTAATAACCCCACAACGGGATGAGCCACAATCCGAAAGCGAGCATGGCGACGAGTCCCGAACCCGTGACCACGATGGCCAGCGAGGTGCGCCTCCTCCGCTTGTACCAGAACGAGAGGTTGAGCCCACGCCCGTCAGCACGTTGGCCCCGAGCACCACCGGAAGGATGAAGATACCCTCGCGGAAACTGCGCCCCACGATCAGCGCGCAAACACGTCGCGGAACAGCGCGATGCCGAGGAAAATCAAGCATCGAAGGCCATGACGTAGTATTTCAGCGCCGCGGCGTTCATCTGCCACGGAAGTCCGATTTCCTGAAGTTCGAGAGGAAGAACGGCTCGGCAGCCAGGCGGTACATCTGGTAGAAGAGCATCATCACCACGGCGATCTTCGTGATGGCCCCGTAGATGCCCACTGGGCCATGGCCCCCTCGGGAACGAGGTACTTGATCAGCTGCCGGTCGATGAACTCGTTGGCCGTACCGGCAAGCCCCGCCCACCAGCAGCGGCAGCGAGTGGGAAGCGGTAACTGAACGAAGTACAATTGAT
>VOFK01004255.1_pt1 | contig 17864 bp, 27 predicted proteins | sample 5384121 | NCBI WGS metagenome assembly VOFK01 (sample SAMN12384730, study PRJNA508395) | human gut metagenome | isolation source: healthy gut J | host: Homo sapiens
TGGCGGTGAAATCAATGCCGCCGTTCATGATCTCGTCGAAAACGACGGTCCAGTCGCCAAGGATGTTGTCGGGATAGACTTCGAGAATGATCTCGCCGTTGGTCTTTTCCTCGACATATGCCTTGATGCGCATGGCAGATTCATAGTCGGGGTAACCCTCGGGGGGAGTTGGCCGACCATTTGAGGACGCGCGCGTTGGGATTGGCGCTCGGTGCTGGAGGTATCGGCTGCGGGGGCGGTGGTGGCTGCAGAGGGGGTCGTAGTGGTGCTGCTCTGTCCGCATGCGGCAACTGCAAATGCCATGACAAGGCAGAGAACAAGAGATATGGCTCTCTTTGCATTTTTCATGTTCTGTCTCCTTTCTTATTTAACCATCCGAAATGGTTTATAGACTTAATCCAGCGTCACGCCGTGGGCTTTGCAGAACTCCTCGAGCTCTTCCACGGTGGAGTACCCCTTTACGGTACCTCAACGGTGACGACACGGGCGGCGTACTTGTTGGCCCAAGCACAGGCATCTTCAAGACTTTTGCCCCAATACAGATTCGCTATGACCGCTGAGAGGAAACCATCCCCGGCTCCGCTCGTGTCGGCTATTTCTTCGGGAGGGATGCGTACCTGCCTGCCGGAAAAATAGGCGTCTCCGTCAAGTCCGGCATAGCCGTCGCCGCCGAGGGTGATGATGACCTGACCGGTTTTGTATTTTTCCTGAAGCGCATGGCAGGCAGCCTCTGCATCAAGCGGGAACTGTTCATCAAGGCCGAGAAGCTTTTTCGCTTCGATGTCGTTCACAATGAAGCAGTCGACATGGGAATGACGCCCATGGTCAGCTTGGGCAGGGGACTCGGATTGAGAAAAGACCTTCATGCCGAGCTCATGCGCGAGCTTTCGCGGCGGGAGAACAAGCTCCTCCTTGATCTCAAAGCCGGTGACGAAATACTTTTTGCGCCTTCAAGCGCTCTCAGCGCCTGCCCGACTTCCTCCGCGGTCAGCCATTTACTGCTTGTCTCGCCGGTAACAATCAGGTTGCGCCCTGTGCCGACCTCATTTATTCCCAGACCCTGGCCTGTGCGCGCGCCTCGGGGGAGTGCAGCAGATGATCGCAGTCGACGCCGGCATCGAGCAGCCATTGCGTATCGCGTTCACCAGCTGCGTCACAGCCGAGCTTGCCGACGATGGCGGTCGGGACACCGAGCCGCTGAAGAGCGACGGCGACATTGCCGCCCTTTGCAAGATCCATCGGGACATCGAAGCCGAAGCCCATGACGGATTCGCCGACGGAGGGCAGACGGTCCACCCATACGTTGATGCCACCGCCAATATTGTTGAGCACAACGGCTGCGTTTTTATTCATGATGCGGCCTCCTGAATACTCAGCGCTGATTCTCGTTAGAAAGTATTATTTCGGGCAGGGACAGCGGGTGAGTGGCGGTGTGCTTATCCGTGAGGACGACGACCTCGGGGATGTACTTGGGCAGCAGCGTGCAGGGATATTCAAGCGTTGCGTCGCTGAACATGAGCACACGCAGCACGGTCATCTTCCATTCGCCGGTGGGGATCATGCAGACGGCGCGCTTGGCCGAGAGCATGGACTTCATGCCGATGGTGACGGCCTGATGGGGGATCATATCGTAGCAGCCGCCGAACACTCTTTCGCTGGCCTCAACGACCTTCTCGTAGCTGACGTTGACGATCTTCGTCTTCATGTTGATGTACATCTCTTCGGTGATGCGCTGATAGGGGTTCGTGGGAGATTCGCACCACGCGACGAGCCCTTTGTAGCCGATGCCCGCCCAGAAGTGTCAACGCCGCCGAGTTCCTCGATCTTTCTGTCAACGAGGTCGAGATCCTGAAGCGTGGGCCAGATGCGCTGCTCTTCGGGAACGTTCAGCTCGGGGTCTATCTTGCCGTAAAAGCGGACTTTCATGCGGCCCTGAGGGCTGTGCCAATTGTTGCCTTCGGGGAAGGTCCTGGAATTCCAGTCCAGACCGAAGTCCATGTGGAAAATATACAGGTTCTTAAGGCTGATACGCTCGTTGTTGACTCTGTCAATGAAGGTCTGGAACTGATCCTCAGGGCCGGGCCGAGTATCCATTTGGTGATCTTGCCTTCGGCGTTGTTCTTCTTGACCTCGTCGGCCATCATGTTGCCGGCCATTTCCATGGTCGCGCGGCGGCTGTCGAATATTTTCAGGTCTACTTTGCTGTCGGGATGACCGACAAGCTGATCCTCCGGGATGGAGCACCACTTCATCATGTCTTCGTGGGAAATCTTTATATACTTCCATCGTTCGTTCTCCTTTGTATTAGTCGGTCCGGATGTGCGATCAGTGCTTCCCGGTGTTCTCGGCGGAAAGGACGATCTTGCCCTTGGACATCGGATGGGTCGCAGTGAAGCGGTCTGCCAGAACGATGACTTCGGGAATGTGCTTGGGGAAGAGCGTGACAGGGTACTCAAGAGTCGGCTCGCTGAACATGAGCACGCGCAGGACGGTCTGCTTCCATTCGCCAGTGCATATCATCGCGACGCAGCGCTTGGCGGAGAGCATGGATTTGAAGCCGATGGTGACAGCCTGATGACCGGATCTGTCGTAGCAGCCGCCGAAGCTTCTCTGGCTGGTAGCAACGACCGTGTCGGCATTGAGCTCGACGACCTTGGTTTTCATGTTCTCATAGTCCTCGAGAGTGACGCGCTCAAGAGGATCGTGCGGGGACTCACAGAACGCGACGAGTCCCCTTGTAGCCGACGCCTGCCCAGACGGTATCAACGCCTCCGATGGCTTCGATCATTCTGTCGACCTCGTCAAGATCCTCAACGCGGGGCCAGATGCGCTGGCTTTCCGGAACGTTCAGCTCCGGGTCTATCTTGTTGTAGAAGCCGTAGAGCATTCTCCCGTGGGCGCTTTCATAATAGTCGCCGAGGGGATATACTCTGGAGTTCCAGTCGAGCAGATAGTCCATGTGGAAGATGGTCAGATTCTTGAGGCTGATACGCTCGCTATTGACTCTGCCTATGAAGGTGGCAAACTGATCCGCCGGACCGGAGGGGAGCACCCAACTGGTGGGCTTGCCTTCGGCATTGTTCTTTTTGACTTCGTCGGCCATCATGTTGCCGGCCAGACGCATGGCTTCCTGACGGGTCTCAAATATTCTAAGATCCACCTTGCTGTCAGGATGGTTTTCCAGCTGATCGACAGGAATGGAACACCATTTAAAGAGCTCATCTCTCTCAATTACGTATTCTTTCATTTTCATTCGTTTCCTTTCGGTTGGCCTTTGCTATTGAATTTACTATCATTTTTTGGCTTGCTTTGCCTTGCGCTTCTGGACATATTCTATACCGGTACAAGCCTTGAGTCAATAGCACTTTTTTGTTTCTGCGTTTTATACCAAAAAGAAAGAAGAAAATTGTGCGTTTTATGCAAGCGCAGCTTTTCGTATAATTACATTATATTGTTCTTCTTGACGTTTAACGGAAGATATGTTACTGTTATACTGCGATTAGCCGCCGAACCGGTTTCAACTAAAAACATACAAGGAAACTCCGCGATTGTGACAGTGAGGTAAATTATGCTTGGAAAGCATCTCTTGGGATTATATGAAAAGGCATTGCCCGACGATATGAGCCTGCCGGAGAAGTTCGGCAGCGCCGCCGATATGGGTTTTGATTATCTGGAGATATCCGTTGACGAGAGCGACAAGCGCATTTCACGCCTTTGGCTGCCGGAGGAGGAGCTTGACGCACTCGCGGCGGGAATAAGAAGATCCGGGCTGTACGCGCGGTCGCTATGCCTGAGCGCGCACAGGAGGTTTCCGCTCGGCAGCGCGGATGCACGGACGCGCCGGGCTGCGCTTGAGATAATGCGCAGGGCGATCCGCTTTTCGGAAGCGCTTGGAATACGCATGATCCAGCTTGCCGGATACGACGTGTATTATGAACCGTCCACCGAGGAGAGCAGAAGGCTTTTTGTCTGCGGACTGCACGAAGCCTGCAGGGAGGCTGAGGCGCACCAGGTCATGCTCGCCATGGAAATAATGGATACGGAGCTGCTGTGCAGCATAAGCCGTTTCATGAAGCTGAAAAGAGGAAGTGAGATCGCCGTGGTTCACGGTTTACCCGGATATGGGGAACCTCTCGGCGTGGGACAGGAACGACGTCCTCAAGGAGCTGAACCTGGGCATAGACGAGATCACCGCCATGCATGTCAAGGAGGCCCTGCCTGAAAGCGCGGGGCCGGACCGCTTCAAGCGCATTCCCTTCGAGTACCGGCTGCGTGGACTTCGAAGGGATATTTGCCCACATGGAAAAGCTGGGATATACCGGGCCGTATACGATAGAGATGTGGGACGACGGACAGGCCGTTCAAAAGAAGCCATAACGAAAGCAAAAAACTTCATTTCGGACCGGTTTGATTCCGCTATGAGCCGTATGAGCTTAGAGTAATACGGAAAAACTTTTGCGTTTAGCCACTTGTTTTCCAATAAAAAGAAAATGTATTCTTGATTCAAGATAATAATCAAAAGTCTTGATTATTGAGGTGGAGGGAAGTTTGTGCTTCAACATGACAGATATACCAAGATTAAGGAGTATTTAATAGGGGAATAAAGCCGCGTCTACCGCCGCATTGGCGGAGCATCTTGGGCGTGAGCACCGTTACGATCCGCAAGGATCTCGACTCCCTTGAGCAGTCCGGGATAGTAAAGCGCACCCACGGCGGCGCGATGCTGGCAGAGGGACAGCAGGCTGCGCCGCAGATCTGCGCATGTAAGGCAATCCCGGACAGAATGAAGAAAAATAGCCGAGCTGGCGAAAAATTATGTGCTTCCCGGAGACTTTGTTTTTCTTGGCTCGGGCGCACCTGCCTTGCCTTGGCAGAGAGTGCATTAGGACATCCGCGGGATATCCATCATCACGAATAACGTTTCGATCGTGCCGATCCTTAAGCCCCACGTCAGCAATATCATTCTTCTCGGCGGGGAGATCATAATGACCGATGACGGACTGTTCACTACGAGCGACGCAAATGTGCAGAATGCCGTCAGCGGGATGTATGTCAACAAGGCATTTTCGAGCGGAGTCGGCATAGACGCAGATATAGGGCTTACAGTCAACAATATGCTGAGCACCTATATCACCCGCGTGATACCGCAGCTTTCGGAGTGAGTGGTATGTTATGATAGACTCGAGCAAGTTCGGCGTCCGCGCCTTCTATCAGGCCGCCGAAATAGGCAAGTTCGACCACCTCATTACGGATGTCACGGATGAGAACGTGCTCAACAAGTACAAAGCCCGCGGCATTGATATTATCCACCCGTAAAAAAGCGTAATAACGCAGGCAGCAGACAGACTTATACGCCCCTGTTCACAGCGTAGGACAGGGGCGTTCGTGTTTTTTGCGGACAAAATCCCGGTATAAATGTAGGTTTGTCAATGATGTGTTACAGAGTAGGAAAAGAAAAAAGAACATCGCGAGGAGACTTCCAGTTGAGCGGACGCATGGGGAAATTATTATATTGCCGTTGACGGACAGCAAGCTGTTTCGCAAAATCATCAAAAGAATAGAAACGATGAGAGGCATAAAATATTACGAAGAAATGGACCGGAAGACGACAGGACTGGAGTCTGATCCATTCCCAGTTGTCGGTATTCTTTGCTGACCGTATGCCGGACTGACCGACTGCACACCGGTATGTCAAGGGTCGAGATGAACGGAGGCTGACGCCTCCGCCCTTGACATTCCCATGATGCACTGTTGTTTTTGTAGAAAAGGCGGCAGCAGCTTGCGCCGCTCCCGCCTTAAAAGTATTTTGCTCTATTTGCACCATAATTTAGCGTTTACACAGAATTTGGGATTGCATTTAAGCACGTCGTCAACATACAGGCCCCAGCCAGCGTAAAGAAACTTTCAGAAAAATAAACACATCAATGTCTGCCGAATAAAAGCAGTACATTGATGTGCTTTTCGCTATTGCAGTTCACTCATAGTCCAGCCATCGTCTTGAGATTGAACCATGGCCATTTCGTATGCCGGTCGCAGTATCAAGTCATAGCGCGCGGAGACATATCTTTCATACAAATCTTTTTCCCCTTTGCGCCGCTGTAAGCCTTTCCGGGGACACGCGGACAATCGGTAAAATCTATTCTTTTGTTCATATACTACCTCCGTTCCATAAAAACTTTTGACGCAGATACTCTGCATGCTCATGAGTTGTTGCTCCGTCATTTATCTCGGCAATATTTATGCTGCCGTAAAGCTCACCCCCACAGGCAGTCTATGAGCGACGAACCGTTTTTCAGCCCGTCCTTGTATGCGTTCAGGTCATGCTGCAAATACGCCGGAAGTCCATACTCAAAAGACTGTTCGCGCGCTGTAGCGCGGAGCCCGTTCTCCGTCAGCAGCTCCATTGGCACATTGAGTGTCTTTGCAAGCTTATATACTGTCTCGGCGGAGCATTTTTCGAGTTTGGTTTTCCCACTGCATATATCATTGAGTGTCGTGTGCGGGACACCGGACTGAACGGCAAGCCTGTATCTGGTCATGTTTCGCTTTTTTAGCAGGTCATCAATAATCATTTTCATCACCCTTGATATTATATCGGCACGCCGAAATAATATCAAGGGGATTCTGCTGGAATACGCTTTTTTCTTTGAATATTGCGGCGCAAATTTTAAACACCCGCGTTTGCGTTTATCCAGTCTATGAATCTTTCTTTTGGCACGACGATGCGGGGAAGCCGATACGCAGTGATGGGAAGCCGTCACTGCGCACAAGTTCATACGCACCTGCGCGAGATATGCCGAGGACGGATGCTACATCCAATACGGACAGCATCAGCGGCAGGTCGTTATAATCTGTGTATTTTGTTTTGCTCAAATGTGTTCCTTTCTTCTCAGCACGTAGAGATGATTGAGTTGCATTTTCTTTTCGTTGAGGGTATACTGATATTGAAATAATCTTGAGGGAGGTCAAGCCATGTCTGCTGTGTACACAATACCGGAAATAAAAAATATAGTTTGTCCTCTTGCAAAAGAGTACGGAGCTGAACGTGTATACCTATTCGGCTCATACGCCCGCGGAGAGTCTACAAAGAACAGCGATATAGACCTTCGCATAGACAAGGGCAATATAAAGGGGGCCTTGCTTTGGCAGGCCTGCTGCTCGACCTTGAAAAAAGCCCTTGGGTGTTCGGTTGACCTTATAACGACCACAAGTCTGGACAAAGAATTTTTGTCGTCCATCAAAAACGATGAGGTGCTGCTGTATGAAGCCTCTTGATAAAGACCTCAGCATCATCGCACATGTGTTGTCCCTACTGTGAGCAGATAGATGAGACTATGGAACGGTTCGGGCGCAGCCAGGACATTTTTATGAGCGACAAAATATATCGCAATGCTGTTGCGCTGTGCATACTTCAGATAGGAGAGCTTGCTGGTAAACTGTCAGATGACTTTCGGCACGAGCACAACCAGATCCCATGGCAGCAAATAAAAGCAACTCGCAATATTGTTGCACACAGCTATGGCTCTGTTGACCCCGTGGTGACGTGGGAAATAATCACGGACGATATTCCCGCACTTAAGGATTATTGCCGGGCAATTGTGAATGCAGGACAACCGAGTTGAACCCAAGGAGACGGATGAGACGCCGTCTCCTTTTTGTTACTCCATCTTCGGATAATTTGTGGGATCATCGTGATCGTCCTCACGATGACCAAGCGCAATCTTCCACGCCTGTAATTCTTTGCGGCGCTTTTTGTCGAGCTGCAAGCTCCGGCACTATGCGTTTTACGTTTTCTGTGCTTATTTCCATCATCTCCTCTACGAAAAATTGGAGAACCGCCGAATCTCTTGAAGCAAGGGCGTTGCGCGGCTCTAGGTTCACCTAAAATTTTGAGTTTCTTGGAAATGTGTACCTTGCCCGAAAGCTGAAAAAGGCCCGCGTTGCGGGGCTTTGGGAGGTGCGCCCCTTGGGTGTACCTCCCTTTATCATAGTGCCATTTTCGAACGGCTGTGTCCGGGCGAAAATGCCGCGAAAAACGCCCCCGGACGCCGCGCGTTTTCCTGCCGGGGTATCCACGCTCCACCCGTCTCCATAAAGCGCACACAGCGCCTCACGTGCGGACACAGGCGAGGCTTGCGTGTGTGTTAGTACACAGCGTTCCTCTGCACCATGAGTTTTTCAATGCGTTGCTGCTCTCGTGCAATGTCCGCAGCATTGAACTGCTCCTGATAGAATTGCTCGACGACCAACTGTATAGGTAAGATCGTATAGAGCAGACTTCCGTTTTGTGTGCGCCAGTCTCGAGTGACGATCGTTGTGCGCTCTGTGAGGATGAGCCCACGCCGTTCAAGTTCTTGTACGTACTTACGCACTGTATTGCGGCTCATCCCGACAGCATTGCCGATGGTGGCATAGCTTGCGTGACACTGATAAGTTTCGCGGTTTCCTATGTAGAGCAGATAACCGTAGACGGCAATCGCTCCAGCCGACAATCCAAGCTGGTAGATACGATTCGGCAGCGGAAAATAATTTTTCGTGGGTTCTCGATGTAATTTCTTCTTTCTCACATTCAACCTCCTACAAAAATTCAAAAAAATATCTTGTGTTTCGGAAGCCTCTCTGTTAGACTTGCTCGCAGATGGAATCTGCGTTTTCCGAAACGCAGTGTGCCGCTGAACTGTTGCAGCAGTTTGGCGGCATACATTTTTCTTTTTTCGACCACCTTCTTCCTGCTTTTTTCTACCATACGCCATAGCCGTTCCTGCCCTGCGGCCTTGCTTGAGTTTTTGCGTCATCCTTGGCACGCTCAACGTCGCTTCATTGCGTTACTTCCCCGGTGAGTATCATCTCTGGCGATGGGTATTCAATTTTCAGGTTGTGCATACGAAGAGATTTTTCCCCTCATAAGAATAAGGGATAATTTCAGGCTTTTTACAACCAAATCGAAAAAAATTCTTTGTAAACTTTTTTGCGACTTATAATTTTCCCTTCACTTATTAGCTCACAAAACATCAAAAACACACCTCTATAATTTTGCACGGTTCAAAAATTTTTGCTCCGGCAAGAAAAAATTCCCTCACCCCTTATAGGCGAGTTCAGACCGTAGTTGTACGAAAAAATTTTCAGCTTTCCATAAGTTTTTTCAGCTTTGCAAGAATTTTTACTTTGCGGTGCTGTATCGTCATGTAAGGAATACCCGTTTCCACTGATAGCTGACGAAGCGAATAGCCCAGAAAAATAAATCCTGTTTATGAGCTCTCGTTCTTCCGGAGATAACTTATCAAGGCATATATACAGCTTGCAGCACATGACGGCAGAGAGCGCAGTCTCTTCAACGCTTGGCTGTAATGAATCGCATAGCAGATCCTCTCCCTGTATAGTTTCGGTGGTGAACATCTCATAACTGATGAGCCCATTGCGAGCATCTTTCTCTGACTGTGTTCGCTCCTGACGTTTCATCTGCTGATATGTTTTATAAACCTCTTCGGACACGAATACTTTTTTCTCTATCAATGACTATGAAATAGTTATCTGCCATTGCGCAGCTCCTCCTTGTTCTGAATTTTGAAAATCAAAATCCAAAACTGGAAGCGCGCGAATCAGGTATGAAAAACAAAGTTCCCCGGCATGGCAGCGCCAGCTGAGGAACAAATAGCTCCAAAAAATAACCCCTGTTAGTTCATACTGAAAATTTGCCGGACTATTCCCGCCAAAGAAATAAGCTTTTTTTCAGCATGAACTGACAGCAGGTTGTTGGTATATTTATAGCCAGAAACTCATAAGGAGTTTCTGATTAGAAAGAATAGCATGAAAAAGTTCTCCCAACTTGACAGAGGAGAACTTTCATGCCCGATGGGACAGTCCCGCAACTGTCATTTTATTTTTGCGGCAGTATCTGTTGTGGCATGTGGCCTACTGCAATGCAGACTTCTTATACATGTGTAAAATCAGACACCTGCTATATCTCAAGCAGGTGCCTGACAATATCAACTACAGCGAAGAGCCGAAATCTTCAACAACAATTTGACCCGTAGTGTTTTTAGAAGAATCGGACACAAAATAAAGAATGTTTTCGGCAATATCTTCAGCGGTAGCAGCGCCGAGAGAAGGATCAGTGTGTTTGTTCATAGACCACCTTGATTACACGCCAAAAAAATGCTACACTATACAAGTGAGGTGGATGCACATGCTCAATTTATATGTGCTTGATGCGAGCTTGGCAAAGATACCCGTATTCGTCCGAGAAGCATCTGAGCCAGATCTTACAGCTACATCAAGTTGGCAGACTAATTGGACAAGCAAATATGTAAAAAATCTTTGCCGAACAAAGTTGCTCTGTGAGGCTGATGGTGACTTGCTGGCAGTTGAGATTATCTATATTGAAAGCGCGGCTCATAGCAATGCAAACCTATTACGCACGAGTGCCGGCCAGAAAAAGTATGTAGGTATTGCTAAAGCTCTATTTGCATATGCTATCATTATCTCGAAAGAGGCAGGCTTCGACGGCGTGCTGGTTTTCAAGGCAAAAACGACAGAACTGGTAGATTATTATATCCACGAGTTTGGTGCGTGCCATGCAGGCTCGTATGATCCATTCAGACTGATCATATGGGAAGATGCCGCTGAAACTATTTTGAGTGAGTACAGAAAGGAGGACATCTAAATGTCAAGAATAAATTTTTCCGAACTTGAAAAAATTGAAGACCTTGGTGCTGCGACGGGCTGGGTGTCTCCTTTGTCGGCGGAGGACAAGAAGTTTATCAAGTACTTTCGCTCGGTTTTTAAGAGGTATAACATTAACCTGTCGAAGGCGACCAGACTCGAATATGACTTCGTGACGAGGGTGGCTGAAAGCGAGTTCTATCTCCAGCAGACCAACGCATAGCCTAATTCTTTGAATATAGCGGCGCAAATTTTGAGCATAGGTAAAAAAAGCAGACCTTTCAGGCTGCTATGAGAACAGGTTTTAAACGGTTCTAAACTCAAAAAGTTGTGGTATCTGGGTTTCCCCGGTTACCACAACTTTTAGTTTAGTCCTTATATTACTTCTACGAACTCTGAGTCTCATTTCTATGTCAAAATTTTGTGTTGGATGAAATTTATAAGGAGTTCCTCTTAAGCGTAAGATATTCTATTTCCTCCTGCGTGAGGCGGGTCTTGGATGCGGAAAGCACATTGTCTATATCTTTGCAGGAGCGGGGACCGATAATAGCAGCAACGGCGGCTTTCTGACTGAGAACATACAGAAGAGAAATCTGGGAAGGCCGGATGTTCTTCTGCTCGGCTAGAGAAATAACGCGCTCTTTCCGGGCAAAGTTTTCGGGAGTCAGGACGGCCATACGTGTTGCGGCATCGGCGTTCTCCGGCTGAAACTGCGGATAGCTGCCGAAAAATCCTCTGCCCTGAGACGACCATGCCGCGATCACGACATCTTTATGTTCCTCGAACCAAGGGAGCCACTCCTCTTTAAAAGCCGGAATACGGTAATACCAAGGCTTTTTCGAGCTTCACAAGGCTGAAGAACGGGCTGTATACACTCGGCCCCTGATAACCCATGCGCTCACAGTATTCATATGCCTCAACAAAGCGATCCAGCCTCCAGTTGCTCATGCCGTATGCCTTTATCCAGCCGCGGCGGAGAAAGTCCTCAAAGGTGTCCATTATCTCCTCAACAGGAATTTTGGGATTGTCGCGGTGGGTGAGGTAAATGTCGATACAATCGACACCGAGATGGTCGCGGCTGAAGAGAATGTCGTCATACATGAAGGTTCTTCCCACGCGCGGCATCTCCTCAAACATATGAAGATTGCGGTCCATATATGGGTTGCAGCATTTAGATTCAATAATGACCTTGCTGCGGTTATCGTTCTTCTCAAGCCAGCGGCCGAGGATCTCCTCGGTGTGCTGTATGCCGCTCCCCCTGCCATAGAACCTCGCAGTGTCTATGTAATTTCCGCCGACGCTGATATAGTAATCAAGCATTTCGTGGATCTTAGCCTCATCCTCGAGCGTGGAGGTCGCAGTGCCAAAGCTTATATCTGAAACCTTTTCGGTAAGGCCTTTGATGTTAATATACTCCATAGCAATTTCCTTTTTCAATTTTCAGTGTGTTACGGCAGCATAGGGAAAAGCGTCATTATTATAGCAACTGCCGCAGTGCCGCTTGTTGTTGCAAGAACGGTAGATACAAACACAGGAGGGTAACCGTCTTTCATTTTCAGGTCGGCAAGCCCGACAGCCATTATTACACTAATCGCTGTTAGGAAGAGAGTCAAGGGTGGTGGCAGCGAACGTTCCTACTCTGTGAATGAACGGCAGGGAAAGCCCGAGTTTGGTAAGAGCGGGCGTAATGATCGGGAGTGCGATCTGCGTGCCGGTAGTAACCGCCGGTCATCATGCAGATAATGGCAATGCAGACGACAAGAAGTATTACCGGCGGAACGGTGGCGTTGAGGAGAGAATCAATTAATATCTGATATTCGGGAACGGCCTGAATAACGGCGGCGAACCCGTTTACTCCCGCGATGGCTCCGACAGGGATAAGCGATGACTGCGCCCTCGTTAAAGGAACTCATTATCTTCTTCCCCCGAGCTGCGGGAAAAAGAGCGCGGCAGAGACAAGAGCAGTCAGCAGGATAGAGAGCGATATGTTTACCTTCAGAATATTGAAAATGACGAGAAGCACGAGAATCGGCAGCAGCGCCGCAAAAAATTTTGGCTTTGCCTGATCGACGGAAACAAAAACGTCTTTTGGACCTGCCACGAACGTTTCACCATTCGAGGTGGCCTTTACACACATTTTCGTAAAGACAAGCAGCATAACTCCGATTTCGACCAGAGCGCCGACAATACCTGCGACAAGGCCACAATAGGAGCTCGTACCTATTACCATTGCCACAACGTTGGTCGGCTGCGGCGAGCCGGGGCCGCTGAGCGCGAATGTGAACGCTCCCCCGCAGATTGCTCCCATTATGAACCGTTTGGGAATACCGGCGCGCTGGAAAATACCGATCGCAATGGGATAAATAGCAATAAGTGCAACCGCGGCGTTTATACCGCCATAGCAAAGGATAGCGGAGGCGATTATAACCGAGAGAAATCCGAGAGTGTATCTCGTTTTATCTTTTTTTGCGCCCTTTGAACAGCGCGCTGCATACACTGTCCGCTATGGCTGAGGCCGCACCGCTGTTGGTGTAGAGCTTGGCAAGGACAGCGCCGAAGAGAAACATCGGGAAGAGAGCTCCGGTGATAGCGCCGAAACGAGTAAAGAACACATTTACAAGTGTATCGGTGAATGGAAGACCGGCAATGATCGTTACAGTAAATGCAGCGGCAAAAGAAGCCAGAATAACATTTACGTTCAACATGCACAGAGCAACAAGGACAGCAAAGCCTAATATTATAGATACATAACCCATGATAACATCTTTCCTCACCACACACAGCCGATGCTGTGCGGTGAGGATTATCTATATTTTATTTCTTTTCGATAGCTGCCGGGCCGCCTACCTTGTCCCAGCCGGGAACTTTCTTGATGCCGGTGAAAGCGAGGATCAGGCATATAACAAGGACAATGAGGAGTGCGCGGAAGAGACCGGCATAGAACCGGTGGCGTCATACACGATATTTGCGGCGGGGATGCCGACACTTGCCCCAACGGTAACTGCGGCAGTCAGTATAGAGATGATGGAAGCAGAATCGCGGCTTCCGAAGCAGAGAGCAAGCGGGGTGTGCAGGACTTTGCAGAAGAGGTAGCAGATGCCGATGAGCGCGCAGACGATATACATCATTGTGGTGTCGGGAGTAGTAAAGCCCAACACGACGCAGATGACCGCATAGAGAACACACAGGATAAGAATGGTGAGACGGGGACCGATCTTATCGGTCACATAACCGCCAATGACCATGGAGATGACGTTTGCAGTAGCAACGACGCCGAATATTTTGCCGTAAACAGCGGGCTCCCATCCGAGGTCGGCCATATAGAGAGCAACGTTTGCATAAGCTGCGTAAAACCCTGCTGCGAAAAGAACGAAGAAACCGACCATGGCCCAGAAGTTGTAGGTCTTTACCGCCTGCTTGAGAGTGAAGCCGGCGCGTTCTTCCTGAGAATGCGCGTTCATGTCAGTTTCGGACGGCCAAAGCATTACGGTGCCTTTATCGGCAGGATTGTTGCGGACAACGAGAAACACGATCACCATTGTCACGAGCATCAGCAAGCCCATATTACGGAAGCTTGTCTTTATAGCCGATGGTGCCGAGCCAGTTGCCGACGATGCTGGAGCCGACGGTGCCTCCGAAGCCGCCGATAGCCATGGAGATGCTGAGAAGAGTGGTGTTGAGCTTACCATACCAGCGGTTGATAAGCGCGCCGGTAGTAGTGGATGAGCAGAATGCCGGAAGCATGGCAACAAAAACTGCGCCTATATAGAAGACACCGATGCTCTGTGCAATCGAGGTAAATGAAAAATCCGACTGCAAGACCGATGCCGCCGAGGAGCATTATTTTGCGGAAGCCGAGTTTCTGAACGATCTTCCCGTATGTAAGCAGAAATACGGTTGCAAATACGGAATGCAGGGTAGGTATTACTGAATATGCGGTGCGGGTGATATCGGGGTTCGCTTCAAGAACCTTTGCAGCGTATAGGCTGAAGGTGCTGTACACAATAGAAAACACGAAGTTCATGACGACTGTTGCCGCAAACACTATCCATGCATAGTGAAACCCAGTTTTTTTGTTTTCCATTTTCTTTTCTCCTTTGTGGTTTTATTAACTTTTTTACTTCGTAATATGGTCCCCGAACACTGGAGATTCAACCATATTAAGCTTTGCATCAAATACAGGTCCAGCCGCCGTCTACGCCGATTATCTGACCGGTCACATAGCTGCTTTCGTCTGCTGCGAGAAATACAACGGCGGAGTCAAGCTCGCCGGGATGCCCATGACGCTTCATGGGACACTTGCTCTTAAGGAAGTTGTCAAACTTCTCATTGCCTACCGGAGATACCTCGGATGCGAAGAATCCCGGTGCAATGGTGCGTTGCACGTTATGTTGTACCTTGCCCACTCGGCACCCAGCTGACGGGTAAGATTGCACACAGCACCCTTGGAGGCGGCGTACTCGGGTATGCCCATGCCGAAGGCAAAATCCATGCCAACGGAGCCGAGCATTGATGAGATGTTTATCATACGTCCATAGCCGTTTTTGATCATGGCCTTGCCAAATTCACGGCAGCAGTAGAACACACCGTTGATGTTGACGTCCATGGTCTTGTGCCATTTCTCGTCGGGAAGGTCTTCGGTATTACCGCAGTTCCGCCGCCTGCGCAGTTGACAGCAATGTCTATTTTGCCAAAGTCAGCTACGATCTTTTCAGCAACCTCGGCGACCTGACGGCTGTCCGTGACATCACAATAATAGTAACCGGTTCTGACACCGTATTTTTCGGCGATGGATGCTGCGACTTCCTTGAGCATTTCAACGCGTCGTGCAATCACCACCACGTCAGCGCCCTGACGACCGAGTGCATGTGCAAACTGAACACCAAGACCAGATGATCCGCCAGTTACGACGGCGACTCTGCCTGAAAGATTGAACATGGGTTCGCCTCCTTGAATTTTTATTGTAATGTGTTTGCTTCAGTTGATGCTCAGCGCTGCACAGTAGCCGCCGCGTATAGCATCGCCGGACTTTGCTGCTTTAACGCAGTCCCCGATAAATATGGTTTTTTATAGTATTTGTCCCTGAGCTTGTTTACCATATCCTTATCGGGGGTTTGACCAAATGCTGAAATGACCTGATCGCCTTCAATGAGTTCTTCTCCGCCATCTTTGTTTATGACGACAACACCATTACCCGTTATTTCCTTGACGCGGCATCCGCATCTGAGTGCTACGCCAGCTTCGGCCATGCTTTCCTTAAGGGATACCTGATTCATCATTATGACGTCAGTTGCAACATCATCCTTCATCTCAATGACGGTTGCTTTGCGTCCAAGGGCGGTCATTGCCTCAAGCGCAAAGTCGCAGCCAGACATGCCGCCGCCGCATATGATAAGATTTCTGCCCGTAACGAGCTCAGGCTTAAGGTGCGCGTCGATAACACCGAGGACATTCGAACCGTTAATGCCGGGAATCGGCAAGCTGAGCGGCTTCGAACCGGTTGCACACACGATCCGGTCGCATTCTGCGAGTATTGGAGAGTCTATGCTGAGTTCAGTATGCTCGTGTATTTCAACGCCGAGCTTGTTGAGCTGAACTTTATAATATTCAATGAGCTTTCTGATCTGGATCTTGAACTCTGCGGTCGCAGGGGCATTCAAGGTACCGCCGAGAACATTCTTTTCATAGAGCCTAACTTTATGACCACGAATGGCGCAGGCTCTTGCTGCCCATTCCGCCGGGACCGCCGCCAATAACAACGACATTTTTAGGCTGCTCGACTTTAGTAAAGCTTCATTGCGTTTTCATCGCCTGTTGCAGGGTTGACGGCACAGCTGAGCTTTGAGCGGTAGCGCAGAATACGTCCAATACATTCTTCGTTGCAGCGCATGCAGGGGCGCACATCCTCGGGTCTGGCATCAAGAAGCTTGTTACCAATCTCCGGGTCGGCGATAAGCTGTCGGCCAAAGATAACGAAATCAGCGTCGCCTGACTCGATAAGATGCACGGCGCTTTCCGAGTGTGCGAACCGGCGTTGAGCAAGGGCTTTTCGGGTAACTTCCCTTGCGGACTTTGCAAAATATACTCCATGCAGGCCTCACTCATACATAGGCGGATAGACGTATTTGATGGTTTCGTAGCATCCGGCATCTATATCAAAGGCATCCACACCATGCTCCTCTAGTACCTTCAAAATCTTTTGGCTGTCTTCAAGAGTACGTCCTCCGGGGATCCTGTGATCGAGCGACATGCGGAAAATAACGGGGAAATCATTGCCTGCACCGCGATGGATAGCGTCGACTATATCAAGCGCAAACCGTGCGTTTTTCTCCGGAGACCCGCCGTATTCGTCCGTCCTGTGGTTCCAGATCGGCGATAGGAACTGGTCGATAAGATAGCCTATGTGGGCGTGGACCTCAATGCCGTCAAACCCAGCGTCACGTACAAGTCCGGCGCTGTACTCCCACTGCTTCATGATCTCCCGAATCTCTTCGAGCGTCAGTGCATGACACTTTACTTTTGGATCCCATACCCAAGTATTTTCAGAGGACGAATACGGAGGCTTGCCGTGGATCTCATTTGCATTGCGCCCTGTGCCGCAGCTCAATTGGGTGAAGACCTTGCAGCCATATGCTTTGCAGCGATTGGTAAGCGCGCGGGCCGAAGGGACGATATGATAATGATCCCAATAATGCCCAAGAACACCCTGACCGAGGTCAGCAGTGAGATAGCCTTGACCGACGATTATCATGCCGGTGCCGCCCTTTGCACGCGCTTCGAAGTAAGCTATCTCATCCTCGGAAAAAGTACCGTCGCGGTTGGACATAAGCGTGCCATTGCGGACATGACGATACGGTTCTTGATTTCACATTTACCGATGCTGAAAGGTGTGAACAGTGAATCGTAGTTCATTTTTGACTCCCTTATTTATCGAAATATATGATAGGCTTGATGACTTCCGGATTTTTGGATTTCATGAGATCAAAGGCTTCCTCGATCCCGTCAAGTCCGTAAAATCTATGAGTAATGAGCTTTTCCGGTTCGAAGCGACCGGCTTTTTACCATGCCCATCAGCCGTTCTATTCTTCGTCTTCCGCCGGGACAGAGACCACCAGTGACGGTTTTGTGTGCGCAGAATCCAAAGCCCGATTCATTGGTGTATATGGGGAGCAGAAGCTCTGTTCTGCCGTGCCCCTGCAAGA
>VOFK01002419.1_pt1 | contig 17859 bp, 20 predicted proteins | sample 5384121 | NCBI WGS metagenome assembly VOFK01 (sample SAMN12384730, study PRJNA508395) | human gut metagenome | isolation source: healthy gut J | host: Homo sapiens
GCGTTACGTGGCTGCTTCCTTCTTGGCCCGGCGGCGAATGACCGCCAGCGCTTCCTCCTCCTGGTCCGGGTAGCAGATGACGGTGCTGCCCCGCTTGAGGATGCCGCATTTTTCCCCGGCGATGGCGGCCAGCGTATCCCCCAAAATGGCGGTATGGTCGTAATCAATGCGGGTGATGACCGCTACCAACGGGGGCGGGATGATATTGGTGGCATCCAGGCGGCCGCCCAGGCCCACTTCCAATACGGCAATATCGCAGCCGGCTTCGGCAAACCAGGTAAGCCCCAGCACCGTGACCAATTCAAACTCAGTGGGGGGATCGCCCGCGGCTTTGAATTCCTCAGCGATGGGGCGCAGCCGGGTGGCCAGTGCCGCCAGTGTTTCCTCCGGGATCATTTCGCCGTCGATCTGCATCCGTTCCCGGAATTCCAGGATGAAGGGGGAGATGAATTTACCGGTTTTGAAGCCGCCGGCGGTAAGGGCTGAGGCGATCATGGTGGTGGTGCTGCCTTTGCCGTTGGTGCCGGCCACATGGATGTAGGGCACCTTGAGATGGGGATCGCCCATGCGGTGCAGCAGGCGGCCCATGCGGCCCAGCCCCAGCCGGCTGCCAAAGCGTTCGGTGCCGTGAATCCAGGCAAGTGTTTCGGGATAATTCATCGTTAGGCCCTCCTTTGGGGGAATTTGGGAAGTTGCTTTTCTAGGAAGAAAAGCAGGCAAAAGATATTTATGGAAAATTTGTAGTCGCCTGTCGGTGTCGCGGAGTCTTTTGCAAGGGCAAAACCTGCACGCCTACCCGGCGGGGGCCTCCTTTTGCGCCGCCAAAAGGAGGCAAAAGCGGGTCAAGGGGGACCGGGCTTCCCCTTTGACAAACCCCTTTGATGCTTTGCTGTGCTGGCTACGAATTTAGATTTTTCATTATCGAAAAACCCAAATCCGTACTGCGCACAGATGCGCTCTAAAGGTAGCCTGCGGCAGCATTTGCCCCCTTCCCGTTCCCCTCCCCCGTGGCGGGGGAGGGGCCGTCTGGGAAAATAGCTGCTTGTTCAACCCATAGTCTCGGCAGCGTGACTATCTGCGATTGGTTTGCGGAAACCAAATAAAATGCGCTTGCCCCCTGCACCCGGACAGCGGACTGCACCGCACCACAAAGGGCACGGTGCAGAGAAAAAGCGATTACTGCCGCATGGCGGCGATGGATTCCAAAATCTTGGCCATGCGCTCCTTGTGCTGGGCCAGCTTGGCGCGCTCGGTTTCGATGAGCTGGGCGGGTGCTTTGGCAACAAAGCCGGGGTTATCCAGCTTGCGGCCGATGAAATCAATGTCGCTCTGGCACTTTTCGCGCTCTTTTTCCAGGCGGGCCAGTTCCTTTTCCCGGTCGATCAGCTCGTCCATCGGGATGAGGGCGCGGGCGGCATGGGTGATGATCTGAACGGCGCCGGGCAGCTCGAACTTTTCACCGACCTCGACCTCCGAAGCGGAGGCCAGGCGCTGCAGGAACGGGATGCCGTTTGTGAAAATCTCGGCTTCGGCGGTTTCAATATAGACCTTGGCCTTTTTGGAGGGCGGGATGTTCATTTCGGTGCGCTGGTTGCGGATAGCCCGGATGATATCAATGATCTTCTGGAAATCGGCCTCCTCTTTCTGGAAGGAAAGCTCCTCGCTCCAGGCGGGCCACTGGGAGATCATGATGGCTTCCGCCTCGCCCTCGTGGGGCAGGCTCTGCCAGATCTCCTCGGTGATGAAGGGCATGAAGGGGTGCAGCAGCTTGAGGGTATTGGCCATGACATACACCAGTACCTTTTGGGCATTGAGGGCGGTTTCGCCGCCCGCCTGCAGACGGCTCTTTACCAGCTCGATGTACCAGTCGCAGAGGATATCCCAGATGAAATCGTAGAGCTTTGCGGAAGCGACGCCCAGCTCGAATTTTTCGAGGTTATCGGTGACCTCCTTCACAAGGTCATTGTAGAGGGTGAGCACCCACTTATCCTCGGTGGCGAGGGTTTCGGGCAGCTCGATTTTGGTGATCTCATCGGAGAGGTTCATTTGGATGAAGCGGGTGGCGTTCCAGATCTTATTGGCGAAGTTGCGGGCGGCCTTCACCTTTTCATCCATATAGCGGGTATCATTGCCGGGGCTGTTGCCGGTCACCAGCATAAAGCGCAGGGCATCCGCGCCGTACTGGTCGATGACCTCCAGCGGGTCTACGCCGTTGCCGAGGGATTTGCTCATCTTGCGGCCCTGGGCATCCCGCACCAGGCCATGAATGAGGACGGTATCAAAGGGCTTTTTGCCGGTGTATTCCAGACCGGAGAAGATCATGCGGGAGACCCAGAAGGTGATGATATCGTAGCCGGTGACGAGGGTGGAGGTGGGGTAGAATTTGCGCATCTCGGGAGTGTCATCCGGCCAGCCCAGGGTGGAGAAGGGCCACAGTGCGCTGGAGAACCAGGTATCCAGGGTATCGGGGTCCTGGGTCATGTGGCCGCCGCACTTGGGGCACTTTTCGATGCCTTGAATGGTGACAACGGTCTCGCCGCAGTCATCGCAGTAGTAGGCGGGGATGCGGTGGCCCCACCACAGCTGGCGGCTGATGCACCAGTCCCGGATGTTCTCCATCCAGTGGAAGTAGTTTTTATCGAAGCGCTCCGGAACGAAGCGGATGTCTTTCTCACGGACAGCCTTGATGGCGGGCTCTGCAAGGGGTTTCATCGAGACGAACCACTGCTTGGAGACCATGGGCTCGATGGTGCTGTGGCAGCGGTAGCAGGTGCCTACATCGTGGCGCAGCGGCTCCACCGATTTGAGGGCGCCGCAGGCTTCCAGATCAGCCAGAATGGCCTTGCGGGCCTCCCGGGTGGTCATGCCGGCGTACTTGCCGCAGTCCAGCACCTCCGGCTCGCCGGCGGCAGCCTTGCCGGTGCGGAACAGCTCATCGGCGGCGGCTTTATCGGCGGCACCGGTCATGCGGCCATCGTAGGTGAATACACGGACACGGGGCATTATGGCGCTCGCCTACCTCGAAGTCATTGGGGTCGTGGGCGGGGGTGATCTTTACGACACCGGTGCCCTTTTCCATATCGGCGTGCTCATCGCAGACGATGGGGATCTCCTTATTCAGCAGCGGCAGGATGACATGGCAGCCGTGCAGGTGGGCATAGCGGGGGTCATCGCCATTGATGGCCACGGCGGTATCACCCAGCATGGTTTCGGGACGGGTGGTGGCCAGCTCCAGCTGCTCGCCGGTCTCCTTGACGGTGTAGAGCAGATGCCAGAAGCTGCCGTCCTGCTCCTCGTATTCTACCTCGGCATCGCTGATGGAGGTATTGCAGGTGGGGCACCAGTTGACCATGCGGTTGCCGCGGTAGATGAGGCCCTGATCGTACAGGCGCTGAAACACCAGCTGCACCGCACGGGAGCAGCCCTCATCGAGGGTGAAGCGCTCCCGCTCCCAGTCGCAGCTGGAGCCGAGCTTTTTGAGCTGGCTGACGATGCGCCCGCCGTACTGGCGGCGCCATTCCCAGGCGCGCTCCAAAAAGCCCTCGCGGCCGATCTCCTCCTTGGTGACGCCTTCCTTGCGCATGGCTTCCACGATCTTGGCCTCGGTGGCGATGGAGGCGTGATCGGTGCCGGGCAGCCACAGGGCCTCGTAGCCCTGCATGCGGCGCCAGCGGATCAGCGCGTCTTGAAGAGTATTATCCAGCGCGTGCCCCATATGCAGCTGGCCGGTGATATTGGGGGGCGGAATGACGATGGTGTAGGGTTCCTTTTTGCTTTCGGCATCGGCGTGGAAGTAGTTTTTATCCAGCCAGAATTGGTAGGTGCGGTCTTCGACCTGCTTGGGGTCATAGACCTTTTCCAGTTGTTTTGCCATGGGGATCCTCCTTTTTTCTTTTGGGGTGGTGCGGCCGATGATTGGCAGTGAAAAAACAGCCGGGCGGCGGCAGGCGGGGAAAATAAAAAAGCCCGCTGATTTTTCCACAGAAGGGAAAACAGCAGGACGCATTTCTTGGCGCGGTACCACCTGGTTTCGTGCCGAAGCGGCACGCACTCATTTTCCGTAACGGGGAACGCCGTTGCCGCTTAAAAAATTCGGCGGCACCGCTCGGCGGCGACTTTCTCCGTTTTCCGCCGCAGCCTTTTCACCGGTCGGCTGCTCTCTGGGGGTCGGGGGGAACGGGTACTCCTCCGCTTCAAAGCGTTTTTTGTTATCCCGGTTATTTTACCGCAGGAGAGGGGGATTTGTCAAGGTGGGAAGGGGATTTTTGCGGGGAATTTGCGCAGGGCGCGGAGATCGGGCGGCCGCCGGCCGTACAGGGGCCGGCGCAGGGGGCGCCCCAAAGGCGGGCGAAGCCCGCCGGGCTGCCGCCCGATCCGGAATCTGCACAGGGTTTATTGGTCGCAGGGGGTGTGGTCTTCCTTACCTTCGCCCAGCAGTAAGGCACGGGCTTCCCGGGCATTTTGGGCGATGGCTTGCCGCAGGGCTTCCACATCGGGGAAGCGGCGCTCCGGGCGCAGAAAGTGGCAGAGGGTGACGGTCAGTTCCTGGCCATACAGGTCGCCGGAAAAATCGAGGAGATAGCTTTCCACCCACAGGGCGCCGGCCTCCTCCACGGTGGGGCGGACGCCGAGATTGGTCACGGCGGCACGGCGGGTGCCATCCGGCAGGGTGACCCACGCAGCGTAAACGCCGAAGGCGGGCACCCGTTCGCCGGGGGTGACAACGATATTGGCGGTGGGGAAGCCGAGGGTGTGGCCGAGATGGTGTCCCTCGATGACACGGCCGGTAAAGGAGAACTGTTCTTTCATAAAATCACCGATGCAGAAGCGGCGAAACGCTTTTGTAGACGAGGAAGGTCACAACGGCGTTGATGCCGGCTTTGATGAGATTGAAGGGCAGGATGATGGGCAGCAGGATGCCGCGGATGGCCTCCACCGGCATACCGGTAAAGATGGGGGTGATGATGAGGTTGGCGGGCATCATGATGAGCCCCCACGCCACGACGCCGCAAAGCAGTGCGATCAGTGCGCCCTTTTTGGTCTTATGCTTTTGATAGAGGAAGCCCGCGACCAGCACGAAGGTGCCGGTGGCGATGATGTGCATGATGATGCCGTAGATCCCGCTGGAGGCGCTGACGGTAAGCCCCTGCACCACCGCAACGACGATGGTGGTCATCAGGCCGTACCACGGGCCGAAGGCGAAGGTGGCGATCATGATGGGAATATCGGCGGGGTCGTATTCCAAAAACTTGGCGGTGGGGAAGATGGGGAAGTGGATAAAGAATACGAGCACGATGGAGAGGGCGGCCAGCAGGCCGAGCTTGGCCAGACGGCCGAGTTTGAGATTGGTGTTTGCCATGGTGGTTATGCTCCTTTTATTGATTTGCAGATGTTTCATCGCAAAACAAAAGCGCCCGGCACGGCAAAAAGCCGCAGCGGGGCGCCGAACACGCAAAAAAGCGCTGTTTCTTCCATCCGGACTGTAACCGTCGGTGAGGGAATTGCACCCTCTCGGCAGCGCCGTGGCGCTGTTCGCGGACTGGGGAGCCGATGGGCTCCGTCACCGCCGGTGGGGAATTGCACCCCGCCCCGAAACATCTTGACACCATTATATTCCCTTTTGGGCGGATGTCAATAGGGAAGCCGGGGGATGGTCAAATTTTTATCATTCCGCCGTGGCAGGGCTTGGGGGGATGCCGGAAAGCCGGGCGGGGGCGCATTTTGCCGGAACGGATGGGCAGGCGGTGTGCTACGGGAGCTTGCCACAGCCGGGCGGGGTGGTTTCCCAATCCGACATGGCCAGGGCCAGGGCACGGTTTTTGAGGTTCGGGTCGTCGGTCACCTCGGCCAGCACCTCGATCTCCGGCGGGAGGGTGATGGGCTCATCGGGGGCGGAAAGCTCCACCTCCAGTATCGCTTCGTTTTCCCAAAAGGGGTAGCAGTCGATCTCGATGGTGTGCCCCTTGTAGGGGAACGCCCAGCGCACCTTGTAAAGAGGCGGTGTACCGGGCTGCATCTCCCCCAGCAGCGCTTCGTACTCGCTTGGGGAGATCTCCGTTTCCAGCTCGGTACGGATGAGGCCGGCTTCCTCCGTTTTTTCGGTGAGGGTACAGCGTACCTCCCCAGTGAGGGCATTGGTGGCCTGGCGCACGCGGCGCTCCCAGCCGGGGCGGGCGGTGAGGTAACACTGCACCAGGCCGGTAACAGAGAGATTTTCCCGGCTGCGCAGCCAGGCTTTGGGCGGCATTTTGATGCGGAATTTGCGTTCGATTTCCAAGGACATGGGAACACCTCGTTTCTGCCACTGATGATAGCACAGGGGGAGGGCTTGTGCAAGGGGAGGGGTGGTGCAGGGGGAGTTTGCGCCGGGGGAAGGCGGGGGCCGCAGGCCCGGCGGCGGAGCCGCCGATGCGGGCGAAGCCCGCATAAGCCGCCCGGAGGGCGGCTTGGCCTGCGGCCCATGCTGGGGTTCGGCAGAAATAAGAAAAGGGGCAGCTCCCGCAGAGACTGCCCTTTTGATGCAAGTATTATTCAGCGGCAGTAGCTTTCAGCTTGCGGTTCTGCAGCAGCTGGAACGCAAACGGAATGCCGATGAGTAAAAGCCCGATGAGGTCGCTGACAGGACTGGGATCAATAAGGAAGATCCCACCGGCCAGCAGCATGATGCGCATGTACCACGGAACATGGGCGTATACATGGCCGGTCATACCCATGGCGATGCCCGCCATGCCGATGATCGAGGTGACCATAATGCCGATAAGCGCCCAGACGGACTCCACATCAATGAACAGCAGGCTGGGATTGAGCGCGAAGATGTAGGGGATGATGAACGCGCCGATGGCGAGCTTGGTGGCGGTGATGCCGGTTTTAAGGGGATTGGAGTGGGCGATGGCGCTGCCGGCATAGGCGGCCAATGCCACAGGCGGGGTGATATCCGCCACGATGCCGAAGTAGAACACGAACATATGCGCCGCCAGCAGCGGGATGCCCATTTTAATGAGGATGGGGGCGGTGATGGTGGCCATGATGACATAGTTGGCGGTGGTGGGTACGCCCATGCCCAGCACAATGCATGCCAGCATGGTACAGAACAGCGCAAGGAAGATGCTCTTTTGGGCAAGGGGGACAATGACCGCTACCAGCGTGGTGCCCAGGGCGGTCATGGAAACAACACCGGAGATGATGCCGGCCATGGCGCAGGCGACCGCCACGCCGATGGAGCTGCCGGCGCCGCCCTGCAGACCCTCCGCAACGAGGCGGGGGGAGAGGATGGCGGAACGGGTAAGGAAGCTGCACAGGACGGCGACCACCATCGAAACAAAGACAGCGGTACCGGTATCGATTTTGATGACCTGCCACAGAACGACGAGGACGGCCAGCGGGATAAGCGGCAGCCCGACGGAGCGCAGAAGATCCCGCTTATCCCGGCCGATCAGGCTGATGATAAGGGCGAACAGGATGGCAAAGCAGGCGGACATCCCGGCGGTGTAGTAGTTCATGCAGATGACGAGGATGACGACCGGAATGAGCAGATAGCCGCTTTTTGCCAGCAGGCGGAAGAAGTGGGGGATGGAGTCCTTGGGCAGGCCCTTGAGCCCCAGCCGCTTGCCCTCAAAATGCACCATAAGGAAGATGCCGGTGAAGTACAGAACGGCGGGCAGGATGGCGGCAACGACGATGGAAGCATAGGGGATGCCGGTGATCTCCGCCATAAGGAAGGCGGCGGCGCCCATGATGGGCGGCATGATCTGACCGCCGGTGGAAGCGGCGGCCTCCACCGCTGCGGCAAATTCCGGCTTATAGCCCACCTTTTTCATGGTGGGGATGGTGATGCTGCCGCTGCCGACGGTATTGGCGACGGAGGAGCCGGAATACATTCCCTCCAAGGCGCTGGAGATAACGGCGACCTTGGCGGGGCCGCCCACGCTGGCGCCTGCGATGGAGTTTGCCAGATCCACGAAGAAGGTGCCGATGCCGGTTTTCTCCAGGAAGGAGCCGAGGATGATAAACAGCACGATAAAGGAGGCGCAGACGGTGATGGGGGAGGAGAAGATGCCGCAATTGAGGTTATAGAACAGGTTGTAGATGAGATTGCGCAGGGCGGTCTTGGGGTTATTATTGGTGAGCCACCAGGCGCCGTAGACGGTGAACAGCCCAACGACCACGATGAGCGGAATGCCGGTGGAACGGCGGCACAGCTCCACCAGCAGCAGGATGCCGATGATGCCGATGATGATCTGGGTGGTGCCGATGCGGTTTGCCATCTGGATGATCCTTTTCTGCTCGATGGCATAGTAGAAGAACACGCCCAGCGAGGCAAAGGCGAGGACGATATCGTACCAGGGGAAGTAGTTATCCCGCAGGGCATCCCTTTTGCTGGCGGGGTATTTAAGGTAGCCGACAAAGAGGGTCATGCCCACAAACGGGCAGGCGGGTATACTGCGTGGCGCCGGAAACGACCAGCGCCATAACGATCATAGTGAGGGAATAGAGAACAAACAGCACCGTCATGGCGGTCTTATAGCCGCCGGTCAAGCTGCGGCTTTTGCTGTCGCGGTCCAGCTCCTGCAGGAGCTTGGCGGTATCGGCAGCATCGGTGTGGTGCAGGGAATGGCTCATGGGGCAGCATCCTTTCTGATATGGATTTTTACCGAATCACAAAAGAGGAACAGCATGGAATAGGGCCGGTTCGCTTTTGTTACCCGGCAAATAAAAGAGGAAAGCCGCGGCGGGAGTCTTAGTGGAACTCCTCCCGCCGCAGGCGTATGGGGAACTTAATGGTTTGCAGCTCAGCCTACATTCAGGCCCATCTCGGTGTAGTACTTGGCGGCGCCGGGGTGCAGCGGAACATTGCCGATGGTGACGAAGGCATTGTTGATATCCATACCGGAGCCGACGGCGTGAGCCTTAGCGACCTCATCCTTGCTCTCCCACAGGGCCTTGGTCATATTGTAGACCTGATCCTCGGAGAGGGAATTGGAAACGATGTAGGTGGCGGTAACACCGATAGTGGTGATGGGGGCATCGGCGGGGATGCACGCATACTGATCGTGGGTGACGGCCATCTTGGCGTAAACGGCATAGTCGCCTACCTTGTTATTGGCGATGAACTCATCCATTACGGCGTCATCCAGGCCCAGCAGGTAGATATCCATGGCGGTTTGCAGCTCGGTGATGGCGGTGGTGGGAGCACCGGAGGTGAAGAAGAAGACATCCAGCTTGCCATCCTTCATGGCATCGGCGCTGTTATTGACGGAAAGGTTCTGTACGGTGATATCATCGGTGGAAACACCGTAGGCGGCAAGCAGGGCTTTGGCGTTGGCCTCGGTGCCGGAGCCGGCATCACCGATGGAAACGCGCAGGCCCTTGACATCGGTCAGGGTCTTGACGGTGTCCTTCAGGTCGCTGCGGACAACGACCTGCATGACCTCGGAGTAAACCTCGCCCAGAACCGAGAAGGAGGTGATGGCAACAGGGAAATTGAAGTCATCCAGTTTATTGTAGGCTTTGATCATGGTATCGTTCTGTACAATGGCCATATTGTAGTCACCGTCTTCGATGCCATTGATATTGGCAACGGAGCCGCCGGTGGAAATGACATTGTAGGTGTAGCCGGTGGCGTCCTTCAAGATCATGCCGACGGCATTGGTATAGGCATAGTAGGTGCCGGAGGTGCTGCCGGTGCCGATGGTGATGGAAGCGGTGGTATCGGTGGGGGGATTGGGGGTGTCATTGCCGCCGCCGCAGGCAACACAGCACAGCAGCATCATGGCGGCCATCAAGAGGGCGAATAACTTTTTCATGGTGGGATCTCCTTATCAATATTCATTTTAATCTGGGTCACAGTGGACTATGGTCATTATTATAGCACCGCAAAATGGAATTGCAACCCCTTTTTGCAAGATTTTTTGTTTTTTATTCATTTTGGCAAGAAAATAGCCTTTTTACGAGATGAAAATTGAGCAAATATGAATCGTTTCTAATTTTTCCTGCATTTTTGCAAATTTTGCAGGGATTCCTGCAGGGACTCCTGCAAAATGAGAGGGTGCTTGCCAGGGGGCCTTTGGCGTGGTAGAATAGTGGCAGAGATGAAGGGAGCTCCGGCCGCCCCCGGGGCGCCGCCCCGAAGGGCGGTGCGCCCGCGCGGCGGAGCCGCGCAAGCCCGCGAAGCGGGCCGAGGGGGCGGCCGGAGCTTGTACCCTGTAACCTAATGAAACCGAGGAGAGAAAGCCATGCTGAATACCTTCTATGCCTTGCTGGGGCGAATGAAATATATTGACCGCTGGTGCCTGATGCGGACCTCCCGGCCGGAGAACCTGTGTGAGCACACGCTGGAAACGGCGTATATTGCCCATGCGCTGGCACTGCTGAACCGCCAACGGGGCGGCATGCTGGAGCCGGAAAAGGCGGTGCTGTATGCCTTGTACCATGATTGTACCGAGATACTGACCGGCGACCTGCCTACGCCGGTGAAATATAAGAACGAGAGCATTAAAACGGCGTACAAGGCGGTGGAAAAGGAAGCGCAGACGGCACTGCTGAGCCGCCTGCCGGTACTGATGGCGGAGGAAATGACCCCGTGGTTTACCCCTACCGAGGAGTACAGGCCCTATATTAAGGCGGCGGATAAGCTTTCAGCCCTGATCAAGTGCACCGAGGAGCGCCGGGCGGGCAACCATGAATTTGACCGGGCCTATGACACCCTGCTGCAGGCGATCCACGAGATGGAGCTGCCGGAGGCGGAGCAGTTTATGATGCAGTTCCTACCGCCCTTTGGCATGACGCTGGATGATCTATAATATAGAGAAAAGCTCCCCTGTATGGGGAGCTTTTTGCGTGGAGCAGAAAAATATCCCCGCCGGGGCAGGGATACTTTCCTTGAGGAGTCGGATTGAAATAGGGAGTGGGAATGTCATAGCAGGGGGCGGCCCGGCCGCAGGCCGCCGCAGGGGAGGTCATCCTTCGGATTTCAGGCCCTTCATGCGGTTCAGTACAGCAGGGTCCACCGGCTTGGTGAAAAGGCTGACCGCGACTGTGACAATGACCGCCAAGACAGCTGCCGCTAGGGTGCGCTTATAGATATCGACCGAGAGCATGGCGCTGATGCAGTGGATCATGGAATCCACGCAGGCCATCATGGAGGCGAACAGGCCAACGGCCACAATGGCCAGGCCCCATTCGGGCAGCAGGTTCTGGGCGATGGTGGGGATGACACTGTCGGCATCGGCCAGGTTGGGGTACAGCACCCGCCCAAACAGGCCGGACATATACATCAGCATGCAGATCATACCGACAGAGATGAGGGTGAGGCCGAACTTCTTAAAGCTCTTGCGGCCCACATTGGTCATGGCCATCAGGCGGATGGTGCAGTAGGGATTGGCCACCAGCGAAACAAACAGATAGAACGGCATGGCGATGACGCCGGAAAGGCTGTAAAGACCGCTCTCATTGAAGGGCTGGACGAGGTTGGGGTCGATGGCGGAAAGCTGGGTGTTTACATCGGCAAAACTCCAGCCGACGGCCTTGAACGCCGCGATGAAGATGACCATGAGAATGCCCTGCAAAAAGTCGGTCCAGGCAACGGATTTGAAGCCGCCGATATTGACCAGGATGATGGCGAACAGCGAGAACGCCACAATGATAACGGTTTGGCCTGCAGCTTTTGGGCGGCCTGCCCCGGCACCGAAGAATAATCGTTATTGTGCAGGTTTTGCAGGTCTGGGTCGTAGATCTTTTGTGCGATGATGCCGCGCAGACCCAGCTCCTCCGCCGCGCGGGCGGTGGATTCCGGGAAGTGGTACAGGTCATCGATGAAGGTGGAGCCGAATTTGACGGCCTCCATGGCCCCCAGCATACTGATGCTGTACATGGATTCCCGGGTGATAAAGCGTTCCATGGGAAAAGCCAGCCCGTAGAAGGCCCCTTTGATGTCCTCGGCGAGGCCCTTGAACAGGGTGCCGCCTACATGGGTGTGGATATTGACGATGCCGGGCATGATGACCCGACCGGGAAGGCAGCGCTTGACGGTGCCCTCCGGGACCTCCGGCGGGGCGCCAGCGCCGATGCCGATGATCCGGTCGTCCTCCAGCAGGATCCAGCCTTCCTTGTGGATCTCATCCTGTTCGTTCTGTGTGATGATGTGTGCGCCATACAGCAGTGTCTGCATGGTCGCTTCCTCCTTTACATTAGAGATATGATATTATGGTATTACCTTATAAAAGATATAAAAAGTAAATAGAAGAGGCTTCTCTTTTTTGGACGGGAGAAGTGCATGGCTATGGGTATGCTTTTTGAGAAGGGAGGGAAATAAGGGGGAAAGTGCGGACTCCAGCAGGGGTGTGGGGCGATGTGCTGGCCGCTGGCGGCAAGCCATAAAAGATAATATGGTATTACCTAAATGCGTTTGCAAATTTCTGCCCTGTTTACGCAGGGCAGTTTTCTTGCGTCAGAATGCCTTGATATTCCGCAGCATCTGGAAGTGGACATAGTTGGTGTTATACATGGCCTGGCCGCTTAGGGCCGGTTTATTTTCCGTAGTCAGGGAGGTACCGGTCATGCACAAAAAGGAATCACAGTCAAATTCCCCGGCGGCGGGAGTGATGGTCAGGGCCTCCGCCCGGCTTTTACTCTGGATGGTGATGCACTCATTGGTGACCAGCAGTCCGGCGTGGGTGCGCAGCAGTTCGTAGCTGGTGTGGGTGCCCCATTCCTCCCGGCTCGGCATGGTTTTCAGCAGGCCCTCCGGGATGTGATTGATGCTGACAATGGCCAAAATATCATTGGCATAGTAGGAGCAGACGACCTTGATGAGGGGAGAGCCCGGCGCTATCTCCAGCGCTTCGGCGTGGTGCAGGTCGGCGGGGACGGTTTCCAAGCTGATGAGTTCATTGCGGGATTCGTAGCCGCTTTCCCGGATGAGCTGGTGCAGATCCTGCCCAGGGGTGATGGTGGCCTTGATTTTGGAGATATTGGGATTGATAAAGGTGCCGCGCCCATGGATGCGCTGAATAAGGCCTTCCTGCTCCAAATCGCTGAGGGCCCGCCGTACGGTGATGCGGCTGACGCCCATCGATTCCCCGATGACGGCTTCCGGCGGCAGCTTCAGGGAACGGGGGGCATCGCTGCTGCGGATATATTCCCGCAGCTTTTCCGCCACGGCGTCGCTCAGGTTCTGTTTATTGATGGGTTCGCGGTTCATGTGTTCCTCTTCTTTCCTATGATAGGATTAGGATACAACAAAGGTAATACCTTTGTCAACGGACAATCTGCACATAAAATACAGAGTATTTTTGTAAGGAAAGGAAAAGCTCCCCCGTGGGGGAGCTTTTTGGTGTGCTTGGAGAGAAATTACTTCTTCTCGATCACGGTGATGCGGCCCTGGCCGTAGGGATCGGCATAATCTTCGCCTACCACGCCGCCCAGTACATCCACGATGTAATTGATGAGCACCTGGTTGTCGATCATGACGGAATCTTGCAGCAGGGTGCAGCCCTGGAACATGGCCATGCCGTCACCGGCGGATTTGAGCATGTAGTTGTGGCTGGCCAGGGTGTAGGTCTTGGCCAGATCCAGCGGCTCATCGCCTACCTTGACATTCTTTACGCGGTATTCGCCGGAAACACCGGTGAACATGCCATCGGCGTTCACCTCTACGGTGGGCTCCACATTCAGGTCGATCTCATAGCTCATGCCAGAGACCTGCAGGAAGCCGCCGCACTCGCCGGGAGCATTGCGGGCGCCCATCTCCAGGGCATCCAGGATCTGCTGGCCGGTGGCTTCCACCACGCACATCTCATTGCCGAAGGGATGCACCGCGATGATCTGGCCGTAGGTGATATCGCCCGCGGGAATGCTGACACGGATGCCGCCGCCATTGACTACGGCAATATCGGCACCGGACATGGCCCGGTAAGCATCGGCGCACAGGTCACCCAGGTTGGTTTCCTGCCGGCGAACCATACGCTCGCCGCTGACGGGATCATTGACGGTCAGCTCGACCTTGGTGGAGGCTACGACGGTATTGACGATCTCCTCGTAGCCGGATTTGATCTCGGCGATGGTATCGCCCATGCCGTCATCGTTGATGAGGGCGGTGGAGAGCTTGCCATCGGCGGTGATGGTGAGGCAGCCGATATTGGCGAGCTTGGTGCCGGTGGAGGTAAGGATGACATCCTTGCCTTCCTTATTTTTTACGATATCCCCGGCGATGGTGGAGTGGGAGTGGCCATCCAGCACCACATCAATGCCGCTGGTGTTCACAATGACATCCGAGGAGGTCCAGGGCTGGCAGTCCGCCTCGATGCCCAGGTGCGCCATGGCGATGACATACTTGGCACCTTCCTTGCGGGCGGCGTCCACAGCGCTTTGTACGGCGGCATACAGCTTCTCGCCGGTATCATCCTGCATAAAGCCGTAGATATAGTTGCCGTTCCCATCCTGGAAGTAGGTGGGGGTGGAGGTGGTGATGGTCTTGGGGGTGGAAATGCCGACAAAGGCGATCTTTACGCCGTCGGCTTCCTTGATGACATAGGGCTTCAGCACGGGGTTGCCGTCCTTGTCTACAAAGTTGCAGCTGATGTAGTCAAAGTCGGCCTTTTCAACCAGCTTATTGAACTGGTCCATGCCGTAGTCGAACTCATGGTTGCCGGGGGTGGCTACATCGTAGCCCAGCTTGTTCATGATGTCGATGATGTACTCGCCCTTGGAAAGGGTGCCAATGGTGTCACCCTGAACGGCGTCGCCGTTATCTACCAGCAGGACTTTATTGCCTGCGGCCAGCAGCGCACGCTTGGCGGCGGAAAGGCCCTGGTAGCCCATGCCATCCTCGATGCCGCAGTGGGCGTCATTGGTGTACAGGATCACGATGTCTTTGGCCGCGGGGGTAGAATTACCGGTACCGCAGCCTGCCAGTACCATGATGAGTACCAGCATCAGTGCCAGAATACGGAATTTTCTCATTCTGTTGCTCCTCCTTAGCTGTTTTTCGTTTTTTATCCTGCGGCTGGGGATTCTCCGCCCCCGCCGCAAGCCCAGCATACCATAATTATGATGAATGATACAAGCGAAAGAAGAAAATACGGAAAATTTTGTTATATTTGCCAAATTGCACGATTTTTTTTGACCTTGGCGTAGAATTTTCCCGGGAGGTGTTGCATTTCCCGGCCGGAAACCGTTATATAGGTATAAGGAGGAAATGGGCCGCCCCGAAATAAAAAAAGACCGCCTGCGCGTGGCAAGCGGTGGGTAGGCGGCACTTATTTTTTGCGGGAGGTAAGCAGCAGTACGGCGGCAATGACCACCACAACGGCCATGGCAATGATGGCGATGGGGACGATGCTGTTATCGCCGGTAACGGGAGCGGCGGTGAGTGCCGCGCAGAACAGTTTCATGGGATACCCTCCAGGCTCTTTTGGAATAACATAACATATTATAGTCCCCCGTGGCAGGCGTGTCAATTACATTGGCCGAATTGTAACGGAGTTGAAACCATTGCAGCAATAAACAGTACAACATACAACAAGGAGGAAACAAGAAATGAGAAAACACGCTAAAAGGGTGCTTTGCCTGCTGGCGGCGGCACTGATGCTGCTGACGGCCTGCGGTGCGCAGGGGAACATCAATGTTTTGCCGCAGCCAGAGCCGCAGCCGCAGCCTGACCCACAGCCACAGGAGCCTGATTTTTCGCAGTTCGATGATCAGTTTGTCACCTGCCCCACCGATGAAAACCTGGCGGTGGCCTGCATTTCCTGCAATGGCGGCAGTTACCTGGTGTATCGCCGGTATACCGATCCCGAGGCCGGCGAGGCGGTCTATGGTGCTTCGGTCGGCTATTTGCATGGGGAAAACCACTACCGGGAACCCATCTGGTCGCCGAATGGGGAGATCGTGCAGTACCTGGAGGCCGAAGAGTGCGAGGGCGAGGGAGACTATTACGATGTAAGGTTCCACAAAAGAGCCCTCGATAAGGGAGAGGAGCCCATCCGCTGTGGTGTTAGGGTTTTTGGCTATGAGGACATGCCGGCTCCCACCGTGGAGTGGTTTGCCGACAGCAACCGGCTGCTGATCACCAGCCGCCCGGTGGTTATTTATAACTGTGCCGAGGATAGCTACACCTGGGTCTCTCAGGATACCCCTACCTCACCGGGACCTCCTTTTGTTTCTACCGATAAGGACGCCAAGAGCATGGATGCCAGCCTTTCTCCCGATGAAAAATATATCGCCTACGAACTCATTGATGATGAGGGCATGAACCTGATGCTTTATGAGATCGCCACCGGAGCGCGGACCAAGATCGGCTTCCTGCGCGGCCATGAATACGGCCGCTGGGAGGGAGAAAAACCGCAGTGGGTAAGCGAGACCGAGATTCAGTGGCGGGACAGCAGCTATACCCTGTAAAGCGGAAGGCCCGCCGGGCCTCTGCGCCATTGATTTTGGGGGAGGGTTCTGCTAATATTTAGCCAAAGAGAAAACCACCCCCCGTGGATGAAGGAGGCCCACCATGATCCCGATGATCCTAATGGCGATAGAGGACGACGCCGACCGCGCATTTATGATAAATCTTTACGAGCAGTGCCACAAGGCCATGTATCGCCAGGCCTATGATATTCTGCGTGACCACGGCGAGGCCGAGGATGCCGTGCAGATACCCTCGTCAAGCTCATTGGCCGCATGGCGGCCCTGCGCACCATGCCCCAGGGCCAGCTGCTGCCGTATGCCGTTATTGCGGCCAAAAGCACGGCGATAGACCGCTGGCGCCGGCGGAAAAAGGAGCGTGTGGGTGCCAGTGAGGACTTTGCGGAGGGGTGGAGCGCCGCCCCGGAGGAGCAGCTGGGCGCTTTTATTGATATGGAGCGGGTGGATCTGCTGAGCCGGGGGCTGGAAAAGCTCCCCCAGCGGGACCGGGATATCCTGATGTACCGTTACATACTGGAGATGAGCGATGAGGAGATCGCTGGGCTGCTGAATATCAAGCCGGGCAGCGTGCGCATGTGCCTGAGCCGTGCCCGAAAAAATGCCTTTGCGGTGCTGGAGGCGGAGGAGATGCTGATATGAACTACGAATATCCACTGAATAGGAACCGCCTGCGAATAGAGCAGGAGGAGCTGCTGCTGAAGCTGGCGCTTTTCCACTACCTGGAGCGGGAAAATGACCGCCTGCGGGCCAGGATGCAGGAACAGCCGGACCCGCCGGAGGACCGGGAAAGCGCGGAGCACGCCGTGGACCGTGCCATGCGGCGGCAGCGCTGGCAGGTCTTCGGGCAAAAGGCCTGGCAGGTCTCCGGGCGGGTGGTTACCCGGGTGGCGGTGGTGTTCCTTACCTTTTTCATCTGTTTAAGCACCGCTTTTGCGGTATCCCCGTCGGTTAGGAGCGCCGTTTACAAGATGATAATTTCCCCGCAGGACCTCTTTACCAATGTAACGGTGGCCCCACACCAGCCGGGCATGTTCATCGATGCGGACCTTTACACCTGGGAGCACTGCTTTGCCCCAACATATTTGCCGGAGGGGTATGAGTTGGCAATATTTGAGGATCTTGCGGGGATTGATTTGCTTGTGTCTTATGAGAAAGGTGATAAATACATAGATTTTACACAGACTAGTTCTGGGACACATTGCTCAGTTTCAGTTCATGTTGATTCCGAGAACGCGCAGATCACCCGCCCCATTATGATTGGTTACAGCGAAGGGATATACAATCTAAAGGACGGAGAAACCTCGATTGTATGGCAGGTTGGCGAAAGCATGCTTAGCCTGCTCTAAACGCGAAGATGCCTCCAGCCAGGCACAAAATTGCCGAGAGTAGCGCACAGGCGCATCACAATAAAACAAAAAAGGAGCCTTCCGCTACTCCCTGATAGGG
>VOFK01001229.1_pt1 | contig 17857 bp, 28 predicted proteins | sample 5384121 | NCBI WGS metagenome assembly VOFK01 (sample SAMN12384730, study PRJNA508395) | human gut metagenome | isolation source: healthy gut J | host: Homo sapiens
TTGCGTGCCAGCTATAACCTCGTGCTCACCGCCGATCTTTGAAACTGGCGTGAACGCAGTAAATGACCATTGAGCAAGGGATCAAAGGCGATTTGAAACCAGGGCATTATAGAGGACGGCGGCAAGGTGGAGATAGGTGCTTCCTGCGTGCTTCATGAGATTATAGCTATACAAAGCGTGATCTTTATCATCTCAGAACAAGATGAATTATCATGACTTTTTGGACAGCAATATGACCGATATAATGGCTTGCTCTAAAGCATCCTGATGATTCTGATGGCAGGATACAATATTTTTCTGGTCTTATCATTGGTCATGAGAGGTATTATCTCTGCCTTAATGAGGATTGCCTTGAGAGCATGAGATGTCGGTGAGATCTCCACTGTTCCAAAGGAATATACAGAAAATATGGTGCTTTATATAAGAAACGTTGACGGCAAAAAGCAGAACTCTTCATGATCCTTTTGAACTCAAAGAGATATTTCTGATCTGGATGAAGAACGAGGAAAAGCCCTTGTGCATTCTTTATCACCCGGTACATTTTATAGATCGGTGCTATGGCTATGCTGTATTGTCTTACGGTGACGAAATAAAATCGATAGATATCACTTATCGTAATTGGACAAATCATCGGGCAATGCTCTGGAATCAATGCGGATACGAAACTCCATAGCTAATCTTGCAGTCCGTGACGCTATGACAGGTGTTTATTCGAGAGAATAGGCATTGAGAAAAATATTCAGTTTGTTATTGACAGAATGTCAAATCCGAAAAATAAGGCTTTTTATCGCTGTCTGCGATCTGGACTGTCTTAAAAGATAAATGATAATTTTGGCCATAACTGCGGTGATATTGCAATAAAAGCGATCGCAGACGCAGTTTTGGCATCGACAAAAAATCATGAGATATGCGCAAGGATAGGCGGCGATAGAGTTTGTGGTGATAGCAGCTGCGACTATAACGACAACTATCTGAACGATTTTCTGCAAAGGGGTCAATGACCGTCTTAGGGTATATAACAAGATTTTGCAGGTAACGAGTTTGAGGTCAGCGTTAGTATAGGCGGTATTTGTAAACATATAACAGATGTCCACGAGCTTGAAGAATATATGTTTACACAGGCGGATAAGATAATGTATGCAAGTAAAATTGGAAAAGACATAAAAACAGGAAATAGCAATGAGATAAAATATCTGTGTATTACAACGGACGGTCAGTGATCGTCCGTTTTTGCGTGCGAAGACACATATCCACTGACTTATAGGCTCAAATGTAGTATAATGTAAAAGTTAAAAGGCGGTTTTCTGCCTGTTAGTAAGACGATTTTTTCGGAAAGGAAATGGATAATAAAATGGCTAAAGCTAAAAAATAACGGCTGCTCTTACTGCCGCATTGCTTTGTACTGCGAGCCTTTTTCACCGCTTGCCTCGGACACAAGCTATGTGATGACAGCAGGTGACAGCAAAATAAACGCAGGTATCTACATTTATAATGAGCTTACAGAAATGTCATATCAAATGACGATGATGTATTATCAGAAAGGCATCAAAAGGACTATTTCGATCAGAAAGTAGACGGAAAGGCATTTGACAGTATCTTTCAGATTATGCTCTCACTGCAACTAAGGAGTATGCGGCTGTAGTTGACAAGTTCAACGAGCTTGGACTTACTCTTTCAGATGAGGATATAAAGTCCATTAATGACAGCATAAGCAGCATGGGATTCTCAGGGCGAGTTTTACGAGTCAGAGGGTATCTCAAAGGAATCTGTAAAGCTTGCGCTCAAAGGCTCGAAAATGAGGGAAGAGCTTTTGATCACTACTATGCAGAGGGCGGCGAGGAAGCCGTTTCAGACGATGAAATGGTGAAGTATCTTGATGATAACTACCTGAGATATAAGTCCATTTCCTTTTTGCAAAAACTAAAAAGCCTCAACTGATTCTTCATCATCAGCCACCGATTCTTCTACAGACTCAGCAGACGCTGCAAATGAAAGGAAGCCAAGGCAAAAAAGAGATGAGTTCCCTTGAAAAGGCTCAGGGAGTTTCGTTTGACGATTTTGATAGCATCATAGACGAATACAATGATTATGTTGCATCAAAGAAAGCCTCAGATTCAAGCTCCGCCGCTGACAGCGATTCATCAGCCGCAGACAGCAGCACGACTTCTGACGACACTTCTTCTGTAGCAGAGAGCGACACAAGTTCCACAGCTTCCGACGATACATCTTCTGTATCTGACAGCACAGCAGATTCAAGCACAGCAGCGTCAGACACAGATTCTTCCACAGACAGTTCTTCTTCCGCACCTGACCCGTATGCAAATGAAAAGATGATGAATTACGGCACAATGGACGATTCACAGAAAGACACTACAAACGGCAAGATACTCAAAGAAGTAAGCGGTATGAGCACAGACGTTGCAACAGCTTATGAGGACGATAACGCATATTACATTCTTATCAAAAGGGCGATGTTAAGGACAGAGATACAAGAATATGCCAAGGACAATCATGAAGATCTTCTAAAAGAAATGAAGAGCGATGAATTTCAGAAGAAATTAACAAGCTGGGTAGAAAAGCTTGACATCAAGGTGAACAACAAGGCTATAAAGCGTTATACGCCGAAAGTGGTCTACGATAAGCAGACAGAGTATTACAGCAAGAACAATAATTCATAGCAGATAAAATTACCGCCGCAACCGAGTTTGGCTGCGGCGGTTTTGTTATGTTGACAAATTTGAGAAATACGATATTGTTGACCCTATCCGGCAATAGTGGTAATTGGTAGGCTTTAAGGAGCATTTAAAGCCCGAAGGATCAAGGATTTTTTCGTGGTTGAAACGATAAAAACCTGAAAACTTGGGAAATCCAAAAACGCTGATAGAAAGCCTGTTGACAACAAATAAATAGTCTTCATTAGCGGACAGTGTTTCATAAATTGTTGAAGTGCTGTCCACTATTTTCGTGTCTAAAATTGAATACTTAATAAAGCACTTTTTGGTGGCTGTCATCTGACGGTCACCAAGAAGTGCTTTCTATAAGGATTGTTTTATCATCATAATCATGTTTAAGAGCACTTGTGAGTGAATCGGTAAGAAAAGATATACTTGATTCATGGAAAACAAGCCTGACTACTTATTTACCGTTTTTAAGAATAATGATCTCGTTACCCTGCTGAACAGCTTGCAGATAATGACCAAAAATTGTTCTGAACATCGGTTACTGTTGCAGTGAGCATAATAACACCTCAAACATTTTTCGCTAATATTAGTTTGTGACATTTTCGCTAAAATGTTAATGGCGAACTTTAGAAAGAGGAGGAAAAATCAATTTTTAATACAAAAGAAAATATCCCCGAAAAAGTGTTGGCACGGCTTGACAAGGGAGCAAACGTTCAAAGCAATATCAGATAGACTTTCATCGTGGGCAAAACAGCCGGGGTGATTTCACACCTATGCAAATATTATTCGTGGCGAAAAGGCTTTGTGCAGTGTTATCAGCGACAGCGATATTATGCTCGATATTATCACGGCTTTGATGATAGAGGAAAACTAATGTATTATTGGATAAATACGAGTCTTGAATATCGAGCAACAAATGAGCATTTTGACTGTATAGTCGTTTCTCAAAATATATGCATTCGAGATTATCAGCAAATAGACATGTTCTTTCTTCATTATTCAGTTTTCAAGATGCAGTTTTGACACATTTTTACACTAAAACAGCATAGCAAGTTTATTCATGAGCTTTCTTTCATGAACATAATCAGGGTGGACATACCTGTTTAGTGTGATATTTACCGTTTTATGGCCGAGAATCATAGAAAGTGTTTTTCACATCAAACCCGTTCTGAATGCAATTTGTTGCGAAGGTATGTCGAAGCCCATGGTATGTGTGATCACCGGAATTTGATTCCGACAGAACCCTTTTATACCGATACTGGTAGGCACGAGGTTCAACTATCTTTTCACTTCCCGAAAGAACGTAGTAGTTATCATCGCCTTTAAATGCCATGAAATATTCTGCTAGGAACTCCGGTATTGCGATCTCTCTGAATGATGTATCGCTTTTGGGGACGGAGATAATAATTTTCGTTTTTTTACCGTCCGAATTGCAGGTGCAGATTCGCTGAACTGTACGGTGTACATATAATACCCGATTCTCTATGTCTATATCAGCCCATGTCAGACCGCATAATTCGCCGATTCTCAGACCCATATAAAGTGAGATCAAAATCCCCAGACCTGTAAGGTTCATATGTTCCTTAATGTGTGAGATAAGGACTTTTCTGGTCATTATCACTGAATTTTTCTACTTTCTTCTTTTCTATTTTGGGAAGTATGACATTTTTCAGAGAAAGGCTGAAACCATACTCTTCCTGTGCATATATAAGCATCGACTTAAAAACGGTTATAATATCTTTTTATATAACTTGCGGAGAACCCCTCTGAAAGTTTTTTTGTTTATGAAATTGTTGAGCTTAACTCTGCGTTTATATCCACACAGGGAATGTCGCCAAATTCAGGAATAATATGCTTTTCAAACTTGTTGCAGTAATTGACAAATGAGGATTCTTTTGACACGGTTGGCGATTGCAGTGATCCATTCCCGATATACTTCCAAAACGCTGATACACTTTCCACTCTGAAATCTTAATTCTACTTCCATTCCAATTTGCACCTTTTTTTATAAGCATCATCATAGGTGTTTCCGTAAACATATTGATAAACAACTTTGCCGGATTCATCTCTGTCGATGATAAAGCGTCCCATGAATCTTCCGTCTTTTTTTTTGGTAATACAAATATCCAACTTACTCGCCTTCACTTTCTATTGTTGTTATCACACAATATTTATTGTTCAAACTATACAGAATTAACAAAATTAACAAATGCACAAAAAATACATTGAAAAAAAATCGCCGATTATGGTATAATATGAATAATTATAACATAACGGAAAGTCATGAATTAATCATTAAGAATGTATTTTTTGACTGTTTCTCGAATGCATATATTTTGAGAAAAAATCTCAGAATCCTAATTGCGATTCAGGCTATATATAGGGAGGAGACAATAAATGCACAAAAACCATTACAGCGGCGGACTCACCCGTGAGCAGTTCCTGTTTTTATGAGATAAAAATAGTCGCAGGGCTACTTGGTCGGGGAAGAAGCCGTGATGAGATATATCGTGAGATACAGAGCGAAAATCTGTTCCAGTTTCCTACGGAGCGAATGATAAAAACGATCACCAATACCTGTTTCAAGCGCATAGACGCAGTTGATAATGAAGTTGCCATCAGGCTGCTTGCAGATGCATCTGCCGAAGTTGCAAAGCAGGTGAACCTGTATGCGATCATGTGCGAAAACAGTATCGTCTATGACTTTATGATCGAGGTAATCGGTGAGAAATATCGCTCACAGCAGCTTGATTTTTCGGTGAAAGATGTGAATGTGTTCTTTATGTCCCTTGCCGAAAAAAAGTGCCTGCTGTCAGTGAATGGAGCGAATCCACAATGAAAAAAGCTTAAGCAGGTGTTGGTGCGTTTTCTTGTAGAGTGCGAATATCTTGAAAGCTCGAAGTCGCAGACCTTGCTTCCTGTATATTTGTATCCCGAGCTTGATGAATTGATACGTTCCAAAGGCGACACAGATGCACTTGCAGCTTTTAATTGTTTTAATTGAGGTACGGACTATGAGTAAATTATTATTTACCAGCTTAATGAGATAAAAAAAACGCTTTTCAGATGAAGTGTTTCTGAGCAACAAGGGGCTTTCAAATGAAGTCGGGATACACGTTTTCCGCTACGAACCAAAGGACGAAATGCTTGTGCGGAGCTATTTTTGCTGACCTGATAAATGCACAGGGACAGCCATTTCGTATCGTGGAGTGTGATCTGTATAAGATTTTCCTGCGGATATGCGAGGAAAAAGCGGATCCTGAAAGGCATTCCCAATATGGAGAAGAAAAAAAGGCTCGGGAGTGTCTGCTTAAACAGTTGCAAAAAGCTGTTTCGCCCGAAGCCTTTGTAGAAAAAAATGAAATACGAGCCGCATGAGCATGGGGATATTTTGTTGATTACCGGAGGTCGGAAAAGTTTATCCGTTCATGCGGTCTCACAATATCCTTTGACAATATCCAACATATCTTCTCGGATATTCCCGTGGTGATGCTTTATCCAGGTGCTTACAATGGTCAGGAACTTTCACTGTTTGCAGAATTTGAGGACGGCAACTACTACCGTGCTTTCAATATGATCTAAGGAGTTTTTTTATGCGTTTACAGAGTATCTATAAATCCGACATCAACCGTGACATTAACGGTGTTATCAAGGTCGCACAGGATGATGAACAGTCTATCGTGCAGGAACTTTCGGAGTATATTATCACGAGGGAGCTGCGCCGTCATTTCAATACATTTCTGAATCATTATGAACGTTCGTTGGAACAGCCCACCGACAAGATAGGTGTGTGGATCTCGGGCTTTTTTCGGAAGCGGTAAATCTCACTTTCTGAAAATGCTGTCCTATCTGCTTGCGAATAAGACGGTTGGTGGAAAAAAGGCAGTGCAGTATTTCTCGGATAAGTTCGATGACCCCATGATGTTCGCACAGCTTGAAAACTGTGTAAAAGTTCCTACCGAAACTATTACTTTTCAATATAGACTCCAAAAGCCCTCTGACAAAAGATAAAACGGCTATTTTTAAGAGTTTTTTCGCAAAAAGTATTCTATGAACATCAGGGCTTTTACGGCAACGATCTGAAAGTCGCAAAAACTGGAGCAGTTCATCGCAAAGTCAGGTAAAACGGAGCAGTTCAGAGAATGCTTTGAGCGTATCAACGGTGGTACTTGGGAAGAAAGCCGTGATTCCTTTGCTTTCTTTGAGGACGATATTGTAGAAGCTATGTCCGAAGCCCTCGATATGAGTGAAACTGCTGCACGAAACTGGTTCAACGGCGAGGGAAGAAATTGAGCTTTAGTATCGAACAGCTCGTGAAGGAAATTCGTGAGTATATCGATAAGCAAGGGCAGGGACTACCGCCTTATGTTCATGATAGATGAAGTTGGTCAGTACATCGGCTCGGATTCTGACCTCATGCTGAACTTACAGACTATCGTTGAAGAGATAGGCACGAAATGCGGCGGCAGAGTGTGGGTCATGGTGACTTCGCAGGAGGCTATCGACAACATTACCAAGATAAGCGGTGATGATTTTTCAAAGATTCAGGGCAGATTCAATACCCGTCTGAGCCTTAGCTCCTCAAGCGTTGATGAAGTCATCAAAAAGCGTATCCTTGCCAAGACCGATACAGCAGAACAGGTGCTTAGCCTGCAATATGAGAAAAATAATCAGGTGCTGAAAAATCTGTTCACGTTCAATAATGCCGTTCTTGACCTGAAAGGTTATTCGGGCGAGGGCGAGTTTATCGAGACTTATCCCTTTGGTTTTGTCAATATCACTTGACACATTTTATACGAAACAAGAATTATGCAGCGAGAAAGATATGATCATAGTAGAGCTTTCTTCGTATTGACGGAGGCAGCCCGCCGTTGGCAGTGCAGATTCTTCTGTTGGCCCAGTAACTCATATAATATCTCCAGATCATAGTCTTCAACTCTTTCATAGTGTAGTTCTCCGGCTTGTCCTCACGGCTGTAGAACAACTCTTCTTTCATTCTTGCCCACATACTTTCATAGCGTGCATTATCATGACATCTTCCGTTGGTGCTGTTCATGCTTTGAATGATCCCATATTTCTTTACAGCAGCTCGGTACTCTTCGCTTGTATACTGACTGCCCCTGTCCGAGTGGATTATACAGCCTTTTATATCAGGATATGATTTGTTTGCGTTTTCAAGAGTATGGCAGCAGAGCGAAGCTCTCATATTATCTTCAATAGCTATCCCCAGCGGCATCAGATCAAAGCAGTCAAATATCGCTGAAACATAGAGCTTTCCATCCTTTGCCTTCACCTCGCTCATGTCTGTCACAGCTTTTTTCAAAGGCCTGTCTGCGTAAAAATCACGTCTGAGAAGATCATCCGATTTTTGAGCAAGCCGATCAGCTTTGGTTATCCCGTTTGGCTTTCTGCGAGGCTTGTGTATCAATCCTATCTGCACCATGACCTTGCGTACAGTAGCTTCACATGGAATGTCAATGTCAGTTTTCCCGGCAGCCTTTCTCTGCTGCAATGCAAGATACATACGCTCCCTGCCGTAGCAGTCATTATATTGGTCTTCTTCGTGGATCTTTATCATTTCATCTGCAAGCGCCTGATACTTCCAAGGGGCGTTTTTATGGCTGAGATGATCGTAAAATGCTTGTCTTGTAACCTCCAAAGCCTTGCAGTAAAAACTGATCCTTCCTGTGATCCTACCGTCATCAGTCTTTTTGGAAATGAACTTTAACCGTTCTTCTTTCCTGACTTCCGACGGTTCGCAGCGAAAAAAGCAGATGCTTACTCCAGAAATTCATTAAGCTCTTCAAGCTCACGGTTTTTCTTTAAAAGCTCTTTGATCCGCTTGTTTGCTGCCTGAAGCTGCTGTGCGATAGTAAGTGACTCTCCAGGTGTACGCGAGCCTGCACCTGTGTCTATTTCCCCGATCCGTGCCTTTTGCACCCACGTCCCCAGCGTCCCTTTTGGGATGCACAGCTCATCTGCTGCTGCCTTGGTGCAATCTCCTTTGCGAGCTTTATTGCCTGCTTTTTAAACTCTTCATCATATTGTTTTCCTGTTCCCATTGATGACACACTCCTTTGTTTTTATTATACTTTGACTGTTTTGTATGTGTCAAGTTTTTATTATACAGGATTACTTTGTGCCGTATCAGTTTAGGCTGATGCAAAACGTCCTTGCCGAAATACGCAAGCACGGCAATTCGGGCAAGCACCTTTCCGGTGGTGAGCGTTCCATGCTGTCGGGATTTCAGGAGGCGGCACAGGCAATTCAGGACAGGGACGAGTATGCTCTTGTGCCGTTCTATCTTTTCTATGACACAGTGCATACTTTCCTAGAAAGCTCTATCCGCCGTGTTATCGACCGATGTCAGAATGCTGCCGACAATCGTGATGGTATTGAACAGACAGATGTAAATATATTAAAGCTGCTGTACCTTGTGAGATATGTCGATGATGTCAAGGCGAATATTGACAATATAAGCATTCTTATGGCGGACGATATACGAACCGACAAAGGTTTCCACAAGGCTTTCGATACAGCAGTCCCTTGACAGGCTTGTTTCTCAAAACTATGTTTCCCGCGCAGGAGATACATATACATTCCTGACCGATGATGAACAGGATATTGCCCGTGAGATAAAAAGAACACCCCTGTTGACAGTGCGATAATCACCAAGGCAATTTCAGATATTATCTTTGGAAAGCTGTTTGTCAGCAAGAAATTCAAGTACGGCAAATATGATTTTCCTTACGATCAGCGTATCGACGAAACCGTTATCGGACAGTTGACAGGCTCGGTGGCATTACATTTTATTACAGTAGCATCGGAGATATACACAACAGATGATTCTGTATTTCTCATGAGATCAGCGGCGGACAATGAAGTTATCGTTGTGCTTGCGGAAAGTCAGCCATATTTTAAAGAACTGGAAGACGCCATGAAGATTCGCCGCTATGTCAAAAGCAAGAACGTGGCACAGCTCCCCGAGACGATACAGAGTATTATCAGGGGCAGGCAGAATCAGGCATCGGCGCATGAAAAACGTGCGGAGGAGCTTATTTCGGCGGCTATCGCTGAGGGCAGAGTTTACGTTGCAGGCGATAAATTAACACTGAAGGTTTCATCGGTGAAGGAACGTATTGAAAGAGCAATGTCGATTCTCGTGGAGAGCGTTTATACTAAGCTGAGTTACGTCCGAAAGAATTATGACAGCGATGCAGATATTTTGCAGATACTCAGCGGTGATAAGCAGATGATGCTTGATGGTGCGGAGTCACCAAATGCCGAGGCTGTCAAAAGAATTATATCAATATCTTGACATTCAGAAAATGAAACAGTTGCCGACCTCTATGGGGGATATTCAGAAACGTTATCAGGCTATTCCCTACGGCTGGCGAGAGATCGACATAGCAGGGGTGACTGCCGAGCTTATCGCAAGTCAAAAGTTGACCCTCAAATACGGCGGTGCTGTCATTCAGCCGAGTGATAAAAAAATGCCCGATTATCTTCGCAAGAGAACGGAAATAGACAAGGCGATCATCGGGTTCAGAATCGCTCCTCCGACTGCACTTATCAAAAAAGGCGAGGGAGTTTTTGAGCGAATATTTCAACTGCACTTTGGGCGCGATACCCGATGATGAGGACGGAATTATTGCTTATATCATAGAAAAATTTGAAACTGAGCGTAACAAGCTGAATGACTTGATTATAAAAAGAATATAGTGCAAATGCTTATCCTGGCAGGGGTGTTGTGGAGAACGGTATCAAGCTGTGCAATGAGCTTTTGGGGCAGAAAAAAATGACAATATCGCTCTGCTAAAAAGGCTGTGGATATGCAGGAAGATTTCCTTGAACTTGCGGAGGATATGTCTGAGGTGGATACGTTTTTTTCCGTGTTCAGAGAAGCATTTTCGATAATGCAAGGTCGCAGGTGGAGCGTGTGAATGAGGAAAAAGAGTATTTCCAGACAGAGGACAATACTCTTGCGGTTGTCGAAAAGATAAAGCAGATAATCGCCACGCAGAAGCCTTTACAAGCGTATCAGCGAACTGCCCGAACTTATACAAACGGTGCAGGAGGATTATCAAAAGCTGTTGTCGCAAAAGCGTGAGGAGGTCATCGGCGAGATACAGGCGGCTATGGGCGAGATACACCAGACCGCAGACATAAAGCAGGGGTGACATCGTGCAGAGGGGCGGACGATGCGCTGACAGAAAAGCGAACCGCAACTGAAAATGCAGACAAACTCATAAATCTCGATGCGATGAAAATTCAGATCGGCAATATCAGACAGCAATATCTGCAAAAACTCGTTGTCGTTGACGAACCTGATATTGATACCGTGACAATGAGCCGCAGTGCAGTTTGCCACACGATGAAACTGCAAAGTGAAGCCGATATTGACGAGTATATTGCGGAGGTCAAAAAGGACGCTCATGGACAAGCTGAACGGTCACGATGTTCTGCATATAATCTGAGGAGATATGAAAATATGAACAAAACTGCTATCAAAATTTTGCTGTTGAAGCGAGAGTAATGCTTATCAATGCTGTAACACAGCTTGCTTATGAATTTGAAGTGACGGAGAACGGCACAAATGACCCTGCGCAGGAGTCTGTCAACGGACGGTCGCTTACGGCTGCGGAGAAAATCAGCGTTCACAGCTTATCGCAAATATCCGTCAGAACGGCTTTACGCAGACGATGGAGGAAGCCGCCTATACTTGGTTCAATCGTTTCATCGCACTGCGATTCATGGAGGTCAATAATTATCTGCCGTCCCATACGAGAATATTCTTCGGACGAGAGCGGAAATTTCAAGCCCGAGGTGCTTTCCGACGCAGCTAATGTTGAGATTGACGGGCTCGACAAGGAGCTTGTGCTTGAACTGCTCGAAAATCAGGAGAACGAACGGTTATATAAATATATTATCATCACGCAGTGCAATGCTTTGAACAAGGGTTTGCCCGAGATGTTTGAGCAGATAGGCGGCTGGACGGAATTGCTTTTTCCCAAGAAATCTGCTGCGTGAGGACAGCGTTATTGCTAAGATGATAACCGAGATACCCGAGGAGGACTGGAGAGATCAGGTGCAGATAATCGGCTGGCTGTATCAGTATTACAACACCGAGCCGAAAGACAAGGTTTTCGCTGATCTAAAGAAGAATATCAAGATCTCTGCACAGGCTATCCCTGCGGCTACCCAGCTTTTACGCCCGACTGGATAGTGCGTTATATGGTGGAAAATTCCCTTGGACGGCTTTGGGCTGAGGGTCACGGAAAGCCCGATGATGCCGGACTGGAAATATTATCTTGATGAAGCCGAACAGGAGGATCCCGTCAAGGCTGAGCTAGAAAAGATCAGGGCGGAATATAAAAATATTCAACCAGAAAATATCAAGATAATCGACCCATGTATGGGTTCGGGACATATACTGGTGTATGCCTTCGATGTGCTTATCGACATTTACCGTTCCTGCGGCTGGGGTGAGCGTGACGCGGCGAAGTCTATCCTGCGAAACAATCTCTACGGGCTGGACATCGACCGCAGAGCCTATCAGCTTGCGTATTTTGCGGTGATGATGAAAGCAAGGCAGTACAACCGCCGCATTTGCAGTCCCGAAAATCAGCCGAATCTTGCGAATTTTGCCGATGTTATGGGTGCTGACACGGATATGCTCTCGGGCAGTATCAGGCGTTTTGCGGAGCAGTTCGCCTTTGCCGATACCTACGGCTCGCTGATGACCGTCACCGCCCCTGCTGATATCGACACCGCTTTTTCCGACTTTATGCCCACCTTCGGGCTGAATATGCGACAGTTTGACATGATGATGAAGATATACAAGATACTTTCACACAAGTATGATGTAGTCTGCACAAATCCGCCATATATGGGCGGTTCGGGAATGAATGTGAAGCTGTCGGAGTTTGTCAAGAGTAAGTTTCCTGACAGTAAATCCGATCTGTTCGCCTGCTTTATCGAGAAGTGCGGACAGCTTGCAAAGCCGCACGGTTTCTATGCGATGATTACACAGCACGCTTTCATGTTTCTGTCAAGCTATGAAAATCTACGCCGTAAGCTGATGCTGAAAACAACGGTCAACATGGCGCACCTCGGTGCAAGGGCTTTTGATGAGATAGGCGGCGAGGTCGTGCAGACAACTGCGTTTGTTATGACGGGGCATATCAAGGACTACAAGGGTACATACGCAAGGCTTGTTGACACTGTGGGCGAGAATGAAAAGCGTGACCTGTTTTTTGAGCGGTGATAAGCGTTTTGCAGCCAAACAAGAAAACTTCTCCAAGATTCCGGGTATGCCTGTGGCTTATTGGGTGAGTGAGAATTTTATTAGGGCGTTTGAACGTGGTATCAGTATTGACAGTATTAGCGACTTTACAGGGTCACAGCATATAACAGCGAACAATGATAAATATTTGAGGCTTCATTGGGAAATAGATGCTAACAAGGTTGGAATGGGTAAAAAATGGGTTTACTATGCAAAGGGTGGAGATTTCAGAAAATGGTACGGTAATATTGAGTTAGTTGTTGACTGGTCGGAAGGTGCTGTTCAATACTATAAAACTAACTCTACATCAAATCTTCTGGCTGAAAAGTATAGGTTCAAAGAGGGAATTACTTATACAGAGCTGACAAGTAGTGTAAATACATTTAGGTATCTGCCGCCTGTTTGTATTTTTTGACAAAAAAGGTCCAAGTATTGTTAGCGTAAAAGCTATGGTATTGTCTTGGAATATTTGGAACGAAAAATTGCTCCGTTATACTTTGCAATTCTTAGCCCAACACTTAGTACCCAAGTTAGAGATGTAAAAAATCTCCCAATTATTGTAAATGGCGAGATTGAGCCTAAAATAGATGAGATAGTTAAAGAGAATGTTGAAATTTGCAAAACAGGATTGGAATGACTTTGAGACTTCATGGGGCTTTGAAAAGCACCCGCTGATTTAATAGGGAGGAGTCATTATGTATTTTTTGAAAGAGAATATGTATGCCCGAAATGTGGGGCTAAGAAGATGTTTTATGTTTACAGAAGAACTGATGCAAGTGAAAAGTTTGCAGTTTTTTCTTCGGCGTATAAGCCTGCAAAAAGTTGGAGCGAAGTTGATGATAAAGTCATAGTTACTATGTATTGTGATAAATGTTGGAGCACAGATACTCAAATATATGATTTTGAGGGGAACTTATTGGTATGAAGGGGGGTAATACTATGGATAAACACGAAAGTATAAATGCTATTAAAGACTTTTTATGAATTATTGTAAAGTAACTGATGGTATCGAGAGATTAAAGCAGAGGTTGAGGTTTTATGATGATACGGAACTGATTCATCAAGGATTAGCCAATGTTTACTGTTCGTATGATGTTGGGTATATGCAATACCGAGTTACGATTATATGGGCTTTTGATGATAATGTGATGAGAAAAATGGGTCTCCACGGATCATACAATACAAATTATCAAGAGTTCATGTATTCCGCTGGCTTACTGACTATTATTTCAGATAATATTGAAATAAATATTTCAAGGAGAATTGAAATGGGAACACTAATATCCGACAAATGCGCCGCATGGGAGCAGGGAATGCACCGAGCGATTCAATAAACTAAAAGCCAACGAGGAAGAACTCAACCGCATTTTCATCGACATTTACGGCTTGCAGGACGAGCTGACACCGAGGTCGAGGACAAGGACGTGACCGTCAGAAAAGCCGATCTACAGCGTGAGATAAAAAGCCTGATAAGCTACGCCGTGGGCTGTTGGTTTGGCAGATATTCGCTCGATGTCAAGGGGCTTTGCCTACGCAGGCGGTGAGTGGGACAGCACGAAATACAAGACGATAATTCCCGTTAAGGACAACGTTCTGCCAATATGCGACGACGATTACCTGCCCACCGACCTCACTGGGCTGATCGTGGATTTTGTGGCGAAAGCTTATGGCGAGGACACGCTTGACGAAACCTGAAATTTCATCGCAGATGCCCTTGGCGGCAAGGGTACGCCCCGTGAGGTGATACGCAGTTATCTGCTGAACGGTTTCTATGCCGACCATTGCAAAATTTATCGAAAAGGCCGATTTACTGGCTTTTCAGCTCCGGCAAAAAGAACGGTTTCAAAGGCGCTTGTGTATATGCACCGCTGGGAGCGCACCACCGTTGCGACCGTCCGCACCGACTACGTTCACGAGTTGCAGGAACGCTACCGCACACAGCTTTCCTTGCTTTCCGAGCAGATAGATTCGGTGGCACAGTCCGACCGTGTGTGAAGCTGAAAAAGCGTCAGGAGAAAAGCTGACCGCACAGCTCACTGAGATAAACACCTACGAGGAGAAAGTCCACCACCTCGCTGACATGATGATAGACATTGACCTTGACGACGGTGTGAAGGTCAACTATGCGAAATTTGCGGACATACTGGAGAGGATCAAATGACGATTGATAATATTAACCGCAGTCTGGCGGAGCATTTTGCGAAAGATCTGCCCGACTGCTACGACCGCAGGATCATATTTTTTGGTTCGATTCGAGCGTGAGTTTGAATCCATGCTTGATGAACTTGACCTGACCGATGTGAAAATATTAAAGCTGACCGGTGACAATTTTTTTGAAGCGAAAAATGCTACTATCTGAGACGGACACGCAGTCGAATTATCTTGTATATGACCCTCTGACCTACAAAAAGCGTGAGGACAACTGGCTTAGGGATATACAGTTATACAGCGAGGAATTTCGTGCCGATCTCGTTTCCATGCAGATGAACGAACTGAAAATGCCCCAGACAACACAGCTCCCGCCGTGCCATGAAGCATTACAAGAAATCTTTGAGAGCAAGGAGCGTGTAGGCAAGCTGGCGGCACTCGCCACAAAAATATGAAACCGCAGGACAGTTGCACATCGATATCATGGCGGTGCTTTCGGGTGCAAAACATAATACCGTCAATGGTGTTATACGTGCGATACTCTGCGATTCGCTTGACAATGAAGAAAATGGTGCATTGGAGCGTATCGCAAAATTTGAAGTGAACAGGCGCTGCAAGAAATGACAGCGAAGCTTTTCGGCTTTTCAAATGAAAAAATACCGCTGTACGATCTTGCAACACATATCCTGCTGACGGCATTTTCGACCCTCGGTGATGACCGCGTGACTTCGGGGCTGGAACAGTATATCTCACCTGAAAACAGACCGCCTGCTATGCTTTTTCTTGACGATTGGAACAATTCTGACGACAGCGAAAAGCTGTTCGACATGGCGGATAATATTTCAAGGCACTATAACCTGACAGATCGCCTTAAAAAGTCAATACAGATATTCTGCTGAAAGCCGACAGCCTGCCTTGCATTGATGAGGTAATAATCGGCAGATTTATGAGCGAGATCGGTGAGGATATTATCAAGGCTGAGGAGATACTCAAAGCTGTCGAAAGCCGCCGAACATCAAAATGGTATGACAGATATTCCTATCTGTATGACGGGCTGTATTATATCGCCAAAATGCAGGAGTTCCACTACGAGCATATTACGGGATTTCATTATGGCAGATATGACGACCTGTGGAAAGCCTACGGCAAAAGACCTGTACATCATGGATACATATTACAGACGTCTGCATATTGCGTTCCGCAAGAGTCTTGTCAGCACATCGGGGACGCTTGATGATCTGTTCAGGGGTGCAATCGTGACTGCGGAAAAAATATACAAGAACTGGTATCTTTCCGAGCTGAATGGGCAGTGGTGTGACCTGATAAAGGACTATATTTGTGATGGCTTTGCCCTTGATGGTATTTCATATCAGAAGGATTTCTATAAATCAAATATTAAGCCGATAGCAAGCGACAGCAGAGTATTCGTGATAATATCTGATGCCCTGCGTTATGAAGTGGCGATGGAGCTTAACGAAAAACTTCTTCGTGAAACAAATGGAACAGCAAAGCTGACAGCGATGCAGTCTGTATTCCCAAGCGTTACGAAATTTGGCATGGCAGCACTTTTGCCACACGATGAACTGACCGTCAACGATGATATGAAGATACTCTGCGATGGTCTGCCGACAGAAAGCACCGAAAACCGTGACAAGATACTGAAACGTTGTTCACCTAAAAAACTGTGCCATAACATATGAAAATCTGCTTTCGATGAACCAGACACAGCGCAGAAGCTTGCCAGCGGTGCGGAGGTCGTGTGTATATATATCACAACAAGATAGATGCTGTAGGTGATAAGGCGAACACGGAAAAGCAGGTATTTGAAGCCTGTACCGATTCAGTCGAGGAAATGAAAAAATCTTCTTGTGCGAATGGTCGTAAACTCCATGAGCGGTTCAAATATCATCATTACCGCAGACCACGGATTCTTGTATTCCAATGAGCCGCTTTCCGAGAGCGATATGGCTGAAACGAGCCTTGTTTCAGGGAACATATCCGAGACGGGCAGAAGATATATCATAGCTGACAAAAACAGCAGTTCGGATATTCTGATGAAAATACCTATGGACGAGTATTCTGAAAGCATTAAAGGTTTTGCACCTTATGAAAAAATATTCGCATCAAAAAAACAGGGTGGCGGCATGAATTTTGTTCACGGTGGTATTTCCCTGCAAGAATGTTGTGTGCCTGTCATCATATTCAAGAATATATCAAAGAATTCAAAAGAAATTCGTTGATATAAAGAAAAGTCACGTTGAAACTTATCAGCATGACAAGAAAGATCAGCAACAATATATTCTCGCTTGACTTCATGCAGCCCGAAGCAGTGGGTGGCAAGATCGTTCCCGCAACGTATGAGATATATCCTGTGTGACAAGCAGTCAGTTCCTGTGAGTGATGTCCAGACGGTAACAAGCCGACAAGACAGGCGAACCGCAGGACAGAGTTTTCAAGATAAGATTCACGCTGAAAAGTGCGGATTTTGACGGCAATGCGGTATATTATTTGAATGTTGTTGACAAGGAAGCAGGCACTATCATTGAGCGCACAGAATTTTCCGTAAAGATAGCGTTTGCAAATGATTTTGACTTTTGAGTGAGAAATTATGAAAACAAGAAAATTTAAGGTAAAGAACGGAATTGGAGGCACATGGGTAACTCTGCAAGGAACTACCAAAACATGAAGTCCAAACTACGCGTGACCGTGAAAAACAGAGAAACATTAAAATCAATCGTTACAG